>ENA-UOOR01000675-UOOR01000675.1-fermentation-metagenome-genome-assembly--contig:-NODE-675-length-46392-cov-195.220601_pt1 | contig 46392 bp, 40 predicted proteins | sample MGYA00245780_ERZ724029 | MGnify/ENA primary metagenome ERZ724029 (study PRJEB28704, sample SAMN03018315) | fermentation metagenome | biome: anthropogenic terrestrial biome; feature: soil...
ATGAATTGTGCAAGCTATCTTTTATTTTTTTATTAATTAATCGCACAGATTAGGTGTTATATTCTTTTAAAAAGTCTTCGGAAGGTGAAGCCGAAATGGTTGCCGCTTTGCGACCGGACAATTGTTCAATATTGGAAATGGTGGAAGTGCTGAGTGAGGAAAGGGTGAGTGTACTGGCAATACCGGCAACCATTGATGTGGCAAAGATAATAGAAATGACCATCCAGCTTCCTGCAATTATCCGGCCCCATAAAGTGACGGGAGCTTTGTCTCCATAGCCGGTGGTGCTCATGGTTACTATGGCTAACCACATGCCATTGGCTATTCCATTTATGGGGTCTTCGGGGAATTGCTCCGGCGATTGTTTGCGTTCGGCCAACCATAAAAATGTGCCCACAACGGCAAGAATAAAGAGAAATAATGCCACGGCCATCAGCAATTTAATGCTAAAGAAAGGTTTAATTTTCTCCCAAAGGCTAAGCTTATCGGCGCGTGATACTATAGCCAGACTCGAATTGTAAAATGGTTGTGAAAACCGCATAAATTCCAACCGGTGAGAGGTTATGCTTATGGGGCCGACAACCAGATCCAGTTCCCCGTTGTTTAAGGCATTTAGTGCGGCATCCACCGTTTCAAAAGAGATATATCTATAGTCCTGTGATTGCTTATTTGCAATATCCTCCCATATTTCAATGGCGATTCCTTTGGTAGCTGAATTGCGCTTGAAAACAAAAGGTTCGCTGCCTGCTATGCCTACTATAAGGGTATCGGGCGGGTTTGATGTTATTGCATTTTGTGCCCGAAGTGGTATCATAGAGCTGATTAAAGTGGGCAAAAACTGTACAAGGAATATCATCAATTTCTTGCCGACGAGGAATATATTTTCTATTTTGAAGCTGGTATCATACCCGAACTAGCCCGATTCGCTAATACATACGTTGGTTGACAGTCTAAAAAAAGACCACTTTGCGGATTGAAGTATAAGTTGAGTTTTTTGAGGGTTTTTAGAGGGATAAGTGTGGGCACCCGGCTTCATCGCACTGCCCGAAAAGACTACGCGGCAGAAAACGTTGTCCCCTGGCCTGGCTCCTCCCCAAACAAGAAATCTGTAAAAAAGATAAATGCTATCAGTTGCCTCGTGGTATAAAAAATTGTACTTTTAACGAAGATTGTTATTGCGGCGATGATAGGTTTTCAAGAATGCCTGACAGCGCATAGCCACGGACGTTGTGGGCAATATGGAATAAAATAATTTTTTACGCCATTTTGCTGATTCCCGTGGTAATAATGATTCTTTCACATATAAAAGTATCCGGTTTAAAAATTACACATCCTCTCAACCCTTAAATGAAACTGAAGAAATGAATATTCCAATCAATAAAAATGCTCCTGTGAAATCACAGGCTGACATTGTGATAGATGCACCAAGAGAAAAGGTTTGGCAAATATTGACAACCATCAACGACTGGCCTGATTGGCAAAGAGAAGTTACTGAATCGGATTTAAAAGAAGAATTAAAAGAAGGAGTTGAGTTTAAATGGAAGGCTGGTGGGCTGTCATTTACTTCTCAAATCCACACTATTGAACCAAAAGTTGAATTTGGCTGGACGGGAAAAACCTTTGGAGCCAGTGCAATTCATAATTGGTTTTTTAAAGATAAAGGAGATAAAACAACAGTTCATGTTGAAGAGAGTTTGCAAGGAATATTCCCAAAGCTTTTCAGGGGGTATTTTCAAAAAAACTTAGACAATGGAGTGAAAAGAAATTTAATGGATTTAAAGATTGCATCAGAAAAATAAGTAAGCTGCCCACAACACACTATAAAAATAAAAACGTCAAATAAAATAGAGATATGAAAACAACAATTATTCTTTCAATGCTACTTCTTCCCTCAATGCTTTGGGGACAAGTAATTAATCATTTTGACAACCTGGATTCAAAATGGAATGTTGCTAAAACTTATCCTTCTGCAAATCAACAAAACCCAAATTTTGCAGCGACAACAACTACGGTTTTTGGCTTTCAGGGTGACACAATAATTAATGATGAATTATGGTTCAAGCTTTATTCGACAAATGACTCATTGTTTCATAATGATCTTTTATATCGGGGTTTGTTAAGAGAAGAAAATAACAAAGTATTTTATCTCGACACTTTAAATCAACTCGACACACTATATGACTTCTCTTTGAATGTTGGCGACAGTATTCTTTTTGACTTGCATGGAATGTATCCCGAGTGGCTTCAAGTTGTAAGTGTTGATAATATTCAAATTAACGGAGATGATTACAGACGAATAAAATTTGCTGAGCCTGCATTTCAGGCATTTGATCAACTTAATGAAATATGGATTGAAGGAATTGGAAGTATTCACGGTCCACTTTTCCCTAATTTCCCGGTAACGTTTAGTCAGGAACAGCCAGACTCAATGTTGCTTATCTGCTCATTTTCAAACAACCAACATATATGGCAGCACCCATCTTACTCTGACTGCTATATAAATATCGTTCTGGGGACAGAACAACGTGAAGTTTATGACATCAAAATTTATCCAAATCCCTTTACAAACAAAATCCATATCGAAAATAACAAAATGGGAAGGTATGAGCTGACTATTTTGAACGGCCTGGGGCAGACCATTAAAAAAACACAAATCAGTAACGACAACCAAACCATTGATTTAACGGATCTGGAAGCCGGAATTTATTTTTTAAAAATTGACAATCACTTGAATACAAAGACATTGAAAATAGTAAAGAGGCATTAAGCCATGACGCAACTTTTAAAAATTGGCATGACAGCAGTTTTATTCAAAGGTTGTAGCTACTTCTGTGTCTGTAATTCACAGTAAATGGGCTGTCCTATCTCAGTGTAAAGGTAGTTTGTCCTATTTCGTAGTCACTGGTATATACCGAAACCACATAGGTGCCTGAGGGCAGATCGCTTTTTGACCGGTTGTACCAATAGGAACAAATATCCATGGCTTCATTTTGGTAATTCACCGTCTCCTTAATAGAGTATTGAAGCACTTCTCCCTTATACATAAACGAGAACTCATCCCCTATTCCTCTGGTCAAAATGGTTTTATCCGGCCGCGAAATGCGTACATAAATATCTTTACGACCGGCTGAAAGCAATGTGTTTTCACCCAGAGTGAAGCAAACTTTTAACTTTTCAACCCGTTTGGCTTTATCTGTTTCTTTTTCTTTGCTGCCATTACCCCGCATCCCCTCTGTGGTAATCTTATATGCCCGAAGTACCGCTGCCTGTGTCACCTTCTCATTCAATGCTTCCTTATCTTTAAGCAAAGTGCTGCTTTTTTCCTGCTCTTTCCGGTAACTGCCGCGAATTTGCTCATTTTCTTCTTTTAGCTCACGATTCACTGTATAAAGGGAATCCATTTGCTTAAGGTAGCCCTGAGAAATAGCGCGCAACTTTTCCAGTTTCTTCCTGACTTTATAAAACTCATACTGGGTATCAAGTAATTTTCTTATTTCAAGGGCATTGGCTTGTATCACACTGTCTTTAGAAGCCAATGAATCGGCAAACGTGCCATATTCCAGCTTAATATTATTGTGTTCTGTGATTAAGGAATCCAGTTCATGTTGCAGCTCCGTCCGCTGATGTTCTTTTTCCTCAAGCATATTACCCAGCCGGGAACGGGTGGACAGGTAAAGCCAGGCCAGCAGTGCCAGTGCTGCGATGAGAATAACTATAATAATCCAGAATTTGTTTTGGCTTTTCCTATTTCCGTTTCCGGTATAGTCCGATGTGATTTCCATGAAATAAGTCGTTTTAAATGATTGGCTGCTTTGACTAAAATCAAATTGTTAATTGCTTTTATTACAACGTAAAAACAAATGCAAAATTACAGGAATAAAGCTTAGGTCTAAAATTTTTATTTGGAAATGTGCGATCTGTGCCTGCCCGCCTCGGGAGGATTGGTGATTTGAAAATGACCCTACAGGTTTTCTTCCAACCTGTTAGGTCTTCCTGATTGGAGGGATTCTGAAACCGGTGAGGGCACGTGCTACGCGCGCGCTATCACCGGGTGATTTGAAACTGACCCAACAGGTTTTCTTTTAACCTGTTAGGTCTTCCTGATTGGAGGGATTCTGAAACCAGTGAGGGCACGTGCTACAAGCGTGCGCTATCACCGGGTGATTTAAAACTGACCCTACAGGTTTTCTTCCAACCTGTTAGGTCTTCCTGATTGGAAGGATTCTGAAACCGGTAAGGGCACGTGCTACAAGCGTGCGCTATCACCGGCTGATTTGAAATTCAATCCGAACCGGAGCGAAGCGGAGCCCACCGAAGGTAAATCTGCAATCCGCAATCCTATTTCCCGTCCTGCTCCGGCACTTTAAATTTATCGCCTGTCTTTTCAATCAGTATACGATAATATTGTTCGTCGTAACCAGGAAATTTCACCTTGGGATTTTGATTGTTTCCATCAATTTCCTTTACGTTTCCGTCCAGATACTTTGTAAACAGGAAATGATACAATTCTTTCCAGCGCTTCACCGTACTGTTGCCCTGATTTACAGAATAATCGGTCAGGAATTCACGTGCTTTGGCAGGATCAGTCTGGTACATCTCAGCAGCAGCTTTATCCACAATCGGGGTGGAGGCCACAAATTTATTTTCAAGCGCCGATTGTACTTTCTGAATGTCTACAATCATATCGCGATAACGTGTATAGGCAAAATTGGAAACCTGGTTAAATACCCAGAAGGCAGCATCGTCGCTAAAAGTCATTAAATCGCCGTTTCCCACAGCATAAGCTTCCGGAACGGCAGTAATACCGCAATACATAGGCACATAAACTGTACTATAGGAGTCATCTACGCTAAACCACAAGATACCACCAATGGGATCGGGCAGCCAATCACGCGACTGAGTTACAAAAGAGAAGCCGGTTTGCTGGGTAGAAATCGCTCTTTCATTAAAATATTTTTCGCCATCAATCTCCCAGGTCATGGGCCTCCAGCGAACGATGCTTTGATAAGGCCCGGCGCCAATGTCTTTGGTCATATCCAAATCAGTACCCTGATAATAATCGCGCATCATGCCAATTACATCCTGAACGCTGAGTTTCTTATCGGGTTTTACCCATAGTGGCATGCGGTTTTTCAGGTCATAACCCTTGGCATAATCGGTATATTTATCCATACCTGAGGTTACCTGGTTAAATCCGGCCCAAACTCTTGCTTCACAAAAACGGGCTGCACCAAAATCCATGGGTGCATAAGTATCTGAAAAACTAAAATCCTTATCCTCACCATTAAAATAGCCTTTTTCCCGTGCAAATCCGATTACATCGGGCGAATAAATACAATTTTCAGGATCATTTAAGGGGAAAGTGGTGATGCGAGCCTGGTTTGCGTGTCCGGAAATGTATCCGTCAGGAATGCGACGGGCCACCCAAACAGCCCCTTTATTGTAAACTGTATTGGTACGATTGCGCTTGCCTTTCACTACTTTTGGAGAGCCTTTTCCAATCATCTCAAGAATCCAGACTTCATTTTTATCTGAAATGGAAAAAGATTCCCCTGAACTATAATAACCATATTCTGCAACCAATTCGCCCATTATTTTTATGGCTTCCCGTGCAGTTTTGGCCCGTTGCAGGGTGAGATACATCAAACTGCCATAATCAATAATGCCTGTTGTGTCAACCAGTTCGGGTAAGCCACCATACGTCGTTTCACCAATAGCCACCTGATGTTCATTGATGTTACCTACTACGGAATAGGTGTGTGGTACCTGCTTGATTTTACCAAGCCATTTTCCGGTATCCCACTCATACACATCTATCATGGTACCCTCGGGATAATCAGCAGCCGGCCGAAAATAGAGTTCTCCATAAAGGACATGTGAGTCTGCAGCATAAGTAATCATGGTTGATCCATCTGTGCTTGCCCCTTTTGAAATAAGAAAATTGGTACAGGCCATTGCCGGAAGGGTAAATACAAATAGCATCAAGCCCATTAAACTAAACATTTTCTGTCGCATAATCTTTTTTTGTTGATTAATAAAAATTCTTTTACCCGGGTCTGATTGCCATTTGGCAGATGTTGCCCGGGCGGCCAAAATACAAAAAACTTACGAATAGTACTCCGGTTTATTGTATGATGACACAAAATAAAACCTCAAAACGTAGTTATTCAATTATTTTTGTCCCTGAACATTCATATCAAAGGAATGTTTGTTAAATTTGCTCCCGATAGAATTATTACAAATCGCGATATGTCCGAAAAAGTACAAGGAAGAATCTCCCAGATTATAGGCCCGGTAGTCGATGTAGCCTTTGATGAAAATGACAAACTCCCAAACATATACGATGCACTGGAGGTAACTGCACCTGATGGGCAGGTGATTGTGCTCGAATCTCAACAGGATATTGGTGAAAGCACTGTGCGAACCATTGCCATGGACAGCACCGATGGTTTGAGCCGGGGAATGCCCGTAATTGCTACTGGCAGGCCCATTTCTATGCCGGTTGGTGATGATGTTAAAGGCCGGTTGTTCAATGTTATTGGAAAACCAATTGATGGCCTGGGACCTGTAGAAGGCAAACAGGTATATGCCATTCACCGCGATCCTCCAAAATTTGAAAACCTTACTACTCAAAAAGAAGTACTGTATACGGGCATAAAAGTCATCGATCTGATCGAACCTTATGCAAAAGGAGGTAAAATCGGTTTATTTGGTGGTGCCGGTGTTGGCAAAACGGTGATTATCATGGAATTGATTAATAACATCGCCAAACAGTATTCCGGTATGTCGGTTTTTTCGGGAGTAGGAGAACGTACCCGTGAAGGCAATGACCTGCTGCGCGAAATGATTGAATCGGGAATTATCCGTTATGGCGAAGCATTTCAAAAGGATATGGAAGCAGGCGGCTGGGACCTTACAAAGGTTGACAGGGATGAGTTGCTCAAATCTCAGGCAACCCTGGTATTCGGCCAGATGAATGAACCCCCCGGAGCCCGTGCCCGCGTTGCCCTTTCGGGGCTAACCATGGCTGAATACTTTCGTGACGGAGATGAAAAAACCGGAGGTCGTGATATTCTTTTCTTTGTGGATAATATTTTCCGTTTTACCCAGGCTGGTTCCGAAGTATCGGCTCTGTTAGGCCGAATGCCTTCTGCCGTGGGTTATCAGCCTACCCTGGCCTCTGAAATGGGCATTATGCAGGAACGCATTACCTCAACCAAACGGGGTTCAATTACCTCGGTTCAGGCGGTTTATGTACCCGCCGACGACCTTACCGACCCTGCTCCTGCCACTACCTTTGCACACCTGGATGCCATCACTGTTCTCAGCCGTAAAATTTCTGAGCTGGGCATCTATCCCGCAGTTGACCCCCTTGATTCCACTTCACGCATACTCATTCCCGAAGTGGTAGGCGATGAACATTACACCACTGCTCTCAGGGTTAAAGAAATTCTCCAGCGCTACAAAGAATTGCAGGACATCATTGCCATTCTTGGTATGGATGAACTTTCCGATGAAGATAAACTCGTGGTTTCACGTGCCCGCAGGGTGCAACGTTTCCTTTCACAACCCTTCTTTGTAGCTACTCAGTTCACCGGCATTCCTGGAGTTTTCGTAAGCATTGAAGATACCATCAAAGGTTTTCGCATGATCCTCGACGGTGAAACTGATCAGTACCCTGAAGCTGCTTTCAATATGGTAGGTTCCATCGAAGAAGCAATTGAAAAAGGAAAGAAACTAATTAGTGCACAATAACTTGAATTGCGGCCATGAAACTCGACATTATTGCCCCTGACAAAACACTATTTAGTGGAAATGTACATCTGGTACAGTTGCCAGGTGTCTCAGGTTCTTTCGAAATCCTGGATAACCATGCTCCCATGATTGCCGCACTTAAAGATGGTATCGTTCGCATTGTTGACCTTCAGAGGAACACTCAATATGTAAAAATAACCGGAGGCATACTTAAAGTCAAACAAAATGAGGTAATTATTCTCGCCGGCTAAGGGGCGATTCCCTATTTGCCTGATTAATTCTATTTCCCGGCCTTGAAGAAATCTCCAACCGGTACCTTCTGAAAATAAATATCCTTCACCCCTTCGTACAGAATCCCAACTGTATACTCATCTACCATACTCAGGCATGAATAGCCGAAACCAATGGTTTCGTTCAACATTATCTGAAATCCCAGGGGCCAGGTGAGGCCTTCATCTTTACTTGCTTTTATGGTCATGTTGGTGCGTTCGGTTTTGCTGTTGGGATTGCTGAAAAACAATATCTTTTGGATTTGTCCATCAAGCAGAATGTCAGCGGAAATAAGGCTTCCCATGCAGTTTGGTTCCTGCAGTGCGGCGTTGGAAGAGGGGTGGGTTTCCCAGGTTTCGCCTAAATTTTGGGTTATGGCCACGGCGCGACCATTGGTCTCACTTTTATCAGCGCGGTTTTGGTCATCGCGCATATTGAGCATCAGGCTGCCGTCGCTCAGTTCAGCCACTTGTGCTTCGGTGGTGTTGGATTTGGCTCCGCTGCCAATTTCCCAGCTCTCGCCCCCGTCAACACTATATACTATGGACGAATGGCAGGTGAATTGTCCACCATCCAAAGATTTTTCACCAATATCTTTTTTGAATTGTACCGGAAAAACCAGGGTGCCATTTTTCATGCAGATTCCTTTGCCTGGACCTTGCAAAAGCAACTGCCATGAAGGATCTTTGATTTGATCGGTAATGTTAATGGGTGTTGACCAGCTCAGGCCGTTGTCAGTGCTTTTGGTGAGCATGAATTGTCCTGTTTCGGTGGGAGTCATTCCCGGTCTGGAGGCCCACCAGAGCATATCTTTTTCGGTTGCGCCACTCATCCAAAGCGCAGCCACCCAAATGGTTGCATTTTTATCATCATATAAAATGCAAGGATCGCCAATACCATTCAGGTTTTCAGCCCTGCCACCCCATTTCCCCATATCCATAATTACTTTCATGGGTTCCCAGGTCTTTCCGCCATCGGTGCTGCGGCTCATTCCTATGTCAATATTTTCCTGCAAATCTTTGCTGTTGTTGTATCGGTTGTCATATACAGCTATAAGGGTTCCCGTGTTGGTGGTAACCAGACCCGGTATGCGGTAAGTGTCGCAATTATCCTGCCCTGCAGTCCGCAGCACCAGAGCAGGACGATATTCAAAACGCTCCCTGGGGAGAACGCGGATGGTTTGCCCCATAGCAAAAACGACTTCAGCCGAATCAAGTTCCAGACTTTTTCCCAGATCCGCATTTGCATTCAACCTAAAAGTAAAAACAAGGGTTAGTGGTCTATGGTTATGTTTCTGATTTACAGGAAGGAGGATATTCTGCCCGCTTTTAACACCCTGGCCTGAGTAGTATTTCAAGCCGGAGGTATCTGTAACCTCCATCCGGGCAAGCATATCCAAATTGCTTTTCGGGGTAAAGTGCAACCTGATTGCTACGATTTCTCCCGGCAATTTTCCTGCTTCCGCAAAAAGACTCAGTTCAAAAAGGTTGTTCTCTCTTTCAAGGAATATGGGGGTTTTATGAATTTTCAGGGAGAAGATCGGACCCATTGTTTCTGCCACATTGGTTTGGGTCATGGCAAGAAGAGAGAAAAAAACGCATAAAAAGAGGAGCAATGGTTTTTTCATAGCCGCTTATTACTACATTTATAGCTTGATCTTTGACCAGGTCAGGGTTTTGTTGAAGATGTTTGACGCATATGACCATAAACTAATCCAAAATAAAAGTAATCAATCTTTTTGGTTTATGGACGGGATATGGTCTCTTAAAAAGAAATTTAATTTGAAAAGCAATTTAAATTCTTCAAAGAAAACCATCAAACCTTTGAACGCAAATTTCTAAGTTGCAGATTATCAACACTTAAAAGTACTTAAGGGCCCGTGGATGGCAACAATGTGTATATGGATGCACTCAATGCTGTGATGTTTGTGGCTGAATCGGAAGCTGAACACCCGGAAGTGCTTCCGGTGCAATCTCTGAAGTTTAGTATCAATGGGGTGAATTTGTCTGTAATGGCCCGGGGAAACCATCATTATACCACCTACTGGATGCTACCTGTTTTTGGAAATCCGCTCATGGCTCAAATCTGATCCCTTTGAGATTCCCCTGGTATACCTATTGGCCACTGAGCGGTCACCGTGCTTTTAAAACGGATTCAGAACTTACTCAGGTAGTTTTTGAAAAAACCCACTGTCTGCCGCTGAGATTTTTATAACTTTGCCGTCCGGAATATTCCGTAAATTGTACAATTAAGTAATTATACATGAGTTTAGTTATTGTAGGCACCGTTGCTTTTGATGCCATTGAAACCCCTTTCGGGAAAACAGATAAAATACTTGGCGGAGCAGCCACTTATATTGCATTGGCAGCCGCCAAGCTGGGTAGCCAGGCCAATATTGTTTCGGTAGTTGGAGGTGATTTCCCGGCAGATCATATGCAATTGCTACAAAACAACAAGATAGATACCCGCGGTATTGAAATTATAAAAGAAGGAAAAACTTTTTTTTGGTCAGGCCGCTATCACAATGACATGAACTCGCGCGATACACTGATTACGGAGCTAAACGTGCTGGCAGGTTTCAATCCTGTTCTTCCGGCAGCCTACCAGCAAAGCGAATTTCTAATGTTGGGTAACCTCACCCCATCCATTCAGAAGCAGGTAATTGAGCAATTTAACAAACGGCCCAGGCTTATCGTAATGGATACCATGAATTTCTGGATGGATAGCGCCTGGGATGATCTGTTGGAAGTAATTGGTATGGTAGATGTGCTTACCATTAACGATGCCGAAGCCCGTCAACTTTCCGGTGAATATGCACTGATAAAGGCGGCACGTAAGATTCTGCAAATGGGCCCGGAATTTCTGGTGATCAAAAAAGGGGAACACGGTGCATTGCTGTTTCATAAGAATGAAGTCTTTTTTGCACCTGCCCTGCCACTTGAGGAAGTATTTGATCCAACCGGTGCGGGGGATACTTTTGCCGGTGGTTTTATTGGTTATCTTGCTCAATCGGGTGACATCTCTTTCAGTAATATGAAACGCGCCATTATTTATGGGTCAGCCATGGCTTCATTTACGGTGGAAAAATTTGGTATCGAAGGCCTACAGGCACTAAACAACGGGGAACTCGAAAACCGGATTCAGCGTTTCTTTGATATGGTGCAGTTTGATATTAAAATTAAATAGGTTGCAGATTTACCTTCGGTGAATTCCACTTCGCTCCGGTTCAGATTTTAAAGAATCACGCTAGGACGCAAAGACGCAGAGACACGCAAGTATTGATTGCAGATTGCAGATTGAATTCCTAATCACCAGTCACTAATCACTAATCACCAACCACCAATCACCAATCACCAGTTACAGATCACAGATCACCAACAGCCTTTTAGGCAATTTTAAAAAAGGATTTTGTTTTATAAGGGTTTTTTATAACTTTGTCGCCCTTTCAGAATAGGATTCATCATCATAACTTATTAAAAACATGAAGGTTTATAAAACAAAAGAGTTAAGGAATATCGCCCTTATTGGCGGCGCAAAAACAGGTAAAACCACTCTGGCTGAGGCTATGCTTTTTGAGGGCGGTGTGATCAACAGGCGTGGCACAATAGAAGATAAGAATACAGTTTCAGATTATCGTAATATTGAGCTGGAACGGCAGAATTCAGTATCATCAACAGTGCTTTTTGCAGAACACAAAGATCATAAAATCAATATTATTGATGCTCCTGGTTTCGATGATTTTATTGGCGAAGTAGTGGCTGCACTCAATGTTGCCGACACTGCACTTATGTTGGTAAACGCGCAAAACGGAGTAGAAGTTGGTACAGAAATCAACTGGCGTCATGCACGCGCCATCAATACACCTTTACTCTTTGTAATTAATCATCTGGAACACGAAAAATCAAGTTTTGAGGAGAGCCTTCGACAGCTTAAGGGTCAATTTGGCTCATCGGTTACTCCTTTCCAATATCCTGTAAACGAAGGACATGGATTCAATGCAATCATTGATGTACTTCAGCAGAAAATGTATAAATATGAAGCTGGCGGCGGCAAAGCTCAGGTACTTGATATCCCTGATGATCAAAAGGCCAGGGCTGAAGAAATGCTCAATAATTTGATTGAAAATGCTGCTGAGAATGATGAATCCCTCATGGAAGCCTTTTTCGAAAACGGAACCCTTACTTCCGAAGAACTGGCCCGGGGATTAAAACTTGGTATCGTTAACAGAGGAATGTTTCCGGTTATGTGCGTAGCTGCTAAGCCAAACTTTGGCGTTGATACGCTCCTCGACTTTATTGTAAATACACTTCCTGCCCCGGATGAAGTTCCTCCGCGCAAAACCACAGATGACAAGGAACTCAATTGTAATCCTGCTGATCCTGCGTCCGCCCTTATTTTCAAAACAGCCGTGGAAGAACATCTTGGAGAAATATCCTTTTTCAAAGTATACGCGGGAGAAATTACCGAAGCTATGGACATGGTGGATGGCGTTAACTCCTCTAAAGAACGAATTTCTCAAATGTTCATTGTTGCCGGTAAAAAGCGCGAAAAAATTGAGAAAGTTGTAGCCGGAGATATTGGTGCAGCCATTAAAATGAAAAATGTTCGTACCAATCACACCCTCAACAGTCCAAAGATTTCTGGTCAGGTAATTGAACCCATTGTTTTTCCCGCATCTAAAATTACCATGGCTGTTCGGGCCAAAAATACTTCAGATGACGAGAAATTGGGTGCTGCCCTCTCTGAATTACAAAAGGTAGATCCTACCATCAGCATTGAGTATTCCAAAGAACTCAAACAAATCCTTATAAGGGGTATGGGCGAGCTTCACCTGAATATCGCTAAATGGCACCTCGAAAATATTGAGAAAATTGCCATTGAATATTACACTCCAAAAATCCCTTACCGGGAAACCATTACCAAACAGGCAAAAGCCATGTATCGTCATAAAAAACAATCGGGTGGATCTGGTCAGTTTGGTGAAGTGCATATGCTTATTCAACCTTACACCGAAGGCATGGCTAACCAGACCGAATTCCCAATTCGCGGTACAGATACCCATGACTTGCCCTGGGGTGGAAAACTGGTCTTTAATAACTGTATTGTGGGCGGTTCCATTGATGCCCGCTTTATGCCGGCTATCCTCAAAGGAATCATGGAAAAAATTGAAGAAGGTCCCCTTACCGGCTCCTATGCCCGCGATATCGTGGTAAACGTATATGATGGCAAGATGCACCCCGTGGATTCCAATGAGCTTGCGTTTAAACTTGCCGGACGTACCGCTTTTAAAGAAGCCTTCAAAAATGCCGGCCCTAAAATTCTGGAACCCATTTATGATGTAGAAGTTATGGTACCCGCCGATCGCATGGGCGATATCATGACCGACCTTCAGGGACGCCGTGCAGTGATTATGGGTATGGACAGTGAAGGCCACTATCAGATTGTAAAAGCAAAGGTGCCCCTGGCCGAAATGAATCGCTACTCAACCGCACTAAGCTCACTTACCAGTGGCAGTGGAACATATTCCCTAGCCTTTGCTGAATACAGCATGGTGCCCGGCGATGTACAAACCGCCCTTTTAAAAGCTTACGAAGAACAAGAAAGCGAAGAAGAATAGATTTTTATCATTCCTTATATGAATGCAAGACCCGGTTATGCCGGGTTTTTGTATTAAGGTATCTAAACTCTATTCATCAGTCAGCTATATTTTACAATTATTTTTATTTGCCGATTTTTCTACGCAAATAATACTTATATTAGCCAACCAATGCAGTCAAATTTTAGTAGGGGTTTTCCTTTTCGTTGATAATTTGCATTGAGATTGCGGTTCTTTTCTTTGTATTTGGTTTTAAAATAAGTGTACTGTCCCGATTAAAAACAGGGCGCTTCAACAATATATAAATCGGTCTGTAATTCAGGCTGATTCTCTAACTCAGAATATATTCGTGTACGTATTAAAACCACCGTTATGAAAAAGCCGTTCCTAACCCTTCTTTTTGCAGGAGCTTTCCTTGTATACGTTCAGGCTCAAAACCAGGCACCGGTAGCCCTGCCCGATTCAGTGGATGTAATGGATCAGGTTCCCACCCTGATTGATGTGATGGCCAATGATTATGATCCTGACGGAGATGAAATCTTTATTTCATTTGTTGCTCCCCTATTGGGGGAAGCCAGGGTAGAAAACGAAATGATCTATTATAAATGTACGGGTTACAGCGAGGATCAGATCAGATATAAAATTAAAGACAACGGCAACCCTTCACTTACATCCAATCACGCACTGGTTCATGTTAATGTACTTACAAATCCGGATGTTCCGGTTGCTTTGCCCGACACCTTTGAACTACCGGAGCTGCAAACCCATAACCTGAACCTTCTGGCCAACGATTACGACCTTATCGGGGATGAAATAAAGATTATGGAAATTTTTAGTCCGTTAAACTGCATCGTTCAGATAAACCCTGATTCTACATCGGTTACTTTTACATCAAAGCTTGGGGCAAGAAGTTACTTCTCCTACTATATTCAGGAAACAACAACTGAAGAAAGGTACAGATCCCAAAGGGTTAAAGTGGTGATTACAAACACACCCAATCCGGATATGCCAATAATTACCCCCGATTCCGCCTATACTACAGGCGGCTTTGCCATCATTATTCCTGTGTTGGAAAATGACATGCACCCTGAGGGAGATCCCATTGAAATCAGAAGCTATACTCAGGCCACCAACGGCAGCGTGCATCAAGTCGAAGACGCATTGCTCTATACTCCCCAGTTGTCTTTCTCCGGAGTGGATGATTTTAAATATTCTATACGGAAAACTGACGATCCGGGTATTTATACAAGGGATGCTACGGTTACTGTTTATGTTTCCAAAAACCCCGATTGTCCGGTTGGGGTGCCGGATGTAGCTTCCGGAGTAACCGCCATGCCGATTCTTATCGATGTTCTTGCCAACGATTATGATATTAATGGCGATGCATTGATACTAAAGGATGTGAGTGCCGGAAGCATTACTGCAGACAATAAAATAATTTTTCAGTCTTCTCCGCTTTCCCTGGTAAAAGATTCCCTGTTATACCGCGTTAGGGAAGCCAACAATCCCGAATCTTATTCAGAATGGACAAAAGTAAATATACAGCTTTCGCTGAATCCTGACCTGCCGGTTGCAGTGGAAGATTATGTTACTACACGCGCAGGCATTCCGCTGACAATTAAGCCATTGGCCAATGATATCAAAAATGCAGCCGATACGCTCATTCTCCGCTTTGTAGGCTGTGACACAAGGTTTGGTGAGGCCTGGTTGCAGCATGATTCCGTTTTTTATGTGCCGGCTTTTCAAACCAATGGCATACAGGAAGTCAAATACTTTCTTACAGATGGTGATTACACCTATCCAACAATTGCCATAGGTAAGATATTTGTAAATGTAGTTAATCAAAAGTATTATGATTCATTGGTCATCAATAATATTAATGCCGGTGTTAATGCAAATGGTTCTTTGTTTTCTAAACAATTTCGCTTGCCCGGCACGGGACAAGCATATATAAATAACTTTATGCAGCCTCATTATCGTTTTCCGGCCAATGCATCCACAAATACGTTGTTTTTAAGTTCTTTATGGATAGGTGGCCTGGATGATGCCGGGGCACTTCACTTGTGCAGCGAAAGATATAATCAACAGGGAAAGGACATACAGGCAGGACCCATTTCAAATTCCTATGATACCACACACTACCTGAAATTCGGGCGCACATGGAAGGTGAGCAAATCGGATATTCATCATCATCTTCAAAATTTTTGGAAACCCGGCTATGAGCCGGCAGATGCCATCCTCAAATGGCCGGGAAATGGAAACCCTGCTCAGGGAGAAGCTTCACAACTGGCACCCTACAGGGACTATAATAACGATGGATTTTACAATTGCCTGGACGGTGATTACCCGCTGATTCGAGGGGATGAATGTATTTTCTTTATGTACAATGATGATTTTGAACACACTGAAAGTAATGGGTTGCCGCTGAAGGTGGAAGTGCATGGTATGGTTTATGGTTTTGATGCAGCGGCCGATACAGCATTATACCATACGGTGTTTGTGCATTACGATATCATAAACCGCTCTGATAAAACTTACCACAATTGTATGATCGGGTCATTCACTGACACCGATTTGGGATTTCCCGATGATGATTTCGTGGGTAGCGATGTGGGCAGGGCTTCTTACTATGTATATAATGGAAGAGAAATTGATGGTAATGGACAATACTACGCCTATGGTGAAAATCCACCGGCACAGTCAGTAACCATTTTGGCCGGCCCGTTTATGGATGAAGACGGTACAGACAATCCTTCAGGAGGCTGCGATGAAAGTGTGAATGGACTAAACTTTGGAAACAGTATCATTGATGACGAACGCCACGGCCTCTCTTTTTTCTCCACAGTAGACGTATATTACGGGTATCCGATTTACCTCCCACCCCCTTTGTTGGCTTCAGATTTATATAATTATATGACCGGTCACTGGAATGATAGCAGTTCTTTTATGTATGGTGGGGGAGGTCATCCAGCCTATGATGCAGTTGGGCCGGAATGCAGGTTCTTTTATCCCGGAGATTCTGATCACCTGAATTGGGGTACCTGGTGTCAGTTACCGGAAGGTGGCTACAATCAGGGCAACAAATTCTGGACAGAGGAAGAGGCAAATCACGCACCATCCGATAGAAGAGGGCTTGGAAGCATGGGGCCTTTTACCTTTGGTCCTGGTCAGGTTCAGGAGATAGATCTGGCTTTTGTTACCGGACAAGGCACTCAGGGAGTAGCCTCCTCGCTTCGACAAATGCTCAGAAATATTGACAGCCTGAGAGCTGCCACCGCACTTGGAAAGCTAATAGTTCCCAACAATCAGCTTGGCCTTGAACCTGTAAAGCCAACAAGTTCATTGAGGATTTATCCGAATCCGGCTTCCACGGTCATTATAATCGGGGGACTACCCGCAACTGCCGGAGCAGAATATGTAATTTACAATCTTCAGGGATTACAGATGTCAGCAGGACGGCTATTGCCCTCCTCCCGGCCCGAAATCAATATTTCTGCATTAAAATCCGGAATGTATATGATAAGATTCACTACCGGTGAAACCGTCTTTTCAGGAAAATTTATCAGGAACTGACAGGTGATCGGTTTCATTAAAAAAACATGGTACAGAAGAAAATTAGTACCATGTTTTTTGTTAAAAAATAAGGTCAGCTATCTTTTAAGTTGTTTTGCGATACACAATAGCCACCACCGTCCGGTCATCACCGCCCATATTTACACTTAATCCATAAGGGCGGTCGGCTGGGATATTGATTTGTGCTTCACCGGCTTTTCCAGTGAGTTGCTCCCACAATGTAACGGCCTGGTGCACACCGGTAGCTCCGGTGGGGTGCCCCCAACCAATCAGACCACCGGTAGTGTTTACCGGAACTTTGCCGTTGCGCGCGGTGTGTCCTTCCAGTACAAAGTCGGCACCTTTGCCTTGAGGCGCAAGCCCAATGGCTTCCATGCCAATGATACCTGCAATGGTAAAACAATCGTGGGTTTCCACCGTAGCCAGTTGATCGGGCGTAATGCCGGCTGATTTCAAGGCTTCTTTGGCAGCATGCTCAATGGTGGTGAGGCGGGTAAGGTCTTCAGGATCTGCCGTGAGGTCATCGGTGGCATGACCTATGCCAACCACTTCAACGGCATCTTTTAAAGGAATGCCGGTGCGTTTGAGTCCTTCTTCACTTACAATGGCTATGGCCGATGCTCCGTCAGAGACTTTAGAGCAATCGAATACATTCAGGTGGTCGGTAAATGCCCTGGGGTTGGGTTCGGTGAGGCCGAGGGCATCCAGATCTTCCACCTTATTTTCATGTTCCTGAGCAGTAGGGCAGAGGCGTGCATTTTCAATGGCATTGCGGAACCATCTGGCTTGCGCCTGACGGGTTTTTACCCTGCCATATTTCTCGTGATAGGCCCCGGCCCGGGTGCTGAACTGACCGGGGAAGAAATAAGCCGGCCCATCCTTACGCTTTTGAAACCATCCTGCCAAAGCAAGCAGATCGGCGCCATAAATGGCCTTAACGGTATTCTGGACTTCTACGCCCAGGGCGAGTACCACTTCGGACGAACCCGATAATATAGATTTTATGCCGGTAACCAGCGCCAATCCACCGGATGCACAGGCGCCTTCCACCCGCAACGAGGGCTTAAACCTTAAGTCAGGATCTATGGTGGTCATAAAGGCACCCAGGTGAGCCTGACGGTTAAAGCGGGCAGCCATAAAGTTACCGATTACCCCTTCGTCCACCTTTTTGGCACCGCCAATTTGCTTCAGGGTGCCCTGTCCGGCTTCTTTAATGTAATGCTCCAGACCGGGACGTTCTTTTTTGGGATTGAATTCTTTGCGTCCGGTACCCATAGAAATGGTATTGTATCCGGCCACCATGTATATTTTTTTATGTGGTTTCATAGAATTTGGTATTTCAGATTAGATGACAAATTCATTGATAGGGCCATAGGCATGGAAAAAGCCGGTCATCAGCACCGTGTTTACATCATCGGACGAAGTAGCCACGTGTGTTTCAAGCAGTTGCCGGCCTATCTCGCGGGAACGGCGGGCATAATCCAGGGCAAGTTTACAGCCGGGATCATCACATTTCTTATAGGCAGCAAATACGGTTTCAACCACCACATTCTTATTGGTGGACCGCACCAGGTTCTTCCACGGCATCACTACCGAAGGAAGCAGTCCCAGCCATTCATCGGTTTTCGCAGCAAAATCACTAAAAGGAATGTAATCTTCTTTCTCCAGAGAATATACACCAACTGCACGTCCTTTTTCATATTGTAGTATGCCATTCTTTTGGCTGCCGTCGGCATTTTGGCCTCCTTTTATGCCTTTATCGTAAAGCTGGTCCAGCAGGTCGCTATGTAAATCTTCTTCTTCCATGTATGGATTCATTACCATCATGATAAACCGGACAACGTCCACCCCAACATAATCAATCAATTGAAAAATGCCCATAGGACGCATCAGGTAATCCTGGCTAATTTTATTGATGCCATAAATGGCCTGGTGAAGCGGCATATCCTTACTGAGTCGCTCGGCTTCAGCAATACCATATAAGGCATCACGCATAAAATGCCCGTTGCCGATAAATCCTGCCACATCATTTGATTTAACGACGATTTTACGCAGGTTTGAAGCCAGTTGTTCCGCGAATTCTACCATTTCTTCGGTATTTTCCGGAATGGTGATGATTTCTACCAGTTTTTGCACGGCAGGTGGATTGTAAAAGTGAAAGCCCAGTATGCGGCCCTCAAGTTTAGCATCCGAATTTAAGCCGCCAATAGGTATCGACGATGTGTTGGTAAAGAACCACGGGTGATGCGGATTGTTGGCGTCAATCTGTTTGAATATTTTAGTCTTAAGTTCAGTATTTTCGGCTACAGCCTCAAAAATCAAATGACTATCATAGGCTGCTTCCAGACGGGTAACCGGGCGAACCAATTCAAGTACCTCATTTACATAGGCTTCAATTACTTCGCTGTTTTCAATCAGATCCCGACGGTTTGCATACAGTTGTCTCAGCAACACGGTTTTTTTCTCAGCGGCTTTGAGCACCTGGCTGCGAAGATATTTCATCAGTCCGGGCAGAGCTTCAGAGCTGATATCCATGGCATTGAGCACGAAGTTGCGATTCTCGCCGCCTGGTTTAAGCTTAAGGTCGGCCATTTCCATGCCAAGCAGCAGCAAAATGCCACTTCCCATTTTGCCGGCAGCTCCCAGCACAGTTACATTGGTTAATCTTTCGGTATAATCCATAGAATTCATTTTTTCGGTGAGTTTATCTATAAATATTTGAGGTTATTCTGTTGCTCCCGGCCCGCCCCAGTTTGGTTTACGTTTGTCGAGGAAAGCTACCATGCCTTGTTCTCCTTCCTGGCCGAAAGGATCGCCAAAGTGATTTCGCTCGAGTTTTTCACCGTCAATATAGGGCATTTCAAGTCCTTTGCGGGTCACCTCTTTAACCAGTTGAACTGCCCTTGGCCCCTTTGCTTCAATCACTTTAGCCAGGCGCATGGCTTCATCCATAAGCCCTTCGGGGGTAGTTAGTTTTTGAACCAGCCGCATTTGCAATGCCGTTTGGGCATCAATGGCTTCGCCGGTAGTAAGTAAATACAGGGAATCACCCAGATTGGTGAGGCGCGGCAATCGCTGAGTAGCTGCATAACCGGGTATCAATCCCAGACCTACTTCAGGCTGGCCCATTTTTATGGTATCGGCAGCTATTCTGAAATCGCAGGCCATGGCCAATTCCATGCCACCGCCCAGGGCAAAGCCATTGATGGCAGCAATAACCGGAAAATGTAACTGTCCCAGTTTGCTGAAAACAGTTTGGCCGGTTTCTGAAAACAGGCGGGCCTCGTCAGGCGTCATATGCACCATTTCGGCTATATCAGCACCGGCAACAAAGGCCTTGCCTTCACCGGTAATGATCATTGCCCTTATCGTGCCGTCGTTGGAGAGTTCAGTTATAAGCCCACCCATTTCTTCAAAAAAACGAGTGTTAAGCGCATTCATTGCAGCGGGGCGGCTGATGACAACTACCATGGTGTTGCCCTCTCTTCTTGTCTTTAAAATTGTGTATTCCATGAGGCTAATTTAAATATTTTAAATGAAGGGAGGTAAAGATAAGAAGTTTTTTTTAGAATCTCACGACACAAGCAACGATCAATCACCAAAAGATGTTAAAATGCCAGATGACAGTTATAGATATAGTTATAATATTCAGGCATAACTGTGGCATTTTTTTATCTTTGCAGATATCATCAGGTGTGCGGCGTACATGTATACATGGCCTGCTCATCAAAGGTTTCACTCAGCGAATGCAGGCACACTTTTTTCAACATCCCACCAGGGCAGATATCAGCCAATGGCGCCTTTGGTTGTCTGGCAATGCTGACGTACATTATTTTCAACATCCTTATTTTGCACAAGCTTTTTCGGAAAGCCATCATTATCAGCATCAATGGTTGGTGGTTATGCGTGATGGCAAATGGATAGCTACACTCGCCTGGGTATTGATGCGTGAAAAGAAGTTTATGTTTTCCTATGCCACCACAAGGGCGGTGGTTTATGGCGGGCCGGTGTTTTTACCGGGACTTAGCCAAACAGATAAAGAAGCATGCATGGACATCGCTTTGGAAGGCCTGATTAAGACAACCAAATCCAAATCACTATACATTCAGTTCAGAAATTTTTATGAAACTGAACCCTATGCTCAAATCTTTACCCGGCATGGATTTGTATTCTCTGAAAGGCTCAACCTGATCAAAGCCATTCCGAACCGGGAAAAAGCACTGATGGAAATGAGTCCTTCGCGGCGCAGACAAGTGAAACTGAGCCGGACAAATGGATTGGTGGTGCGAAGCGCTGCCAGTATTTCGGAAGTGGATGAACTTTATGACCTCCTCCGCAAATTATATCGTAAAAAAGTGCGGAAACCGCTCATTGCGAAAACGGTATTGCATGGGTTTTTTAAGCAGTCGGCCGCGGGTAATTCAGGAACAGTGTTGGTAGCGCAATACAAAGACCGGATAGTGGGTGGAATTATCGCGCCTTTTACACCAGGCGATACCATTTTTGAATGGTATGTGTGTGGACTGGACAAGCACCTGAAGCAGGATAAGGTATATCCCACGGTAGCCCTCACCTGGGCGGCAATGGAAGCAGGTATGGAACAGGGGTGCCATCATTTTGATTTTATGGGAATGGGAATTCCCGGAAGACCTTACGGCGTGAGGGATTTCAAGGCACGATTCGGAGGTGAATGGGTAAATTATGGCCGCTGGATGCGCATCAATCATCCCCGCACCTATAAGAGCGTTGAACTGGCCTATAATCTGCTGCGGTTGATGAAAAAGGTTTAAAAATTATTATTATCTACAACAGTCCGGCTTTTGAATCAAAAATTATCCTAAATTTGATAAACATTTTGTAAAAAAAACTCTCTGTGAAACCGCTGATTGCGTCCGTTTTCGTTCTATTCAGCACAATGACTTTCGGTCAGGGAAACTACCAGATTGCCGATACAACAAAGGCCTGGAATACACTTCATTATGGTTGGGCGTCCTGGCTGGTCTTGAATTGTGGGGGTACAGTAACTACCCGGCTAACCCATCAATATTCTCCCGGTGACCACTACTTCGCGGTGCTTGAATGTCAGGATTCTTTGATGCAATCATGGGATCTTAGAGGATCTATCCGGGAAGATACCCTCACCAAACAGGTGTTCTTTGGATGGAACGCGGATGAAGGTTTAATTTATGACTTTAGCCTGGAAATAGGAGATACTGTACATGTTGAAAACCTTTATTTTAACCACGACATATACCCGCTTGTATGTGGTAGCATTGATCAGGTGAATATAAATGGAGAAATGAAAAAGAGGTTTTTCCTGTTTAGTACATTGTCGTCTGCAAGGAATTCGTATGATCCTGATGAAATCTGGATTGAAGGTATAGGCAGTAATTTTGGAATTTTACATAGTGGCTTTGGAACCATAATGGGGGCGGGTGGGACCATTAGTATGCTTTGCTGCAATCAAAACGGGAATACCATATATATGGATTCAATGTTTAACAAATGTTATTATGATACTTTTTATCCGCAAATCATTCAAAGCACATTTGATACGGCATATTTGAATACTTATTACGAGTTTCAGGTATTGGTTGATACTGGTGATGCCGTTTTAATGGAATTGATTGGAGAAGGCATCCCCGAAGGTTTTAATTTTGATACTTCAACCGGATTGCTCTCCGGAACCCCTACGCAAACAGGTGCGTTTCCCTGCATAATACAGGCAAAAAACCTTGAGTTGAACGCGCTGACGGATATGATTTATGAAGATATTATCGTTGTGTTACCTACTGCAACCGGAGCGAACCCCCGGCAAGGCCTGAAAATTTATCCCAATCCGTTCAATTCCACCTTGAATATCGAACCTCAGAAAGCGGTTGCATCTCAATATTACCTGGAAATATATAGTTCGGAAGGAAGGCAGTTAGAGCAAGCCTCATTTCAGGATAATATTAAAATTGATTTGAGTAGTCTTCGCAGTGGATTGTATCTGTTGCGAATTACTAATGATGATGGGCAGGTAATTGGTGTGGAAAGCGTGATGAAACAATAGCATGAGTATTTTTCTCAAACAACATATGAGGTTCAAACTATTTTTCAAAATTCATACATGAGCTTAGTAAAAAAAACTCCTTTTTGCCACTAAGGCACAAAGCAACAAAGCCTCACCAAGTTTTAATCACAGATATACAGAGCCCTGTGCAGCTGGTAACTTCGTGTTTTAATGGCATTTTTTATTTATACCTTTTTAGACTGGACTCATACATACATTCATAATATTGCGGCACCGTTCAATCTACAAGCGGATGCAACCTTTTGCTGATTATCAACAATATAAATGAAATTCTAAGTAAATGCTGACTTCGGTCGGACAAAAAAATAAAAAATCTATGAGAAACTTGACTTATTTAAAATTTTATCTTGATCCCTTGTTTCAGTTGGCTGAAATACTTCCAAAAGAAGATCAACTTTACAATGAAACAAAAGAAAGAATCTCCTCTTTTATAAAGCAGCACGGCAATGATGACGAAAAATCATTCAAGAAGGAGGCTTTTGAAGTTTTTGGACCGGAAGTGGCTGCTGCAGTCAATTACGTAACTGTCAGAAAGTTAAAATCTTCTGCATCTTCCCTGTTTTTCATGAAAATTGTTTTAATTGCAAGCTTAGTTCTTTCTCTCATAGCGGCTTTTGTGTTGTAATGATAAATCAAAAAAAGCTCCTGCCGTGGAGCAGGAGCTTAGTTTTTTTTACTTTGCCGGAAGTGAATGAATTATTCAGTTTCTACTTCAAGGGGCATAACCGATACATAGGATTTGTTGTTTTTCCGGCGGCGGAATTCAACAATACCATCTGTGAGGGCAAACAGGGTGTGGTCTTTTCCCATACCTACATTCAGTCCGGGATTGTGTACTGTACCACGCTGGCGAATAATAATGTTGCCGGCTTGTGCAGCCTGTCCACCATATATCTTTACGCCAAGTCGTTTGCTGTGCGATTCTCTACCGTTACTCGAACTACCGGCACCTTTTTTGTGAGCCATTTCTTTTTCGTTTTTGTCGGTGAAACAATAATTTTGCGTTCAGCCCGCTTAGGCGGTGATGTCAGCAATTTGAAGCCGGGTAAGATACTGCCTGTGGCCGCTTGATTTCTGATACCCTTTTCTGCGCTTCTTTTTGAAGACGATTACCTTGTCGCCCCGCAAATGCGACAGGATTTTAGCCGAAACTACAGCGCCGGTAACCGTCGGCATCCCCAGGGTAACGTCTCCATCATTGTCGATCAACATAACGTTGTTCAACTCAATGGTGGCGCCTTCTTCACCCTCAAGACGATGCACGAAGATCACCTGGTCTTTAACCACTTTGTGTTGCTGGCCGGCGATTTCTACGATTGCGTACATGTTTTTGATTTTGTTTTGATTGCTTTTTCCCTTTATTAGAGGGTGCAAATTTAGTAATTATTTCAATTAATCCACCAAATGCCCCATTTTATTTTATCAGGTTAAGCCGCACAGTGCTTTATACCGGTGCCAGAACCTCCGAAAGCTTATTTATAAGCTTTTCTCCCGTAAGATTTTTCGCAATGATGATTCCATCTTTATCAATCAGCACATTTGAAGGAATGCTCATTACCCCATAAAGTTTGGCAGCACTGTTGTTCCAATACTGCAGGTCAGAAACATGTGTCCAGGTGAGGTTATCATCGCTGATGGCTTTCAGCCAGGCGTCTTTCTCCTTGTCGAGAGAAACCCCCAGAACTGTAAAGCCACGGTCCTTAAATTGTTTGTAGGCCGCTACTACATTGGGGTTTTCACGACGGCAGGGGCCACACCAGGCTGCCCAAAAATCAACAAGCACCAATTGACCTTTAAACTGCGACAGAGACACCGGGTTACCTTCGGTATCATTCATGGTGAAATCGGGAGCAGGCTTACCTACCTGTACGTTACTCAAAAGGGTAATGCGTTTGTCCAGATCCTGGGTAAAGGAGCCTTTGGAAATTTTGTTGTCGAAAGAGGCTCGCGCAGCTTTTAACTCATCAAGTTCCATCATATAAGAGTGGCGCATGATTACATAAGGAGAGACATATGAATCGGGATGATCTTTGGCAAACTGAATGATTTCATCTTTCTGTCGTTGCTCAAATGCCTCTATCTCTTTACCCAGTTCATCCATGCGCATTGTGTCTTTGGAACGCGCGGCTTCGTTATAGGCCGAATAGTATCCTATTTCTGCCGTGCGTTGCTTATCGAGCAGGGAAAGATATTCGCGAAAAGTAACATCAGATGTTGAACCACTCACCTGGGGCGACTGAACGCTGTCGGTATGAAAACGGATGCTTATATCGGCAGGCTCTGCAAAAAACGATACAAAACGATTGTCGCCAAGGCCAATATAGTAGATTTGGGGGTAGTCAATCTTTCCTGTAAAGGTAAATTGGCCATTGTCAACTAACGCAGTATCTATAATTTCAAATTTACCGTCATTGTTTTTTTGCAGATATACTTCATTCACTTGCTCTCCACCGATCTGACCTTTAATCTTAAAGGTATTTTTATCAGTGGATTTACAGGCAGCAAGAGCAAGCAATATCATCAGGGGCAGGATCAGTTTTTTCATAGTTGTTTGTTTTTTGAGTTCCCAAAAGTAATAAAAACAAATTATTCACCCACCATAAGTCAGGAATTGAGTTCAAATGAGGCGAAGCTTAATGGCGTTTTCGCATAAAAATGTATTCAGTAGTAATGATAAATACCAATGTGAATGCAGTGCTGGCCAATATTCTGAGCAATACATATAAGAATTCTTCGAACCTGAAAGCTTCAAGACTGAACAATACGAAATGGTGAGCAAGCACGATGAGCAGTGCATAGATAAAAAACCAACGGAAGCCCATATCGGCAATACCCGGCTTAAGGCTGGCCTCATATTCAGCCGGTTTGCCTACCATATTTATCACTCCCGGTCTTACAAAAGCAGCAAACACAGAGGCAGCTGTATGTAATCCGGTTGAATGGCTGAATATATCTACACTAAAACCAAGGAAAAAGGATGAAATTAACAACAGCCAGCCAGGCACCTCAAACGGCAATAGCAGGATGAAAAGCAGGTAGAGGGCCGGATCTATATATCCGCCAAAATCAATCTGATTGAGAACCAGCACCTGAATGGCTACCAGCAATATAAAACGCAGGATATCGTTACCGTAATTATTTTTCATCAATCACCTGTTTACTGAGTTCCTGTTGTTCGTGCTGATAGAGGTTTTTAACAATATATACCGTTCCGAGGCTGTTCAGATCAGCGGCAAAATTAAATTGTATGGTATAAAAATGATCTCCTTTATTCAGTGCGATGTGTCTGACGGTACCTATGGGGATATTTTCAGGGAAGATATGGCTAAAGCCACTGGTAGTTATGGTGTCACCAGTTTTAACCTTTACGTGGGCCGGCAAATCTGTTAGGGTCCCCATCATTGGACTGCCTCCCTGCCACACTACCGTGCCCATCTGGTTAAGCCGGTTGATGCGGCCACTGATCTTAGAATGTTTATTGAGTACTGACATTACCCAGCTAAAGTTATCTGATGTGCTTACTACAGTTCCCACGACTCCGTCTGCATTAATTACCGCCATATCCCGGTTTATGCCATGTTTGCGCCCCTTATTTAGCATGATGTAATTGTCACGCCTGTTGGTAGAATTGCTGATTACCTTAGCCAGCGTATAGCGATATTGTATTCCGGTAGCAGTATCCGTAACCGCAACAGACAAAGTGTCAGTGGAGGATTGGTTGCGGGTGAGCTGCTGACGCAGCCGGATATTGTCTGCGGCCAGTTGCAGGTTCTCATCACGTAGCCTGAAATAGGAAGTAATTCCCGACCAGGTATTCAAAATATTACCGCTTACACCATAGGTAATCCGGTTAAGCACTGCTGACTGGTAATAGCTTGTATTGGCAATCAGAATAAGTGCTGCCACTTCCAGCACAAGGAAGAGGAAGAAAAAGTTGTACTTCCAGATAAATGCCAGAATATGTCGCATAGGCAGTCAACAAAACACTTATTTGATGAGGAAAGTGAATTTATTAAAATTCTTAAGCGCAATGCCTGTTCCGCGTGCCACCGCCCGCAGTGGGTCTTCTGCAACATGTACCGGTAATTTGGTTTTCAGATGCATACGTTTGTCCAGCCCACGCAGCATGGAACCTCCACCAGCCAGATAAATACCCGTTCGGTAGATGTCAGCAGAAAGTTCGGGCGGGGTCATCTCCAATGCATTCAGCACCGCAGCTTCAATCTTGGAAATAGATTTATCCAGGCAATGTGCTATTTCCGAATAGTTTACATAAATCTCTTTGGGAATACCGGTGAGCATGTCACGGCCGTGTACCGGATAATCATCAGGAGGTGAATCAATTTCGGTCATGGCAGCACCTACATTTATTTTAATCGCCTCAGCAGTACGTTCCCCAATGTTTATGTTATGTTGCTTACGCATATATTCTTCAATGTCGGCATTAAAATCATCTCCACCGATGCGTATGGATTTGTTATTCACAATTCCTCCCAGAGCAATTACAGCAATTTCGCTGGTTCCACCACCTATGTCAATGATCATGTTACCGGTGGGTTCCAGTACATCAATTCCAATACCAATGGCGGCGGCCATAGGCTCGTGTATCAGACGCACCTCTTTGGCTCCGGCTTGCTCGGCCGAATCTTTAACGGCTCTTTCTTCTACTTCAGTGATGCCGGAAGGAATACAGATAACCATTTTAAGGGCAGGCGGAAAAAGACTGCGGGTAGGGCCGGTCATCTTAATGAGTTCCCTGATCATATATTCTGCCGATTGAAAATCGGCAATTACGCCATCGCGCAATGGACGGATGGTCTTAATATTTTCATGGGTTTTGCCATGCATCATCATGGCACGCTTACCCACAGCAATAATTTTGCCGGTATTGCGCTCTATGGCGATGATTGAAGGTTCATCTACCACCACCTTATCGTTAAAGATAATAATGGTATTGGCAGTACCGAGATCCATGGCGATCTCCTTGGTCATGAATGAAAAAAGTCCCATCAGGTATAGCTTAGCTTCTTAGTGTAATTAACTTATTTAATTGTATTCTAGTGTTTAAAATGTCTGATGCCAGTAAACACCATACTTATTTCATTTTCATTGCAGTAATCTATTGATTCGGCATCACGCAACGAACCTCCGGGTTGAATTACCGCAGTAATTCCTGCTTTATGGGCCATTTGCACCGAATCGGCAAAAGGAAAAAAGGCATCTGATGCCATCACCCCATCTTTCAAACTCAGACCGAACTGATCAGCCTTGGCAATGGCTTGTTTCAATGCATCCACCCGTGAGGTTTGGCCCATGCCACTGCCCAGTAATTGTTTTTCCCGGGCAAGCACTATGGCATTGGATTTACTGTGTTTCACAATTTTGTTGGCAAACAGCAAATCTTCTATCACCGCATCAGCCGGAGCAGTGTTTGTAACCACCCTGAGCTGATCGGGTGTTTCACTTACAGTATCTTTATCCTGCTGTAATACGCCATTAAGCAGGCTTCGAAATTGTTTGCCCTGAAAATCAAAAGAGTTAACCTGCAAAATTATTCTATTTTTCTTTGTACTAAGCACTTCAATCGTATTTTTTTCATATCCCGGTGCAAGTATAATTTCAAAAAACAGCTTATTAATTTCTTTGGCCGTGTTTTCATCCACTTTAGCGTTGGTGATGAGTACACCTCCGAATGCAGACAAGGGATCTCCGGCCAGAGCGGCTGTCCAGGCATCAATAAGTTTGGGGCGTGAGGCGAGACCACAGGCGTTGTTGTGTTTAATGATGGCAAAAGTGGTTTCATGGAAATCAGCAATCAATGCCATTGCAGCTTCTACATCAAGCAGGTTATTGTAGGAAAGCGCTTTGCCGTGAAGTTGTGTGAACAGCTTATCCAGCTGCCCATAAAAAACCCCTGACTGGTGTGGATTTTCGCCATAGCGTAAAGGAATGGCACCAGACCGGGCAAGGCGAAATTCATCATATCCTGAGCGGGAAGAATACCAGTTGAATATGGCAGTATCATAACGTGATGACTCCGCAAAGGCATATGCAGCAAAGCGTTGTCGTTCAGACCTAAAGGTGGTGCCGGCATTGCGGTTGAGTATTTCAGCAAGTTCATGATAATGCTTTGAAGCGGGAACAATCAGTACATGCTCAAAATTTTTTGCCGCGGCACGAATCAGAGAAATACCTCCAATATCTATTTTTTCAATAATTTCATTTTCAGAGGCTCCCGTAGCCAGTGTTTCTTCAAACGGATACAGGTCAACAATCACCAGATCAATGTAGGGGATGTTATACTGCTTCAGTTGCGACTGGTGTGTCTGATCATTCCGTTTTGCCAGTATGCCACCAAATACTTTTGGGTGAAGGGTCTTTACGCGTCCATCAAGAATGGAAGGATAATCGGTGAGCGATTCCACCGTTTGTACCTCCACACCAAGCGAACGAATGAATTGCTCTGTGCCTCCGGTTGAATAAAGCCGGACGCCAAGCTGATGAAGTAGATGAATGATGGGAGGAAGTCCTTCTTTATGAAAAACGGAAATGAGTGCTGTGGTGATTTTTTTCTCGTTAAGCATGTTCTTTTGTTTCAAAGGCTGATATGTCGCCGGCAGGATTCAAATATTGGGATTGCTGTTGATAAACCGTTAAAGATTAATCTATTGCAAATTCAAACTGATTTTTGCAAGCATTTGCAAGTTTATTAAAAAATGCGACAGGTTCGCCCGAATAATGGATAAAAAGTGTTGAATCGTGCATATTTCGATCAGAGGCAGCAGAAATTTATGTTATTTCGGGATTCCGTTATTCAATTTGTTTAGCGGCTTTTTTACTGCCCTCGTATAAATCATAGCCGGCATAACGACATTCCAGGGGCCCATTATAAAGTGGGATTTTTTTCATCGGTCGCAATCCTATCATTTTTAAAGCCCTCATGTCAGCGCTGATGACCCAGGCTTTATATCCTGCGAAATTTCGTTTGAGTGCATTGCCCAGGTCACGATAAAGCTCTATGATATCATCAACCTGAATGCGTTCGCCATAAGGTGGATTGGTAATCATAATACCAGGAGGCTTTGGAGGCGTAAACTCCTGAAAAGGACCAGTTCTTAGTTCGATATCTTTATGCAGCCCGGCCTGTTTCAGATTGGCCGCTGCCGAACGCAAATTGGTGGCGGAAATATCGGAGCCAATAATTTGATGATAAAAACTACGTTGTTGTTGCAATCCATCGTCTTTAACTTCTTCCCACAGTTTGGCATCGAAATCTTTCCATTTCATAAAGCCATAGTTCTCTCGGAAGTATCCGGCAGGCAGATTCATGCCAATCATAGCTGCTTCGATCAGCAGGGTACCTGATCCACACATTGGGTCGACAAAATTTGAGTCCCCCATCCATCCGCTCAGCAATATCATGCCGGCCGCCAGTACTTCACTGAGTGGTGCTTCGGCATTTGATATGTGGTAGCCCCTTTTGTGAAGGGAATCACCCGAAGAGTCGAAGGAGACCGTTACCTCATTGTTGAACAAATGAATGTTTATACGGAAATCAGGATCACTGATATCCACCGAAGGACGCTCACCGGTCTTTTCGCGAAAGCGGTCGGCAATAGCATCCTTAGTGCGCTGGGAAACAAAATGCGAATGGGTAAACAAGGAACCGGACAAGGTAGTATTGATGGCTAAGGTTTCTGTAGAAGTAAAGTAATCCTCCCAGCGGATCTGCTTAATCTCATCATAAAAATCCTGCTGACTATCCACCGTAAATGTAGCCAGGGGAACCAAAATCCTTAGCGCAGTACGGCATTGATAATTGGCAGCATACAGCAAACGCTTATCTCCTTTAAAAGCAACCGCACGATGAAGAAGCTGGATGTCAGAAGCTCCGAGAGTTTCTAACTCCCCTGCAAGAATTGGTTCGAGACTGGCTGGGCATTTGGCAAGAAAGGCGTGAAGGGCGGCATAATTTTCAGGCATTGGTTCGGAATTTGAGGTTATGTGGACTAAAGTTTCAGTTTCAGTAACGCAGGCAGGAGGGTTATGTTTTCAGAGACAAACCATTTTTTCGCACGATGGAAAAATAAAGCCCTTCCTGCCCCAAATGGCTTGCCTGCCTGTGATGGAAAAAGCGATGAATTGAAGAAATGCCATTGTACCATGATACACAAACCAGGAACCAAGAATGAGAAGAATCTACGAATTAGCTGCTTACTCATCACTTTCCCCGACCAGTTTGTCCATAAATTCCAAAGCATTTACAATATATCTTCGATGTATGCCTTCGCCAATCAGGTCTTTTTCATCATATACCTTTACGCTGAAAAGCAATTTTTTTCCTTCAGCTGATTTCAAAACCGATTCACAGCGCACAATGGTGCCCACCAGTGTAGCCTTTATGTGTGATATGCTAATTTCAGTTCCCAGACTGATATAACCCTCAGGTAATTGTGATTGAATACTCAACTGGGCTGTTTTTTCCATGAGTGCAACCATGGCCGGAGTGGCAAATACTTCAATAAGGCCGGAACCAAAATGTATGGCGGTGTCGGTTGTCGAAACAATCTGGGTTTGCTGGCCCTGAGTTTCCGGGGTTAAGTTAAATTCCATAAGGGTTAAAAGTTGAAAATTACAGTTTGTTTAAGATCGGGATGCAGGCTTTGCGATACGGGACAAATTTTGGCACATTGGCGGATAATCTGCTTTTCCTTAACAGAATAATTATTGGCCGGAAAGTCAAGTTCTACAATTACTTCGCAAACTCTGCGCGGATCAGCCGCCATTATTTTTGTAACCCTGGCTTTGGTGCCATCTATTGAAAAACCAGAATTATTGGCTGCTATGCCCATAATGGTAATCATACATAAGCCCAGTGAGGTGGCCATAAGATCGGTGGGTGAAAAAGCTGAACCTTTTCCTTTGTTATCAACCGGTGCATCTGTAACAAACGATTGCCCTGACTTTACATGAGTGGCCTTAAGCTGAAGATCGCCGAGGTATTCAAGTGTTGAAGTTTCCATAAATAAACTGAGGTTTGTGCAAAGATAAGTGGAATACAGGCAACTCTGCCACTTTAAATGAGGTTTATCTGGTAGTTGTATATCAGACTTATCCTAAATCAGAGATCGATGACGTATTAAATTTGCTAATTTTACACTTCTGTTCTCTTAATTGACTTTTACCTTTATAATAAATTAATTTTGTAATGAATTGCTAATATGAAAAAGCCTGCCATTATTCTGGTGATTGCCATTACTGCCTTAGCTCTGGCGGGCATTATTGTCATTCAGTTTGTTTGGGTAAAAAGTGCAGTACATAAGGAAAAAGAGCAATTTTATAAAGGCATAGAGGTAAAGATGCAAAGTGTGATCAATCGGTTGTTTGCCAGCCGGACCTATCCCTTTTCTCCCGATTCCTGTGGTGATCATTGCAATCATTCAACCGCACCAATACTGGCAGCCATCAATACCCGGCAGCTTGATTCGCTGTTACAGCTTGAATTTGGTAAGGGAACTCATTACTGGGGCATTTTTAACGTTTCAAAGGAACGTGTTTATTTGGGGCATACCGGAGCATATGAGGCTAAGATACTTGCTTCCGCGCACCGGATATCTCTTTCCTGTTTGTATGACCAGGAAAAACTAATGCTCGGTATCTGGTTTCCTGCTGAACAGCAAAGTCATTTGAGACGTATATTGCCATTGATACTGCTTGCGCTTTTATTGATCGTGATTGTAATATCGGCATTCTCATTTACTATACTGGCGATATTCAGACAAAAGCGATTGTCCGAAATGAAAAATGATTTTGTAAATAATATGACCCATGAGTTTAAAACGCCCCTTTCAACCATATCACTGGCGGCAGAAATGATGCTCAATGCTTCTGAAAATCAAATACCTCAGCGTATTAAACGGTATGCAAATATTATTTATCAGGAAAATCTCAGATTGAAAGATCAGGTGGATCAGGTGCTTCAGATTGCGGTGCTTGAAAAAGGGCAGTACAAATTATCTCTTAGCAGATTTGATGCTCAGGCGCTTATTAAGGAGTGTGTCCGTAACTTTGAACTCACCATTTTGAATCAGGGCGGATTCATCACCTATAAACCTCTGGCGAGGAAAATCTGGATTGAAGCCGATCGACTGCACTTTACCAATATGATCAATAATTTGCTGGACAATGCCATTAAATATGCGCGGATTTATCCTGAAATAATGGTAATTTCTCACTGTAATGAACTTAAACACTTATTTATCGTTGAAATACACGACAAAGGCATTGGCATTGACAATGCCAGTTTAAAATATATTTTTCGCAAACTTTATCGTGTACCAACAGGAGACAAACACGATGTAAAGGGTTTCGGTTTAGGATTGTTTTACGTAAAAAGTATTGCCGAAGCCCATGGCGGATCGATATCTGTAAAGAGTGAACCCGGTATGGGCAGCATTTTTACATTAAGTATGCCAATGGGCACAGATAAACCATTAAATGTGATCGCCAATGAATCCGAAAGCAAAAATATTATTGGTTGAAGATGACCTCAATCTGAGTTCATTGCTCTGTGAATTTCTTGAATCAAAGGGTCACACTGTGGTGCATGCCAGTGATGGAATTGAAGGTAAAAATCACTATGTGAATGATTCCTTTGATTTGTGTATACTTGATGTAATGCTGCCCCGCAAAGATGGATTTACGCTTGCCACTGAAATCAGACAGTTGAGCGAGAATATTCCGCTTATTTTTCTTACTGCCCGCAACAGGGATGATGACCGGATTAGTGGATTCCGCACAGGATGCGATGATTATATTACCAAACCTTTCAGCAGCGAGGAGCTGAACTTAAGAATTCAGGCCATACTCAAAAGATGTATGAATTTGAAGCCGGATGGAAAGGGAGAAATCTATTTTCTTGGAAATGCCCGCTTTGATTCTGGAAATCTGCTGTTGTTTACCAACAATAAAGAACATCAACTCACTCCGAAAGAGGCTGCATTATTGCGTTTACTTTGTCTCCATAAAAACAACCTCTTACCACGCGACCAGGCATTGCTGGAAATCTGGGGTGGAGCCGATTATTTCATAGGCCGAAGCATGGATGTGTTTATTGCCCGGCTGCGTAAATATTTGAAAGAAGAACCTGCCGTGAGCATTCAAAATATTCATGGATCAGGGTTTAAACTCGAGGTAAAAGAATGATGCACAGGAACATTACCCTTGCCGATGCCCAGCAAATGGCTGATGCCTGGATCAAAGAAAAAGGCGTTCGTTATTTTAATGAGCTGACCAATACCGCCATACTTATGGAAGAGGTGGGAGAAGTTGCCCGGATTATGGCCCGTCGCTACGGTGAACAAAGTGAAAAAGAATCAGACAAAAATGCTAACCTGGCCGATGAAATGGCTGATGTGTTGTTTGTATTGATCTGTCTGGCCAATCAAACCGGCATAGACCTAACCGAAGCGTTTCTGAATAACCTGCAAAAGAAAACCTCCCGCGATGCAACCCGGCATCTGAATAACCCGAAGCTGAATCGTTAATTCGTTTCCCGAATCGTCGTTCCTCCTCCCTGGATTTGAAGCCTGCCTGTTCCAAACAGGTCTCCCTATTTCACTTGCAGTCCTTATTGGATCAAAAATTGTCAGGGCTTGTTCTCTCCGCCCTCTTATCCCTTTAGCGTTCCTCGCAGATTGCTCTATAACAAAGAAATGTTAAGTACATATGATTTTATAGTTTAATTTCGCAGGGAATACTCCAAAAGTGTACTATGTCCCGTCTTTTACTATCACTCATCTTTATTCTTTTTTATATTCCATCATTAGTGGCCCAGCCCTATACTGTTTCCGGAAAAGTGAGTGACTCTGCATCGGGGGAGGTTTTGCCTTTTGTAAACATTGTTATCAATCAGGGAAAGTCAGGTGGAATGACTGACATTGACGGACGCTTTAAATTGAGCAGTGCTGAGGCAATCCGGACACTGTCGTTGAGTTATGTGGGTTATGAGCCTTTATCTGTTGAGGTGAAGAGTAATTGGTTGAACCTGAAGCTTGTAAAACGTGAAATTGAACTGCCCGAAGTAACCATTGTAGCAGGAGAAAATCCAGCTCACCGTATAATCAGACAGGTGGTAAAGCATCGAAAGGACAACGATCCGTTTTATATTCCTGCGTACGCGTTTACTTCCTATGATAAGATGGCATTTACGCTGGTGGCTGATTCATTAACCCGAACTGACAGCCTGGAAGAAAGTACAGCAAAATTAATGAATGTGATTGATAACCAGCACCTTTTCTTGATGGAGTCTGTGGCAATTCATCATTACCGTTACCCGGGTCATCCGCATGATAGCATAATTGCCACCCGGATATCAGGATTTAAAGATCCTTTATTCGCTTTTCTTATTTCACAACTTCAATCCACCTCTTTTTACGATGAAACCATAGATATTGCGGGAAATCAATATGTGAATCCGGTAAGCCGTGGTACAGAAAAATATTATTTCTTCGCACTCAGAGATACGCTTTCAGGCGAACAGGCCGGGGATAGTACTTTCGTTATTTCATACAAACCGCGTCCCGGTAAGAATTTTGACGGACTGCGCGGGCTGTTATACATCAGCAATCAGGGTTGGGCCATTAGTAATGTTATTGCCGAGCCTGCCCGGCAAGATGAAACATTGCTGGTGAATATTCAGCAGATGTATCAGCGCCTGGAAAACGGGCAATGGTTTCCGGTTCAGCTCAACACAGAAATCACCATCAACAATATCGACCTTGGCAAAGCACGCCTGGTAGGAATGGGAAAAAGTTACCGGCAAAATATACGTTTAAATGAGGATACCAAACGTAACTGGCCCTCCGATGTCGTTACCAGGGTTTTGCCTGATGCAGCCTACCGGACTGAGGAATACTGGAATCAATACCGCACCGATAGCCTTAGCCGGAAGGATTTGAATACCTACCGCATCATCGACAGCCTGGGCCAGGCCCATCATTTCGACCGCATGGGCCGCGGAATGTCTGCCTTAAGTTCAGGAAGATTACCCATTGGGATGATCGAACTGGACCTCAACCGCCTTTTTAGATACAATAAATACGAAGGCATTTATCTGGGAATAGGTATGCATACGAGCGATCGCTTTTCTCAGGTGTTTAAAACGGGAGGTTATCTTGGCTATGGATTCAGGGATGAAAAGTTAAAATGGGGCGCTGACATGGGGGTACGCCTCAGAAAGTTAGCCCATTCACGCATTGGTTTGAGCTATTCAGATGATCTTGCCGAAACGGCACAAACGGAGTTCTTAGGCGATGCAAAATCCGCGCTCAATTCATGGGAGTTCCGGAATTTTTATATTGAAATGATGGACAGGGTTCAATCTACACGCTTCACCTGGTCGTTTATTCCCATTCCTCACGTTGATTTTCATCTTGGCATCGAACAAGCGGTTAAAAAAGCACTATATCCTTATGGGTTTCAACATACAAGCACCCAAAACTTAGTGGTTTTATCACAAAAGCATACCTTCGGTAAATTGGTAGCCGGATTGAGGTTTGCCCCCGGCGAAAAATTTATCAGCGACCAGTATGACCGCATTCAGGCCCGGAAGCCAAATCCGGAAAGCTGGTTACAATATACCTTTAGCAGGAAAGATTTTTTGAACGGTGATTTTACGTATCATCGCATGGATTTTAAGACTAAATACTCCATTAACTACCGATTTTTTGGTAAAACCACACTTTGGCTGAGGGCCTCATGGATGGACAAAGCCGCTCCACAAAGTGAAATGATTAATGGGTATGGGAGTGCAGGAAGTGGATTTTCATTGTACGCCCCAGGTAGCTTTACCACCATGATGGCCGGTGAATTCCTGAATGATCGCTTCGTGGGTATTTTCATCACCCACAGCTTCGGTAAAATCTTATATCAAAATCCGAATTTCCAACCTGAACCTTCGGTGGTATTTAATTTTGGTATAGGCGGGCTGGAACGTCCGGATTTACATTATTTATCATTATTTAAGACCATGGAAAAAGGCTATACCGAAGCCGGATTATTGATTGATAATATTCTGAGTTCTCCTCTCTCCGGTATAGGCTGTGGTGTTTTTTACAAGGCAGGTGCATATAGTAATGCCACCATTTCAAAAAATTTCATGTTTCGTCTAACCCTCAATTATAAAATCAGCAATTGATGAATGCCGGTGAATGTAATAATCCGTTAATCTCCTGTCATACGTAAACCTGCCGGAGGCAGATACGAAAGATACAAAGGATTGATTGACAGCGACTTGATGAGTTTAAAAGAAATTGTACAAATCGCTGATAATCAGAAATTTAAAAGTTGATAACAAAATATTGTGAATGATTAATGCGTGGGAAAGTGCTTTTCCTACTGATAATTGCTAAATCCAGTGTATTTTAGTGTCAAATTTCCAACTGATGAATAAAACCCTTAAAACCATACTTACTACTGCCGGTATATTGTTGTTACTGTTGTTTTTATGGTATTTCTCCAATATTGTTTTTTACATTCTTGCAGCAGCAGTTATTTCTGTAGTTGGGCGACCACTGGTTCATATGTTTGACAGTCTGCGGTTGCGACGTTTCCGCGTTCCTCATGCACTCAGTGCCCTGCTTACATTGCTGATCATGTTAAGTCTGTTTCTGGCTTTTGTGATGTTACTTATTCCTCTGGTGGCACAACAGGCCAAAGCCATTGCACAGATTGACACGACTTCCCTTTCAAACATGCTGGAGTTCCCCATGGGTAAAATTAATCAGTTTTTGCATGAAACCGGTTATCTTGATCCGGGGCAGGGCATCAGCGATATATTGGTGTTAAGACTGAAATCGATATTGAGCATGAACACCTTCGCCATTGCCATCAATCAGATAGTTTCATTTATGGGTTCCATGTTTATGGGTCTTTTCTCCATCCTTTTTATCAGCTTTTTCTTTTTAAAAGACGATCGGTTGTTTTTCGATGGTTTTATACTGCTTGTTCCCGAAAAATATATCCCTTCCGCCACACGTGTCTTGAGGGAAGTTAAACACCTGCTTACCCGCTATTTTGTGGGTATAAGCATTGAAGTTACCTCCATGATCACACTTCTTACCATAGGCCTCTCCTTGTTTGGTGTTGAAAATGCACTGCTGATCGGATTTATCGGAGGTCTCTTTAATATTATCCCTTACCTGGGCCCCATCATCGGTGGTTCAATCGGCATTCTGATTGGAATTATCGGCAGCTTGTCGCTTGGAGTATATGGCGATATTCTGCCCATTAGTCTGACCATTGCCGGCGTTTTTGCAGTATCGAATCTAATCGATAACATTTTGCTTCAACCCATCATATACTCCACCAGCGTACGAGCACATCCCATTGAAATTTTTCTTGTAATCATCATGGGCGGTAGCGTGTTTGGTGTTGTAGGGATGATACTTGCCGTACCTTCATATACCGTGTTCAGGGTATTTCTAAGGGAGTTTTTTAGCGAAATGCGCGTGGTAAAGAGATTGACCGAGAATATGTAGAATCATATGTCTATTTAATTTTATATCAGGAAACCACAAACAAGTGACGTTTTTGTCATTGTTTTATCAGGTAGTGATGTTTTTTGCACGAGGTTCTTTTAGCAAATGAACATAAATAGATATATGATGTTTAATGATTAACAAAAAAAGTTAAACAATTAATTTTAAAAATCATGAAAAAACTATTTGTAATCCTGATCGCTGTTACTACTTCAATGAGTGCTTTCAGCCAAAAAAAGGACGTTGTTGATATTGCGATAGGATCTGCTGATCATACAACCCTTGTAGCTGCAGTTAAAGCAGCAGATTTAGTAGCAACGCTTAAAGGTACAGGGCCTTTTACTGTATTTGCTCCTACCAACGATGCTTTTGACAGGCTGCCTGAAGGTACTGTTGAAACATTGCTAAAACCTGAAAACAAAGCCCAATTGTCCAAAATTCTTACATATCACGTAGTAAGTGGTAACATTGATGCAGCTGGTGTATTGGCAGCCATAAAAAATGGTAAAGGCTCCGCAGTTTTAAAAACTGTAAGTGGTGGAATGTTAACGGCCTCCTCGAAAATGATAAGGTTAAACTGACTGACGAAAACGGAAATTCAGCTTTCGTGATTGCTGCTGATTTGAAAGCAAGTAATGGCGTTGTTCATGTTATTGATGGCGTAGTTTTGCCCAAATAATTCAGATTTAATATTAACGAGCTTAGTTTAAAAACTCTTTGAGCATTCAAAGGGTTTTTTATTTTTAAATGCACAACCATCCAGGATAATTGCAAGCCAGTTACTTGAAATTCTTGATAAATGTTTAATAAATACGTTTAAAGGTTAAACATAATTCATTTGTATTGATCGCCTAGACCTTGATCGGGTCTGTCTTATTCTTTTTGGTCTTCTCTAAATTGAACAACATATATTGCTTCAATCCCAATTCTAATTAAGTCCATTGAGAAGTTTCTACCATCTGCATTCAGAAATTCAATACTATGCTTTCTGATCAGATTCCCACGATAACAAGTTCCGTTAATTACAACTTCAATACTTTGGGGTAAAAAGTCAAGCATCCTGGAGTTATCAGGGAAATATTCGAAATTTTCCCCGATTCTCTTATTTGAAAATGCTCTTTTTTTTGAGACGTATTTATACAACGTATCTGTTGCAATGTATTCATATAAATGTGGTAGCTCAAAATTGATTTCACTGCAGGTGATGTGATTTACATTAAGCAATGCTATTGGGATAAAATTCATTTTTTCTATTACTAAAGAATCTGAAGACTCAAGATCGATTTCAATTGTCTTATCGCGATTACTTTTCATTGAACTAATTAAACGGCCTTTGAAATAATTTCTCAACTCTATTTTATCTTTTTTAGACAAGGAATCAATTTTAAATATCATCTGAGACGATGCATGCAAATGGGCAAACAATATTATTAATAATAGTAGTAGTAATTTATTTATCATCTTAGTTTAAATGCTGCATAATGGTTGAGGCAAGGTGCAGCAGAAGTTTCGGGGTGTTTCGTTTTCGGTCGGCAAGACCGACAAGGAATCGTCGGGAAAAGGCGCAAACCACTGCCACCGCTATTGCATATGAGCTTTTGTGTGTGCCCTGCATGAGCTGCAGCGCACACTTGTTGTACGCTCTGAAAAAAGTTTAAAAATACAAACTTTTCTTTTAGCTGTATCAACAAGTGTAAATAATTTTCCAGAGGGTGCAGGTCCCTTATACGCTGAGGTTACGCTCAACATTGCGAAGCAATCACGAACACCAATAAAAAAATCATAAATTCAGTGAGCAACTATTAGCAAGTCGTAAGGTGGTTTGTAGTGAGGTGAACACTGAAGGCAACGAGACAGCAAAATCCGGTACTGACGAACAGAAACGGCATATGAGGCTGCTAAACGAGGATAAGCAAACACATCATTAATACAAACATCGTTTTATAGTATGTCGCAGCGATTGGAGGAAGGAACTTAGCGAAGCGATCTTATTAGCACCTTTAAAATAAGCAATACCCTAATAAACAGCTCTTAACAGGGGAGGTCTCATAAACCATGGGCTGGCCAACATGAGAAGTCAGCAGAGGTCATAGTAGTTGCCCCGTACGAGCCGGTACAGATAACGGGATGGCTCATTCAGGGAATGTGAGCGGCGTACCGCGTCCCGAACCTTCGGGATTGCCGGTGGGGCCGTTTACTCGACTGGGTTGCGTAAACTCTTGTTTCTCAAATTGTTTCTTTTCTCGTTCAATAAATTTTTTAAATTAGTCGGTTTTTTACCTGTTAATTGTTCGTAAAAATCTGAAATCTTTGGTTCTTTCTGAAATCGGGGGAGAAAGTGAAGTAGAATCATTACGATAATCATTCCTTTTACCACTCCTTCCCGCTTTTTAATCCTGTAAAATCTGAAAGGATTAACATTTTTATATTCAATCGGACTGCCAATTGAATTGTTAATCAATTCCGTTACTTTCTCAAAGTTTTCATTTTCCAATCCGGTTATTTCTATCGCCTGATTTTTATATTCACTAAATCTGTGTAGCAGGATTGCACCAACCTCTCCAATATTTTCTATATCAATCCAGTTGAATTTTGCTTTTCCCGCTGGTAAAATAATCACACGTTTCGTTTGTATATCCGCATTCAAAGTAGTGGTCAGGTTTTGCATAAAATAGCTTGGTCGAAGAAAAATGAAATCCAAACCGTATTCAATTATTAATCGTTCAATTTTGCTGTGAGGAATCACTTTGCTTTTCTCTGCTCCCTGAACTGATAGAAAAACAATTTTAGTTATATTTTTCTCCTTAATTTTTAAAATTAAGGGTTTAAAATATTTACCAATGTCTGAAATGTGAGGTGGTCGCAATAAAAACACCTTGTCGATTCCGTTCAAGGCTTTATCAAACGTATCAAAATCCTCGAAATCAAAATGTGTGAATTTTAAGTCGGGATAGTTTTTAAAAATATTTTTCGCTTTCTCAATATTTCTCACACCTGCAACAATCTTATTTGACGAATCAATCTTTGTTAAAAATCGAATCACCTCAAATCCAATATTTCCTGTTGCTCCAGTTATCAGTATGTTACTCATTTATAGTGTCTTTTTTTATGCAACTCAACGTTTCAGCACACACCCGTCGTAAGCTTTAGAAAAAGGTTAAAAATACAAATAAACTTTCATAGAGCAGAAGACGGGTGAATTTTTCCAGAGGGTGCAAGTCCCTTATACGCAGGAGTAACGTCCTGAATTGCGAAGCAATCGCGAACACCAATAAAAAATCATAAATTCAGTGAGCAACTATTAGCAAGTCCTAAGGCGATGCACTGAGCTTGTCGAAGTGTGGTTTGTCGTGAGGCAAACACTGAAGGCAACGAGACTGCAAAATCCGGTACTGACGAACAGAAACGGCATATGAGGCTGCTAAACGAGGATAAGCAAGCACATCGTTTCTTTCCCACGTACGTAAAGGGAGAAAAAGGCAAATACCAGTTGGTTGTGAGCGAGAAAGGGTGGAAATCTCTTAAGCAGAAAATCAAAATCATCACCCGGAAAACTACTCCGGCAACTTTTGACGAACGCATTCATAAACTTAAAGAGCTTCAAAGAGGCTGGCTTGGGTACTTCCGTATGGCAAGTATTCAGGGCAAACTCAAAGAACTCGACGGCTGGGTGCGCAACCGTTTGAGGTATTGTATATGGAAGCACTGGAAAAAGCCCGAACGGAAAAGGAAAAATCTGATTCGTCTCGGTGTTGATCCAGATCATGCTTACCAATGGAGCAGAACCAGAATGGGGGGATGGGCAGTTGCTCAACGGCGAAGCCCTCACGAATTCCATTAAAAATAAGCAAGGCTATTCGTAAAGTCCGATTCTGGGCACAACTATTACCTTAGACCGATTAGGCAAAAGAGGGTATGTGGCTATGCTATCGCTTTATGAGAAAATTGCCCCACATCTTAACGAACCGCTGTATACGAGACCCGTACGTACAGTGGTGTGAGAGGCTCTCCCCGTCAGTTTTTACTGGCGGGGCAGCCTACTCGATTATGCCTTTGCCTTTTTTCATTTTTATTTATTCAGCCAATTCAAAGCTTTTTTAGTTATCCCATTGTACCAATCAATTTCATTGTCCATTGAATTTGCTAACTCGTTTGAATGCTCAAAAAATTGTTGGATGTGTTTGGGGCCGGGAACATAACTTGCATTATGCGAGTCCTCAACCATTTTTATAAACACGTTCAACGGTAAAGGGATAATTGTTGAAGTACCACCGTAATAGCTAATGTTCATTTTATGTAAAGCATAAAAATGTGCAATGCAGGAGTCGTTAATTTTCGGTGCAATAAACAAACAATAAGCTGGTTTATTAGTCTCTTTTTTCACTTTAGCAAGATGTCGTGTAACAGGTTCACCTTCTGTTTCATATTGCCTTTGCCCACTTTGCATTGTAACTTCAACTGTCAATCCAAAATCGCCATAATCACAAATAATATCTGCGATATTACCTTGAGCGGTTGACATTGGATTGCCGAAGTCATCAAATTTTAAATTAGCCTTTATATTGCCCCCATCCATCATTGTCATTGCTCGCCAAGTGTTCCATTCCAACATTAAAGGGGTGTCGTACAAGGAATTGTCGATAATTTGGTCAAAAGTTGTGTTTATGTCCTCAAATAGTCGGTAATCTTTTATGGCAGTTACTTGGTCACTAATGAACTTTTCTTTTCTATTCTCTAACTCATCAGCTAAAATATTTTTAAGTTCCTTTAGACTTAGAGAGTCATCAATAATGATATATGGAAATTCGGTTTGAATCTTATTGACAAGCAACTCTCTATTGTCTGATAGAAGCAATGGAAGCTCGGCATTCCCAAGGTATTCTATGTAGCGTTTTTCATCTTCTATAAAAAAGGGATCTCTTTCAGTATATATCAAGAAGTAATCGACTTCTTCTATTTTTTCGGGTGCAATAGATAGCGACTTTCCAATATGTGAAATATTTACTAATCCCGTAGCTCTCAAATACCGAACACAAGCGTCCGCATAATCTCTTAGGTTAGAGGCTTGAGTTTTTAAAAAAGTTGAAATAGATGCGTCTTTTGTTTCTCTTGTTTTAGTATCACCTGATTGTATGCGGTCTGCGAAAATTTGACGTAATTCAGACTGTAAATAGTCCCTGTAGAATTTTTTGTAATTTCCTTGATTTTCTGCTTTTTCAATTCTAAACTGGTCAATCTTAGCAACAATAGAGTCAAAATGACGGTAATCAGTTAATTGAAGTCCAAACAGTCTTAATTCATCAAACTTCAAAGAACCAAAATGACGAATCAATCGGAATAGTTCAAGATAAGGTTTTATCCAAAAATCATCTGCTTTGTCTGTGGGTACATGAAAAGGGGATGGAACTTGAAATTTGAGTAGCTGTCTTAAAAATATTTCATCTTTTCTTTTAGAAGTAACCAATTCTGTTCCTGCTTGCGTAAGGCTTATGGTCGGTGAAAGTGAAACAAATCCAAGAGCTTTTGGTGCACGATTTATTCTATCCCTTGCACTAAATGCAGGGTCTTTAGCACCTTCACCATTGAAGAAGTTTTCTTCTTTCAATAGTTCCATAAAGGCACGTTGGGTTTCGGTATTCCATACCTGACCTGCAAAATGCGTGTTCAGCAACTCAATTTCAGGTATCATTTTGGCTGGTGTTCTTGGGGATGTTGTAACAAATATTACCTTGCTATTGATTTTAGCCATATTTTTAAAGTGCTAATTCTTCTTGAAATTTAATTTCAGGCGAGCGTTTTTCAGCTTCGTTACCGTAGTTCGAAATTAATATATGGTTTGCGGCTGATTTAAATCTGTTTCTAATATTTACAGCATATGATTTGCCATATTCATCTACAATCAACTCCCCATATAATTTTTCTATTAACGGTGTTCTACCAATAACCATTAACGCTTTACATTCCAATTTCCTAAAATTAGCAGCTAAAGTAGTGTGGTTTTCTTCACTAAATCCATCCTTGTGTTCCACATTGCCATAATCAGAAAATGTACAATCGTAAGGCGGGTCTAAAAACATAAAATCATCTTTTTCCGCCATTTCGAAAATATTCTGGTAATCAGTATTGTATATTTCCGTATTTGAAAGCAGTTTGCTATGAGCAGCGGTAACCAAAGAAGTGTTTAAATTAGCATATCGTCCGTATGGTACGTTAAACTCTCCTTTAGCGTTGTATCGAATCATTCCTGAATAGGCTGTTTTATTTATGAAAAAATATAAAAGAGCTTCAGAATATTTTTTTTCGGAAAGGTCATTAAACATTTCCCTAATTTGATAGTAAAGGGTTTCATTTTCATCCTTCACTCGTTTTTCGGGTGTTAGTTTTTTGAGTTCTTCAAACTTCTTCCTATTTACTTTGTAAATTTTTCCAACCTCTTTAAGTTCTTTTTGTAAGCTATCGAAATCGTTTTTAACGCCAAGGTAAAAATCCATTAGCTTGGAATTAATGTCGTTGATTATAGCTTTTTTTGGTTCCAAATGGAAAAACAAAGCACCTCCACCAAAAAAAGGTTCTATATATTTTCCTTCAAATCTCGGAATATGTTTTATAATATGAGGTATTTCTTTTGACTTTCCTCCTCTGTATTTGACTAATGGTTTCATACTGTTTTGCGTTTATATGCAACAATGTTTTCGGCAACTACATTTAAAATATTTGAAGCGTCATCATCATTTGCAATAATTTCATAAATCTTGTCTGCTGACCAAAGTCTAATTAGTTTCTTTTTATCAAAGTCTAAAAACTCTGCAAGCATTTCAATTTGTTCTCGTTTAGCACGTCTATCGCCTTTTTCGATTTTGCAATAAGTAGCAGTGTCGATTTCTAAAGCAGCAGCAAGTTGCCTTTGGGGCATTTGCTTCACTTCTCGAAGTGCTTTTAATTTATTTCCTAATAATGTTGACATAATATCGTCTTGACGTTATTTGGCAAATATACTAATTTAAAATCTAATACTTACAATACTATTTAATGTTTTTGTAGAAACTGAGTCTTTTTAAGGTGAGGCATAACGGTTTGTGTATGGTTAGTGGCAGACTTAGAAGTACTTAACTTTCGGTTTAGCGCTTGGTTTGTCAAATGCCAAAATATTGAATTTCAGCATAAATTGCCATTAACTATACACTTAGTGTGTGCCTTGCATGAGCAGCACACACCCGTCGTAAGCTTTAGAAAAAGGTTAAAAATACAAATAAACTTTCATAGAGCAGAAGACGGGTGAATTTTTCCAGAGGGTGCAAGTCCCTTATACGCAGGAGTAACGTCCTGAATTGCGAAGCAATCGCGAACACCAATAAAAAATCATAAATTCAGTGAGCAACTATTAGCAAGTCCTAAGGCGATGCACTGAGCTTGTCGAAGTGTGGTTTGTCGTGAGGCAAACACTGAAGGCAACGAGACTGCAAAATCCGGTACTGACGAACAGAAACGGCATATGAGGCTGCTAAATGAGGATAAGCAAGCACATCGTTTCGTTCCCACGTACGTAAAGGGAGAGAAAGGCAAATACCAGTTGGTTGTGAGCG
>ENA-UOOR01000676-UOOR01000676.1-fermentation-metagenome-genome-assembly--contig:-NODE-676-length-46277-cov-3.279802_pt1 | contig 46277 bp, 43 predicted proteins | sample MGYA00245780_ERZ724029 | MGnify/ENA primary metagenome ERZ724029 (study PRJEB28704, sample SAMN03018315) | fermentation metagenome | biome: anthropogenic terrestrial biome; feature: soil; material...
AAACCAAAGCTTAATGCATTTGCCTTCCACTTCGCGGCAACCTTTACATTCACCACTTTTCTTGTAGCCACAATCATCACAGCAGCCACCGCAGGGGTTTATCTTAGTAAAGTCCGGTTTATTAACTTTTAACTCTCCTTACTCATATCAAAGTATTGCCTACCGTCTTTCTCCCTAAGTCTCCCGTTTTCGGGAGACTTTATATAAGGCTGTCGGTCTTTTATATACGCATATTCAGGATATTTTGCAAGAGCGTTTCGCAAAATACAAAACAAAACAAGGTGTATCATTTTATCGTCGTCACTGTTCATGACGCAGCTTTTATTTGAAAGCCAATTCAACATTTCGTCTTTATATTTTTCTATTTCATTCTTTGCCAATTCAAACGGCAGCTCGGACAGGCAGAGCCAAAAATACCATTTTGAAAACCATAGGCGTTTCTTGTTGCCATAATGACGGTTATAATTATCGATTCGACTTTGTATCCATTCTTTTTTATATGGAGCAACAGTAGCAAGAAAGCGCAGCATAATAAGGGATGTGTCAAAGCATTCACCGACGCCGTCATCCTCGTTGCCGAAACAGGTGGTTTTCAGCCGGGAAAGCGTTTTCCCGATCATTGATTTTACTTCAGGATCATCCGACGCAAAAAGATGCAGCAGCCGCAGTATCTCAAGCTCGTACATATTGGCGGACAAAATATGTGTTTTCGGTGTCTGATTGAATATTGTCTTGTATTTCGTTCCGTTGTTGTAAGGCGGTATAAAGAAAAGTGGATACATCTGACGTCCGTTTTCATCGGTGTTGTTTGGAAATTTCACTCCGGTATAGAAGCGTTTCGCTTGCTCCGGAGTTGTTCTTGCCGCCGTGAGCTGACGGACAATATTTTGTTTCTGTATTTCGGTCATCTCACCGCCCTTGATAAGGTGGTGATTGGTTTTTATCATCAACTCTGAAGCAGTCATTTCGTCAATCCTTATTTTTAAACAAATCAAGCCGTTCCGTCTCACAATAAGGAATTATCAGATTTGTAACTTCCTCAGCGGTTATACCCATATTACACTCACCGGGATTATGACCGACGCCGCAATCACCGCAGGTATGGTAATCGCCACATTGCAAACAGTTTGTAAAGTTCTTCTTCTCAAGGCAAGCAAAAGTTTTTGTATAACAGCCTTGTTTGCCTTCACAATAAGACGGTGAAAAAACACCTTCCCCCCAACCCTCTTCGACTCCATAATAGCAATGATGGTCCATAATAGCAAATTTTCTGCTACCCTCAAAATCGTTTTCATTATGCCGTTTTTCTAATAAGCATAAATCACAGCGAATTCCACTGGGATATTCATCTAAATCCACGGTTAACTGCTCAAATGGACGGCGTTGATTGATAGATGCTGCTTTTTTTAATTTCCCGAAAACATCATCAAGTACAGATTCATCAACTATTCGGAAAACATCCTCAATAATATTGATATGAAAAACACCATCATCAAGGGTGAAAGCAGCTAATTGTTCGCCACATGAATTGAAAATAAGCGACTTTTTTCCATCCCAAACTTCATCAGCAACATAGAAAAACCGAATATGCCCCAGAATTTTAAAAAACGCTGAGTACGCTCCCTTTAGCATCGGTTGTAATTCCTTCGGCGGCGTTAAAATCCTTCCGTCTTCTAAAGTTATATGTTTCATTTTACAATCACCTCAATTTCCATACTGGAATGGAACATACGGCAGAATAGCCCATGTAACATCATCTGCAGATATGTTTCTTGGCTCTAAGCTTCTATATCCAACGGTTGCTTTTTCACATGGATAATTTATACAATCAGAGCAAGCACTAAACTGTTTTGTAAGCAAACATTTTAACGACTCACATAACTCATTTCCATCACAGCAACAATGACAATTGGGTGTATCACAACCAGTACAACGCATATCCCAAACGGAGCCTCCATATACAGCATTAAGATGCGGGATTAGCATTTCCCTGAATTCTTCAGTAATGCCAGTATAATGAACGCACAAATCGCATCTGTGACCGCACTTACCATATAACGCATTTCCTTTCGGGAACGGCTTGCGATTGGGATTTTTCTTGATAAGAATAAGCTTTTTTATCACTTCTAATTCTGCAAGCGTCGCCACATCAATAAACATCCATTTACCGTCATGATAGGTTTTGGTATTATCGTAGTGATCTTTTATGTACTGCGAAAATTCCTCCCTAATAGCTTCGAATTTCTCTCGTTCAGCTCTGCCAAAAATAATTAGGAATGTATATTTGTCCTCACGAATATCAATCGTAACAATGGTTTTCGCTCCTTGCTTGAATTTAACTTGGTCTTTACCGTTGCCGACTTCATCCAGCTTGTACTTACCTCGCATGAATTTGACGGTTTCGTATTTAACCCTTTCAAACTCGGTCATAATAAATCCTCCACTTCCATATTATACCCGTTCAATCGGAATGCATATTTCAACAATACCCTCGTTAAATCGATCACCGAAAATCTCAACCACATACTTTTTGCCGTTTATTTCTCTTTGTCGGTAGACCGCTCTGTTATCACTTAGCCATTTATCCATATTATCATTTTCGCTGTCGTAACCGTTTACCGCAACTACATCGAAAACAGCGTATTCGCTTTCGGGAATTGTCAATGTCATTAAATCGGCGTTTATAGGGTTTTCCTCTTCCACCCCCACGAAACAGTCACAGCTCTCTTCTTGGTAAAAACGCACCTCATATGAATTCTTTGTCTTATTTAGGTGCATCTTTTCAAAGCTGTTCCATAATTCTGATGTTTTGTTCCCGTCTCCAAACAATCCGACAAGGTTTAGGGTACTTATCTTTTTAATTCTCATATAATACCTCCCATTATTTACCTTATCTTACTATACTAAACTTGACAACTATATGTCATATATCATAATAAAATTTGGAAATTTTCTCACTTTTTTCTTTGATAATCCGTCGGATATGCTCAGGCTCAATGACTTTGACATACGTTCCGAAGGAAAGAATATATCCATAAACCCAATCGTCTTCGGGAAAATCAACCTCAAGGGTGTATGTGCCGTCGCCATTATCATGAATTTCAGTATCATCATAATCATCATACAGACGATATAACGCACCTTCGGTAAACTCCAAAACGCAGTGAACGGGGTTTTGCCAGCCGCCGGGATTATCTGTATCCGGCAGTTTCGGTGTATGCGAAAGGCATTCGTCCCGCTTGAATTCTTCATCAAGTATCAAAACACGCTTTATCCGTGATATGCGGAAGGTTCGAAAATCTCCGCGTTCACGGCACCAACCCCACAGATACCACGCCTGATATTTGAAATCCAATCTGAGCGGTTCAATTTTACGGGTAGATTTTTTATTCTGTGCATTTATGTAGTCAATTTCAATAACTAGGCATTTCATAATCGCAGTTTTTATATCAACGAATTTGTTGTAAGCGTTAGGATTTGAGCCCCAAGGGGTGAAATCCACCGTTATCCAATCTAAAACGTTGTTTTTAAATATACTTCCCAATTTTTCAAGGACAGCATCAATCTCGGGATATTTCGTTGACTGCAAGGAGTTCAGAGCAAATAAAATGCTGTTTCTGTCGCTGTCAGAGAGCATTGCACGATTTATGGTATAATCCTCCATTATGGAAATGCCGCCGTTTATACCTTTGGTTGTGTAAATCGGCACGCCTGAGGAGGAGAGTAGATCAATATCACGGTAAATTGTCCGCTGTGATACACCAAACCGAGCGGCAAGTTCCGCCGCCGTAACAGTCTTTTTATTGAGCAGTATCGTTATTATCTCGATCATGCGATTAAGCTTCATGAAACTCACCTCCGAGAGTAATATACCATTCATTCCTGACAACTATATGTCATATTTAAATTGATTAATTGCCGCTTCCCGTGAGTGAGAAGCGGCATATTTATTTAAATCACATAATATTTACGGCTGATTTTTCACATTCATACGCCGTCTTTAAAAGAACGGCAACTGTTTTGCGGTTGTCTTCTACTGTTAAGTCGATAGATTTTTTAAGATCAAATGCTTTTTGCCAGCAATCATAAACCGATTTATAAAGCGTAGCAAGCTCCGTAAGACTATACTTGTCAAAGAACTTCCAAGCATACCACTTTAACGCTCCGAATGTGCCGAGTGCATATTCCATATTAAAGCAGGTGGCAAGTGTGGCATCTTCGCTTTCAAACATATCTATCAATCTGGGATAAGCTAAAAGTCCTTGTGCGTTTTCGCACCATTCCTCACCGTTTAGGTGAGCCTTTGCCAGTTTTAAAGTATCTGATATGATATCATCATTGGATTTATCGGTTTTGCCGGTAATTGTAACAACATTTAGCATCGGCATTTCACGGTTGCCGAGTTTTGAATAATCCATTTCGTCAGTAGTGCCGTTGATACAAAGGGTTGCAAATTTCTGCGTTTCGTCATCGTATCCTGTTATCAGTCCCCATTCAAGAACACCGATATCCCACGCAATTACGGGAATACCACGATCTATGCTGGCTTTTATTTTTGGTAAAGTGTTCAGCCTCGCCTGATTTAACACATTTTCAGGCTGCCAAAGACAGCAATCATATGTAGTTTCGATTCCGCCGTTTAATATCCATGTCGGTTGTCTGCCGAAATCCCATATGCTTGTCTCGCTGGGGCATAGGTCAGCTGATATCCACATCCGAAAGGCGAACCCACTTGTGGCTACAATATCCTCTGAGAGGTCACTGTAAGGACTGTTTTTCACTGCACAGGAAAGTGATTTTGCAAAGGAAAAGAGATAGCCCGTGGGGTCATAAACATCATTCCACGTAATGTTTAACTTTTTCATTAACAACACTCCTTTTTAAAATATATGGCTCAAGCCGGTATAATTGAAATTTATCGGTTTAACTCCGTTTACAAAGCGTATGTAATATGTCTTCGTTAACTCATCAACATCCTCAATAATACCTTCTCCGAAAACCTTGTGACGAATTTGATTTCCTTTTTTATAGATAGTCACCTTTACACCACTAAATTCTCTTGCCTGATATGCGGATTGCACTTTAATATCTTCGGGTACTTCACCTACCATATCAAGCAGGCTTTTATCTATATCAAATAAAAACCTTGACGGTACTTTGCTATACCCTTTGACTCCGAAACCTTCACTTTCGGTAAAATACAGATTTTTCTTTGCTCTTGTAATTGCAACAAAACAAAGTCGGCGTTCTTCCTCCAGAGCATCGTTTTTGCGTTCCTCTAAACTTCTTGCAGAGGGGAAAATACCTTCGGTAAGACCAACTAAAAATACATTATCGAATTCCAGTCCTTTAGCAGTGTGAACAGTCATTATTTTTACGCAGTCGGATTTATCCTCAATATCGCTATCCCTTAAAAGAGTAATCATCTGCAAAAAATTTGCCAAAGATAAGTGCTCGCCAAACTCTGTTTCCTGTGTTACTATGCTGCGTAAAAGCTCGGACACATTATCAAGTCTTTCTATGTCGCCGCTCTCTCTTATATACAGCTCGTAACCCGTAAGCTTCATGATTTTTTGTAAAAGCTCTGAAACTGAAAGAGTGTCTGCCTGTTCCTTAAGCTCTTCAATTGAAGTTAAAAACTCTTTGGCTTTACATCCTTTAAAGGCTTCCAGACAAACGCATTTCGTTAAAGCATTATAAAGGGATGTGCCGTTATTCTTGGCGTAATTTTTTATAATATCAATCTTGATTTTACCGATTTTCCGCCTTGGTGTGTTAATGACTCTTAAAAATGACAAGTCATCATCCGTATTATTGACTAACCTCATATAGGAAATGACATCTTTAATTTCGGCGCGTTCATAAAAGCCTATCCCGCCGTAAATCACATAGGGAACATTTGCGTTTAAAAATCCCTGTTCAACAAATCTCGATACATAATTTGAACGGTAAAGCACAGCAAAATCAGCATATTTTCCGCCGCTTTCCTTATGTTTTATAATTTTCTCACAGATAAATTTGATTTCTTCTTTATCATTTTTCGCATGATAATATACGACAGTTTGTCCACCTTGTTTTTGGGTGAACAAATCTTTTTTTACACGGTTATTGTTTTTTTCAATCAGTGAATTTGCAACTGCTAAAATAGGTTTTGTGCTGCGGTAATTCTCACTCATAATAATATCTTTGCATTTTATATCAAACTGATTTTCAAAACACTGATTATTAAGCCAATCCTCAAAATCGACAAGAACGCTCATATTTGCGCCGCGCCATTCGTAGATGTTTTGATCAGGGTCCCCGACAACGAATAAATTTCTATTTTTTTCACTTATTCTGCGAATAAGCTTAAACTCTTTTGCGGTTATATCTTGAAATTCATCTACCATTATGTAGTGAAGGTGTTTTTGCCACTTCTCTAAAACATCGGGAAAGGTTCTGAAAATATATATTGTAAAGTTTATAAGGTCAAAAAAGTCAAGTCCGAAATATTTACGTTGCTTTTTTATATAACGAAAGATTATCTCATCCGATTTTTTATCTGAAGTGAGAGTGTCATAATCAAAATCAGGATCGGAAAGATACTCAACATAGGTGATGAGATTTTTATAATAGCGAATTTGGTCTATCATAAACTTAAAGCTTGCGGTATCCATTTTGATGCCCATCTCATCATACACTTCTTCAAGTATTTTTTTCTGATCGATGCTGTCAAGAACAATAAAGTTTTCTGGATAAAACAGCTTTGAAATATCCTCCCGTAAAATACGGGTGCAAAAGGCGTGAAGTGTTGCGACGAAAGATGTGTCAAACTCCTCACCAAGCATAAATTTGATGCGTTTTTTCATCTCATTTGCAGCTTTGTTGGTGAAAGTGATACATAGGATATTTGACGGTGATATACCAAGCTCGTTTACTATATATGCATATCGGTGGGTAAGTGCTTTGGTCTTTCCTGCACCTGCACCGGCTATTACTCTAACAAATCCCTCGGTCGAAGTAACCGCCTCTTTTTGAACTTCATTTAAGCCTTTCAAAATATCTGTCATTTTATTTTCCTCTCAATCGGGATATAAATATCCTCAGAAAAGATACGGCTTTGTTCTACATAACACTCAAATTGATATCCGCCTGTATATTTATAATCACTTTGTGGTAGCCATTTATTACAAATGTAATTCCATGTTTTATGTATGGTATTTACAAAGTTACTGTGGGTTGTTGGCGGAGTTGGGAATAATGCATGCAAGCCACCGCTTATCAGTAACTCGTGTGTATTTGATATATCACCATTAGCTTGTTGTGTTTTAATGCCTATATAGTAATCAAGCTTTTTGTCATTTTCATTCCATACACAAACACCGTAATCCATAACAGTTCTTCCCCCCGATAATTTTAATGATAACTTTTTAGCATTATATCTATTCCAAAAATTCGGGGTATAATCTTCATCACTTTTATAAACCGTTAATTTTATACTTGGGAGAGACACTATTTTAGCTGTAACAGAAAAATCTGTTGTTTCAAAGGCAATACGCTCATATGATTTCAAGCTGTTTTCTACTTTTTTGTATTCGGTGGGTAAAATATGGTGTTCTGATTTAAAGGCACGTATAAAATTTTCCTTGGAATTAAAGCCATACTTATAGGCAATATCTGAAATGAATTCATTCCCTTTTACAATTTCTTTTGCAATCTCAGAGAGTCTTCGTTTTCGAATATAATCGGCAGGAGTAAGTTCTGTTACATATTTAAACACACGCAAAAAGTGGTACTGCGAATAACCGCTTACTTTCGCACAAGCAGCTAAATCAATATCCTGTTGCAGATTTTCTTCAATGTAGTCAATCGCCTTTTGAATGTGTTTTAAATATTCCATATTATTTGCTCATTATATCCTTATTACAGTATTGATGATTGATAAAAATTGCTGAATTAAGTTTTCGCAACATTTGAGTTGTTTAATATCAAAAATTGTCATAACCAATTATTTTATACAACTCTGCCAAACAGTTGCTTTTCCATCGGCGAACTCAACATTACCAATCGAACCATTAATAACCTGCATTAGCGGCGGGACATGGCCAATGTCGGCATCGTAGATAACCGGTACATCTAAGCTGCCAAGCCCCTGATTCAGAGCGTCAAGCAAAGTGAAGTCGCGTTTATCATTATATCCGTCCGGGCGGCCTATAATTATGCCTTTACAATATTTGAACCATCCTACCTCACGCATTTGCCAGAATGTCCGATAAATATCCGGTGCAGCCATCTCGCAGCTTTCCAGCGTCCAGATAATGCCGTCGTTTTTATACTTCAGCAAAAACGCATCAACCGAAGCAAAACGGGTACCAAGCAGTTTGCACAGAGTATCCATACAACCGCCGATCATTCTGCCCCTAAAAGAAACGTTAGTGTTGTCCTGTAGTGACTTCCACGAAGAAGGATTATTAAGCCTGTATATTTCCTGCGTAAAATCATCCCAACTCGTATACCCGCTCCATTTATCCCAGCTTTTCTGTTCAGTTTCAAGATTAGACATAACATAAAAAGCACGTAAATCCGCTTCATGTATGCGGGCATACCCCATATTCAAAAGGTTCGAGCCGTGAACTGTGGCAATATCGCTTTTTATAGTCAGCGTAAAGGTGAATGTGCTAACATCAGAATAACCGCAAACCCATTTTACAGGCAAGTACGCTATCCTCTCAAAGTCTAAGAACGGCAGCATATCCATCAAAAACTCGCCTCCCCACGGAGGCATGATGACGGCAACATCAGGATTTTCATATAGGCTCATAAATTCCGACGCACGGGTCGCACTGTCTGCGCTTACGCACTTGATAGCACTACGAGCCGAAGCGGTTTCAATTACGTTATAACCCAAAGCCTTAATATTAGATATGGCATTATCAAGTCGGGTTGACAATACTTCGCCCGGTGCTCCGGTAGACGGCGCACAAATGCCAATGGTATCGCCCTTTTTTAGTAGCTGTGGATATTTCATTATATTAACCCCTATTTATAAGTCATTTCATCAGAGATTCATACAGTTTATTGCACTTTCATGGTCACATCTTCCTAATAGATTTGTGCCTATTATATCAAGCCATATAAAAAATTACAACAGTATTATCACGATTGAAAAAATATTAAAACAATATTTTGCAAAAGTGTGCTTTCGTACCATAAATTATGTTATAATGCGAACATTACGAATATACAAAAAACGGAGGTAAGTATGATAAGCTACCGAAAAGCAAACGCAGAGGATATATATCCTGCTCTTGAACTCGCATTAAAGGTATTTATGGAGTATAATGCGCCGGGCTATGAGCCGATTTCAATTCTTAATTTCAAGACGGACTGCGTTGACAATCAAAGCTATATCGATAGCCTTAAATCAGGCGAAAACGTAATGTTTGTCGCATTATCGGACAAGAAAATCATAGGTATGGCAGCAGAACGGAAAGGGCATGTATGGCTGTTATTCGTAGATGGAGCGTTCCATCGGCAAGGTATTGCGACAACTCTGATGGGTAATATTGTCTGTGCTCTTAAACTGAAAGGGTACGATAAAATTTTTCTTGATTCATCGCCATATGCCATACCGTTTTATTTAAACTTTGGTTTTAGTCAGATAGGAGAAGCGAAGAATAAGTACGGTTGCATTGTTACCCCAATGTCTTACCAGCCAAACGAAATTTGGGATGTACTCGACGAGCATTGGAATAAGACCGGACGTTATCATGAGCGCGGCAGGAAAATGCCAGCAGGAGATTATCACCTTGTCGTTCATGCGTGGAAGCACAATGGAAGGGGCGAATGGCTGATCGATAGACGTTCGCAGACAAGAGGTACAAGTGTAGACGGAAAATGGGAAACCACAGGCGGCTCTGCTATCGCAGGTGATGACGGTTTAACCGCCGCTCTGCGTGAAACCAAAGAGGAATTAGGTATAGACCTCAACCCGCAAAAAGCAACATTGTTCCATAGAACTGTCCGTCAAGGAAATGACGGACAAATCTGGCTTCAGGAAGCATGGGTTTTCGAGTGGAATGGTAGTATCGATGAAATCAGCTTTCAAGAAAGCGAAACCTGCGATGCAATGTGGGCATCTTCCGAAAAAATTCGTAATATGATGGCAACGGGCGAATTTTTAAGCGAATGGTTTTATCCTTATTTTGACGAAATGGTAGAAAAATGGGGATAATCCGCATACATTTTACCATATAAAAAGAAGCCTGCATATAGCGGCTCCTTCTAAATTTTTTATTCTTAAACCTTTTTCTTAACGGGAATCCACATTTCGGAATAATAATTCTTGTCCCGTGTGCCATCCGGGTATTTTGTGGGATCGTCATATAGCTCAATACAGTAACCGGCAGCTATTTCATATTCCCTGCAGGCGGGAAGCCATTCGGAGAAAACCTTGCTGTTTAAATCCTGAAAAGCTGTCGGCATGGGGCCTTTACACGGGAAAATTGCCCAGCTGTAAGCCGGTATCACTTTAGTGACACATCCTTCGGGAATATCCGCCGCCGGATTGTAATTATCGGCGATAAGATATTCAAAGGTGTCGCCTGTCATGTTTTTATCATGGTTGATACCGTACATACCGCAGATAAACTTGCCGTTTCCCGCAGCGTAATGATCGTTCCAGAACTTCGGAACCTCAGTTTTCGCATCTTCGTACTTGAATGTTTTTGATACACCGATGACTGTAAAGCTGTCCTTTTGATTGATTTTGTAGTCCATAAGATAACCACCTTCCAATGCTATTTTTATTTTCAGCGGTGCGAAGGATTTCAGCATTGCATCTTCCTTTCGCACAAACGAAGGAGTGACTCCGTGGAAACGGGTGAAAGCCTTCGTAAAGCTGTCAGGGGAATCATAGCCATACTTCAAGGCGATATCTATCACCTTGACATCTGAGGATACAAGCTCGCTCCCGGCAAGAGCGAGTCTGCGTTTGCGGATGTATTCCATAACAGTATAACCGCAGAACATCGCAAAACTCTTCTGAAAGTAAAAAGGCGAAATGTTTACCTGTTCTGCGATGCTGTTTATGGATATATCTTCGGTAATATGATCCTCGATGTACCGGATTGCCCTGCTGATCGACTCCATCCATTCCATGCTTTCCACCTCCTGCTGTAAAAGCAGTATATCAGAACGTTAAAATGTTTACCCGCCTTTCCGTGTCATCTTTTATCCTAAAAAGCGCGTCCTTTGAAAAAAGACGCGCTTCATTTATCAGAAACCGAGCTTTTGGTCTACTTCATCCGGGTTGACAAAATCAGGCTGTAACGAAAAGCTCCAGCGTGCAAGCGTGTCCCAATGCGTTCCCGCTTTTATAACTGTTGGGGCGTTTGTCCTGAACATGGAAAAATACAGCTTATTCTGCGAAGGGCTCATATCCCACAACCTCGTCTTGAACTGTGATTTTATCTGCATTTGCTCCGCACTGTATATCTCTATGATAAAATGGTATTGAGGATTCTTTTCTCCCCAGATTTCCACCTTTAGTGCATCGTTGTTGTCACTGAAATTTGAGCCGAAGTTTGATTTCCCCACCAAGGGTGTCTGAACGGTTTTTTCAGTACCGTCCTGATTATAGAATTTCGCCATGTTCCCGTATGCTTTGGAAATGGGGAACATTGTCGAATAGCTCGTATAGAAATAAGTGTCATGCACAACATCAATGTTGCACTCCAGAAAAATATCCTCACCGTTGAATATATATTGTCTTTCCATCTCCATTATAATGTTTTCTTCTTTATACTCACCTTCATAAATGCGGGTATGCTCAACCACATAAAGACCCTGTGCCGTGCAGACCTTACCCTCCTCAAGTGTAAGAGGGTTTTTCGTCTTTGCATCATAGAAGGTTAGGTCTGTGAATCGGTCGTTTACCTTTGTGTCGTCGTTCATATCTGTTCCGCCGACACCGTAATCCCCGTGATTCCCCCCGCGGAAAGTGGTATTTCCGGCAGAAAGTCCGCAGTTATAAACATTCTCACAATCTGTCGAATCGGTCACGAATGTTAAGGTTTTACCGTTTTCGTCCTTGTATCTATAAGCGCCGAGTATATATGTCCCCCACCTTTTTCTGGTGAGCTGTGTCTGGTATTCCGCTCCATTATCATAAACATAAGATATGTTATAATACCCGCCTTTTTTTACAACTCTCATCTCATGATATGTGTCGAAGGCAAGTATTTTCGCATACTTTTCGTCCAAAGTTTCCACCTTGCTTTCCTCAGTATTGCTCTCTAAACTCTGTTCGCCTGAATTATCCGTATTCTCTCCGCAAGAAAAAAGTGCCATAGAAGCGATAATCAGCACAAGTATCGTCGATATTATCTTTTTCACTTTTCTACCAAACCCTTCCGATATATTGAATATCATTATATATTGCAATAAATGTTATGTCAATACGAAATGCAGACTGTGTATCAACCATGCAGGAGTATGTAATAATTTGTTTTGTCCTTTTCGGATTTATGTTAAAATAATATTGACATTTGCAATTGTATATGTTAACATATAGGTAATATTAATAAGTGAGGGGATTTATTGTGAAGAGGAGCACTTTGCTGTTTTCTTTAATCGTATTTATTATAGCGATTCTTGCATTTCCGGCACAAGCTGCAGACAATGTTATAAACCTTCTTGACGAAAGCGGTGCAAGCTGGGAAAACAAAGATGCAAACAGTAACTCAATTTCGGTAAACTTTACGGGAGGTAAAATGATTTCAACCGCACCCGGCGCATGGCCATGGGTAACGGCTACTCTTAATACACCTGTTGTAATAAAAGAAGCTGATAATGCCGTCTTGAAACTGACCTTTACAGTAGAGGACGACAGTGCATGCACCTCTATACGTCTGCTTTCAGGTTCAGATGCAATATACACGCATCATTTTATCGAGGGTGGAGAGTATGACGATTCGGGTGATATTAAGGCAGGGACATATGATATTTCGATGAAAGTATTTGATCTGCAGGCCTTTGCCGGAACGGCAGACGATAAATACCTCGGTAAAAAAGCTTTGGTTCTCAACGACTCAAACGAGCTGGTTATTGACGGTTTTCAGGTCTGGTGCTCGGGACAGTCAAGCGATATCACCGTAACTATAAGCAAGTTCGAGATAGTGATACCTGACAATGAGTCGGAGACTTCCGAGGAGTCGGAGGAATCAGAATCCTCAGCAACCGAATCAGCCGAGGAATCGAGTGCCACAGTCTCGTCCCAAACCTCAGATGAGCCTAAAACCGGCGATAAAGGTTATACAGGCCTTCTTGTGATAGTTATTGTGTCTGCGGCGCTTTCATCCGCTGTATTATTAAAGAAACGCTCACGGCATAGCAACTAAAGAGCACCTTACTGTTAAGAAGCTAATACCGGTATAATACTAAGACCGCGGGAGAAATTCCTCCGCGGTCTTATATTTTGTTTATTCCTCCATCGCGGCTTTCCGGGAATTTATCTCTCTTATCGTCTCAATATCGAACTTTGGTTTACGGTCATATGTATATATTCCGTTTTGCTCCTGCTCAACGTCTGTAAGCTGTGTATAACAAAAGGCGCACAGCTTGGGGTTGTCAAGGATAGCCGTAGTAAGACCTCGGTAACGCTCCGTAAGCTCCTCGACACTTTTTACACGTTCTCCATATCCCCAACCCTTATCATCATCGGGATTCCACCATATTCCGCCGTACTCGCTGATAAAGCAGAGTGTCGGCGGCAATGTTTTTATAAACGGTATAAATCCGGAATCCACCTGCTTTCCTTTCCTTAAGGGCTCATATCTTGATTTGAACGTAAAGGGATTCTGGTCGTAATCGTGTGTGTCCTCCATATCGGTTTTATCAGTACGGTACCAACCCGAGGTGTCTATCACCGGCCGTGTTCTGTCAAACTCCTTTGTCAGCTTATACGCATCAATGACTAAATCTGTTATATTTTGAGCATCGCTGGTCTCATTGAACGGACACCATCCGATTATGGAGGGATGATTATAATCACGCTTCAGAATCTCAAGCCATTCAGGTAGAAACGCTTTATGCGCTTCACCGTTTTGAATATTTAACCCCCAGTTGGCGTGTTCCTCCCATACCAAATAGCCTAACACATCGCAATGATATAGGAAACGCTCCTCAAAAATCTTCTGATGCAGACGAGCGCCGTTGAAGCCCGCCGCTTTTGACAGCAGAATATCTCTCTTTAAGTCCTCATCGGTGGGAGCTGTGTAAATGCCGTCGGGATAAAAGCCTTGATCCAGAACCAATCTCAAAAACAACGGTCTGTCGTTTAAATAAAACCTATGATCGGAATAATATACACTCCTCATACCGAAATAGCTTTGTAACGTATCCTCTTCAAGAGTGAACACAATATCATAGAGCAGCGGCGAGTCAGGCGACCACAAATGCAGCTCGGACAAGGTGATACACATAACGGCATTTTCGCCATAAATAATACAAGATTCCCTGCCGACTTCAACGCCGCGATAATACGCTGCCGCAACCAACACTCTGCCGCTGGCGTTTGCACATTCCGCCTCGACAGTCAACCTATTTGAGTGTATATCCGGCGTCATTTTAAGGGAAGCGATATAGGAATCGGGAGTGTTCTCCAACCATACGGTCTGCCAAATCCCTGTCGTGCGGGTATAAAAGCACCCGAATGATTCCTTTTGCATGGACTGCTTTCCGGACGGCTGTGTTCCCGAGCGTAAATCATCCTCGGCACATACCGCGATAATATTACCGCTTTTCTTTAAAAGTGATGTTATATCAAGTGAAAATGAGGAATATCCGCCCTTGTGGATACCGGCTTTTTTTCCGTTTACAAAAATATGTGCCGTGTAATCGCACGCTCCGAAGTTGATATGAGTGCACCTGCCTGTTTTTAGCCAGCTCTCCGGCAGCTCAACTTCCCTTTTGTACCATACGCAGTCCATAAAATCGGTGTTTTCAACACCGGACAGACGGCTCTCCGGACAAAAGGGCACATTTATCCTGCCCCCAAGAGGTTTTTCGTCAGGGTAACCCTCGGATATACCATGCTCATAGCTGTCGATAACAAACTCCCAAGACCCGTTTAGATTCAACCATTCTTCACGCATCATCTGGGGTTTAGGATAATCATTTCGGGGTATGTTCAAATGTTTACCTCTTAAATATCTTTTTTGTTTGACGCTGCTTTGTCAAGCTTGCGGTTTCTGAAATATAATGCCGCATCTATGCTTACAACAATAAAATTAATTACATAGAAAACCGTAACGTAATTTATGTTGCCTGAAACAATCTTAGACGCTATACCCGCTGCATACCCAAATATAATCAGCAACAGAAAAAACAGGCTTTTCCCCTTCGCCGTTCTTGCTTTGTACGATTTTATTATCGAGAGCGGCCATGAAGCACCGAACGATAAAACCATGATAACCTCCAAAACCTCTGACAACTCAAGTGATTTAAAAAACTCTGCCATAAATACAATAATACCTCTCATTTATCTTCTATATTTTTATTAGACTGTTAATGCTCCTGCCTGTTTTTAAAAAGCTGTCCAGGTTTGCTTCTGTTACATCCAGCAGACGTTTTCTTGCCTCTATTGATGTCCATGCCGCGTGCGGTGTAATTATGCAGTTCCTCGCAGTCAAGAGCGGATTGTCCGCCTTTGGGGGCTCGATGGCAAGAACATCAAGCGCCGCACCGCCCAATTTGCCCGAATTAAGCGCTTTTGCGACATCACCCTCGTTTAAAATTGCTCCTCTTGCAGTATTTATTATGAAAGCGCCGTCTTTCATTTTACTGATAAAACCACTGTTAACCATTTCTTTTGTTTCGTCGTTAAGCGGACAATGCAACGAAATGCAATCGCTTGTATAAAGCAGTTCATCAAGCCGCATATAATCCACACAGTTTTCGCTGCCCGAATAACGGTTTTTCGTAGTGGCGACAACCCTCATGCCAAACGCCTGTGCTATATTTGCCACCTTTTTCCCGATTGCACCGCATCCGATAAGCCCGAGTGTTCTTCCGGCAAGCTCAGTATACCTCGTTTTTTCGTAATGAAATCCCGGAACGCCGGTCCACATACCGCTTTTCACTATTTGCGTAAAGCCGCTTATATCAGTTATCAGGTGCAGTAATAAAGTAATTGTAAACTGCGACACCGACACGGAAGAATAGCCCGGCACATTGCACACCTCAATACCCCGTTTTTTACAGGCGTCAAGGTCAATCATATCGTATCCTGTTCCCAAAGCACCTATGAACTTTATTTTACCGCATTTTTCCAGTAAATTCTCGTTAATTACGGCTCTGTTTGTAAACACAGCCTCCGCATCTGCACAGCGTGACGCTGACAGTGCCGGAGGTGTATGATCATATATTACCGCTTCACCGTACTTGTCAAGGAAATCCCAATTCAAATCCCCCGGATTGACCGCAAATCCGTCTAAAACAACTATTTTCATATATAAGCCTTTCTTTTATCTTCTGTGCCAATAATAACATTTCGACTCATATATGTCAATGAATAATTTGAATTTTCACGATTTTAGCATTGACAAAAGCGGCGTTTTATTATATTATATAAACATGTTCACGAGGGAAAGAAATAAAATATATGTGGGTGTAGCTCAGTTGGTTAGAGCGCTTGCTTGACATGCAAGAGGTCGTTGGTTCAAATCCATTCATCCACACCAAAAAGACTGTCGGTTTTTATTGATAGTCTTTTTATAATATAATGGAAATAAATAGTTATTTATGATATTATATAGGCAAGGATTATTTATATTATATGGGGTACAGAAGGAATGGAAGTAGAACTAAAATTAGTTACCATAGGTGAAAAGGAAATACTTAACAACCTGTTGGAAAAGTACAATTATGAGTTCTCTCAATATGATAAAGTGCCTTTTAATGAAATCGGTTTATTTAGTTATCGCTATTTAGATAATTATTGGACAGATGAAGATAGATTTCCTTATTTTATTATTGTAAACAAAAAACTTGCAGGTTTTGCTTTAATAAATAAGCATCCAGAATGTGATAAACCTATTGATTGGGCTGTTGCAGAATTTTTTGTTTCTTATAATTTTAGAAGAAGCGGTGTGGCTACAATTGTGATGAAAAAAATATTTGAAATACATAAAGGCTATTGGCATATTAAATACCACTCAAAAAATGTAGCAAGTAGTATCTTCTGGAATAAAATAGCAGAAAAGCAATCAAACAACAATTATGAAGTAGTTAAGGGTAATGAAAATTATTATGATGGGACGGAAGCAAAAGTCTTATTTTTTAACGTTGAATAAGATATAGATTATGAGCAAAATGTGAGTATAATATACGCATCTTTTTCATTATCTCTTTACAAAGAAACGGCACTTTAAGATAGACAGTTGCCGTTTCTTTTTTGTCCTCTTCTTTTTTGCACTTCCATTTCAATTATCGTTTTCGCGCTTATCAAAGTACTTGACAGGATATTTTATCAGTGATAAAATACACTTGTATAGGTATCTGAAAACGGAGGCGGGATTATGCGTAAATACAAAAAAATCATTGTTCGCGCGCTAATGCTTAGCCTTGCGTGGATTATTTTTGGAACCTCCGCATATGCGTGGCTTACATCAATATTTAAAAGTGACGTGCCCGCGGGCTTTACGGGGGGTAATTCAAAAAGCCTTGGATTGGAAATAGGTACGGTATCAAACGGCGGGACAGAAACGGATCGTATATTTAGTGAAATTGCCTCTGGCAACGAGGAAATACTCATGCTTGGGTTTTCCGAGCCGGAAAAGGCGGCGGATAACAAATACTATATAAATTTATCGGATATGCAGTTTGGGAATATAGACAGCATTACTGTTTTAAATCCCGAGAACATTGTCTATTTAAGGTTGACAATACCGCGGATTTTGGGAAATAATGTTCATTTTAAGCTGTATTACAATAATTATGCTTCCGGGTTCAATCTCAATATTTATGAAAACCTTTACAATGAGAACAATGAAATCATCGGTAGCGAAAATATATTTGAGGTATTACCCGCAGCAGAAGCCGAAGGACTCAAAAATGTACTGAACGAAACCAAACAAACGAAAGGCAGCTTTCTGAGATTTCAATATTCTTTAAGCCCGCTTCTTATTGCGAACGGTCAAATGATGGACCAATATGGCGTTGAGGTGTTGGATTTTTCAGAAGAATACGTCGGTTTTGGCGAATACTCAGAACTTGACACCGGTGAAATCATTGAAACATACAGCGGCGGATATAATAATATTGAAGGCAACGATTTCTATTATCTGTATGTCAAAATAACTCCAAACTTAGAGAGCCTCGGTTATGCGTTGCAGCATTTAACCGAATATATACCTTGTTTTATTACCTTTAGCGTCGGAGCGCAATTTGAGATTTTAAACAGCTGATGATAAGAGAAACCAAAAAAGGAGAGGGAGGATTATATGTCTATTTATGTAAATAAACCGGATAGAAAGATTAAGAAGTCCTTAGCAATGATTCTTCTTCTTTGCGTTTTTATAATTCTCGCTGCTTCTGTCAGTCTTGCTTATTTTTCCAAAAGGGATGTTTATCAAGGCAATTTCGGCGTAAAGCTTGATTTAATGTTTGACCGTCTTAACAGCACAGCGCTTTATGAATATCAGGTTAATGTGTTAGGCGGTCAGAGCGAGCCCGCCGCAGATTGGGGATCGGAGAAAAACCCCTATATCATATCAAACATAAAACACCTATACAACCTATCCTCGCTGCAAAATAACGGTTTTTTTCAAAGTCAGTTTATTGATTACAATTACGATATCAACGGATATTACATAAACGGGAGCAGCGTTATCCCTTATTTTATTGTAAGTACAACAGACGGTAAACCCGTAACAATCGATGGTATGGATTTTAATAAAGATATATCGCCTATCGGAACAGATGAATTTCCTTTTGTCGGTTCGGTCAGGGGCAGCTTTTCGGATGGACAATGCCTGGTGGCAGGTAAAAGCTCCGATGTTTCTGCGCTTTACCGTATAACGGTTTCCGGCAACCCAGCCGCTGTGGATTTCGGTCTTTTCGGCAACATAGGCTATTTGGGTGAAGAAGCGGAGTTGGGGCAGAGCTTCTCAGGAGTCAATACGACTATATCGGACATAGTATTAGCTGATGTCCAAATAAAAGCAAAGTCCTCTTTATGGAATCCGGTTACTTCCTATATAACAGATCATGTCTTTATGTTCAGTAATATGTCAGCTCAGGACAGCCAAAACACGCCTCACGAAAACCACCATATAGGTATACTTGCAGGCCATGTCAGTTACGCTCAGATAGACCGCATAAGCGTTTATTACAGCAGCGACGATATTATAGCTATAGATGTGCTTGATACGACCGATGTAAGTGGTATTAAAGCAAACTATACGTCGGTATGCGGTATAATGGGTTTTATCGACAATATAAATCCCGAAATGGACGATAATGGAAATGTCACCGCAGGTTCGGGATCAACTATGGGCGATATTTCATACGGAGTGACGGGCGGCGGCGGTCTTTTATCCGGAACGCAGAGAGGATATGTGCTTGCCAGCGAGATATATGAGAATTATAAATACGGTAGCGGTACTCCTGACACTGACGGCAGTGTTAACATTTATAATGCAAAAAACGTCGAAGGTGAATCCCTTTGTACGGAATGGGTAAGAAAAAGGCTCTTTTGGGGAACTGAAAATACCGGCAGATATTATTTTTACGACGGAGTCTTCACCTTTGCTTTATCTAATACATCGGATACTATAGAGACCATATGGCCTGATATTATAATTAACGACACCCCGACCTCCTCACTACCCACCTTTAGTCTTGGTTCGACCTCAGATAACGACTGGGAATACGGCACGCTCGGGACAAGCTACCAGTATTATGCGAACTTAACACCGGTTACAACAAATACTTTTAGCAGCTCAAAAGACTATGTTTTAGGCTGGAAGGATTCAAACGGAAATCTTTATCTTGCAGATCTTTCGACTCAGGGTACCACAGTTCCGGCTAATGCTATAACAAGCTTCGGTGGTACGGTAACGCCGAATCAAAGTGGATATGAGATGGTCTGGAATTCTTCCGCTCAACGCAAAACATTCGAAGGTAAGATGATAGGCATAACAGCAGGTACGTCCGGTAAAATATTGACCGGGAAAAGCAGCGGGAATAAGCTCGGGCTTCAGCGTTATTTATGGTTTATTTATAGGATTTATAACGGAAAAGGCACAGGTTCTAATTATTCTTATGACGCCATACTCGTACCGACGGATCCTTATTGGGGAATATCTTATACAATCGGATCGACAACAAAACATTTAACAGCCTCAAGCGAAGGATTCACCTTATCCGATTCAGGCAGCGGTATAGCGTACCAGATGTATTTTTATGAAGTTGAACTTGGTGTTCGTGCTACAAATGAGGACGATCCGAATGCAAAAAAGGGATTTAGGCAGCTGACAGATCCGGTTAATAAACAAACAGTCGATGGTACCGATATAGCTCTGACTGCGGATAAATATGTGTTATGGCCTAACAGCATATTAGATACAGATAACAATGATGATGTAACGGTAACTCAGTCTCAAGACCCGGTTTACAGTCTGAAATCCGTTTCTTCGTTAGGATGGAAAAACCGTTTGGGTACAAACCTTGGCGAAACCGAAAACGGCTCTGTCTCAACTATAGATAAAATGTTCAGAATGACAGGCGAAATACAATGGGGGATGTCAATAAATTTATTTGGCGGCACGTTCAGCTTAAGTGATAACAATCTTATTTCTGCACCGATAGGAAGTGATGGCACAGCAGCAAATATTCCCATGGGTTGTGTCGCCTTCAAGATGAACAAGGCCACAGAGGCAAAAGTAAGAGTAATAGTCGCTGTACCTGTAAGCAGCGTCACATCGGAAAACCCCGGTGCGTTGGAACAGACAGAGGACTATTATTTCGGATTATGGTATTCCGAACCGGCTGGTGACTCCTGGGCACAGGGTTTTGACAAGTCTGATGCAATTAAAAAGTTCGAACTGCCACGCTCACAGCCAAAGGCAGACACGGTTGCCGGGAAAGCGGATTATATTAATGTGGAAATTGATGCGGACGGGGACGGAACCTCAGAGAGCTACCGCGCATATCTGCAAGGTGAAACAGTTCTCGTGGCATATGAGTTTTCTATCAATCAAGCGGGAGTGTATATATTAGGTGCGACAAACGGCCCTATGCAAATTGTATATTTCTCCGCAGACGGTGTTGCGTCAAACGGACGCGATGGTGTCGGTGGTAGTAACTTAGGCACCATCGATTATGTTTATGATTACAACAACAGTATCATCCCGGTAACTGAGGAGTATACTACAAACATCGATGGGACTGAAGATTACAACACTTACTACCCTTCTTTTTGTATTATTTATTACGATAACTTTATTGAGGGCAGTGGTGTAAATGGATTTTCGGATATAAACAACGGATATTTCTCTGTATACAGAAGAATTGATGACAATGCGACGACGCAGATTAAGAGTATTCTTGATGTAAAAATATATTCCGGTGACGCCGGAGCGTTAACCGACAAACAAATAAAAGCGGATACATTTTCGCATTTGAGCGATAATTTGAATGTTTCCTATACTTTGTCGTAGCAATTGGAAAGAGAGGATAAAGGTGAAGAAGCTTATTACAAAGTCCAATTATAAGCTGATAATTAACGGCGTTTATGTTCTAATCGCTTTTTCGCTGCTCGTCTCCGGATTGTTTATACTCTCGGACGATACCTTGAGTTGGTTTGCATATAATGAAAATGTAGGTGCAGACGGTCAGGGTGTTTATGCCGATTATGTTAATGTAAGAATCGAGTACGGTATCGGAACCGAAAACGAAGGCATATATTCATGTGACAAATGGTACGGCACGGCAAAAGAGGCTTTTTATATGAATGAATCAGAAGCCGTATCAGGCGTAGAGAAAACGGTTTTTTCCGGTATGACGCCGTCAGACAAGATTATAATGGCAGTAAAATATACTAATCTAAGAGAGGTCGAATATCTCGCTGATATTTTTTTACAACCAGGGAATGAGGTATATGAGCTTAATATATCAAACGACGAGGAGCACTACGCGTATTTCGGTAGTCAGCTCTATATAACAAACTATACATCCGTTTCAACAGATCAATCGATGAACTCAACAATAACACAACAGCCTGTAAGCAGCTACCTTGTTCCTAACCCTGAGGCGGATAGCTTTTTTACTCAGGAAGTATCTTATTTCCCCTCTCATAAGGTGGCAGAAATGCTCGTTCTTCCCCCAAACGGAGAGCTTGTTGTATATATAGAAATAGAGTTCAGAGAAAATGATAAGGACCAGAATTATTACCAAAACTTTGGTCAAAACGGCGGGATTTGCAGCAGAAAAATTGCTGCTGAATTTTACAAATCAGGTAATTAACCGCTTTTAATAAGCAAATCGGTTATCAAAAAAACAAGGCGTTTTTTCACGCCTTGTTTTTATGCAAAATAGCATTCTGATTATTTTAATCGGGCTTAGCAAATATTTGTTATAATGAACCCTTGTTATTGATAAAATCGACATAATCCTTTTCACCAAGCGGTCTGGAATAATAATATCCCTGCACCACATCACAGCCCAATTTCCTTAGCCGGTCAAGCTCTTCCTTCGTCTCGACACCCTCCTGTGTTATCTTCATCCCCATCGACTTTGCAATCAAAATCATTGCGCCGAGCAGTTTATTATCCCTCTCCTTTGACATTCCGGGCAGGACAAAGAATCTGTCAAGTTTAAGCTCGTCCATAGGAAGGTCCTTCAAAACCTTGAAAGACGAATATCCCGCGCCGAAATCATCAATAGAGCACTTGAATCCGTTTCTTCTGAGTTTTTCTATAATGTCCCTCAATAAACCGTAATTTTCAAATGCAAAGCTCTCTGTGAACTCAATAGTAAGAAAGCCGTCTGCAATATGGTACTTGTTTTTCGTATGGATGTAATAGTCCACGAAGCCTTCCTGAATAGCTGTTACGCGCGAAGCGTTAACCGACACGGGAACCACCTTATCACCTCTTTTTATGGATTCGGCGATAAATTTACATACCTCTGCAAAGATATATTTATCAAGCTTGGTTATAAAGCCGTTCGCCTCGAAAACAGGCAGGAACTCCTCGGGATTCCTGAAACTATCATTGGAAGGATAATACCAGCGTACCAAAGCCTCACAACCGTCCGGACGATTTTGTGAAATATTGTATTTAGGCTGATAGAATACAACGAACTCACCGCTGCTTAAAGAACTCTCCATTCGTGTTTCTATTTCCGCTTTTTGGCGGAATTCCTTGTTCATATCCTCCTGAAAGATATTGATGTTGCTTACGGACAAAAAGCTTGTAGTTTCCTGTGCAACAATGGCGTTTTCAAGCATTTTATTAACCGATAAGGGATTTTCTCTGTCAATACTATAAACGCCGAAACTCACCCTCATGTTGTAATTATACTCTTTTAGTGACGGACAGTTATAAAATATGATGTTTAGCATATTCAAACGGTTCCGCAAATCTTCATCGTTTTTGTGATGCATCAGAATAGCGAATTTGTTTCCGCTTATATGACCTAAGCTCTCGTCGTTTAAAAGTGACTTTTCGATAGCTTTGACTAAAAATCTCAGAGCAGCCTCGCCTGCTTCTTCTCCAAGATTATCTGTGATAAACTCATAATGAATTATTTTCAGATAAATCAAAGAAAACCTTGTAACTTTGTTTCTTGAGAGGATTTCCTCAACATCAAGCGTAAACTTTTTAAATGTCGGGCAACCCAAAATTGGGTCAACGAACTCGTATTTATCTAAAGCATTTATGATTCTGCGTTTATCGACAGCAATATAAATAATCAAGAGAATCAACACGATTGCAATAACAATAAGCAGACCGCTGAAGGTGTTTATAACCTCCTTTTCGGAACTAATCATCGTGTTCAAATCCAAAATTTCGGTCAGAAAGAATCTACCCTTGAGCAGATTGTTTGTGGCAACGGCTATAATATAGTTTTTACCTGAGATTTCCACGCTAAATACATCCGCATCTGCTGTTTTTACCGAGCTCTGTATTTTGTCTGCCGTAGGTTTACTGTTGATTAATCTCCTCAGGGAATCGAAAAAGTTCTGGTTCTTTTGAAGATCGATTTCTTTTTTATAGAATTCGTTTACAATAGTTCCCTCAACCGTACAGAGAGAACGATAATACGCAGCATCTTCGGGCTGTTCCAACGACTGCTCCAAAAGACTGTAAAAATCCTTTGCGCTAAAAAACATGAGTATTCCGTCGGCATATGCGCTCTGCGGGGCAGGCGCATAAACGACTATTGAACTCATGTTTGTTGTGTGCTCGTAAATAAGACCGCTAACGGCGAGGACCCCTTTGGAGGCAAGACTCGTAAGCTCGCTGTTTTCCTCTGCATAGGGGTTACCGCTGTGGGTGAATTGGTTGTTTCCGACAATGTAACGTATGTATGCTGCGGATTTATCTGTTTCTAAAAAACCCAAAAGGTAATTTAAGGTGTCACTTTCGTTATCGGGAAGATTATCGGCGATCCGAACCGCTTTGTCTGTAAAATTATCTACGGTTTTATCAAGGGCTTCAGTTAGCTTATATGATTTACTTATCGCTGATTTTTCAGTCAATTCGTAAAAATTGGTGAAATAATTCCGCAGTAAAGACGCAGTCATTACAATAAGAATCATAATAGTGATGACTGTTGCCGTAATGATAAGATTTACCTTTATCTTTTTCAACTTGCTTTATTCTTCCTTTACGATCTGTCTACTTTTTGTTTTTATCGATCTTTGATTGAAGATTGCTTATTTTCTCCCTGCTATTGTTTATCTGTTCCGTATAATAATTAAAAAAATCAACATCATCATCGCTTGGCGATGTGTTTTGCAATATCGCTTCAATCAAAGCCGCTTGAGAACGCGCTCTTTTTCTTTCATTGAGCGTAATCTCCTTTTTTAGTTTCTTAATTTGGTTCTTGATCCTGATTTTTTCAAACATTGTCGTTGCTCTCCTTGAATTACTGTGTTTTATTCTCTTTTGTATTTTCTTTTTGCTTTTTTATCGCTCTTGGAAGATATATCGCAAGAGTTATTAAAAGGATCGATGCTATCAGAATAATAATACCGATTTTTGATAGAAAGACACGCATTACAGCTGATAAAACCTGTAGGTTTTTTACATGCTTTCCAATAACTTTCTCCGCTTTTACCTCATATTTATCGTTACTCAGATTATTGTCGCCTCTTGTTACAAAAGAATTATTTTCCCCAATAACCTCGACCACCCTGTGTGTATTCGGCATCCCGGAAAGCGAGGGGTCATCCGAATAGAACATGATAATATCGTTTTTCTCAATATCTGAGCCATCCGATTTTTTTATGAGTATATAGGATTTTGCGGGGATGGTATCTTCCATGCTCGGCGACATAATCCAGACAAGGGCATGGTCGAACAAAAAACTTACTCGGTTCTGCGAACGTGCAACTGCCAATATGATAATAATTACAGCAATAAATAGCAATACTATCCCATAAACTGCATTAGCTATTATTCTTTTCAGATTTCCTTTTTTTGTTTTCATTTCTCTTATTATAAGACCTCTTTATGCCGGATGGCATGATTCGATTCCAGAACTTGTTACTCTGCTGTTTTTCAAGTAATCGCACCTGTTCCTCAGCTTGCAAGCGAATGGCCTCTTCTTCAAGCAATATCCTCGCATGTTCCTTTGCGGCAGCTATCGCAGCTTTTTCATCGGCTCGTCTGCGTGCTTCCTCTTCTGCTGCCCGTCTTAAAGCCTCTTCCTTCCTCTTTTTTCGTGCAATTTTTGCGGCTTTTGCCCGTTCTGCCTTCTTTTTGGCAAGAGCTTCCGCTTTTTCGGCAGCTATTCGTGCAGCTTCCTCCTCGGCTCTCCTTTTCGCTTCTTCTTCTGCCGCAAGCCTTGCTGCTTCCTCTTCTGCTAAACGTCTTTCCTCCTCTTCCCTCTTTCGGGCTTCCTCCTCCAAAACAAGCTCGTCCCATATCGGTAGAACAGCAAGTATCAAATCTATCGCCGCCGCGATTTCCTTTTCGGAATCGGAAAGCCTTCTCCGGTTATTCAACTGGGAGACCGGCACTATTTTTTTGTACTGGGTGTCGAAAACATTGAATTCGTTTTCTTCGACCTTTTTTATGTCGGTCACAAATTGAGGAGCGATCGGGATTTCGGTAAATTCGCTGTTTAGTCTATTCTCCGGTACAAACTCATTTTCTATGTTATACCTGAACATAACATATTGCAAAGCCAAAGCAGAATAAACATCCTTTAAGTATGCCTCGTCGACTGACTCGGCATCCTCTTGTATAAGCAAACCGAAACCCGCATTATCATAGCTTTCAATAAATTCCCACAAAGCGAGGCATTGGCGGAGGTTTTTGTTCTTTAAAATGGCGTTTGTGCGCATTATCGGCGGGTTTACATAGCTTTTTCCCATCGATTTGGCGAAGTCCGAGCTTATATAATCGCTGACAATCCGGAATAGCTTTTCAACCCTGCTCCATAACGGGGTGGTAAGAACATAAGTATTATTCACATCGGAATCGGGTTTTTCAAAAATCTCAATCCCCAGACTGAGCCTGCCCGATAAATTTCCCTGATTAAAGTCGCTCGAGAAATTAAAAAGCGTTGACTTTTCATCCTGTCCCTTTTCCTTAGCAACACTGTATCTTCTCGAAACAAAAGTATATAAATGATTGATAAGGGTATTGATGAACTTGTTTTCATAGGTCATTATTGTTTCTTCACGGTAAACATTCAGTATTTTAGACGGCGTAATCGTATCGTTTTCGATTTTCTGAATGTAATTTGTGTGCTGGGCAAGGTGGCGCAGAGAACGGTTTGTGATATTCCTTGAAAGCTCTATGGGCAAAACTTCCTCCCGCTCTTCAATGTATTTAGAGGGGTTTCTGATACAGGCATCGACTGCATTTAATGATTCCTCGATAACATTTACCCATGTCTCGTCTATCGCTTTGAGCATATACTTCTTTTTCAGCTCAACAGTAACACTACCGTCGCTGAGCATTGATATCGCATTTCGAAACAAAGCGTTGCCCGACAGCATATCATTAAAAAAACCTTCTGTATTCTTGGCCAATTCTCCGAAATATTCTTTAGAATCAATAAAGGAGGAATCGGGATGCTCAAATTTTTCTTTTGCCATCTCTTAAACTCCTCCATTTACTCAATTATAATTACTGCCTAATTAAAAATTACCATAACCTGCCTTAATACATCTTCTGAAGCCTCTCAAGATAGGCGATACATTCATTCATAGTATTTTCTCCGAAGTTAATGTTAAGGAACGAGATTAAGCCCTTTATCTCGTCGCGAATCAATGACAGGTTTAGACTTTCAAACTTTCGCAGTATTTTTGTAGCCAAAATATAGTCGATTCCATCAAGCTCAGTACCGCCCGCAGCTACATAAACGGGTACGAAATGATGCAGTTGATTGATTATACGGTTTCCGAATGCGATGCGGAATTTTTCGATAACATACAAATCGAGTTTATGGATCTTGTCTATATTGGATTTGCTGACCGGATTTTCTGAAATCGCTTTGTTGTAAAGACTATCTATATAGGAATAACTCATTTCCTTTGACTCTGTTTCAGGAGCATCGAATGCAACTCCTTTTGAGTCGAGATTAATCGCGAGAGCTCTGTCATAAACCTTATCGGATACCGCAAATGTAGAGTCATCATTGTTTGCGGTTCCAATATACCAAACATTCTGAGGTATTATAAGCTTTCCTTCATTGAGATGTCTTGGGTCACCGGCCCAGCTTGAGGGTACCAGCTCTATTTTCCATTCGGAGGGGTCAGGCATTTCCAATATTGAAAGCATTTCTGCAAAGTAATACTCAACCCTTGCAATGTTCATCTCATCCAGCACAATAATATTAAGATCGTCGTTATAGGAAGCCTCGTAAATCCGTTTTAATACCTCGGTTTCATTGAACCTCTTTGTAAACTCGTTAAAATATCCGAAAAGCTCGGTTCTGTCTCTCCAGGACGGTTGTACGGAGGCAATTGTCGCATCATTTTTGAAGTATTTGCCCAGCATATAAGGCAGAGAAGTTTTACCTGTACCTGAAATACCCTGTAAAAGAATAAGCTTTGTCGAAGCAAGACCCGCAAAGAGAAGACGAATTGTTTTTAAATCATAAAACAAATTCATCTTAGAGCAGGCAAAGTTGCGAATATCCTCACAGATTTCAATGAGGGACATATTCCTCACATAATCAGGTGCTTTATAAAATTCATACTTCTCATCTACTGCAGTAAGACGAATAAACCTATTTACATTTCCTCCTGCCATGACAGTTTCCGGCATAGGAGTATCCGTCCTTATGTTATCATTTCTTACAGTGTCTGCAGTGCCGGTATCTGCGGTATTCTGCAGGTCTTTTTCGGCAATCTCTGACGGGATATCAAGTTTTTCGATACTGTCCTCGCCCGAATAAATGCTTTTGAGCTGTTCTACCGATATGCCGGTTTGTCCGACTTTGAGGTTCAGGATACGCTCCTTTTCTTTTGTAAGCTTAATGACATCACGGTGCAGGTCGGCAATCTCCTCCAACAAATCTTCGTTGCCGACCAATGAGCGACGAAAACGTATATATTTTCTGATTATCAGCGCTATCATAAAGAAAATGAGAGCCCAAACGGCAAAAGACAAAATCAAGGTGATAATACATAAAATCCAGTCGAGAGCACTGAAACCGCTCTTATACTGCTGTATTTGGTCAAAATAAGCCGGAAAATTGAATATCTGTATTATGCCGCCGAAGAAGTTTGAAAAAATTCTCCAAACCCCCTGGATCATAGTTGTCATAAAAGCAAAAAACCAGCTTAAAAAGCCTTCCATGATTCCGCCTTCCCGATTTATGATGCTAACCGATCACAATTCAAAATTATGTATTTGCGTCTTCTCCCGTATCCTGCTGCTGATTCGTTTCTTCCTGCTGCTTCAGATACTCCTCGACAGCCCTTCGTTTTATCTCTTCCTCGTCAGCCTCGGTAATCTGTTTTTTACCGCTGTTCTTTACGCTTATAAGAGTTTTTATAAACCTATACATTTCATAAGCAAAGAATAGTATAAGAGGTATAACGATAACGACTAAAAACCCTGTTGAGGTTTGTAAAAAGCCGATTACAGATCCTACACGCCCTATTCTTTTCTCTGTCCAGATACTGATAATCCTGTCGGTGGTAACGGCTTCGGTATCCTCCGCCAAATTATTGTCTCCGTTCGTCGTATAGCTTATCACGCTGCTGGAAGAAGATAAGTTCACTTCTTTTATTCTGTGTGTATTGAGCTCGGTTTTACCGTCTCCGTTAAGATCAGCGTAAAATGTTATTACATCATCTTTTTTCAGGTTTTGCTTTTCAGATTCACTGAGTTTTCTTCCTATAATAATATCGCCGGATTTAATGGTAGGGGACATTGAATCAGAAAGAATATTTATGACGCATTTGCCGCCGATTTCAGGAACGCCGTCTGCACTGTTTTGTGCAGAGATTACAAGAACGGTTATAAAGATTGCGAAAACAACGAATATCCAGATGAATACGTTGAGCACAATCTTGAGAGTTCTCTTTGCTTTTTCCATATTACCTCTCCTAAAATTTATTAAGTAATGCGATCAGAAAAATCAAATGCCGACTTGATTACTTAAGGGTATCTTACATCATTTTACAATAAAATGCAACAACTATTACTTATATTCAAAGGAAAAAATGAGAAAAGGCTTCAACAAGTAAAACCGTGCCGCCGATTGACGGCACGGTTTTATTGGGAAAAATTAAATTATATGTAAAATGCTGTTAAAAACGGAAAATACTCAAATTGCTATTACTAAGCTGTGATTGAGAAAGTAAGCACTATTCCCGCTCCATCGAGGTTGGCTACATTGTTTGTGTAAACAGCGGCATCGTTGCCGTCATAATAGACATAAATATCAAGCTTTACGGTAGCAGCGTCGGTTACGGTCGCAGCGAGCACATCGGTTGACGGAAACACTGTCGTGGAATCCACCTCAACAACTGCGGTAGAGGAGGCTACTACGACTTTAACAGGAGTAATTGTTGTATCACCGGTTCCGTCAACAGCGGTGAATTCCGCATCACTGATGACAAGATCAGTAGCATCATTTGAACCAGTGGCAAGAGTTACATAAATTGTTTTCTTAATAACATATTGAGAGAAGTTGTCTACTGTTAATGCTGTCTTTGTTCCTTCTTTTAAGGTACCTGCAGTAGGGGTATCTGCTTTAGCAGTGTACCAATTAGCGTAAGTTTCTGCTGCTGCTCCATTGGCAATGGCATCATGAGCTGAGGGCAGAACATTACCGGAAGCGCTTAAGTCCGTGGTGATAGTGCCGGCTGTTTGAATAACCGTAGCGCTGGGGTCCTGTCCGATTAAAAGGAAAACGGAATCTGACTTAGCGGTGATGTCCATACCTGTTGCAGTAACCTGTGTGTTCATTGAGAACCATGCATACGATGCGGTGGATAATAATACCGCGGATACAAGCAATAATGCGAGTGCTGGGAGTAATTTTTTCATGATTTTTTCTCCTTAAATAATATTTTTTTATATTTTAATCTATTAAATGCGATTAGCTATTCAGCTTCATCTACCTTTAATATATTGATTATCATATCAATTTTGAACTGTCCGCCTATGATGCTGTCAACACATTCCGGGTCGTCCCCCTCAAGCCAGATTACAACGGTAAACTTAACGTATTCATCCGGGTTGAAATCATAGATATTTTTTCGGGTAATAATCGATTCTGTAAGAAATTCGACTGTGCCGAGTTCCGGACCGGTTCCGTCGGTTTTTGTCCTAGCGTAATCTACGCTCTCTCCGTTGACGTAAAGTCTCACCCGTACCGCTTTTTCAATGCCAAGGGTTGTGTTCGCTATGTAAAGCATATATTCAACATCAACAATGTTCTGACCGGCATTCTTAAGGTAATAAGTGTAAGCGAGGTAATCTTTTCCGCTGTGTTCACCGTTTATGCTGTCTAAATCCATCGGTAGATCTTTTATACTTATATTGGTAATATCCTGTGTCGCCTTTGAGTTAAGCCTTGCTGTCGGTTTTGGAAAATCAGGTGTTTCCGAAAGGGTTAGGGCATATTGTACGCTGTCGTATTTATCTATCCTGACGGTGTAGCTTCCGAATTTTGTATATAATGCTGATGCGATATATACAACGGCAAGTACTGTTATTAAAACTGCTAATGCCGCCGGTATGATTTTCATTAAAATGCTGTATTTCTTTATCTCTTTGGCGCGGCGTTTCAGGATTCTTGGATTATTGTTTCTCAATACTTCCATTTTCATCGACCTCCTTTAAGTCATCTATGACTTCCGAAAGGCTCTTGAACGGTTCTTTTGCCAAATATCCAAAAAAGCCTGCGCGGGTTAATTCCTCGTTTGCCGCTGTCCCTTCCGGCTCTGTCGCGATTGTTCTTGCGCCGAAATTCTTAATCAGCAAATTCAGCGATTCAACAGCGGTCGTCGATGAGTTCTGAATTGTCTTTCCGGGTGAGGTACTTACCATAGCATAATCGAACGGATAGTTTGCAAACCTCATAACCGGGCAATATTCATCTCCAAAGTCGGAAATCATGGTCTTTACTTTTAATCTTCTGAAAATATCGAATCCTTTTTTTATAACGGCTGAGTCTTCATATAATATAGAATTCGGAAAAACAAGACAAATATTGTCGCCGTCTGAAAAATCGTTTTTTATAAAAAGCCGTTCAACGGTTCTTGCAAAGCTCTCCTTGGCGGCTCTTGCGGGACATCGTATTGCTATAAAATCTATTTCAATGCCCGATTCCCTGAGTTTTCCAATCGCTCTCATAGCGTAGGTAATTCCCCAGATTGCCAGCTTCTCGCTCCTAACAGTACGTTCCGCGACGACTTCGTATTTTTCGGGTTTCAGCTCACCTAAAGCAGTGCTGTTAAGAACCATTTCGGTATATAATGCAAAGGTTTTGCCATATTCGCAGGAATTAATTTTTTTATAGCTTATTGTTATCGGCTCGATGCCCGAGGCTATTGCTTCATGGGTTTTTTGTTTCAATTCCGGCACCTCCCGAATACAATAATAAAAGCCAGCCACAATAAAATTTGCAACTGGCTGTCTTATTAAGACCCTTTAGCTTTGCGTCATACCCTTGCGGGTACTTTGCCCGATATTCAATATTGTAATTATAAAAGAAAACGCCAGGTGCAAACAAATTGCAACTGGCTGTCTTATTAAGACCCTTTAGCTTTGCGTCATATCCTTGCAGATATTTTGCCTATTATTATTTTCAAGCTTATTATAATACAGCTTTTTCTAATTGTCAAGTGTTTTTTTATTTTTTTGTAAAAAATTTTTGTTTTGAATAAAAAGTTCTTTTTTCCGGTTTTATTCATCAAAATCATATGTGAAAAATCCGATTTGCAAAAAACACTTGTTTTTAATTATCGCTAGCAAATGATTTGCATATATTTAGCGGATAAAGTTTTAATGAATTATTTAAAATCATTGACAATTACAAGCATAATGATATAATAACTGATGGTTATGTTAAATAAATTCTTTTCTTTTAAACCTTTATGCAATTTATACCGCAAAGGAATGTGATGGCAGTAGAAAATGAAATATAATAAGAAATATTTGATGATTTTTCTGGTGTCACTGCCATACCGTTATGTATTGTCTGTGTCTTAACGAAGATTAAAACATTTTATTTTGAGAACTCATACTCAGATACATTATAACAGAATTGAGGTTAGTCGAGATGATTTCCATAAAACAAGCAACCGATAAAGATATTCCCGTAATTGAAGAAATTATGACCGATGTTATTGACTGGCTCGAATCAATTGGTCAGCCACAATGGAAACGGCAAAATGTAACTTGGAGCGGGTTATCACGGAATTTTCATGTAGGAGATTTTTATATCGCAACTATTGAAAATGAACCGGTAGGTTGCATGGCATTGATTGACTATGACCCTACATTTTGGCCGGAAGTACAAAAAGGCGAATCATTGTTCATTCATAAGCTTGCGGTAAAACGCTGCGGTGCGAAACAAGGTGTTTCAAAAGCATTGATCAGTTTTGCTAAAGAACAAGCTATAAAACTCAATATAAATAATGTTTGGCTCGACACTCATCAGTTCAGAGAAAAAGTGCGTGACTTATATGAACGGGAGGGTTTTGTATGCATAAACGAAAAATGCTTGTTTGGGAAATATCATACTGCTTTTTATGTTTGGAAAGCAGTTAATTCCATTATTAACCATTATGATACTCTCGTAGATGAAAACAACGACCCGGTGCATGATCCCGCTCCATTAAAAACCTATATGAACAAATGGGACGGTGATGCTTTTATTGAAGCGTTGCAGCTTTCACCGGGCAAGTCTGTTTTGGAAATCGGCGTTGGTACAGGACGACTTGCGATGCGAGTTTGCGGTAAGTGTAGAAGTTTTACAGGCGTTGATATTTCACCAAAAACAATTGAGCGAGCGAAGGAAAATCTGCGAGAATTTTCAAACGTTCACTTAATTTGTGGTAATTATCTCACTCATAAATTTCATAGTACCTTTGATGTGATCTATTCTTCCCTCACTTTTATGCATATAAAAGACAAGAAAGCGGCAATTCAAAAGGCGCTAGATTTGTTATCCCCCGGTGGGCGGTTTGTGTTGTCAATTGATAAAAACCAGCAAACCGATATTGACTACGGCACTCGGCGTATCCCAGTGTTTCCGGATAGACCGGAAGAAGTTAGCGAATTGCTAACCAAAGCTGGATTTACAATTGAGCAGCAGTTCGAAACAGAATTTGCCGTTATATTTACGGCAGTGAAAGGAACATAATCGTGGAAACAAAAATTGAAAATATATTATCTAAATTTGTGGTAAGTATCCCATCATCCATTACACAAATATATAGAAGCGCATGGGATATTGATGATACATATGTATTAAAAACGAACGATGATAAAAGTCAGCTTGACAAAAGTATAATGCTAAATCAGCTGCTTCTTTCGGAGGGTGTACCGGTCATCGAATTCATCTATAGCACAAATGGTAAACCGTATGTATACTTAGACGGCAAATATTGGTGTCTAATGAAAAAGATAAAGGGATATTGTTTTGACCCTTTTGTAGGAGAATTGAAGAACAATGGAATTATGTTGGGAAAAGCCATTGCCAAGCTTCATATAGCTCTGAAAAGCATCGAAAACAAAGTCGAGGCTTACGAGTCAGACTTTTCAGATGAATTACTGTCATGGATTGTACCGGAACTTGAAAAACACAGTGTATCCTTCAGCGATGGAGTGATGGATAGTATTGTTACTTTTTTAGGCAGAGATTACAAGGCATTACCCCGGCAGCTGATCCATCGCGATATACATACAAGTAATCTTCTTTATGAAAACGGCACATTCTCTTTTATTGATTTCGACTTGAGCCAAAGGAATGTAAGGATATTTGATATAGTCTATCTCGGTTGTTCACAGCTGGTTGAAAACTATAAGGATGAAACCAGATTGAAACATTGGTGTGAGATTTTCAGAGGGATTTTACATGGGTACAATGAGTTGTTGCCTTTGAGCGAAGAAGAAATAAATGCCATACCGTTTTTATTTGTTTTTGATGAAATGCTCTTTACTGCTTTTTATTTGAAAACCGGTCAGCCGGAGATTGCGAAGAGCTGTGAAGAAATGACAAATTGGCTACATAAAAACATTGCGACAATTATTCGTTAATTATAAAAAGAAGAAAACCTTATTTATCCTGACACGGCAAAAGATACACACCAACTTTTAACCAAAGCCGGATTTATAATAGAAAAGCAGTTCGAAACAGGATTTGCCGTTATATTCACGGCGGTGAAAGGAGCAAATGATAAATGAACTTTTCAAAGACAATAGACTTCCTGCTTGAAAATGCCTGTACCAGCATTAAATATCTGATACACCGGGATATGCTGAAAACCCCGATTGACGACCCGATGATGCGGACTATGCAGACAGAGTTTTTGAAGCAGCCAATCGTGCAAAAAATTTTAGCGAAACAACACCCGGACGGATGGATCGGATATGAATTGCATGGGATCGACAGCATAGAAGCCGTTATGCGGTTGATCGATCTTGGCGTTGAGCCGGACGACGAACATATCAAAAGAGCAATTAATGCCTTGCTCACACCTGAAATTGCGGGGCAGCATAAAAATCATTTTGCCGCCGGAGACGCGCTGGACGCTGACGGACGCGGTGGTAACAAGGCGGTCACCGCCGGAATTTTAGCGGCAGCTCGGGTATCGGAAGATACGCAACCTTTGGCTGATGAAATTGAGCTTTCCTTTAACCATCTCTCCGGCGCACTTGCACATAAGAGCATAGACGATTTTACGATACAGGGATCTAAATTCCGTTATTACAAGCCCCGCGTCAAATTCCCCGGTGCAAATCACATTGGAATTCTGGCGAATACTGTCGGTTGGCGGACTGACGAAAATCTACAAACAGCAAAAGCCGCTATGACACATTGTTATTCGCTTATGAAGGATTTCGAGGGCTACATCATGTTCCGCAAGCCAAAAGAATACGGTGGCAACTTTATGGGACCGTTCAACTTCGGTTGGCAATTTCTTAATCCTGTTGACATGGCGGGTTTGCAATGGATAATTGATAATCCAAACCGTTACACATTTGGGTTTTGGCTGAGAATTATAACAGGACTTCCCGATTGGGCAATTCAAACAACACAACCGTATGAGCTTTTGGCTGAATTGCTTGAAGCCGACACATTGATGGATATTATGAATGACAAAACCCTGCAAGGATTCCGGCGTATCTCTGGCAGAGAGTCCTACTGGCGGAACAAAACCGCCGTAAAGTGCGATGTGGTATTCGCCGTACTCAAGGCTTGCTGGCCTGTGTTGCAGGTGAAAGCAAATAATGGGGTTAAATAAATATGAACCTTGAAATTAAACCGCTTAAACCTGAGCTTTCTGCTGATTATTTCGATTTCTTCGAGAATCGGGCGTTCACAGACGATTCTCCTTACAGGTGTTATTGTCAGGTTTATCAAATGAGCAAAGAGCAGTATCAAGTGGTGTATGAAAATGTAGATGATGTTGACTTAGGATACATCTCCCGTGAGGTCGCCGAACGACAAATCGAATCGGGCATCCTGAAGGGATATTTGGCGTTTATTGACGGCGTAGTCATAGGGTGGTGTAACTCAAACGACCGTGCGAATTATCCCGTCGAACCGGTATATGATGATACTCCTTTCTACGCTCCGGCAGAAAAGCGGGAAAAGGCTGTGGTGTGTTTTGAAATTGCCCCGGAGTATCGTGGGAAAGGTGTTGCCACTGCTCTTTTACAACGGGTTATAAATGACGCAAAAGCCGAAGGTTATTCTGCTGTTGTGGGATTCCCTGCCGTACGAAACGAACGATATGAATGGGATTTTTCAGGTCCTGTGCGGTTATATGAGAAACTCGGGTTTATCAAGGTAGCGGAGGAAAATAATATTGCGACTATGCGTAAGGAGTTGAATAAGCCATTCTAATACCACATTTACATTTTTGCGGTGATTGTGCGCATGCAATCGCATTATATGAAAAAGTGTTTGATACAAAAGTTGAAAGCGTTATTTACAGCAGGGATTTTTTGCCGGATGAAAATAATAACGATAACAGGATAGCCCATGCTGTCATGTATATTCACGGGCAAAAGATATTCTTAAACGACCGATTTGGCAATAAGGACAAGTCTTCTGATATAGCTGTTCATCTTATAATCCTGTTTAAAAACACAGAGGAATTACTTACATGTTATGAAATAATGAAGCCGGATAGCACTATCATTGATCCGATGACAGAACTTCCATACAGTAAACTTGCTGTTCAGTTTATTGATAAATACGGTGTACAATGGGGGTTCATGGTGCAGGAGGAAATATAAAAATCCATCCGATAGGTAAAAGAAAACTCATAAAAAGAGATATGCTCCGACTCCTTAAATGGCTTCCACCCAAAATGTTCTGCCTTGTATGCAGTATTGATAACAATTTCATTTGATTTATCTGACATTGTTTTTATTAAATAGGTTTGTAGGGTATCGTGCTGTGACCGCTGCGTTTCTTCTGATTTGTCTTTGGATTTAATGAGAGCATTTTCATATGGCGTGATATGTCTTTAGTTCTGTTCAGAGCTTTTATGTCTTTGGCTTTTGGGCGAAGTTTGATTTTACTCATGGGAATACCTACTTTTATGTTCATAAAAAAAGCCCAGAGCTGTTTTGGCTCAGAGCATAGAACTTTATCGTAAATAAAAACTTTAACCAAATAACAACCCGCAGTTGATTTGACGACAAATAATTGTTTATTGATTTTCACTCCTCCGTATTTTACAATATAGTTACAAGTACTTGTAAAAATTATTATAAGAATGGAGAAATTTCTATGACTATAAAAATAGGTGAAAAAATAAAAGAATTACGTAAAAAAGTTGATGTCAATCAGGAAAGATTTGCTGAATATTTAGGTGTTACAGCGCAAGCTGTTAGCAAATGGGAGGTTGAAGGCTGTTATCCCGATATAGAGCTTCTGCCGTCAATCGCGAATTTTTTTAATATAAGTATAGACGAACTAATGTGTTTTGACGTTATGAAAAATCAGGAAAAGATTGATATGATTATTAAACAGATTGGTACTGAGCGAAGCAGAAGTTGGTACGACGGCACAAAAATTGAAATGCTCAGAAACGCCATTCAGCAATTTCCGAATAATTACGATTTATTGTATTGTCTTGCGAGAACTTTATGTTTTACGAAAGAACCATATGTATTCATTAGTGAGGAAGAAAGGAAGAAAAACCTGCGGGAATCTATATCAATTTGCACACGCATTTTAGAAGACTGTACGGACGACCATCTGCGTTTTCGTTCGCTTCAAGTGCTTACGCAAGCTTATAAAGACATAGGTGAAAAAGAAAAAGCTGTTAAAACAGCGAACAGACTGCCGCTTGCACGTGATTCGCGTGATATGGTACTTCCAAATATACTTGAAGGAGAAGCGAAATCTAATCAGATTGTTAAAAATATATGGTTGCTATCGGATATGTTTGAATATGCAATTGAAAATCTTGCCAACTCAAAATATAAAGATAACCCAGAAAAGAGAGTAGAATTATTTAAAAAAATCGTTAGCATTGAAGAAATACTGCACGAAAATAATGATTATATTTATGAAGCCTTACGGTTACGAGCAGTTTATTATTGGCTTACAGAAGATTATATAAAATTAAAAGATTATAATAAAGCGCTTGACTGTGTAGAAAAGTTTGCGGAACATAGCATAAACTTTGACGCTCTGCCAGATGTATCTACGTATACATCAATTATTTTTCAAGATGAAACCTGCCCCAAAAATAAGGATCTTGATTTTACAGGAAACACGGCTTTACACGCAAAAGAAATCTTATTAGCAAGAGAAATTTTTGCACCGGTATGCGAACACGTAAGATTTAAAACTGTTATTTCCAAACTTGAAAAGCACATAAAATAAGCAGTTAAATTTCAATTAGTTCATTCATAATCACAATGCTTATATACTCGCCGACTTATATACTTGCCGGAGGAAATAATATTGATTCTTAATATTTCAAATCATGAATTCACAGTAATTGAGCGAGGTGTATTTTATTTCGCTCTGCCTAATTATCCTAATATCTCAGCATATGAGTTGGAAGATATTCTTGCTTTCATCAAGTACGAAAAAATGTACGGTCGCCAAACGGAGATTGTCTGCGAGAATGCTACAATATTAGCTGCTGTTAATAACGCTATTTCTCATCCTGCAACAGTCGAAAATGCTTTGTTACCAGACGACAGTTTAACGAAGTTTGTATATCATGCAACGAGCCTCGATGCTACAAAAAAGATTTTATCTGGAGGAAGACTGCTCTCTGCGACAAAAATTTCAGGCAAGAGTGGTACTGAGCTTGCATACGAAAAGCGTGACAGTCCTTGGAATGACCCGCCAGACTATTTTGAATATATCATGTTTGGCTGGGGCGACAGCCCTATTGGCGATTATGTTGTTATGTCAGAAAAGCCCGACAGTGATTTCACCCCCGGAGTTCGCTTTTATTTCAGATGGACAGACTTAATCCAACATCCCGGTCATGTGTTTGATGGTTATCATCCTGTAAAAGTAAAAGATGTAATTATTCTGTCGGATTATCTTTATGCTTGTATTGTGCCTGAACAATATAGAATTGAATTGGATAGTTATATTTTGCCAGAGCTTGCGTCAAAGGTGTATTATTTACCTCAAAATAAGCTTGGAATAATGGATTGGAATGATATGGTCTATCATTTTATAACCAAAAGATAATTTCTATAATTGAGGTCATGCTTATATACTCACCGGTGGCAAGTTCTCCGGCTTTCTTTGCCCTCGCATATTTCAGTGTTTAAAGAGAGGATTATAGTTTTTATTTCAGCTATACTCATGGTGAAAGGAGGAGATAGCAATGGATTGGTCAACGCGTATGAATCGTGCTCTTGATTATATTGAGGCTAACCTTGACGGTGAGATTGATTTTGCTCATATGGTATGATTTGTCTTTAGTTCTGTTTAGAGTTTTGACACCTTTGGTTTTTTGCAAAAAAATTTAACGCACGAAATAACCTCCTTTTTTATAAAAAAAAGCCCGGAGCTGATTTTAGCTCTGGGCATAGATTTTTACGGTGATTTATGTTGGAGGAGGGATTATAATAATCCATCCGATAGGTAAAAAGAAAACTCATAAAAAGAGATATGCTCCTAATGCGGAATGACGGACTTTTTTTATTTAAATGCAAAAATTTTACTGCTAAATAGGAGCATGTTATGATTCTTCGAGTTCTGCTTTTTTTCGGAAAATACCCGTTTGTTTTTTCATTTAAATCCTTGACAAAGATATGCTTTTATGATATTCTACCTTTTGCAGATTGAGGAGAGGTGTCCGAGCGGTTTAAGGAGCTGGTCTTGAAAACCAGTGATTCAGCGATGAACCGTGGGTTCGAATCCCACCCTCTCCGCCATTTTTTACAAAGAGCTCTCTGAGGTCTGCCAAGATATACGGGTGCGTTTTTTATGTGTTTAAAATTAAAAACGGTCCGATTATGCATCTCACCATTGTGCATACTATAATTTAATTTCCTACGGAGAAGTACTCAAGTGGTGAAGAGGCGCCCCTGCTAAGGGTGTAGGTCGGGTAACCGGCGCGAGAGTTCAAATCTCTCCTTCTCCGCCATTTTAAACAGTAGTTGGAATCTGAACTCCTTTTGGGTTGGAAACCAGCTACTGTTTCTCTTTTTGCCATTATTTCATGTGTGTTAAATGCACTGTTGTCGAGTAGGGGGCTTTTCGTAGTGAAAGCGTTTTGTTACTTATTCAAAAATATCATTAATCATAATGAATCATTTTAATTTATACTTATCGAGAACTTGCCTTGATATTTTCTTCGATTTAACATTAGTTTTTTTATTATTCAAAAACCTCGTCTATCTTTTCCCAGATGAGCGAGGTTTTTTAGTCTTCTTAGGCTACTTTGTTACAGCCCCTATTTTAAAGTAAAAAAATAAATATAGCTTTTACATATAACTATTGGTTGACTTTTAGCTGATACTAAAATACACGGTTATTTATTTCTGCTTTTGTTTATGCTACAATGTTATCAAATAGAAAATATTGAAGGAGATAATATTATGCAGAAGACAAGTAGAGGTGGCGATAAAGTATGAAAGAAATAATTGCAGCGAATATAATCAGATATCGAAAAGCTCAAAATATGACGCAAGAAGAACTTGCCAAGCATCTTGGAATAACATATCAGGCTGTGAGTAAATGGGAAAATGCACAATTCACCCTCCACCTTGCGTTATTACTCAATTATAATTACTAATTATAATATACTCTAACAGGAATGTTTTTTCAACAGTTAATTAAAAAATTTGATTTCAAAACAACGATGTCGTTATATTTCATTAAATTTTTGCCGGTTCCTGTTCCCGCCGATGACAACAAAAACAGCGATACAGAACTTTCTACATCCAAAGCAAATAACTCCTCCATGCACGATACCTTTTTTATAAAAAAACACCCAAACGGGTGATTTCTCCAACTTGCTGCTGTTTACGCTTCTAGTCCTTGCCGCCATATGTGGTTTGGGAACAATGCTTTGTAAAAAGAAGCAAAAAAAGTATAGTGCTTTTTTATAGGGATACAAAAAAGACACAAAGTATACCAAATAATATATTCAAAATAGAATGAAACAAAAAGCAGTTCCTGTTTTATAATATGGTTTATTAAATCTTTATCTCCTAATATACCCTTCTATATCTGCGTGCTGTAATTATAAAGAGGCATAAAGAAAGCCATATAAATGGAATGTAATGTATTAAGTTTGTGTTATCTCCCGTCTGAGGGTTGTCGCCTGTTTTCTTAATTTTGTTGGCAAGTACATAATAACTCGTATTATCTGTTTCAAAACTGATTTTACCTTCTTCTACACTTGACAATAAAAGTTCAACCTTGCCGTCCGATGTGACATTGCAAGCGATGGGAAATGTATAGCTATCCGGCAGGTTAATGGAAACTTCGATTTTGTTTCTTAATGGTATTTTTCTCCCGTCCTTTTCAAAATAGATTTCAAAAGGCAAAATATCGGTCCCGATTCCTTTAAGCACACCGGAAAACCAGTTATAAGCTTCAGTTTCCTCTGATGTGATTTCCCGCACTACGAGCCTTATTCCTGAAAACGGCTCATTTGTACCGATGACGGTAACTTTTGTACCATTCCTGGTCGTGATGTGCGAGGAATCACCGCTTATGTTGACCTTATAAATATTCGGATCATTGTCTTTATATATAGCACTCACACTTATTGTAAACGGTTGATCGACCTTTTCGGCTGTTTTTGTTTCCGACGCCGTCGCCGTTACAAAAAAATTAGCAAATAAAAGAACAACCACAAATGATACAAACATACGCTTCATAATTAATCACCCCTGCTTATAAATGCTCAGCTTGGTATTTATATCCACTGTTCCCATACTGGTATAAGTTCCCGGCTGGTAAGCAATTATCTTCAGTTTTATGTTTTTTTCTTTTTCGGGTACTTCATTCAACACAATTGTTTTCACATACTCGCCAGGACGGATAATTCCGGTTTGACCTATAACTTTTCCTGTTTTATCAATTATTCGAAGCAATAGCCAGACCGTGTTTGTTTCGGGAGATGTAAAATATACATCCACATTACTGTTTTTTGCTGATAACTTACCGCAGATAAATGTACTAAATCCACTTTCAATCTCAAGAGGAGAATATCCGAGATTCTCTGGCACTTCGGGCGTTCCGGTTATGGCTTCCTTATCAAATTCGGGAGGCGTAAAAGCCTCTATATTGTTAGTCATAATTATAATAAAGAGCATAACGGCAACGGACAAGCAGCACAACGCACATAATACACCAAGCGCTGTTTTATTTTTTTTATAAATATCTGTTTTCATGCGCTGTACCTATCCTTTTAGAATTGTTGTATAACAATTCTTTACCTTCATGTCCCCGTTTGCATCTGATTATAACTGTACTGCCAAAGGTTGAAGCAGATAGCTTCGCAATAGCAATATATCAGATTCCGGATATCATTTCTCAGGTAGTATAATCTCAGGTGAGGAGGTTACGGGAATATAAATCTACTGCCCGTAACCTGTAACCATAACCTGATTTCTTTAATCAGAAAGAAGCTCAACAGTAACAGAGCCGATTACAGCCGGATCATCCCCGGCATAGCTCAACTCTCCCGAAAGCGTCAGCAAAGAACTGTCTGTAGGCGCATTTTCCGGAGACACCCCTGCGGCTGTCGACAGAGAAATATTACTTTTACTGAAAGAACCGCTTATTCCGTCAAATCCTTCTTTGGGTGAATAAATCAGAGAAGCAAAAACCGACGTGTTGGAGTGGTTGGTAACAGTGATTTTATTGGCATTCTCATCACATGACCATGCCGCCGATGTTGCACCGTCGTACTCGTGAGTAACCGGGTTCCAGGTTCCGGTAAAAGCATCGGTGTAAGTAAACTCCATACTGCCCCAGACTACATCAACACTGTAAACAGTTGCTGTACTGCCGCCTGATACATATGTGCCTTTAACATCCGTGCTGGTGCTGCCATCCCTAATGTTGATCTCCGCGGCGAAAGCGGTTATACTCATACAAAGCGATAACATGAGGGCTAAAATAATAGAAATCATTTTTTTCATTATACTGTTTCCTTTCATAAATTAATTATATAATTTATCGTCATATGACTCATTGTCGGGAAAACGCTGCCTTCGTCAGTGTTTCCTAATGAATCATTTTACAAAACAACACCGATACAAATCAATCCGTTATCGTTAGGGTGATAGGGATTTGCATATTGACAATAGCTCTTTCGTTGGTATCTTTATCATATGCAAGTATGTAATATACTGCGTCGTAATTACCTTTTGGCAAAACAGTACCATCAGGCAGAGCACAAAGCCGGAGTTCGGATAACTTATATCCGGGTTTGAGCAGCCCTGATTCCGCTATTATCATCCGGCTTTTTTCACTGTCATAACCCTCCGCATCCTCTATTTTTGCTTTTTCCGCAGCTGTTCTGCCTGTTTTCCCAAGCTTTTCAATCACCACCTTGTCCGCAATTTGCAGCTGGATTACGATACTCTGATTGGATTTTGCCGGATTTTGAAACAGAATACTTGCGTTGCCATCACCTTTTGGAGCGACAACCTGCTTTGAATAGGTTAGTGAAACTGCGCCACCACCTTCCGGGTTTTCGAGAACAGACTGGGTTGCGTCATCATTACCTAAAAGTACAGCATTCTGATCTTCCGAAACCGGAGGGTATTTTTCATTGTTATCCTCCTGTTTAGCTTTATTGATAAGTAAAACGACGGTAACCGTCATAGAAGCTATGGTGATGAGGCAAAGAGCTATAAAAAGAATAATAACTTTCTTATTCTTCAATTCCGGCTCCTTTCTAATCGGTAATGGTTACTGTTATCGAACCGATTTTTGCCAAATCGCATTCGGGTGGTTTACCCGAAAGGATTAGGTATGCGTTGCAGCTTTGAGGAGTGATATCTCCTTTCGAAAGGCTCTCTGAAACGATAGGATTTGTTCCGTTGGTAAAACTACCGTTAACTTCTTCATATCCGGTTTCCTGCTCAAATGTATAGGATACTGTGACCGGCACATTTGATGTGCTTGTAACTGATATTTTATTGGCGTTCTCATCCACCGTCCAACCTGTACCCTCATATTCGTGGGTCTCCGGGTTCCATGTTCCGTCCGAATAGGTAAATTCCATGCTGCCCCAGGTAACATCGACAGAAACAACAGTACTGATTTCCCACTTTGCATAAAGCGTTATATCCGAGGTCACTTTGTCAACAGTAAAATCCCACTTATTTGACAGGTCTGACTCTTTGTACCAACCCTCAAGGGTAAATCCGGTTTTAGTAGGAGTGGTTGGTGCTGCGATAATCGTATTGTAAGGTATTTCTGTTTTGCTTTGTACAACACTTCCCCCATTACTTTCAAATGTCACAGTATAATTTATTATATAACCCAATTTCCTTGTCACTGTGATAAATTTAGTGTTAGCAGAATGGGCATATGCTCTTTTTGTAGTGGTTACATTAGTACCACATTTATCAAAAGCCATATTTGCTATAGTTTGGTTTCCGTTATGGTTGTTTATGATGGTGGCTAAAGAAGTACAGTTTTGAAAGGCCGCATAATTTATATTTGTCACTCCGGCAGGAATTGTGATGGAAGGTAGCGCACTGCAGTTATTAAAAGCATTGGAATCTATTACAGTTACCGATTCGGGTATATTAATGGAGGTTAAGTACGTGCAATTACCAAAGACCCATTGCCCAATGCTTGTTATTTCAGATCCGCTTGTAAATGATACGGTAGCCAATGAATTACAGTAAGAAAACGTGGCGGAGCCTAAATTCTTAACCATGGAGGGAATTGTGATGGAGTTCAATCCGGAATAGTAAAACGAATTGCCAGCAAAGCTGTTTACCGAATCCGGAATCGTGATTCCCTGTAAAGCCGAGCACCTACTAAACGAATGTGTTCCAATGTTCAGAAGCGTTGAGTGACTGTCAAATGTGACGGAACTCAGCTTGCTGCAAGATTGAAACGCGTAATCATTAATATTCCTGACTGTATTTGAGATTGTGACCGATTCCAAGTTTTCGCACTGATAAAACATATAGTTACCAATATTCAACACCCCGGAAGTGATTACTACGGATATTATTTGGCTGCGTACTTTTTGCATTGGATGACCATAATATAAAAAGTCACCCATTACTCCGTTACCTTCAACTACAAAAGACCCGTCTGAATACAAGGTTCCGGTTACAGCAGTTTCAGAACCTGTAGGTCCTAGGTTGTACGTGCCTTCAATTGAAGCACCGGCAAAAACAGTTTTCACACTGACAAATAACAGCAGCAGCATAAACGCTATAAATATAGAAATGACTTTTTTTCGTTTCATCCTTATCATTTTTACACCTCCGTGTTTCCATCATCAATGTATGTTACAATTATGTTTCTCTCTTGCCATATCCCAGTCTGCTGCATTCAAAAATTGTCACTGTTTTGAGATTCACTCCTTGCGGGAGATATACCGATATATAACAATAAGGGCAGATTTTTTCATATAAAGCGAATGAGCCTTCTTTTTTTCGGCCGCACTTCCCTATACTTGGGAAATCTTCCTCACACACGCCGCAATCCTTATATTGTTTTTTTTCTATCATATCAGTAATTATTGCAAATCACCCCGCTTATGTGATCAATCCGTATATCGTTTGATAGTTCAATTATAAATATCGGCAATTAACAAAACCGTGAACAAAACTGTGTTTTTTTATTTTTTATTTAAAATTGACAAAAATAGTAGAGAGTTTGTTTATTTTATGTTATAATGTGTTAAATATTTTGATTACATATTTTCGGCGGGGTGTATA
>ENA-UOOR01000678-UOOR01000678.1-fermentation-metagenome-genome-assembly--contig:-NODE-678-length-45995-cov-7.169438_pt1 | contig 45995 bp, 41 predicted proteins | sample MGYA00245780_ERZ724029 | MGnify/ENA primary metagenome ERZ724029 (study PRJEB28704, sample SAMN03018315) | fermentation metagenome | biome: anthropogenic terrestrial biome; feature: soil; material...
CGCTCGTGGTCTCCAAGGCCGTACGCCAATGGCTCGACGAAGGAAGGGCAGACGGGATCGCATCCTCGCTTCTCCGGCTGCTCGAACGCCGATTCGGTCCTCTTCCCGAGGAAGTGCGAAAGCGGGCGGCCTCTGCATCCATTCCGCAACTCGAGCATTGGCTCGATCGGTCCATCAACGCCTCGAGCCTTTCGGAGGTCTTCGACACGGCCGAGCACTGAGCGGACCCCGGGGAGAAAGCCAGGCTCTGCCTGCCGAGCATCCGCGAATCAGCCGGCGCCCCTGGCTGCGCGGCGCGCTGCGGCTGCTGCGCCACGGCCGAGCAGGCCGTCGCTTGCGCAGGGGTACAACCGGCAATCCTCGTCTGTGTTGTCGGCTACAATGCGCGCACTGACTGACGACCGAGCCGGGAGGCCAGCTTCACTTGCCCAAATCGCTGTTCACGACGCTTCTCGCGTTGCTGTTGCTGGCGAGCGTGCTGCCGGTCGGGGTCGTCGGGCTCGTGTCGGTCAGCGAGGGCGTCAGCCGCTTGTCGCGCGGCGCTCACGAGCTGGCCTACGAGCGCACGGTGCGTCTTGCCGGCGAGGCCTCGTGGCTGCTCAAGGAACCCGGTCGCCTGGCGGACGTAGAGCTTGGCGACGCGCACTTTTCCCGCCTGACCGAAGACGACCAGCGGGCGGTAATCGCCCACCTGCTCGAGCGCCGCAGCGAAATCGCGGCGGTCGGCCTGCTCGACGCGCGCCCCCAGCGGCTCGCGGACCGCTTTGTTTCCAGAAGCGGCACGCCCGCCGAAGCCTTCGCGGATCACGCCGGGCTCGCGATGGCGCTGGGCAAGAGCGGGCGCATGAGCCTGGTCGGCTCGCCCCGGCTCGTCGGCGAAGCCTGGCTCGCGCCCCTGGCCATCGTCCTCGCGCAGGGCAGCGAGGCCCGGTTCGCCGTCCTGGAGATCGCGCTGCCAGGGCTCGACAAGCTGTTGCGGGAGGGCGCCGGGGCCCACGTGCGCGCCCTCGTCGTCGATCGCGCCGGTCGCCTGGTCGCCGCCCCGCCCCTCGCCGGCGCGCGCGGCGGGGTCGATCTCTCGTCCCGCCCCTCGGTCGCGATGGCGCTCGGGACCCCCGCGGCCCGCAGCGCCGAGGTGCCCGCGGCCGACGGCCCGGTGGTCGCCGCCTGGACCCCGATTCCGGGCACCGAGTGGATGCTGGTCACCGAGGAGCCGAGCGAGAATGCGCTCGCGGGCGTCGTCAGCCTGCAGCGCGCGCTCGTGGTCGCGGTGGCGCTCGCGCTGCTGGCGGCGGTCGGGCTGTCGGCCTACTTCGCCCGGCGCATCCTGCGCCCGCTGCGGGTGCTCTCGCAGAAGGCGCTCGAGCTCGCCCAAGGCCAGTTCGGCGTCCAGGCCGAGGTGCCCGGCATGGGCGAGATCGCGCGGCTGGCCGAGGTCTTCAACTACATGTCGCAGCAGATGCTCGCCTACGACGGCGAGACGCGCCGGCTCTACCAGGGCCTGGAGGAGGGCTATCTGCAGACGATGCTCGCGCTCGCCAGCGTCATCGACAGCAAGGACAGCTACACCCTGGGCCACTCGCAGCGGGTCGGCGAGTGGGCCGCGGCGATCGGCGGCGAGATGAACCTGCCCGACCTTCAGGTGCGCCACCTGCTCTACGGCGGCATCCTGCACGACGTCGGCAAGATAGGCGTGGTCGAGCCCATCCTCTGCAAGCGCTCGCGGCTGACCGAGGAGGAGATGGACGCGATGAAGGGCCACCCGGTCATCGGGGCCTCGATCATCGCCGGGGTCGGCTTCCTCAAGCCGGTGGTCCCCGCGGTGCGCCACCACCACGAGCGTTGGGACGGCTCGGGGTATCCGGACCGCTTGAAGGGCGAGGAGATCCCGCTCATCGCACGCATCGTCGGGGTCGCCGACGTCTGGGACGCCTGCACCTCCATCCGCCCGTACCAGAAGGCGATGCCGGCCGAACAGGCGCTCGAGGTGATGCTCAAGTTCCAGGGCACGCAGCTCGACCCGAAGGTCGTCGAAGCGCTCGAGCGGGTCGTACGCAAGAAGCAGGCAAAGGGCGAGCTCGTCAGCGCTGGCGACGGGGGCGCGGGGACGCTGCCGTCCAGCAGCGCTTCGAGCCCATGAGTTGTGCCGAACAACCCTTCGAGCGACCACCGGTCAGCCCCAAGCGCAGGCTGGGCTCGCGAGGCCGAGGGCCCATCAGCTTCGCTCCTGACCTACAGCCCTGCCAGTTCAAGGGTCACAGCCGGCCAAGGGACCGGTAACGAGCTCGGGATGAGCGGGGGCGATGCGCGACAACTTTTTTGCTCCGGCACCCACGGGACGCCGGGCCGCCAGCACGAAGGCTGGCGCTCCGGCCCTTCTTTCAGCCCTGTCAGTTCCAGTCACAGCCGGCCAAGAGACCGTCGCAGAGCTCGAGGGGACCTCGGCACGGGCTCCGCAGGAAGCCCCGCTCATGATCGCCGCTGCCCGCCGACCCCGGACCGCTCCGCTCGTCGCCCTCGCGGTCGCCGCCCTCTGCCTGGCCCCCGGGGCCGCGAGGGCCGAGAGCCGGGCGCTTCGCTACGAGCTGAAGCTCGACCTCCCGGTCACGCTCGCCGCCGGAGCCGTGGTCGGGGCGACGCAGGCCTGGCTGCTGCCCGAGTCGTGCCGCTGGTGCGTGGCCCCGGGCGAGCTCAACGCGCTCGACGCGGGCGCGCGGCAAGCGCTGCTCTGGCAGCGCCCGCGGACGGCCGCCACCCTCAGCGACGTCTCGGCGTTCCTGGTGACCCCGGCCCTCGGCTTCGGGCTGCTCGCTGGCGGTGCGGCCACCGAGGGCTCGCTGTCGCAGACGCCGGTCGATCTCCTCCTGAGCGCCGAGGCGACGGTCGTCACCATGGCGGTGACCCAGCTCGCCAAGGTCATCGCCGCACGCCAGCGTCCCTTCACCATCGGCGCGCCGTGCGAGGCCATCCGCCTGGAGGACGACCCCTACACGTCCTTCTTCTCCGGCCACACGAGCATTTCGTTCGCCGTCGCGGTCTCGAGCGGGACCATCGCCTCGATGCGCGACTACCGCACCGCGCCGTGGATCTGGGCGACCGCGCTTCCGGTGGCGGCGACCGCGGGCTACCTGCGCATCGCCGCCGACCGGCACTACCTGACCGATGTCCTCGTCGGCGCGGCCGTCGGCTCGGCGCTCGGGTTCGCGATTCCCTACGTCTTCCACCGGCCGCTCGACGGGCGATAGGACCGCGGCGAAGGCCACCGCCTGCCGCGAGCGCCTCCGGCCTGCCGGACCGCGTACGGGCGGACCGACGCGGGCGATCGCGGCGCGCCGGACGGGCCAGGGTGGATTGTGCCAACGCCTGGCGGCGGGCTCGCTCTCTTCGCGCCAACGCGCGCGGGGGCCCCGGGTCTACCGCCCGGGCGCGAGCGCCGCAGACTTCCTGCGAGTCTCTTCGAGCGATTTGGGCCGGGCCGCCGCCCACCGGTCATGCCGAGCGTAGAGGCGACCAGCGGGAGCCTCGGAGTCGAGGCACGCGCGGGTGAGGCCATCTCGGTGAGTTGCCGCAGATCCCAAATCGGCCGCGAAATCGAGGCTTGGCTGCAAACGCTTCGATTTCGCGTGGTTGCCAACTCCTGACCTGGACCTTGCACGAACTCTGGCGCCCGCGGCTGGCGCTTCCACCATCCAGGGGCATGGCAGCCCGGCACCGCCCCTCCAGCGTTGAGGGCAGACCCTCTGTCGCCAGAGACCCGAAGGCGCCCTCGGCGGCGAACAGGAGCAGCAACATGCGAGTCCTGGTGGTGTACGGCTCGAAGCGCGGAGGCACCGCGGGAATCGCCAGGATGGTCGGCGGGGCGCTGCGCGGTGCGGGCATCGACGCCGAAGTCCGCTCGGGTGACGAGGCCGAAGGCGTCGCCGGCTACGACGCGGTGGTCGTCGGGGGAGCGCTCTACTCCAGCAGGTGGCACCGCCACGCGCGCCGCTTCGTCAAGCGCCACGCGGCGAAGCTGCGCGACAAGCCGGTCTGGCTCTTCTCGAGTGGTCCACTCGGCCACGCCGAGAACCGGCGCGAAGACCGTCCCCCCGTGAAGCAGGTGCAGCGGCTGCTCAATCGCATCGGCGCGCGCGGCCACGTCACCTTCGGCGGACGACTCGAGCGGAACGCAAAAGGCATCCTCGCCAGCCGGATGGCGAAGACCCGCGCGGGCGACTGGCGCAACCCCGAGCGCATCCGCCGCTGGACGCTCGACATCGCGCAACAACTGCGCCCCGAGTCCCCGGACCCGGCTGCCCGCGGCGCGCCGCGGGGGCGTCCCCATCCTTCGTAGAGCCACTGCGGCAAGGCGCCCCGCGGACGTTCGATCCGCGCACCGACGCCTCCGCGCTGCTGACCGGAGAGGACTCGAAACCATGTCCGACTCGAACAACCCCGCGGTCTCGTCAGGAACGATCTGGCTCATCGGCTGGCTGTTCGCCATCGGCTTCGCCAAGCTGACCGGCTGGAGCATCTTCTTCGCGCTCTTCGTCTGGCCGTACTACCTGGGCGCCGCAGCCGTAAAGCCCTGAGACTGGTGGCGAAGGGCCGGCCTGCGGCCTGAAGCAGGTGTCGCAGAACCCTTCCTCGACTGTCGTCCGATTCCGCTCACCCTGAGCGTAGCTCCCGAGGCGCGAGCGGCGTCGAAGGGCCCCCTTGACTTCGGCCTGCCATGGGGTCGGGGTGAGCGGGGGGGAAATTCGCGACAACTCTTTGGCTCCGGTACCCCGAAACGCCGGGGCCGCGGGCACGAAGGCTGGCGCTCCGGCCCTCTCAACAGCCCTGTCAGTTCAAGGTCACAGCCGGGCGAAAGGCCCGGTGCAAAGCTCGGGGCGAACGGGGGCGGGCCGAGTCCAAGGAGATTTCCCGACACCTCTTGACGGGAAGCCGCGGAACAGCAAGCGGCGCGACCACAAGACCCGGCGCCCTCACCTTTCAAGAGCGCGGCTCAGGCCAGGAACCCGGCCGCTGGGGCGCGCGAACCGACTGACCTGCTCGATGACATCGCCCAAGCTGAAGGGCTTCTTCAGGAACCCCTCGGTGCGGGGGATAGCTCGCCCACGCAGCGCCGACATCGCCACGATGGGCATCCCCGCGAGCAAGGGAATACCGCGAACGCGCTCGACCAGAGCCCACCCGTCCATCCGCGGAAGCATCAGATCGAGGAGCAGCAGGGCCGGGCACGGCTGCAGCTTGAGGATCTCCAGAGCCCGAACCCCGTCCTCGGCCGTCTGAACCCGGAAGCCCTCTTCTTCGAGGATGGTCCTCAGCAGCAAGCGAGTATCGTCATCGTCCTCGACGACCAGCACGCGCGAAGCGGACATGCGTCAACCTCCCCTGGGGCGGCGTCGGAAGATGCCCCAGGAGGACGGGTCGAGGCAAGAGCCGCAAAGAAGGGAGCGCCCCGGGCGAGGGTTCGCCCCGGGGCGGTCCTGATTGCTGCGGATGGGTCGACGGGTTAGCGCGTCGACTCGTCGTCGGGCTGCGGCTCCATCCTGTCCTGCTCGTCGGTCTGCTCGCCCGCACCGCCGACGCCGCGTTGCGGAGACGACACGGTGATCTGCTGGGCGACCAGCTCGTTGCCTTCGAGCGTGTACTGGGCTTCGACCTGAGCGCAGTTGGGGATCTCAGAGGGCTGGATCTGCTCCCCGTTCATCATCACCCTCGCCTCGCTATCGAGCCGCAGCGGGACCGCGAACTGGTCCTGCTGATTGATGATCTCGACGCTGTTGCCGTCGGCCTGGGCGACCTGTCCGCTCACCTCGAACCGCTCCGGCAGGGCCTGCGGCTGCCGTTGCACCTGCTCGTCCTGCTGCTCCTCGTCCATCTGAGCGTATCCGGACGCCACCAGCAGGAACGCCACGGCGCCAAGGCCCAGCAGCGCTGCCGTGATCTTCTTCATGAGCCCTCCTCGGGCCGGCAACTGCCGGCTCTCCTGGCGCCCCCCGTCCGGCACCTACCGGGAGGGAGGGCGCCATGCGGGGAGTTTCGGCACCCCCGCGCCGCCGGGCCTGCCTTTTCCCACGCGCTTCGAGCCGGCGGGCAACACCTAACCCGCGAGAATCTGGTCGCTTTGCCGGCAGCAGCGGGCTTGCCCGCCCGACGGCAGGCCGGGCGCCGTCGCGGTCGCCCCTGCAGCGATCGCCCGGGGGACCTGTGCGTGCTCACCGCGACCAGGCGTGGGGGGTAAGTCGCCGGAGCACGAGCTCGAAGCGGCGCCGAGCAAACCGCCCCAAGTCGCCCAGCCCGCTCATCGGCCCCGTAAGGCGAAAATGCGTCGAGAAATCCTTCTTCGACTCCATCCCGTTCCGCTCATACCGAGCGTAGCTCCCGACGCGTGAAGCGGCGGGAGCGGAGTCGAAGGGCTCGACTTGGCTCGAGGTGACCGGAGTGGGCGTGCCGAGCTCAAGGAGACTTCCCGACACCTCTCGAGGCCTCACCGCCCAAAAGACGACGGCGGTACTGCGCGGCCGAGGAAGCGGCGAGCAAGGCAACTGCCTACCTGCTCTTGCGCGAAAACGGAGGTGCGGCATACCCAAGAAGCTGGTCGGAATCGACTTGAACGAGCGGGCCGAGGAGCAAGCAGTTCCCATCCATAACCGCTGGCCCCCGGAGATACCGCCCATCGCGGCGGTACGATCCGGGCGCGATCTTCAGGCTCGAGTGCCTCGACTGGACCGGAGGCCAGGTCGCCAACAACGACAGCGCCAACGACGTGCGCGACGTCGACCTGCGGCGGGTCCACATGCTGAGCGGGCCGGTCGCCGTCAACGGGGCCGAGCCCGGTGACCTCCTCGTCGTCGACATCCTCGATCTTGGCCCGTTGCAGGGCAACGAGTGGGGGTTCTCCGGCATCTTCGCGAAGACGAATGGCGGAGGCTTTCTCACCGACTACTTCCCGGAGGCGCGCAAAGCGGTCTGGGACTTCCAGGGCATCTAGGCGACCTCGCGCCACATCCCGGGGGTCCGGTTCGCGGGCATCGTGCACCCGGGCATCGTCGGCACCGCGCCGGACGCGAAGCTGCTCGCACGCTGGAACAAGCGCGAGGGCGAGCTGCTCGCGACCGCCCCGGACCGCGTCCCTCCGCTCGCCTCGCCTCCGGATCCCAACGGCGCGCTCGTCGGCGCGCTGACCGGGCCTCACGCCGAGCGCGTTCTCCGCGAGGGCGCGCGCAGCGTTCCGCCGCGCGAACAGGGCGGCAACTGCGACATCAAGAACCTCTCGCGCGGCTCGCGCCTCTACCTGCCAGTCTTCGTCAAGGGAGCCAACCTGTCGGTCGGCGATCTCCACTTCTCGCAAGGCGACGGGGAGATCACCTTCTGCGGCGGCATCGAGATGGCCGGGTACATCGACCTGCACGTCGACCTGATCAAGGACGGGGTCAACAAGTACGGAATCGCCAACCCCATCTTCAAGCCGGGCCCGCTCGATCCGCGCTTCTCCGAGTTCCTCGTCTTCGAGGGAATCTCGGTCGACGACAAGGACAAGCAGCACTACCTCGACCCCTTCATCGCCTATCAGCGCGCCTGCCTGAACGCGGTCGAGTACTTCACGCGCTTCGGGTTCACGCCCCAGCAGGTCTACCTGCTGCTCGGCACCGCGCCGGTCGAGGGGCGCATCAGCGGCATCGTCGACGTCCCGAACGCCTGCTGCACGCTCTATGTGCCGACTGAGATTTTCGACTTCGACGTCATGCCCTGTAGCGACGGCCCCAAGGTCGCCTCGCGGGGCCAGGAGGCGCGGCCGACCTAAACGCAGGGCGAGGAATCGGCGTCCCGGTCCACGGCTCCGGGCGGCCGGAGGAGTCCGGCCCCGGCAACCGGTCACAAATCTCGGGTCTCGCCCGGCGCGGGGCGCCAGGCGAGCGGCGGCAGCTCGCGGCGCTTGTCCGGAACTCGCCGGGCCCCAAAGGGCTTGACGCCGAGCTCCTTGAAAGCGCGCTTCCACGCGGCAAACGAGCCGCCGGCCTCCCAGGCGTCGCGGGCCGCGAGCCCCGCCTCCGGCCCGGACTGCGCCAGCATGTACTCGACCCAGGCCCAGCGGGCCGAGGTCGGCCGGATCTCCACCCTGCCCTGCACCTGGCGCTTGAGCCTGGAGAGCTTGGCCTCGATGCGGGCGATGGGCTCGAAAGGCGCGCCGTCGAGCGGCGTGTTGCGCTTGGCGGCAAACGGCGCGATGCCCAGCGAGACGGGGATGATCTTCGACAGCTCGCGGGTGAAGCGGGCCAGCTCGTCCACGTCCTCGTCGGTCTCTCCGGGCACGCCGACCATCTCGTAGAGCTTGAGCCGCGCGAGGCCGTGCTCGCGGGCAAGCTGCGCCGAGCGGACCAGGTGCTGCTCGCCGGTCTTGCGGTCGACCGCCTCTCGCAGCCGCTGCGAGATGCCGTCAGAGGCGACGGTCAGGGTGCGGTAACCCCCTCGGGCAAGAAGCCCGACGAGCTCGGCGGTGAGGCGCTCTGCCCGCAGGCTCGAGACTCCGACGGCACGTCCGGAGTCGACGAGCGCGCGCAGGATCTCGTGGATCCGCGGGTGGTCGGTCACCGCCGCGCCGACGAGCCCGACGCGCTTGGCCTCTTGCGGGACGAGCGAGAGGAGGCGCTCGGGCGGCACCGGGCGCATCCCGTTGTTGGTCGAGCGGCGCATCACACAGTAGGTGCAGCCCCGCGAGCACCCTCGCGCGGCCTCGACGAGGAACATCGACCGCAGCTCGGTGTTCGGGGTGACGATCTGCGAGAACGCGGGCAACCGGTCGACCGAGGCCTTGGCGATCGCGGGGAGCGGAAGCCCGCGCCCGGTGACGTGGAAGCCGGGCCGTCCCGCGAGCGCGTCGAGGAGCCGGTCGCGGTCGAGGCCGGCGCCCGCCACCTCAAGCAGCTCGTGGACGAGCTCGTCGGCCTCGCCCATGACAATCAGATCGACGAAGGGCTCGAGCGGCGCCGGGTTCGAGAAGGTGAGCGGCCCGCCAGCGACGATGAGCGGGTGGCCGTTCGCCCGCTCGCTCGCGAGCAGGGGCAGCCCGGCCAGCCGCAGCATCTCGAGCACGCCGGTGATCTCCAGCTCGTAGGCGACCGAGAAGGCGAGGATGCCCAGCTTTGAGACCGGGGCCTGGGTCTCGTAGGTGATGAGCGGCAGGGAGCCTTCGCGAAAGGCCGCAAGGTTTTCGGGCAGGAAGGCCCGCTCGGCCGTGGCGCCCGGGTGCCCGTGGATCTCGCGGTAGATCGCCTGAAAACCGAGCGAGCTCATTCCGACGTGGTAGGGGCTCGGGTAGCAGAGCGCCACGCGCACGGGCGCGTCCTTGATCAGCACGCCCTGCTCTTCGCGAAGACGGGCGCGCACTTGCTCAATCTGGTTCCAGCGAGAGTCCATTTGGCTATCTAACTCAGTTGGGAGTTTTGAGTTGGGAGTGACCACGGCGCTGCGCCCGGCCAGGAATCGAGCACGAGCGGGGCGTTCGCGACGAGCCGTCTCCGGGCCTTCGGGGACCCGCGCCGCGAGGCGACGCCGACTCGCAGATTGTCAACTCACGACTCCTAACAAGGCTTGGCGCCGAATTCGTTGTGGCGTCGCGCCGAGACAGGGCGTCCCTTCGCCCGTCCGTCCGCGCGCTCTTGGTTGCTCTTGGGCTCTTCCCAGCGAGATCAAGAGAGCCGGCGCGCCAGTGTAGCCGGCCGGCAAGCAAGCTCCGCGGTCAATCTGAGGCGACGGGCCCGCTCGCGGCCTTCGGCCGGCCGCTCTTTTCGCCCTCGGCGAGCGGCCCCGCCGTCCCCAAGCCGCCGCGCTCGCCCGAAACGGTTGAGCGGCGTCCAGCCATTTCGGTTAACCTCTCGCCCCATTCCACCCCGGGCAAGCAAGCCTATGCTTGGCGCCTCTTCCGTCGGGTGAGCGCATTCGGACTCGACCTTCGCCAAGCCGCAGCCTTGCCCCAACCTCTGCAGCGCTCTTCCATGAAACTCGTCATCGAACGCGGCCGGACCGCCAAGCTTGCCGACCTGCCGCCTTGGTCGATCGCCCTGGACGGTTACGTTCAGGGCCCGGCCTTCGACAACGCGCACCACCGCTACTCCTTTGATCACCACAAGGGCTGCATCCGGCTGGTGACCACCGCGACCTGCGAGCAGGTTCGCGACGCGCTGCTGCTCGGGCTCAAGCCCGAGCGCTTCACGGTCTACTTGAACGATGTCGACACCGACGTCGCTCTCTCGGTCTGGGCGCTGCGCAATCCGGCCCGGCTGATTGACCCCTGGGTTGGCCGCTACATCACGGCCGCGGGACTGCTCGACGCGCATGGAGGCGCCTACCCGCTGGTCTACGCGCGCCGGCAAATCGAATGGATAGGCGAGCCCGAGACCCGCGCCCGGATGAGCGGCACCTACGAGCGCATGTCGCCCGAGGAGCTGCTCGGCCTCATCGACGAGATAGGGGAGCGCTTCGAGAAGCTGCTGCGGGGCGAGGCGCCGTCCGAACAGGAGCTGCGCAAGGCGGAGGTGCGCGCCGAATACGAGGTGCTCTACGAGGGAACCGGCTGGACGATGGTGCGCGCGGCCGACCCCCACGTGCTCTTCGACCTGTACGAGAAGGGCATCGAGCGCATCGTGACCTGCCGGCACCAGAGCGACGGTTCGTTTGCCTACACCCTGGCGCGCAAGAGCGACTTCGTGGACTTCTTCGACGTGCCCAGCCTGCTCGCCGAGCTCAACAAGGTCGAGCCGGGCTGGGGCGGCGCGAGCACGATAGGCGGCGCGCCGCGCAACCCCGACGGCTCGCGCAGTCGGCTGCCGCCTGCGACCGTGTTCGAGATCATCGAGCAAGGCGTGCAACGCCAGCGCGAGGCGGTGCCCGCGTTGCAGCAGCGCTGAGGATCCCTCGAGGACTCCTTGCTTCGACTCCGTCCGTTTCCGCTCACCCTGAGCGTAGCTTCCGACGCGCGAGCGGCGGGAGCGAAGTCGCGGGGCCCTCGACTTCGTTCGAGGTGGCCGGAGGTGGGCGGGCCCGAGCCCGAAGGAGATTTCCCGGCACCTCTCGATCCGCTCAGGAATCCCAAGCCGATGGGCTCGAGAGGTGTCGCCGAAGCCCTCGACCCCGGCCCCGCCCGCGACGCGGCACCTACTTCTTGATTCCGCCCATCAGCTCGATGCGCCTGGCGCGAATCCGCAGGTCGTCGCCCTCCTGTGCAATCCCGAGGGCGTGCCGGACCTTGGTCGGCGCCTCGAGGCACCGGCGCATGATCTCGAGGACCCTCTCGCCCGGCGTCTTCGCGACTCGACACCACTCGGAGACGAGCAGCCCTTTGGGCGGCTCGTGAAACTGCTCGTCGTGGCAGACCTCGAGCCCGGCCTGCTCGAAGATGCCGCGCCAGCGCTCGGGGGTGTAGCTGCCGACGTGCGTCGGGTCGTGGAGCAGCTCGAGGCTGTGGTTGAACTCGTCGAGCTCGGGGTCCTCGAAACCCGCCAAGTCGGAGACGAGCACCTTGCCTCCGCGCTTGGCGACTCGGGCCATCTCGCGCAGCGCCCTCTCGATGTTCTCGAAGTGGTGAGGCGCCAGCCGACTGACCACCAGGTCGAAGGTCTCGTCCTCGAAGGTGATCTGTTCGGCCAGGCCGCGCCGCAGGTCGACGTTGTTCAAGCCTCGCGCGCCCAGCAGCTTTTCGGTTTCAGCGAGCATGTTCGGCGCCGGGTCGTAGGCGACGACCCGCTTGACCCGAGGGGCGAACGCCGCCGAGGTGTGCCCGGCCCCCGCGGCCACGTCCAACACCAGCATCTCTGGCGTAGGCGCGCCAATCTCGAGCATGCGCTCGAGCGAACGTCCGCCGACGTGGTGGGAGCTCGTCGAGTAATTGTGCGCGGTCTCGTCGAACCGCTCGGCTGCAGTCTTCTCAGGCATTCGCAAACTCCTCAGTACTCCCTGAACGACAGCCGGGCTGCCGCCATCTTCTGACCCTGCGGGGCACGTGAGCATCTCATATTCCGGCGCTCCGGCGTCCGCGGGAGGCAATCAGAGGTCACGTGCCCGAGACGGCCGGGCTGGAACCAACGAGGCAAGCCGGGGCTACAAGGTCCAGCCTCCAGGCTTCAAGTCAAGCCTTCCGCTGCGCCCGGATGAGGCCGTGGGCCTCTTGGCAGGCCGTCGAACAGGTTGCCGGAGGGTTCCAGGCAGATTCCTGGTTCGAGGTGGCCGAGGAGCGCGGCCCCCTCAAGAACCGCCGGGAGCACCAGGTCAAAGAGTCCGGGTGGCCGTCCCCGCCTTTGATCAAGAAGGAGAGCCGCCCGCGAGCGCCTCTCCATGTTCGGCGAGCAGGCGGCACCGAGGGCCTCACCTGCCGCCATCGCCGGTGGCGGGCGCGGTTCGGTGTGAGCGAGAGGGTCGCCGGCGGCTTGGGGCGACAGGTTCGCGCGCAGTTGAGGCCTTCTCTGGTCTTTCTGCGCCACAGGCCAGAGCGCCCGCCCGGCACCTCCGCTCACATGACGCCTTTCTGAGCTCCAAAAACAGCGGCGCACGATACCCGATTCCCTGTCAGCCATCGCCCCAATCTCTGCCTACCGTGGCCAGCCTTGGGGATCTTGGCTCCTCGCCGCCCACGCGGGATTTTCTTCCGAGCACGAGCCTGCACGCTGGAGCCAGAGGAGGTGAAGGTCTGGCCTCCCCGCGAAGAGACACTTCGCAGCAAGGCCGCCGCACCTCAGGCCCGACCCACGGGGCGCGGCTTCGGGGCGAAGGCAGGCGACAGACCGCAAGCCCGCCAACTCCAGTGTTTGACAGGCGCTTTTGCGGCCCCATATATATCCGCGCTTCGAGACGGGGGCGGCCAGAGGAGAAGCGACGATGGCAGACACTGTGGACCCCAAGGTTTTCGACAAGCGACTCGTCGGTCGCAACCTCAAGAAGGGCCTGCTCGATCCGAAGGACTACGAGCGCTATCTGAAGTCCCTGCCCGATCTGGCCGGCAACGCCGCGAACATCGAGGCGACGGTCGAGCCGACCCAGGTGGTTGCCACCGGCAGTCATCCCGAAGAGGACTGAACCGGGGCTGTTTTTTTGGCCAAGTCGAAGCGCCGCTTCCTGCCGTGAAGCGGCGCGCGAGGAGGCTTCATGCACACGAGTGCCCGGCTTTCGGGCGCCTGCGCTCTCTTGGTGACGCTGCTGGTCGGCGCCGCGGCCTGGGGGGGGCCAGCCGAACGGCGCAGCCCCGTGGTCGTCGCCGCCGAGAAGGTCAAGGCAGCGGTCGTCAACATCTCGACCGAGACGCTCGTGCAGCGCCGGCTGCGCAGCCGCGACCCGATAGAGCGCTATTTCCAGGAGTTCTTCGAGGCCGGCCCCACCCAGCGAAGCTTCGTGCAGAACTCGCTCGGGTCGGGGGTAATCATCGATTCGCGCGGCTACGTGGTGACCAACTACCACGTCATCGCCCGCGGCTCTCGGGTCAAGGTCGCACTCTCCGACGGTCGCGAGCTGCTCGCCAAGGTCGTCGGGACCGACCCGCGCAGCGACCTGGCCGTCCTCCAGGTCGAGTCCAAGGAGCCGCTGCCCGCGGCGGTGCTCAGCGAGGCCGAGCCGATGATCGGCGAGACGGCGATCGCCATCGGCAACCCCTTCGGCCTCTCGTACACCGTGACCGCCGGGGTCGTCTCAGCGCTGCATCGGCAGCTCAAGACCTCGGAGGCCTCCTTCTACGACTTCATCCAGACCGACGCCTCGATCAATCCGGGCAACAGTGGCGGCCCCCTGCTCAACGTCGACGCCGAGGTGATCGGCATCAACACCGCCGTCCACGGCGGCGACGCCAAGGGCATCGGCTTTGCCATCCCCGCCGACAGAGTGCGCGCCATCGCCCGCTCGCTCATCGAGCTTGGCGAGGTGCGCGAAGCCTGGATCGGCCTGTCTGCCGAGACTGCCGCGGGGGCCCAGGGCGAGAGCGGCGGGGTGGTCATCACCGACGTCGAGCCGGGCGGTCCGGCCGAGCGCGCCGGGCTGCGCCCGGGCGAGCTTATCGTCTCCCTCGACGGCAACCGCCTGCAGGACGCCGACGAGCTGCGCTATCGGATGCACGGTCGCGCTCCCGGCAGGCCCCTGCGGATCGAGGTGCCGCGCAAGGAGGGCAACCTCGCCATCGAGCTGGTTCCCGAGGAGTTTCCGCTCGAGCGGGCCGAAGAGCTGCTGGCGCGCCGGGTGGGCATCCAACTCGTCGAGACGAAGGTGAGGACCCGGCGAGGACCGATGAAGGTGCTCGCGGTCGCCGGCCTGCGGCGCGGCTCGGCCGCCGCGCGCGTCGGGGTGCGCCCCGACGATCTGGTCCGCGCGATAAACAGCGTCGAACTCGAGTCGCTCGACGACCTTCGCAAGGCGGTGCGCAGAGCGCATCCGGTCGGGCGCATCACCCTGCTGATCCAGCGAGGCGCGGGGCTCGAACAGATCGAGTTCTCGCTCTAGGCGGCGGCCGGTCACCGCCCGCGAGGGCCTGCAGGCGGGCGCCTTCGAGGCGAGGAGAACAGAGGGGACCGAAGAGACCAAGGCAACGACTCGAGCACTTCAAGCTGCCGGCCCGCTCCCCTCGAGCCGGCTTCTCTGCCCCAGGCCACAGCTTCGCGGGAGGAAATCATGGCTGAACAGGAGAACAAGGGCTTCAAGGTCATCGACAGGCGCGTTGCAGCCGAGCAACCTGCCGAGATGCCTGCTGGGCAGCCGGCCGAGACGCCCAAGGCGGAAGCGAAGGCCTCCGAGCCGATCGAGGGTCCGGGTTGGAAGATGCGCGAGGAGCACGAGCGCAAGCCTCTGCCGCAGATGGATTTTACGACCTTCTGTCTGTCGCTTGCCTCCTCGGCGGTGATCCACCTTGGCGACGCGCCACACCCCGAGACCGGGCAGTCGGAGGCGAACCTGCCGCTCGCTAAGCAGACGATCGACATCCTCGCGCTTCTCGAGGAGAAGACCCGCGGCAACCTCACCTCAGAGGAGTCGCGGCTGCTCGCGACGCTGCTCTACGACCTGCGGATGCGCTACGTCCAGGCGCAGAGCCCGGGCCCCCGCGGCTGACCTCGCCGACCACGCAACCGTCCAGGATCACCGATTTGTTGGTTGCCGATGCCCGGCGGCTGCAGTAACGTGCGCGCCTCTTTCGACCAGGCAAGGGCCTGGTCGGCTCCCCGCTGCGGCGGGGCGTTCGTTTGGAACTCGCTGCGCTCGAGAGGAGATCGCGAGCTGGCAAGCCGGGCTGCCTGAAGCCCAGAACAGCGCTTGGGATCTGACACCAACGTCGTGAAAAGCCTCTCCCAGGCGCTTGCGCTAGACAGGCGGTTCTGAGCCGCAGGGCGAGGTTTCATTGGAACAGTCAGGAAAACTCGACGGTTGGCCATCCAAACAATCGGCTGTTCAAGCGCTCCGTTGCCGGCATGCCCGTTGCTAAAGGTGCGGCGCGTCAGACCAAACACCGCAGCGGGGGAATCTGGCCGCACACGACGGCCGGAGGAACATCAGCGAGCATGGAGCTAATCGATCAACTCAGGCAGCGCACCATCGAGAGCGAAGTCCGCTGCTCCGGCGTCGGGCTTCACACCGGCGCTCCAGTCAGGCTCACCCTCAAGCCCGCCCCGGAGAACCACGGGGTCACCTTCCGCCGCACCGACGTGCCGGGCTCCCGGGAGATCCCCGCGCGCGCCAGGTACGTCGTCGACACCGCCTTGGCGACCTCGCTTGGACGCGACGGGGTTCGGGTCGGCACCGTCGAGCACCTGTGCGCGACGCTGTGCGGTCTGGGTATCGACAATCTGCGCGTCGAGCTCGACGGGCCCGAAGTGCCAATCATGGACGGCTCGGCGGCCCCGTTTGCCTTCCTGGTGCGCTCGGCGGGCATCGTCCCGCAGCAGCGGATGAAGAAGTTCCTGGTCATCCGGCGCAAGGTCGCCGTGCGCAACGGCGACAAAGAGGCGAGCCTCGCGCCGGCCGGTCAGTTCACCGTGAGCTGCAACATCGACTTCAAGCACCCGCTCATCAGCGACCAGTCGTTTCGCTTCGCCTTCTCCGACCGCACCTTCCACCGCGAGGTGGCCCGCGCGCGCACCTTCGGGTTCGTGCGCGACATCGAGGCGCTCAAGCGGGCAGGCCTGGCGCGAGGCGGCTCGCTCGACAACGCGATCGTGGTGGACGACTTCAGCATCCTCAACCCGGACGGCTTGCGCTTCCCGAACGAGTTCGTGCGCCACAAGGTGCTCGATGCGGTCGGCGACCTGTTCCTGTTCGGCATGCCGGTCATCGGGCACCTGAACGCGCACAAGTCGGGCCACGCGCTCAACCACAAGCTGGTGACGCGCGTGCTGTCCGATCCGAGCTGCTACGAGGAGATCACCGCCACTCCGAAGGAGATCGAGCGGCTTGAGCTCAAGCTGCCGGCCCTTGGCCCGATGCCCGAGGCAGCATAGCGAACCCCTATAGGGGCAGGGGCGGTCTCCCACCCCTCCCGCCGAACCGTACGTGGGGTTTTCCCGCATACGGCTCTCCAGGAAAGCTATGCTCTCGCGGCAAAGGCCAGTTGTGCCTCCACCATGGGCGGGGTCCAGACCGGGTAGGCATGGTTTCCCAGGCGCAGTGCTTCACGCTCTCGCTCGATACGCAGGGTGTGGTCTGGCTTCTCAGCCAATCGCCTCGCGCGATCAAGCTCATCGGCTACCATCTCCTTCATCCGTCCTCGTCCATTCACTTCCCCAGGGTCCCTTTGCCGCTCTGCCCACCTTCTTCAACAAGGCAGACTCGCCCACCCTCGTGCTGGTGCGCGGGTCACCGCGTTCGTGGTGCCGTGGCGTCATCGCTCTGATGGGCCCTCTGACTCCTCGCGCCACACGGGCCTTGTTTCCTATCTCTCGTGTTCCCGGGCTCCGGGCGCCCTCCGGCAGGTCTTGCCGTCCCTGGGCGCGCTATTAACGGGAGGTCCGCGAGGTCTCCCTGGATCACCTGTCAGACATTCCGACCATTCCGTCCGGTAACCACACCCTGAACCCGCCCCAGGATTTGACACCTAATCCCTCATCCCGAGCACGAGGGTCTCTCGACTCCTGACTTCGCCAGTCCCTCGCTGGCTCGTCGATTCCGAGCGCCACCATCCGGTTCGCTTTCGCTACGGACTGGCCATTTGCCTCAACCCTCCGGACCCCATCTACCTGCGACCGATCGCATAGTTTCCGGGCGATGCCCAGGCCGTCGACTCTCGACCGTCACAGGAAGTTGTAGCTGATCTCGACCAGCCCGCCGAACCGGTCGTTGCCACCGAGCACGGCAAGCCCGGCCACCCCGAGTTGCAGGGTCGGCAGCGTCGCGGGCAGGAAGCGCACGCCCGGCAAGATGGAGATCTGGTCGTCGCCCCCGACCAAGCGCATCCCGTCGACCTCGACCATCGGCTGCACCCGGCCCAGGCTCAGACCGAGCTGCGCACCGTAGAGCAGCCCCTGGCGCAGCCCGAGGCCCGGCAAGCTTTCTCGGTAGCCGTATCCGACGCGCAACTGCGCGGCGAGCAGGCCGCCACCGTAGGCGTAGAGCAGCTCGAAGCGGCTGCTGTCGTCCAGGCTCGGCCTCGCGTCGCTCAGGGTGGCGCCCCACGAAACGCCGAGCCAGTTGCTGTCGGAGCCCGGGATGGCGAACGGAACCTTGAAGTTGAAATCGACCGAGGGCTCGGGGCGCGATCCGTTCAGGGTGCTGATGACCGGGAAGCGGACGGCGAGCCAGTAGAGCGACAGGTCGACGGTGCTCGCGAACTCGATCGCGTCGGTCGCATCGACGTGGGCCGCGAGGGTCGTCGAGCCTATCGACACCTCCGGATAGAGCTCCTCGCCCAGGAACGGGTCGGGGAAGTTGCGACTCGCCTCGAGGTGCTGGATGGGCCAGGCCCAGACCGGCTGCGGGATCTCCTCCCAGACACTCTCGTCGTCGGCCCGGACCGCCGCGGGCGGGCTCTTCGCGACCGGCCCGCTCCTCGACTCGATGACCTCGAAGTCCGGCTCGGTCTGCGCCTCGGGCCTTGCGCCCTGCTCGGCCGGCCTCAGCTCGTGCTCGGCCACGGCCACGTAGGGCGTGCGCACCATCGCGCAGCCACCGAGCAGAAAAGCCGCCCCCGCGACCCAAATCCCTCCACGCATTCGCCGCCCCCTGTCGCGAGCGGCCTGAAGGCGCGCCCGTCAACTTGCCCCTCGCAGGCAACGTAGGCAGGCGCTCTAGGCCCAGCAATTTGCGCCGCCCGACAGTCGGCCCGACCTGCCAGCCCGGCATCTTTGATGCGGTCAGAGGCGCATGTTCCCCGACGTTGAGGGGTGGTAGAAAAGCGCCGGCACAGCGGGGAGACAAAATGACTCTGAACTGGGAAAACGATCGCAAAGCGTTCGAGCGGCAATTCGGCAGCAAAGCGAGCGTGCTGTTCGTCGCCGCGCCGGGCCGGGTCAACCTCATCGGCGAGCACACCGACTATCACGACGGCTTCGTGCTCCCGGCGGCCATCGAGCGGCACGTGCGCGTCCTTGGCCGGGCACGCGGCGATGCGACGGTGCGCATCTACTCCGAGACCTTCCAGAACAACTACGAGCTGTCGCTGGCAGTGCCGATGCCCGCGGATACCAGAGGCTGGGCGCGGCGCGCCGAAGGGATCATCCGCACGGTGCTCAAGGGGGTCGAGCGACCGCGCGGCCTGGAGATCTGGATCGACGCCGACCTGCCGGTCGGTGGCGGGCTGAGCAGCTCGGCTGCGTCGATGGCCGCGTTCGGAATGCTCGCCGCCCGCGTCAACGGCATCGAGCTGGACCGCCTCGCGTTCGCCCGCATGCTGCAGCAGGCCGAGCACCGCTTCGCCGGTGTCCGGTGCGGCATCATGGACCAGCTCGCGGTGCTGCTGGCCAAGCGCGACCACGCGCTGCTGCTCGACTGCCGCAGCCTGGAGACCCGGCACGTCGCCCTGCCCACGGGCTGGTCGCTGGTGGTGATGGACACCGGGGTTCGCCACGACCTCGCGACCTCCGAGTACAACAAGCGCCAGCTCGAGTGCGCCGATGCGCTTCGGGTGATCGCCAAGACCCAACCGAAGGTGCAGTCGCTGCGCGAGGTGAGCGCCGCGGACCTCGAGGCGGTCGCTGCGCGCATCCACCCGGTCGGCCTGCGCCGCTGCCGGCACGTCATCGCCGAGAACGAGCGAGTCCACCGCGCCGTCACCGCCCTCGAGAACGCCGACACGCGGGCGATAGGCGAGCTCTTCGCCGCCTCGCATCGCAGCCTGCGCGACGACTATGAGGTGAGCTGCCCCGAGCTCGACGCGCTCGTCGAAGCTGCGTGGGGCGCCCCCGGCTGCATCGGCGCGCGCATGACCGGCGGCGGCTTCGGGGGCAGCACCGTCAACCTCGTCGTCGCCGAAAAGACCGAAGCGTTCGTCGAAGCCGTGCGTGCCGCCTATCAGCGCAGCATCGGGCGCGACGCGAAGGCCATCGTCACCGCCGCCGCAGAGGGCGCGACCGCGGGCGAGCTCGAGTAAGCGACACGAGACCTTCGGCGCGGCTCCCGGGCCTTCCAAGGCTCGATCGCCCAGAGGGCGGGCGCCTGCGGAGAGGCGGACGAAGGCCACTCATTGAGCCAGGCTGCCGCCTCCGGCCTTGGATGGAGGCACGCCGCCTGGCCGCTTGCCGCTTCCCGAGAACGTGGGGCCACCATGGACTTCCAGATTCCGCATCGGCGGCGCAACCCGCTCACCGGCGAGTGGGTCCTCGTCTCGCCGCACCGCGCGCGGCGTCCCTGGCAGGGCGCAGTCGAGAGGCTGCCAGCGGCGACGCGCCCTGCGTACGACCCGAAGTGCTACCTCTGCCCGGGAAACGCGCGCGCCGAAGGCGCGACAAACCCGGCGTACCGGGGCACCTTCGTCTTCGACAACGACTTCCCTGCCCTGCTGCGCGACTCGCCGGCGACCGCCGAGCACACTCCCGCCTGGAAGCAGGCCGAGACCGAGAGCGGCATCTGCCGCGTGCTCTGCTACTCACCGCGCCACGACCTGACGCTTTCCGATCTCGAGCCCGGGGAGATGCGCGGGGTCGTGAGGATGTGGGTCGACCAGTTCGCCGAGCTGTCCGCACAGCCCGACATCGGCTACGTCCAGATCTTCGAGAACAAGGGCGAGGTGATGGGCTGCAGCAATCCGCACCCGCACGGCCAGATCTGGGCGACGCGCGGGGTGCCGAACGAGGTGGCCAAGGAAGACCGAGCCCAGGCAGCGTACCGTCGCGAGCACCGAACCTGTCTGCTCTGTGAGGTGGCGGCGCACGAGCTCGCGGCGAAAGAGCGGATGGTCCTCGCCAACGGTGAATGGGTCGCCCTCGTGCCGTTCTGGGCCGTCTGGCCCTTCGAGACCCTGGTCCTGCCGCGCCGCCACGCCGCGACGCTGCTCGATCTCGATGCAGCCCAACGTGAAGGCCTCGCCGACCTCTGGCAGGGGCTGCTGCGCTGCTACGACGCGCTCTTCGAGGTGACGATGCCCTTTGGCTGCGGCCTCCACCAGGCGCCGCGGGGAGGCGAGGACCATGAGGCCTGGCATCTGCACGCGCACTTCTATCCGCCGCTGTTACGCTCGGCGACGGTCCGCAAGTTCATGGTCGGCTACGAGATGCTGGGCGGCCCGCAGCGCGATCTGACCGCTGAACAGGCGGCCGAGAGACTCCGTGCAGTCCTGTGATCGGGCCTCACCTACGACGCGAGAACCCCATTCGCTCCCACGAGGTTCGCCATCCGTCCCCTCGCGCCGCTTCGATCAGCCATCGCACGCCGGCTCGTGTCGACCACGATCTTCCTCCTCGCGACCGCCGGCATCGCCTGCCTCATCGCTCCCCAGGCCGGACGGTTGAGCTTTACGCGGCTCGAGGCTTTCGTCGCCCTGCTCGCCGTGGTCGCGGTAGCGGTCGCCTTCGCCGCCGCGCTGCGTCCCGGCGCCGCCCTGGTAGCCGGCCTCCTCTGGCGAGAGCGCCGTCTCGAGCCCCCGGCTCGGCGTCAGGCCCTGGCCGCAGTCGTCCCGTGCTTGCTCGTTCTGGCGGTCGGAGGCTGGGCCCGGTGGGTCGAACCGCAGCGGCTGCTGGTCGAGCGCGTCGAGGTGCGTTCGCCGAAGGTCGTCGCGCCGCTGCGGCTCGTCGTCATCAGCGACCTGCACAGCGACCCGCGCTTCGAGCTCGACGCGCGCGTGGCCGCGGAGGTCAACCGGCTTGAGCCCGACCTGCTCATCTTCCTCGGCGACGCCCTCAACGAGGCGAGCCGGCTCCCGCAACTTCGCGCTGCGCTCACCGCGATGCGCGCCCGCGTCGCCAAGCTCGCCATCCGCGGGAACTGGGACGTCTGGTTCTGGGAGGAGCTCGACCTCTTCGGCGGAACCGGCTTCGAAGAGCTTTCGCGCGGCTGGCGCGAGCTCGAGGTGGACGGAGCCCGGCTGCAGATCGGCGCTCACGAATGGATCGACGACTGGGGTCCCAGCTCGGTGATTGGACGGCCGTCACCCGACGGCTTGCGGGTGCTGCTCTACCACGGCAACGACTACGCCTTCGAGGCGATGCGCGCCGGGATAGACCTCTACCTGTGCGGCGACACGCATGGAGGCCAGATTTCGGTGCCGCTCTGGGGGCCGCTCTTCGCCATCGGCAGGCAGGGCCGCCAACTTGCGCGCGGGCTCTACGAGGTTGGAGCCGGGCGCGTCTTCGTCACCCCTGGGCTCGGAGTGGAGAAGAGCTTCCCGCTTCGCCTCGGCGTGCGTCCCGAGATCTCGGTGCTCGACCTGCGGCCCGAAGCGCTCCCGGAGGAGCCCACGCGCAACTGAGGGCTCGGCTCGCCGGCTTGAGCTCGACGGCGAAGCAACAACGAGCGTCGACCTGGCGACAAAGCTTCGCGATACTCGTCGTCGAGCAGAACCGGCTGACTCTAGGAGGCGCCCAAGCGCTTCTCTCGCGCGCAACCGACCCGTCGATGGAGTTATTCGAATGCCTCTCAACACGAACGGTCGCCAATCGGAGCGTCACGTCATCGCCGTCGTGGTCCAGATTGATTCGGCGCAGCGCAAGGAGCGAATCGGCATCACCCGCGACGTGAGTGCCTCGGGAACCCTGTTCCTGAGCAACAGCAAGTTCGAGATCGGCGAGTGGCTGGAGGTCACCTTCCACATCTCCGAGGACCCGGGCAGCATCCGCAAAGGGCACGGCGAGGTGGTGCGCGTCGAGCGCCTCGAACCGGGCCGCCAGTGGCGCTACGCGATGGCGCTCAGGTTCGACCAGCCGCTGCCCGACTCGGAGGACGCGTTCTTCGCCGAGCTCGAGGAGCGGACGTAGCTCACGAGGTGTCGCCCCCCCCTTGACTCGGCCCGCCCGCTCCGGCCACTCCCCGTCGCTCGCCGGGTCGGGAGCTACGCTGCAGGGCAGATTGCGTTGGCTTTTCCAAGGTTGCCCGCCAGAGCCTTGAGCCGGTGCCGGGCCCGCGGGGCGATGCAGTAACTCGCGAATCCCGGCCAAAGACCAGGGAGAAGGCGACTTGGCGGCTTGGCCAAGCAGCGCCCGGCCGGCCAGGAGCGAGCCCGTGTGGCCAGTGACCGGCGCCTCGAAGCCTCCAAGCTGGCAAAGCCGCCGGAGGTAGGTCGGAGTCGTCGCCGCCTCTCTGGAATCCCTCCAACACGTCGCTGCCCTCGCCTGTCCGAACACGCGGTCGCCTGGACGAGCAGGGCCTCTTCGACATGCCTCCGCGGGAATGCATTGACAGCTCTCTGGCTGTTTGGCCGAATGACCAACCTTTGCGGACCGAGGCGCGGGTGCTCGACAAACGCAGGTACGAACGACGTTCCAAGATCATCAAGGCCCTGGCGCACCCGAGCCGGCTGCTGATCGTCGACGCGCTGGCCGAGGGCGAGCGCTGCGTCTGCGAGCTCCAAGAGCTGGTCGGCTCGGACATCTCGACCGTCTCGAAGCACCTCGCCTTGATGCGCGAAGCGGGGCTGGTCGCCGACCACAAGCAGGGCTTGAAGGTCTTCTACCGCCTGCAGGTGCCCTGCATCCTCAAGTTCTTCGGCTGCATCGACGCCGTCGAGCGGAACCTCGAGGCCCCCGGCGGCCGAGCGAGCGACGGCCGACAGGCGGCCGACTCCCTGGAGAGCACGTGAGCGAGAAGAGGAAGCTCGGGCTCATCGCCGCGGTCTTCGCGGCGGCCTGGTGGCTGCCCATCGACTCTCCCCGGGTGCAGGGGGCGCTGCTCGAAGCCTTCGCGATGCTCCACGACTATGCGCGCGAGCACGTGCTGCTGTGCCTGGTGCCGGCCTTCTTCATCGCCGGAGGCATCAGCGTCTTCGTCAGCCAGGCCTCGGTGATGAAGTACCTCGGGGCGCAGGCCTCCAAGCTCGTCGCCTACCCGGTAGCCGCGGTCTCCGGGACCGTCCTCGCGGTCTGCTCCTGTACCGTGCTGCCGCTCTTCTCCGGAATCCACCGGCGCGGCGCGGGCCTCGGCCCGGCGAGCGCCTTTCTCTACTCCGGGCCGGCGATCAACGTGCTCGCCATCATCCTCACCGCCCGGGTGCTCGGCTTCGAGCTCGGCGTCGCGCGCGCGGTGGCGGCGATCGTCTTCTCAATCGTGATCGGGCTCGCCATGCACCTCATCTTCCGCAAGGAAGAGGCGGCTCGCGCCAGCGCGGCGGCGGCCGCAGTGATGCCCGAAGAGAGCGCTCCGTCACGGGCCCTGTGGCAGGACGGGCTCTACTTCGCCTCGATGGTCGGCGTGCTCGTCTTCGCCAACTGGGGCCGGCCGGCAGCAGGCGACGAGCAGAGCCTGTGGGCGCTGATCCACGCCGCGAAGTGGCCGGTGACCGCGGTCTTCGGCATCGGGCTCGCGGGGATGCTCGCCGGCTGGTTCAAGCGCGACGAGCTCTCGGAGTGGACCTCGTCGACCTGGACCTTCGCCAAGCAGATCCTGCCGCTGCTCTTCGCCGGCGTGCTGGTCGCCGGGTTGCTACTGGGCCGCCCCGGCCACGAGGGGCTCATCCCCTCGGACTGGGTCGCCCGGCTGGTCGGCGGCAATTCGCTCAGGGCGAACCTCTTCGCGGGCGTCGTCGGCGCCTTCATGTACGTCGCGACCCTGACCGAGGTGCCCATCCTCCAGGGCCTCATCGGCGCGGGGATGGGCAAGGGGCCGGCGCTCGCCCTTCTGCTCTCGGGCCCGGCGCTCTCGCTGCCCTCGATGCTGGTGATTCGCAGCGTGCTCGGGACGAAGAAGACCGTCACCTACGTCGCGCTGGTGATTGCCCTCTCGACGGCCGCGGGCATGGCCTACGGCGCGCTGTTCGGTTGATGGAGTTCAGTGCGCCCGGATGCCGCAGGCATCCGCGCGCTTTGGATGGATGGTCGAAGCAGGAGACACCAACAGCGCCGCCCTGCGGCGCGCTCAGTGGAGGAAGGCCATGGTCATCAAGGTCCTCGGCACCGGTTGCGCGAAGTGCAAGAAGCTCTATGCGGAGACGGAGAAGGCGGTCGCGGCCTCGGGAGTCGAAGTCACGCTCGAGAAGGTCGAGAAGATCAACGACATCCTGGAGTACGGCGTGATGATGCCCCCGGCGCTCGTGATCGACGGACAGGTCAAGGCGAGCGGCCGGATTCCGACGAGCCAAGAGATCCAGACCTGGATCACCGGCGCTTCCGCGAAGTAGGGGCTTGAGATTCCGCCCATCACCCCAGCACCACCCCGGGAGCAATCCGATGAGAATCCCCTCACTCGTCGCCCTGGTGGCGACCGCCAGCCTCTTCGTCGGCTGCACCAAGTCGGCAGGGACTGAGAGCCAAGCGCCCAAGTCCGAAGCGGCGGCTCCCCAAGCCACCGAGCCGAAGGCGTCCGAGGTCAAGGCCGCCACCGCGCAGGCCGACCCGGCGCAAGACAGGGTGGTCGCGTACTACTTCCACGGCAATCGCCGCTGCCGGACCTGCATCGGCATGCAGGAGACCATCTCGAAGACGATTCAGGAGAAGTTCGCCGCCGAGCTCGCGGCCGGCCGGCTCAGCTTCCAGGAGATCAACTACGAGGCGCCCGAGCACGAGCACTTTGTGAAGCAGTTCGACCTGAGCTTCAGCACCCTGGTGGTGGCGAGGGTGCGCGGCGAGCAGACGGTCAAGTTCGCCAACTGCGGCGACATCTGGAACCACGCGCTCGACCAGACGGCGCTGGCCGGCTACGCCGAGAAGAACGTCCGCGAATACCTCCAGATGCTCGGGGGCAGTTGATGGAGTCGCTGCTCCTGGTCGCCGGCAGCGCGCTTTGGCTGGGGTTCCTCACCTCGATCAGCCCGTGCCCGCTGGCCACCAACATCGCGGCCATCGCCTACGTCGGCAAGACAGTGGACCGGCCGGGCCAGGTGCTCCTGGCCGGCCTGCTCTACACGCTCGGACGAACGGTCGGCTACCTCGCGGTGGCGCTTGTCGTGGTCAAGAGCCTGCTGTCGATCTCGTCGGTGTCGTTGTTCCTGCAGCGCAACCTGAACCAGGCGCTCGGTCCGGTGTTGCTCCTCGTCGGGCTCCTGCTCATCGACGTGATCCCGTGGCCCTGGACCGGCAATGGCTCGGCCCTCTTCGACAGGCTGCAGACGAAGGTTCAGCGACTGGGGCTGTGGGGCGCGGGCCTGCTCGGCCTGGTCTTCGCGCTCACCTTCTGCCCGGTCTCGGCGGCGCTGTTCTTCGGCAGCCTCGTGCCTTTGGCCGTCTCGCACCAGTCGGCGATCCTGCTTCCGTCGATTTTCGGCGTCGGCACCGCGGTGCCGGTCGTCTTCTGCTCGTTGGTCCTCGCCTTCGCGGCGAACCGGATCTCCAAGGCGTTCAACGCGCTCACGCTCATCGAGCGATGGATGAGGCGGGTGACTGCGTTGGTCTTCATCGGCATCGGCGGCTACTACCTGCTGAGCTACACCTTCGAGGTGCTTTAGTCCGCGGCTGGCGCTTTCCGCCTCCCACACCGACGGCCGCCGGGACGGCGGCGCTGCCCGCCTCGTGCACCGACGGCCCGCCGGGACGGCGGCCTCCCCGGCTCGCGCGACGGCCGCCGGGCCCAGGCTGGGCCCGCGGCGAATTTCGCCCCGAACCCGCCCGCCACCCAAGCGTGCTCGGGCCGCTCGCGACAACCCTCCTCGGCCCCGGTCGAGAGGCGGCGCTTACTCTTGTCGAAGGAGCACCGCGCCGGGCACTTCGACCGATCGGATGGAGAGCAAGCGGCTCATCTGGGCAGACCTTCTGCGCGCCCTCGCGGTCTGCGGAACCGTCCTGGTCCACAGCGCCGCGCCCCTGCTCGAGAGGTATCGCACCGCCGGCGCAGCGAGCTGGTGGGTCGGCAACGCCTACGACTCGGCCGTGCGCTGGTGCGTCCCGCTCTTCGTGATGCTCAGCGGCGCGCTGCTGTTGGGGCGCGAGCAGCCGTTCGGCCGCTTCCTCGCGACCCGCTTCCGCAAGGCTGCCCTGCCCTTCCTCGCCTGGAGCGTCGTCTACTTCTTCTGGGCTCGGCTCTTCCACGGCCGCAGCCTGGAGGCGAGCGAGCTGCCGAGGCTCCTCGTCAGTGGAGGGGTCTACTACCACCTCTGGTTCTTCTCGGTGATCCTTACGCTCTATCTGCTCGTGCCTCTCTTGCAGCTTCTGCTGCGCAAGACCGGCCGGCGCGGCGCCTGGGCGCTCGTCGCCACCTGGGCGCTGGTCGCCTCGGTGCTGCCGTTCGTCGGCGAGCTCGGCGGATGGAGCGAAGCGCCCGAGAGCGTCGACACCTCGCCGCTGCGCTATCTCGGCTACTTCTTGCTGGGCTTTCTGCTGCGCGACCTGCCGCTCGCCAGGCCCCGGCTGCGCCTCCTTGGCGCCCTCTTCCTCTCCGGCTGGGCGCTGACCGCGGCGGGCACCTGGTGGCTGACGGTCCAGCATGGCGGCGGCGTCTTCGACGGGCTGTTTTACGAGTACTTCGCCGCCAACGTGCTGCTCATGTCGGTCGCGGTCTTCCTGCTGGGCAGGAATGCCCGCCTGCCGCTCGCACCCGACGGCTGGGGCCATCGCTGGCTGCGCAAGGCGAGTGCCAGCGCGCTCGGCGTCTACCTCGTCCACGCCCTGGTCATCGACCTGCTCAAGTCCGGGCAGCTCGGCGTGCGCATCGACGAGACGAGCCTTCCTCCGCTGCTGGGCGTGCCGCTGTTCGCCGCGATCGTGTTCGCGGCCTCGCTGGCGATAGTCCTCCTGCTCAAGCGGGTCCCGATTGTCCGGGAGACCGTACCATGAGGCGCTCGGCCTCGAGGCGCTGGGGAGCTCTCGCCGCCGCGTTGACCTGCGCCGGGGCCCTGGCCGCGGCGCCGGTCCCCGGCCTGCGCACGGTAGACGAGTTCAAGACGTACACGGCGCTCATCGCCTCTCCGCTCAAGCGGCTCAAGCCGCGGCTTGCCTGGAAACGAGTCGTCCCCGAGGTGAAGGAGGTGCGCATCCCCTCGAGCGCCGACGGGAGCTTGCAGCCGGCGCTCTTCTACGCCCCCGACTCCTCGGAGGAAGGCGAAGAGCGATCCGAGAGGCGGCCGCTGCTCGTCGTGCTGCATAGCTGGAGCGTCAACTACCTCGACCCGGCCAGCTCGCCCTACGGGTTGTGGGCGGTGCGCAACGGCTGGGTCTTCGTCCATCCCGATTTCCGCGGCCGCTTCAACCGCCCCGAGGCCGCGGGCAGCGAGCTCGCGGTGCGCGACGTGCTCGACGCGGTCGCCTACGCGCGCGAGCGCGCCCGCGTCGATTCGGAGCGCATCTACCTCGTCGGCTACTCGGGCGGCGCGATGATGGCGCTGACAATGGCGGGGCGATACCCGGAGCTGTGGGCGGGCGCGGTCGCCTGGGTGCCGGTCTTCGATCTCGCGCAGTGGCACGAGGAGACGCGGCGCAAGTACCCGCGCTATGCCCGCGAGATCCGCGCGGCCTGCGGCGGCGAACCGGTCTCCGGCAGCGAGGCGGCCCAAGAGTGCCTGCGCCGCAGCCCGAGCAGCTACCTCGAGCGCGCACGCGGCAAGGGCGTGCGCATCCTGGTCGGCGCGGGGATCGACGATCCGCTCGTCTCGCCGGCCCACTCGCTGGCCGCCTTCAACGCGCTCGCGCGAAGCGAGGACCGCTTCTCGAAAAGGCAGATCGAGCGGATTTCGAGGGAGGGCCGAGTTCCCGCCGAGCTCAGCGGCGCGGCCGAGGACTCGCGCTACGAAGAGGCCGGCAAGCCGCTGCTGCTGCATCGCAGCTCGGGCCAGATCACGCTGCACGTCTACAGCGGGCGCCATGACGTCATCTACAACGCGGGCCTGCTCTGGCTCGCCGAGCTGCAGCGAGCGCCGCGATCGAAGTAGGGCGAGCAGTTCGTCCAAATCATGTTTGGGAAGCGAATTCGCGAATCCCTCGACTCCGAGGCTCCCGCTGGTCGCCTCTACGCTCGGGATGACCGGGTTGCACCCAATAAGCTTGGACAGGGCCGAAAGGAGCTCAGGCGACCTCACTACGACCTCCGCCGAGCCGTTCCGCGCGCTTTGGATGTGCGGACTGGGCAGATGCCGTGCGAGTATGCGAAGCCATGGGCTTTCGCGAGCTGGTCAACGAGTTCTCCTGGTCGAAGTCGCGGCACGGCAAGTTCGAAGAGTGCCGGCGCCTCTACTGGTTCCACTACTACGGTGCCTGGGGCGGCTGGGAGGCGAGCTCCGCGCCCGAGATCCGCGAGGCGTACATCCTCAAGAATCTCTCGACCCGCCAACAGTGGGCCGGAAAGGTCGTCCACGACGTCATCGCCTACGCGCTCACGTTGGCGCGCGCCGGCGATCCGCCCCCGCTCGACCAGCTCATCGCCCGCGCCCACACGCGCATGCGCGAGGACTTCCGCCGCAGCCGCCGCGGCGAGTATCGCGCCCGGCCCAAGCACATCGTCGGGCTGGTCGAGCACGAGCTCGCCCTGCCGGTGTCGGACGCCGAGTGGAAGGCGAACTGGGAGGTCACCGAGGGCTGTCTGCGCACCTTCTACGCGTCGCGCTGGCTCGCCCGCGCGCGCACCCTGGCGCGCGAGGACTGGCTGCCCATCGACCAGATCGACTCCTTCCAGCTCGAGGGCATCAAGGTCTTCGCCGGTCCGGACTTCGCCTTTCGCGAAGAGGGCACGACGGTGCTCGTCGATTGGAAGACCGGCCGCCCGCGCGACGAGGACCGCGAACAGGTCAAGGGGTATGCCCTGTACGCCGCCGCCAAGTGGGGCGCGGCTCCCGAGCGGGTCCTCGCCCGGCTCGTCTATCTCGGCGCGGGCGAAGAGCTCGACGTGAACGTGACCCCGGCCGCGCTCGAGGAGTTCCGCGGGTTCTTCCGCTCGAGCGTCTCCTCGATGAAGGCCCTGCTGCGCGACCCGGAGCGCAACCTCGCCGTGAAGGACGACTTCCCGATGCACGAGGATCCGTCGCGCTGCCGCGGCTGCTGCTTCCAACGGCTGTGCGGACGGGGCAAGTCTCCATAGCCCCGGGGGCGAATCGCTGTGCCCGATCACGCGCGAGGGGCTGGGCACCGCGTTCTCCTCGAGCGGCACCTCGATTGCCATGCGCGAGAAGAACCCCACCCGCTCACCCCGAGCTTGTCGAGGCGCGTCTTTGCGAGGCTTCGGGCTTCGCTCGCCAGGCTCTCTGGAAGGCCGTCAGCGCCGCAGGTCGAACGCGGCGAGCGCCCGGCGCTGCTGCTCGAACTCAAGCCGGGCGAACTTGGCGTCCTCGATGAAGGCAAGCAGCGCGCGACGCAGCCGGGTGTTCCTGCCCGAGATGATCTGGCGGATCACCTTGGCCCGCGCCGGCGAAAGGGTCGCGAGCAAGGCCTCGATGTCGGCCTTGCCACCCTTGCTCGACTCGGGCGGCTTCTCCGGAGGCTTCACCTTGGTGGGCGGCAGCCCGAGCAGCGCGTGGAACTGGCGCGAGGGATCGGTCGTCACCGAAGCGGGGACGAGCGGCATCAGTCGCGGGTCGAGCATCCGCGCCCGCTTGACCGGCTCGAGGGGCCGGGGCGCATCGAGCGCGATGGGCGCGCGGCGCCGGCCGTCCTGGAACTTGTCGGGCCCATCGCGCGTCGGCGCAACCGGAGCCGCGGGCGCCTTCTCCTGCTCCTGCGGTTGCGGAGCGTCCCGGCGGCCTGATGAACGTGCTCGCTGCGGCATGGGCGGAGATTCTAGCACCGTGTCAGGCTGGCGTTGGCCGCAGTGAACTGTCCCCTATCGACAAGGTGCGCTACCCTCGCGGCCTGCCTTTGTCCGCAGGGCCAGTCCGATGCCGACCGATCGCGCCCGCTTCGCGCGGGACTTCTTCTTCGAGCTGATGAAGGACAGCCAGCGCCTGCGCGCCGGCTACCTCGCCGAGCGCGAGCGCTGGCTGCGCTCGCTGGCGGTCGACGGACGCGAGGAGATCCTCTTCGAGTTCGAGATGCTGCTGCGCGGCGTCGAGCGCTACTTCAACCTCCACAACCTGCCGCTCGATCAGAGCGCGGTCGTCGGCCGCAACTTCATGGACGAGCTGCGCTCGGTGCGCGACGCCATCAACCGGGCGATCAAGCTGGCGCGCTTCCTCCTGGACCCGCCGAGCGATCGCCGGCTCGTGTTCCGCAAGTACGTCGAGTCGCAGATCGTCGACGAGCGGGTGCGCCGGGAGTTGGCCGAGGCCGAGCTCGAGCAGGGCACCCCGCAGGAGAGCCTGTTTCTCATCCGCTCGGACTTCCTCGCCCTGCGCGGGACCATCGAGCGCCTGCAGAAGCTCGAGCACGCCGACTACGAGCTGTTCGCGAACATCGGACAGCTCGCGCTGCGCGAGATCTCGCTCAACAAATACTTCAAGCCCTTTCGCCCGCTCGAGTTCCGTCAGGAGTACGACCGGATCAAGGACGTGCGCATCCTCGAGCTGCTGCTCGGGCTCGAGGGCAAGGTCTGCAAGCCGGTCTCGATAGCCTTCCTCGCCCTCTTCCGGCTGCTCCACTACCTGCGCTACGTGCCCGGACCGAAGGAGCTGCCGACCCGTCGCAGCCAAGTGATCCTCGCGCTGGTGCGTTCGGAGACCTTCTCGCTGGCCGCCTTCATCGAGGGCGAGCTGGCGGCCCGGCTGGCGGTCCTCGGGTCCGAGCAGTCGGCCCGTGCAATCAGCGCGGCCGAGGAGCTGCGCCGCGAGGCGAACCGCGTCGTCAAGGAGGAGCTCTCCTTCGTCGGCCCACCGCCCAAGGGCGCCATCGGCCGTGCCCGCGACGGCCTGGCCGGAGTCTGCCGGCAGTCCATCGCGCAGCTCGCTCGGATCTTCGATTCGAGCTTCGACGAGACGCTCTTCGACAGCCCGGGTGCGCGCCGCGAGCAGTCTCGAAGACTGCGGCTGGACCTGTTCGCCTATCGCGAGGTCTGCCACTGGGCCGGCCAGACCTTCGCCAAGGGGCCTGTCGAGGAGTGCGAGCGCGCGCTCGCTCAGCTCAAGGCCTTCGTCGCCTACTTCCGCGACCTCTCGTACCAGCTTCTGCGCTACGGCGATTACGACCCGTTCGACCGCTTCGCCGCCATCATCGGCGAGACCCGGACGGTGCCGACCGGGCAGGTACTCCGCAACCGGCTCGCCGAGGACTGCCGCGTCTTCACCGAGATGCTCGAGCGCACCTTCGCGGCGGTAAGCCGACGCGGCGACCTCGCCAAGCTGCCCTTCGACGCGAAGGAGGGGCGCGCCCTTGCCTGCCGCTACACGCAGAAAGCGGCCTGAAGGCGTGTCGAAGAATCAGTCCCTCGAGCGATAGCCGGTCAGCCCGAGCCCCTCGACAGGCTCGGGGCAGGCCGAAGTCAAAGGCCGCTCGAGTCCGCCTCCCTCGTTCCTCGGGAGCCTACGGGGGAGCGGGGGGCGAGGCCGGAAGCGAGGGGGATTTCGCGACAGATATTGGGCGTCTTGAAGCGCTTCGACGACACCTCGGAGCCTGGCTGCTTTTGGCGGTCGGAGCCCGCAGAAGCGCCTCCGGAAGGCCACGCCCGTCGGCCCCGGACGGATGCGCCGAGGCGTCTGTTACACTCCCGGCGAGGGAGTCGAAGAGATGAAGGGATACGTCCAAAGGCTGGTAGCGCTTCTGTGCGACTCGGAGGTCCGGCTCTCGCGCAACCGCCACTTCTCCACCTTCGACAACCCCGACGGTCGCAGGGCGCTGCGCATCTCGCGAGAGCTGCGCTCGCTCGCCCGCGACATCGTGGCCCAGGCAGAGGCGGGCAACCCGGTGCGCATCGAGCGCGTCGAGGAGAACGGCGCGCTGGTGCGCGTGCTCGTCGACATCGCCCAGCTCAAGGCGCGCCGCACCGCGTTCCTCAGCCCCGAGGAGTTCGAGATCCTCCTCAGCGACGAGAACGTGCGCGAGGCGCTCGAGCGGGCCAAGGCAGCCTGACAGAGGCGCCGAGAAATCCTTCCGAGCGATAACCGATCGGCCCGAGCCCCTCGACAGGCTCGGAGCAGGCGGAGTCGGGCCCCTCGACTTCGGCCTCGCAAGCTCGGCCTACGCTCGGGGTGATCGGGTAGGGAGGAGATTTCCCGCCTCTCGAGGCCGGCGCCACCCGCGGCAAGCGCTCCATCGGCACCTGTTCCCCTGAAACGCGAATGGGCGCACTCGCGTGCGCCCATTCGCCTTCAACTCTCAAGAGCGGTCGGTTATCAGGCCGCTGCCTCGCCGTCCTTGGTCTCGGCCGGCTTCTCGGCCTGCGCCTCGGCGGGCTTCTGTTCGGCCGCCGGCGTGTCTGCCTCGGCGACCGGGCGCAGCGCCTTCATCTCCTTGTCGAGCAGCGCGAGCGCCTTGAGCAGCTCGTCGCGCTCGAGCACCAGCGCGTTGTGCCGCCCCTCGAGAGCACGGAACTTGTCCTTCGCCAGCTCGAGCTCGCCCTTCTGCACGACGAAGACGCGCCGGTCGGTCTCGGAGCGGCCGCGGGCCTTCTTCACCTCGACCTCGAGCTCCTCGATGCGCTTGGTCGCCTTGGCGAGCCCCTGCTCGGCCTTCTCGAGCCGCGCCTTCTCCTCGGGGCTCAGCTCGCGGCGCTGCGGCTCGGGCCGCTCGGCTTTCTCGTCGACCTTGGCCTCGACCTTCTGCTCGACCGGCGCGGGGCGGCGCGACTTGAGCGCCTCGATCTCGGCGGTCAGCTTGCGCACGGCATCCTTGGAGACCGCGGCCTCCTCGCGCGTGGCGGCGAGCTTACGCTCCATCTCGCGCTCGATCTCGGCGCGAGCGGCCTGGATGTCCTTCTTGAGCTTGTCGGCTTCGCGCTCGTCGTGGCGGCGGCGCTTCACGTCCTTGAGCTTCTCCTTGAGCTCCCCGACCGACTTGCGCTTCTCTTCGAGGGCGTCGTGGCTCTTCTTCGCCTCGGACTCGACCGCGCTCAGGCGCGTGCGCAGCGCCTCGACCTCGGCCAGAGCCTTCGACGCGCTGGCCTTCGCCGCGCCCGTCTGCAGGCCGAAGAAGACGGCGGCGAGCGCCGCGACAGCCAACAGAATTCCAAGAGCAAGCTCCATGAATGCCTCCGGAGACGAAAGCGAACGCTTCCGCCAGCCGCACGCGCGGCCATCCGATGTAAGGGGCGGACTGCTCCGCCCGAAGGTGGTGGGACGATAAGGGCGCCTACCCTAGCCGCCGCGACCGCAGCGTCAAGAGGCAAGCAAGGCACCCGTCAGACAGCAAGAGCCCGGGCCTGCGCCAGGCGAAAAGGCTACTCGGCGGGATAGGGGACGAAGATCTCCATCGAGGAGAGCGTGGTGATGTTGGTGCCCACCTCGTGCATGCCGCCGGTCACCAGCACGCTGCCGTCGTTCAGCAGGGTGCAGGTATGGAAGTAGCGCGACTCGGCCAGCGGCAAGCCGCGCGAGGAGCGGATGCTGCCCTCCCGTTCGCTGATAACCGTGTTGTGCGGTAGCGCTTCGATGAGCGCCGGGTTCTTCACCACGTCCGGCTGGCCGCGGCCGCCGATGGCCAGGACGCGGCCGTCTTGGAGGGTGACCGCGCAGATGTGGCCGCGAGGGACGTCCACGGACGGACCCGAGTCGCGCTTCAGAGGCTTGAGCGCGATCAGGTCGCTCGCGTTGTGCGGGTTGCCCGGGAAGAGATCCCAAGGCCTGGCGGGATCGAAATCCTTGAAGCCGCCGAGCACCAGGAACTGCGCAGCGCCGATGGGCGCGACCGCCGCCCAGGTGCGCTTCGGGTCGAGCTTGAGGTCGCCGCTGCTGAGCGGCTGGATCTTGTCGGCCTCCTTCTCGTACTTGAAGAAGCGGATCGAGTCGCCGTCGGCGAGATCGGGGCTCCCGCCGCCGCCGGGCACCGTCGCGCCGCCGGCGATGGCCACGAACTGGCCGCCGGCCACCGGCAGCGCCGCATGCCCGATGGCCTTGAAGGGGTTGTAGTCGGTCGGCAAGCGGAAGCGGTTGATCTCCGAATCGAACCACTCGAAGGTGTCCACGAGCTCGGCCCGATTGGTCTCCTCGCCCCAGTCGAGGCCTCCGTACAGCAGCACCCGGCCGTTCTGCTCGCGGGTGGCGGTGTGGCGCGAGCGCCACTTCTTCATCGTCACGATGGGCGCCCAGGGCGCCTCGGCGACCGTGGGGTCGAAGAGGATGCTGTTGTTGACGGTCATCATCGTGGCCGGCGCGCCCGCGCCGGTCGTCGCCTCGCCACCGCTGATGAGGACCTGTCCGCTCGGCAGCTTGACGGCGGTGTGAAAGGCGCGCGGCGTGGTGCCGCCGCCCGACTTGAACATCATGTCGGGGATCTCGGTGGTGACCGCGCCGGTCGCTGGGTCGTAGACCTCGACGCTCGCCAGGTACTTCCAGCTATGCGAGACGCGGTTGGCGGCCTGGAAGCCGCCGGCGATGAGCACGCGGCCATCGTCGAGCAGCGTCGCGGTGTGGCCGGCCCGCGGCACCGAGAGCGTCGAGGGCACCGAGGGGTCGTAGGCGGCGATCGCGGGCGAGAACCTCTCGACCGCACGCAGGAAGACCGTCCTCTGAATCGGCTCGGGGTTCTCGCCGAGGTCGCCGGGGATCTCGAAGACCGGCGAGAGGCCATAGCTGACTATCGACTCGTCGGAGGTGAGCCCGGCGACCTGGACGCGCAGCGGAACCTCCGAGGGGAGCTCCTCGAGGTCGGCCTTTCCGGAGCCGGCGTCGACCCTCTTCTCGACGACGATGTTGCCGAGGTCGTCGAGCACGCGCACGCGTATGAAAGCGACGCCCTCGAGCGGATCGGGGTCGCTCGGCTTGACGACCTTGATCTCCAGGGGAGCGACCCGATTCGGGCAGGCACCGAGGGAGAGCGCCACCAGGGCCAACAGCAGGGTTCTAAGGAGGTTCATCGCGCGCATGGTTCGGCTGCCTGTCGTGCAGTCGTTCAGCAGGGTTACCAACTGACCGGCCCCGCGCCGGTAATCGGCTTGGTCGCCTGCGAATAGTAGAAGTAGCCGCCGCCGGCCGCGCCGCCGAGGACCGCGACGCCCAGGACGACCCAGAGCCAGGTCGGCGCGCCCTTGCTGGAGATGGTGTCGGGCCGCCGGCTGGGATCTGTCGGCTCGCCGAAGAGGTTGGGCTCACCGGTGGCGGTGATGTTGCGCACCTCGGTGCGCGGCGGGTCCTGCACGACGATGGTGGTCGCGCCCTCGGTGCCGCGGCGCACGATGGCCGGCTTGCCACCGGTCGAGCCAGCCAGCTTGTCGCCGGTGGAGGTGACCTCGGCGACCGCGGCGCTCCCGAGCGCGTCGCGCGCCACCTTGGCGGGCAGGCTCTCGGCCTCGCCAGCGATCTCGACCTTGTTCGCGATGTCGGCGCCCACCTTATAGATCTCGATGCCCGCCCCGAGCATCGCCTGGTCGACGACGACCCGCTGCAGCAGGCTCACTCTGCGCTGCGCGACCCGCAGAAGATGCGAGGAGACGACGATCTGGTTGGCCTCCTTGTGGACGCCGCCCAGGACCACGAAGTCGGCGCCCGCCTTCTCGCCAACCGCGGCCGCCTTCTCGACGACGGCCTGGTCGATGATGTTGCGGGACATCAGCGCGACGATCTCGCCGAGCGGCCCGCCCGCGCTCGGCAAGCTGGGGGTCAACCGCACCACGTCGCCCGGCGCCGCCTCGATGCGCTCGGCCCAGGCCTCACCGCCTTCGGCGGGGATCACGCGCAGGTAGTGGGCGCCCTTGATGACGTCCTTGATCATCAGCGGCGCCTTGCCGATCTCGCGGCCGTCGAGCACCACGGTGGCGCCTTGCGCGGTGGTGTCGATGCGGATCGCCGCGCGCGGGGCCGCTTTGACCTTCTTCGCGGTGCTCTCGAAGATGCGGATGAAGACCGGGGGATACTTCTCGGCCTCGAGCCTGCGCTCGGGGTCGAGCCGCACGACCTGGGCAAGCAACGCCTCGCCCTCGTCGTCCTGGCCGAGCCGGAAGCGGGCGACGGCGAGGTTGAGGTAGACCTCGACCAGCGCGCTGAAGTCGATATGCGGGTGCTGGCTCTCGTAGAGGGCGACGACCTTGTCGAGCTCCTCGACCGCCTGCCTGAACTTGAGCTTGCCGATGAAGTCGTCGGCCTTGGCGGTGCGCTCGCGAGCCTCGGTAAGCTTGGCGTCATCGCGCACCGGGGCCGGGTTCGCCTGCTGCGGGGCGGCCTCGAACAGCTTGGGGTCGAGGGTGACGAGTTGGACCTGCTCCGAGCCGCGCAGCTCGGTGTTCAGGAACTCGGCGGTCTTCACTCCGGTTTCCGCCGGCAGGCTCTCGAAGATGGGCGCGTAGGGCAGGACCACGACGCGCGGAAGGTCGCCGGCGCGGGCGATGCCCGAGAGCAGCCCGGCCCCCGAGCTCATCGTGAAGAAAAAGGCGGTCAGGGCCGAGACCGCGCGCCCAGACGCCGTGTGAAACCGGGCGAGCAGCGCGGTCGAGCGTCGATTCGCCATGAACATCGCTCCTTGCTGCGGGGCCTTGGTCGGCCAGGAAGCAGAGCGGGAAAGGCTACTTCTGGGCGCTCGGCAGGTCAAATCGGCGAGAGGCCGCGCCGGGCTGCCTCGCGACAGCCGCAGCAGCCGTTCCGACAAGACTGCGCCGACCCGCGGCGCCGCGCCGAAGGCCGACCCGGCCCGGCGCCGCACAGGCTCAGGGGCGCCAGGCGGCCGGGAGATCTCGCCCCGAGGGCGCCGGCGGCCGCAGGGCTCGATTTCCGCTGTATTTACGGGCCGTTGCAAACCCATTTCGAAGCCTCGGAAAGGGGTCTGTGGAGCGCCAGGATGGCCCAGGAGCGGCCGTCCGAGCTCAGCCCTATTTGAAGCAAGCCTGGCAGCCCAAGATCGCTCTACGGGCCAGCCAGGGGCCTTCCTGGGCCGATCCGGCCTTCAAAAGGGGCCCGAAGGAGCCCCATCGCGGCGGAGGAGGTGCCGAGGAGCTCTTCGGGCGAGAGCCGCTCGGCCCGGGCGGAGGCGCTGAAGGTCCGCCGGACCGCAAGCCCGAGACCAGCACCCACACGGCCGACACGAAGGTCGGCCCTCCGGCGCCGCGTCCAGCTCGACCTCGCCGATCTCCTCGCTCGGCCGGCACGAAGGTCGGCCCTCCGGCGCGGTTGTCGCGCCGCGCCGCGCCGCGACGGCCCTCGAGCGCCTCGACGCTCGGAGCCGTCAGCCGGCCGGCCGCAAGGTGAAGAACGCTATCTCCATGGGCGCCGCGAGCCGCACGGGCACCGCGGCCCCGAGCCCGCGGTTGACGTAGAGCAGCGTCTCGTCGAGCTGGAAGAAGCCGGCGAGGTACTTCACGCCGATGCGCCGGGCGATCTGCTCGGTGAGCCGCGGCAGGCGAATCTGTCCGCCGTGGGTGTGGCCGGCGAGGACCAAGGCGACGCCCCTGCCCTCGAGCTTGTCGGCGACGTTCGGATCGTGCGTAAGGACGAGCCGCGTGCCCCCCGCCCCGACCCCGCGGAAGGCGCCCGTCGCGTCGGCGTGGCCGGTGCGATGGTCGTCGATGCCCACCAGCCGCAGCGGCGCCCCTCCGATTTCCAGCGCGTCGCTCGCGTTGCGCAGCACCCGGACCCCCGCCTGCTCGAGCGCCTGCACGACCAGCTCGGCGCCGGTCCAGTAGTCGTGATTGCCCAGCGTCGCCCAGGCCGGCACCTCGAGGCGCCGGAAGGCCTCGATGAGCAGCGGGATGGGCCGCGACGAGGCGCAGACGTAGTCGCCGGTGAGCACGACCGCGTCGGGGCGCATCCGGTTGACCAGGTCGATGACCTTCAGGAGCCGGCGCGGGCGCAGCCGCCCGCCGGCATGGATGTCCGACAGGTGAGCGAGCCGGACCCCGTCGTGGCGCGGGTCGACGAGCCGCGAGCGCACCTCGTGCTCCTCGACACGAACGCGACCGAGCCTGCCAGGGGTGCCGACACGCGTGACGGCAGGGCTTGCCGACGAAAGGATGAGCATCGATCGACAAGCTATGCGACAACCGACCGGCTGCAAGAGACGGCTCGATGTGCCCCTGCTCGCCCGTCCGGTCTGCGCTCCGGAGCGCCGGCGTTCGAGCCGGCGGCCGGCCCTCGGGCTATCCGAGCATCTTCGCTTCGATCCGGTTCCGGCCCGCCTGCTTGGCGCGGTAGAGGTGCTTGTCCGCGGCCTCGAGGAACTGCTCGAAATCAGAGTAGTCGGCATCGTAGAGCGTCGCGATGCCGCCGCTGAAGGTCACCTTGATCTGCTGGCCGCTGTAGGTGAAGTCGGTCGCCTCGATCATCCGGCGCAGCCGCTCGGCGAGGATGAACGCCTTGTCCTCGTGCGTCTCGCGCAGCAGAACGGCGAACTCCTCGCCCCCGTAGCGCGCGAGGAGGTCCTCGGTACGTACGTGCTCGGTGATGCGCGCGGCGAGCTTGCCGAGGACGTAGTCGCCCGCCTGGTGGCCGTAGGTGTCGTTGATGCGCTTGAAGTGGTCGATGTCCAGCATGATCAGGCTGAGCGCGACCCGGTGGCGCAGGCAGTAGGCGAACTCCTTGCGCAGCGTGTCGATGAAGTACTTCTTGTTGTAGAGGCGCGTCAGCCCGTCGCGGGTCGCCGAGTCGTAGAGGTTGCGCTGCAGCGCCTCGTCGAGGTTGTCCTGGTAGCTGAACTTGAGGATGGTCGCGCTGCCGATCTGGATTTTGTCCCCGTCGCACAGCGGCTGCACCTCGACCCGCGTGCCGTTGTTGAAGGTGCCATTGGTCGAGTTCAGGTCGACGAGCTGCACCGAGCCGTCGCCCCGGCTGATGATCTTCGCGTGCCGGCGCGAGACCCCCTCGTCGTCGAGGACGATGTCGGTGTCGTCGCCGCGGCCGATGGTCATCTCCGCCCGGTCGAGCCTGAACATCTTGCCCACGCTCGTCTTGCCGGAGACCACTATGAGGTAGGCGTTCAAGTTCTTGGCGTCGGAGACAAGGTCGGCGACGCTATGAACCATCGTTTTGTCGTCGCGCTCTTCGGGCGCGGGATCGCGGTCTTCCAAACTCATGAGCTCCTCGAACCTTTTTCTTGCGGGCGGTCATCATAGCAGGGGCGCGTTTTTCGGGGCCAAACGCGCGCTCCTCCTGCTGCTCGGCCCGATGCTCGTGGCCTGCGCGGGCCCACGGCCGGCCCCTTCGGTGCAGCTTCGCGCCTTCCTCGGCGCCAGCGACGACGGGGCGTATTCCTATGCCGAGATCTCCGAGTCGCCCGGAGCGGCTCTGCTCGCGCGCAAGGTGACCGTCGACGCCCGCGGCAAGCAGACAAGCGATCAAGCGCTCGAACCCGCCAGCGCCCAAGCGGCCCTCGCCGCGGCGGCGCAGGCCGGGGCGGCCGCGAACCGCACGGTCGAGGCCGCCCTCGGCGCGGTCTCCATGGAAGGCTTCTCACTCGAGCGGGCGACCTTTTTGGCCGCAGCCGAGGGCTCGACCCGCTGGAGCTTGGAGCCGGTCCAAGGGGCGCCGTGCGAATTGATCCTGCTCGACGAGGAGGCCGAGCTGCGAATCTCGATGCGCCTTCCCGGCGGCCGCGAAGAGCTCGTGCTCTACCGCCTGCCGAAGGTGGGCAGGACGCGAATCGAGGGCGTTCTGCTCCTTCCCGGCGCGAGGAGGGCGCTCGCGCGCACGCTGTCGGTGTGGTCCGACGGCGACAGCGTCTACCGGCTCGAAGGGCTCGCCGAGCTCGAGCTGGGCGCCGCACTCGCGACCCTGCTCGACGCCCGGGCGGTCAGAGCGCTGCAGACGGGCCGGCTCGCGCAGGCCCGCGAGGACCTCGAGCGCGCGGTGCGCGCGGCCCCGCGCGACGCGGTCGCCCACTACAACCTCGCCTGCGCCTGGGCGCTGCTCGGCGAGGAGGACAAGGCGATCCTCGCGCTCGGCAAGGCCATCGACCTCGAACCCGAGGCGCTGCGCGACCAGGCGCTGCGCGACCCGGACCTCGACGGCATCCGCCACCGCGTCGAGCTCAAGCTGATGATCGAGCCGCGCTCCGAGGACCTCGGGGAGTAAGCCCCGTCTCCGGCCCGAGGGCGCGTGGTAGGCTCGCGCCAGCTCAACGGAGGGCCTAGCGATGAACCCCGAGGCGACCAACTACTTCTTCCGCAAAGCCGCGAAGCTGATGGACGTCAGCGAGCACATGACGAGCCTGCTGACCACGCCGCTGCGCGAGGTGAAGGTCCAGGTGCCCATCGAGCTCGACAGCGGCGAGATGCGCACCTTCGTCGGCTGGCGCATCCAGCACGACAACGCCCGCGGCCCGATGAAGGGCGGCCTGCGCTACCACCCGAGCGTCAGCGCAGAGCAGCTCCTGCCGCTCGCCTCGCTGATGACCTGGAAGACCGCGGTCACCAACATCCCGTTCGGCGGCGCCAAGGGCGGCATCCAGTGCGACCCGAAGGGGTTGAGCCTGCGCGAGATCGAGCGGCTCACCCGCAAGTTCATCGATCAGATCCAGGACGTCATCGGCCCGACCCGCGACGTGCCCGCCCCCGACCTGAACACCAACCCGCAGATCATGGCCTGGGTGATGGACCAGTACTCGAAGTACCACGGTCACTCGCCCGCGGTGGTCACCGGCAAGCCGCTCGAGCTCTACGGCAGCCGCGGCCGCGAGGCGGCCACCGGCCGCGGCCTGCTGCTCGTCTGCCGGGAGATCCTGCGCGACATCGGCATGAGCGTGGCCGGCGCGCGCTTTGCCATCCAGGGGTTCGGCAACGTCGGCAGCCACGCGACCCACCTGCTCCACCAGGACGGCGCGACGATAGTCGCCGTCTGCGACGTCCTCGGCGGGGTCTACAACCCGCAGGGGCTCGATGTCGCCGCCCTCTTCGACCACGTCAAGGCGAGCGGGACTCCCCGCGGCTTCCCAGGCGGCCAGCCGCTCGCGCCCGAAGAGGTGCTCACCGTCGACTGCGACGTGCTCATCCCCGCCGCCATCGAAAGAGTGCTCACCTCCCACAACGCCCCTCAGGTCAAGGCCAAGCTGATCGTCGAAGGCGCCAACGCGGCGACCGAGCCCGAAGCCGACGAGATCTTGGAAAAGCGCGGGGTCATGGTCGTCCCCGACATCCTCGCCAACGCGGGCGGAGTGACGGTGAGCTACTTCGAGTGGGTTCAGAACCTGCAGCAGTTCACCTGGGAGGAGGAGCGCATCAACGCCGAGCTCGAGAAGGTGATGCGCGAGAGCTACGAGCGTGTCGCTCAAATCGCGAAGACTCGCCGGGTCGCGCTGCGCACGGCCGCCTACATGGTCGCCGTCGGCCGGGTCGGCAAGGCCACCATGCTTCGCGGGCTCTAGGGCCGTCGAGCCTCCGCCCGGCGGGTCGCCGTGCTCTGTGGCGAGTGCGCATCCCGCCGCTTTGGATGAGGAAGAAGCGGGCGCCCGCCGGAGTGAGCGTCGCGAGCCCCGAGTCGCGCGCCCGGTGGCGCCCCACCCGACCGCCCGGCGCTCGGGACACCACCTGCAAACTCCTGTCATCGTCGCGGCCGTGGGATGGAGCCAGCCGGCCGCGCTTGTTTCCCGCTGCGTCCCGCGCCCAGGCGCGCCAGCTATGACCAAGAGAGCCCCATGGACCCGATTGCACGAGACCTCGAAAAGTGGATTCCCCGCCTGCTCGCCGTCTGGCGGCGCGCCCGCCAGATCAAGGGCGGTCCGGAGACGCGCCTCACCTCCAACGAGATTCGGGAGGTGGCCTCGGCGGTGCGCACCCTCTCGACCGGGCTGACGCGCGAACGCGAGCTGGCCGGCGCCCGCTACATGGAGGATCCCAAGCTGCTCGGCGGCTACCTGCTCTTCTACTGGCCCGTCTCCTACGCGCAGGCCCGCCACGCGCTCAAGGAGCTGCCCGAGCGCCCGCGCCAGGTCCTCGACCTCGGCAGCGGCCCGGGCCCGCTCGCCTTCGCCGCGCTCGACGCGGGCGCCCGGGAGGTGACCGCCGCCGATCGCAGTCCGGCCGCGCTGGAGCTGGCGCGCACGCTCGCGGGCGAAGCTGGCGAGCCGCTCGCCACCCGGGCCTGGAAGGCGACCAACGAGGCGCTGCCCGAGGGCAGCTTCGACCTCGTGACGTTCGGCCACGTCCTCAACGAGCTGTGGGCCGGCCAGCCGGATGCGAGCCCGCGGCGGGCCGGAGCCGTCGAGCGCGCCTTCGCGCGCGTCAAGCCCGGCGGCTCGGTGCTCGTGCTCGAGCCCGCGTTGCGCGAGACCTCCCGCGGCATCCTCGAGGTGCGCGATCGCCTGGTGCACAAGGGCTTCGCGGTGCGCAGCCCCTGCCTGTTCCGCGGCGCCTGCCCCGCGCTCGAGCGCGAGAGCGACTGGTGCCACGCCGAGCGCTCCTGGGAGCCGCCGCGGCTCGTCGCCGAGATCGCCCGTGCCGCCGGCCTGCGCAAGGAGGCCTTGAAGATGACCTACCTGCTGCTCGCCCGGGAGGCCGACGGCTGGCCGAGGAGCGACGAGCGCCTCTTCCGCATCGTCTCCGAGCCGCTCGCCTCCAAGGGGCGCCAGCGCTACATGGGCTGCGGCCCCGAGGGGCGCGTCGGGCTCTCTCTTCAGGACAAGCACGTCACCGAGGCAAACTGCGCCTTCAACGGGCTCGTCCGCGGCGACATCATCGCCATCGAGGGGACCGAGACCCGCGGCGACGGTCTCGCCCTCGGCTCCGAGAGCCGCGTCAGGCTGCGGGCTCGTACCGGACAGCGACTCGGGCTCGAGCGGTAACGCCTTCGAGCCTCGCGGCCGACGTCGCTTCTTCCCGACACGTCTCAAGCCTCGCACCGGGGCCTTGCCCGGCTGCATCCCCCGGCGACGAACCGAGGCTCGGTCCGAGGGTCTCTGCACGCGCCGAGTGAACGCCCCCTCTCCCGCGCTCGCGCGCGACGAACGGAGCTCGTGCGCTCGGCCGCAGGGATGGAGAGCGACCGCCTGGACGTCCGTTGCTCCGTGACCCCGGCTGCCGCGACCCACGGAAAACTGAGGGAGCGCGCAGGCGAGGTCGCGCCCGGCTCCCGGGTCTGGCGTGCGCCGGGGGGGCGTTGCTCGTCTTGGCTCGGCGGTGGCCACCGGCCCGAATTCGCTCTCGGACGCGGGGAAGAGGCCGCAGCTTCGCTTCGCACCCACGGGGCGGCGCTCGACTTTGCCCGGGCTCAGATGAGAAGAATCATGGCGTGTGCGTTGCAACACATCCCCGGCAACCGGCCGAACCCGGCCTGGGCGGAGGAGCAAATGAACGGTGCGCTGAGACTGACTTGCCTGCTGGCCGCGGCCCTGGTGGCGAGCTGCGGGGGCGAAACCAAAGACGACATCTCCCAGGCCGAGTCCCGCCTGACTGCCTTCCAGAGCTGCGAGGAGCTTGAGACCTACATCGAGGACACCGCCATCCGGGAGATGGAGGAGATGCTCGACGGCCAGGGCGGCTGGGGATGGTTCGGCGGCCCCGTGCGCGCCGAAGCCGACGCCTCCGCCCCGACTGCTGGCAGCACCCCGAACCAGGCCTCGGCGCCCGACCACTCCGAGACCAACACCCAGGTCGCGGGGGTGGACGAGGCCGACTTCGTCAAGACCGACGGCAACCGCGTCTTCTATCTCGTCGGCAGCCGCCTGTTCGTCATCAAGAGCTGGCCGGCCGAGCAGACCGCCATCGAGTCCGAGACGCAGATCGAGGGCTATCCGCAGGAGATGTTCCTCGCCGGCACCCGGCTCGTCGTCTTCTCGACTGTCCCTCGCGCCTATGACCCGTCGCTGGGCACGACCGGGATCTCCCCGGATTACTGGTACGGCTACTGGTACTGGAACGCCTCGGCGGTCAAGGTGAGCGTCTTCGACGTGAGCACCAACACGCCCGCGCCGTTGCGCGCCTGGTACCTGCACGGCCAGTACGCGAGCTCGCGGCGCATCGGCTCGTCGGTGCGGCTGGTGCTCTCGGCCGATTTGCAGCGACCCGAGTACGTCTGGCCCGAATACAACGAGCGCGGCATCCTCGACAGCTCCAAGAACGCGGCGAAGGCCGAGAACGCGCGGCGCATCCGCGCCCGCTCCCTCGACGAGTGGCTGCCCAACTCCTACGCGACCGAGAGCGGCCACAGCGTCGCCGTGCCGCGCAACTGCACCGGATACCACCGGCCGACCGCCCCGACGCGCCTGGGGCTGGTCACCGTGGCCACGCTCAACCTCGCCAACGCGGGCGCGGCCGCCGACATGACCGCGGTCATCGCGCAGTCCGGCGAGGTCTACTCGAGCCACGAGGCGCTCTACATCGCCACCTCCGACTGGTGGAGCCGCTCGACGAGCTCGTACCAGCCGCGCACCCACCTGCACAAGTTCTCGCTCGCCTCGCCGGACCGGGCGCTCTACGTGGCCTCGGGCAGCGTGCCCGGCTACATCGTCGACCAGTTCTCCCTCGACGAGCACCAGGGCCACCTGCGCGTGGCGACGACCAACTGGATCGACAACGGCATGTTCGATCAGTCGACCACGGTCAACCGCGTCTTCGTGCTCGGCGAGGCCTCGGGCAGCCTGCAGATCGTCGGGCAGACACCCGGTATCGCCCCGGGTGAGCGCATCTACTCCTCGCGCTTCTCCGGCGAGAAGGGCTTCGTCGTCACCTACCGGCAGATCGACCCGCTCTTCACCCTCGACCTCTCGGATCCGACCAACCCGCGGGTCCTCGGCGAGCTGCACATCCCAGGCTTCTCGACCTACATCCACCTGCTCGACGCCGAGCACCTGCTGACCATCGGCAACGACACCACCGCCACCGGCACCGGCGAGACCCGCAACGGCGTGGCGCTGCAGATCTTCGACGTGAGCGACATGGCCAACCCGCGCCTGACCGCCAAGCAGGTCATCGGCACCCGCAGCGGCTACAGCCAGGCGCTCTGGGACCACAAGGCCTTCAACTACTTCGCGAAGACCGGGATGCTCGCCATCCCCTTCACCGACTGGAACGAGTCGGCGACCGGCGGCGACTACTGGAGCTACTTCACGAGCACGCTCAAGGTCTTCCACGTCGACGCCGCGGGCGGCGTCGCGCCGATGGGCGAGGTGAGCCACGCGGACTTCTACCAGCAGCAGAACCAGCACGACTGGTACTGGTGGTACGGCCCCGACATCCGCCGCAGCGTCCAGATCGAGGGGTTCGTCTACTCGTTCTCGTACGCCGGCGTGAAGGTGAACCGGGTCGCCGACCTCTCCCCCGTCGTCGCGGTGCCGATGCCGCGGGAGAACCTGACGCAGAACTGAAGAAGGGCAGCTCGAGTAGTGCACGAGGCCGGCGAGGATTCGCCGGCCTCGTTTCTTTGCGGGCGCTCGCCCAAGCGGCGCCGCCCCCGAAAATCGACCTATGTGCGGGAGGCAACCACCGCAGCCCTGCGGATCCTCCTCGCCGGCTGCGGAGGATTGACCTGCAGCCTTCCAGTAGCCCCTCCGCGGCCGCAACAGGTTGACCTGCAGCCTTCCGGTAGCCCCTCCGCGGCCGCAACAGGCTGACCTGCAGCC
>ENA-UOOR01000685-UOOR01000685.1-fermentation-metagenome-genome-assembly--contig:-NODE-685-length-45861-cov-3.219273_pt1 | contig 45861 bp, 44 predicted proteins | sample MGYA00245780_ERZ724029 | MGnify/ENA primary metagenome ERZ724029 (study PRJEB28704, sample SAMN03018315) | fermentation metagenome | biome: anthropogenic terrestrial biome; feature: soil; material...
TAGTATCCTCGCAAACAGCGTTTTCACCCTTCCAGTTAAGACCTACCCAAATTGCTTTAGTGTAGCCCCACTGTTCTGCAGTACCGGAAACACCATCTGTTAACTCGCTGTTGTCTGTATCGGGATACAAAACAACCTCATCATTATCGGTATACTTTCCGGTAAATAAATAATCTTTTCCTCTGGCTATGTTATTCTCTGTTGCTGAAGTGAACATTATGCCGAGAGGAATTGCCAAAAGAGCTGCCAAAATAATAGCGATAAACTTTTTCATATAATTCTCCTTTATAGTATTAATAAGACCGCATCTAATAATATCACAACTTTTTCATTTTGTAAATAGAAATATTTATTTTATTTACTTTTTATCATAATATTAACTAAATTCGATAAAATATTGTCATAATTTGTATGAAAATTTAACGATGCAGACTCATATAAAATAATAAGTACGCATTTACGCGCACTTATTATTTAGTTTAACCGATGAACATCTGTGTCCAATAATTACCGCTGCTCACATAACCGACTCCTATTTGCGTATATGCTGAGTTAAGGATATTCGCTCTGTGACCGCTCGAATTCATCCATCCGTTCACTACCGCTTGGGGGGTTGAGTAGCCTTTTGCGATATTCTCACCCGCCGTTCTGTATGAGATACCAAAAGCGTTCATCATTGCGAAAGGTGAGCCGTAGGTCGGGCTGGTATGCGAGAAATAGTTCTTGTCATGCATATCCTGAGATTTATACCTTGCAACTCTTGAAAGCTCCCAGTTCGCTTTCAATCTGTTCAATCCGTTCTGCGCTCTTATATTGTTTACAAGATCGATTACCTGCTGCTCGTAAGAAGTGATTGCAATGTTCTTCTGAGGTATATTGATAATCTGGTCCGGATAAATCAAATCAGGATTTTTAATCTGTGGATTCGCGGCAATAATCTCGTCAAGACCTATTTCATACCGCCTTGAAATCTTCCAGAGCGTGTCGCCCGAAACAACCCTATAGGTTGAGTTTGCAGCAGCTACGCAAGGTGCGGCGAGAGCAAATATGACGATTAATATAATCAAAAAGCTAAAAATTCTTTTTTTCATTTCTTCTCCTTTTATAATAGAAATATTTTCGGAGCCGATTATATTATGTGTAGAAACCAGAAAAACAAAAATGTTATTTAATATAAGTTTTTGCCAAAAACAGATACATAGTTTTCCTTTTATAGTTTAAATAATACAGATTAAAAAATAAGAGCATATACCAAACAATATCTGACAAATGAATTCCGTGATAAATTCATATGATATATTTTAGTATATGCCCAATAATAATTATATCGAAAAATCGCTAAATCCTATTTGCTTTGTTCTAAATATTCGCTGTATTTATCAATAACCTCGCTGTCTATTTCAGTATCCCCGAATTTGCTCAGAGTGACCTCAACATTAAGATCCGATGTGTCAAAGTAGAATTCCGACAAGTAGCCCGACATTAAAGTGAACTCCATCAAAAAATCATCTCCGCCAAAAAACGGGACAGAATAGCTATCAGATGAATAAACAACAGTAGACGAGGTGAGTGAGTTGAAATTATTACTTATTGACGTTTCCTGTCGCCGGATATCGAACACCTCTCCGAAAACATCTGTCAGTTCGTCTGAGAGCTTTTTTGAATTGATGTCGAAGGAATAAACAGTACCACTATCTTTTCTTTCCTTTTTATACTCTCCTAAGTGCTCGTTTATATAATCGGGGTCGTTCAAATCCGCAAGAAAATTATTTAAAACTTCGCCAAAGAGCTCATAATCTATATCATCATTATAGATATGCAGTGTTTTAAATAATTTTTTCCAGTTGATTTTTTCCTTTTTGGTCTCATAAGCAATATCTTCATATGTATCGAAAATACTGTCAAGTGCTTCGCTGATATCATCTCTGTCTATGTAATCACCCTCATCGGATACCGAGATGCCGTCCTTAATCAATATAGACGCAGCATGTCCGTAATAGTCTTTATATTCGGCATATAACTCGAAAATCCGCTCCTCCGGATTAAAAACTATCGTTCCATCAAAATCGAAAGACTGGCCACCCGCGTATATTTTTGCGCTAAAATCAAAACTGTCGCAATTAAAGGTCTTTACAATCGCTTTTGATATAGAAGCGACGGGACCGGAAAAAGAAGAGGTTATTATCAGTCCGGCAATAACAGCTAATGCGATAAATATCGCTATCGCAGAGATAATAACGGCATTTTTTTTAAAAAACTTCTTTTTTGTCTGATAAGGAGGGTAACCGGGGCCACCCTGCGAACCGTTATAATAACTGACATTCTCTGAGGATTGGGTATTTTCTTGTGACAAAGCCTCCGGTTTGTTTTCATTTGACGGAGCAGATTCGAGTCTTTTACCACAGCTGCCGCAAAAAACGGCGTTTTCGGCAGTTTCTCTGCCACAAAAAGGACAATACATAAGTAATCCTCCTGTATTTCAAAGTTTTTATGTGTACAGATGTTATCTCTGTACTCTGCCGCTCCCGCCGTTTTTAATAAGGGATTCTACCTCTGCGGCGGTGGCAATATTACAGTCACCCTCTACCGTATGTTTCAAGCAGGAAGCAGCCGCAGCGAACTCAATCGCCTCAGCGGGTGTTTTTTTATTTAACATAGCATAGATAAGACCGGCCCCGAAGGAATCGCCTCCGCCTACGCGGTCAACGATATTAATGCAATACTTGGTGGAGAAATACGCTTTGTCGCCGTCATAAAGCATTCCCGACCAGTTGTTTACAGAGGCGGAAACAGATTCGCGCAGCGTTATTGCCACATACTTAAAGCCAAACCGCTCAATAAGCTGTTTTGCTACATCGGTATATCCCTCATAAGAAAGCACTCCGCTGTTTATATCGCTTTTTGCCGAATGTATATCGAATACATCCGCACTGTCCTCCTCGTTGGCAATCAGAACATCCACAAATTTGCATAACCTGCTCATTACCTCTCCGGCTTTCTGTCTGCTCCAAAGCTTTTTCCGGAAATTCAAATCGCAGGAAATAGTTATATCACGCTTTTTTGCTTCGGCACATGCCTTTTCGCATATAGCGGCGAGCGTGTCGCCGAGAGCAGGTGTAATTCCCGTAAAATGAAACCAATCCGCGCCGTCAAATATCTCGTCCCAGTTGAAATCACTTTCTGAAGCTCGCGAGATTGAGGAACCGGCACGGTCATATATCACGTTTGACGGACGCTGGGACGCACCCTTTTCACAGAAATAGATACCCAGCCTGTCACCGCCGAATACGATTTTTGTTGTGTCTACACCCCATTTTCTAATCTCGTTGCGGCAGGCGATTCCGAGCGGGTTGTTCGGTAGCTTTGTTACATATACGCTGTCGAGTCCGTACTGGGAAAGCGATATTGCAACATTAGCTTCTCCTCCTCCGTAAACGGCGTCAAAGCTCCTTGCCTGTAGAAATCTCTGATAAGACGGGGGTTGCAGGCGAAGCATTACCTCGCCGAAACATACTGTTTTCTTCATTGAACCAAGCCTTTCTGATGGGTGGATATGCGTTGTTATGCTAGTTGAAGTGTGAATAATGTATAAGCAAAACACTAAAGCAATGCATAACATATAGTATTCTTGTATTATATTTCTTTTTCGGTATTAAGTCAAGTATGTTTTTGGGGGTAATAATTAAGATGAAAAACAAAACAGAATATTTTGCGGGGGCGAATACAAAAAACGGCTATGTCTCCTGCTTTAATGAAATCATAGACGATAAATATAAAAAGGTATACATATTAAAAGGCTCTGCAGGCAGCGGAAAGTCCACTTTTATGAAACGGGTGGGAGAACGTGCTCTAAGAGAGGGTAAGAGTGTCGAATATATCCGATGTTCAGCGGATACAACCTCGTTTGATGGTATTCTGATACCCGAATCGAGTCTTGCTATAGTCGACGGTACGGCACCGCACCTTATGGATGTTAAATATCCCTCCGTCAGGGAAAGCATTATAAATTTAGGTGCGTTTTGGGATGATGAAAAGCTGAAGGAAAGGCGCAGGGAACTGATGTCTCTTATAGACAGAAAAAAAGAACGTTATGATCAGGCTTTTCGCATATTATCCGCAGCCGGAAGCATAAGGGAGTTAAGGAGCTCGTTAATATCGGGAGTTACTCTTGATGAAAAGATGAAATCGTTTGCGGAAAGGATGTGCAAAAAGCTGCTAAAATCATCAGGAGGCAGCGAGAGTATACGCATACAGACAGCTTTTAACGGAAACGGCTTAGACAGTCTGCCGACTTTTTCAGACGCAGGGAGCGTTTATTTGATAAGGGACAAATTCGATATTGCGCATAAATTCCTCAAGTTAATTAAGAGATATGCCGAAAAGGTGGACGCGCAGCGTATAATATCTTATGATCCGATCGATTTGTCAAGACCCGAGGCGATTTATTTCCCTCAGGAGGACCTGCTCTTTGTATCAGAACATAATTATGTGCGGCTCGAAAACTCCGCTTGCGTAAACAAACCGATTAATATGTCACGCTTTATAGATAAGGAGGGCTTCAAGACCATAAGACAAAAAGCAAGGGCTTCATACAAACTGTATGATCTGCTTCTCGAAACAGCGAGCCAGTATTTCAAAGAAGCACGCCGCATACACGAAAATATTGAGCGAATATATATCCGCTCGATGGATTTTGCGCGTCTTACTGATTATACAAATAAATTCCTTCAGGAGATATTTGGGTAATAAACAGGAAAACTCAGCCATATATATTGTATAAAGGAAGGGATACTGTATATATGAAGAATAAAGTGAATAAAAGCAGCTCTATTATGCGTGTGGTTTTGACAGGCATTATATTGGGACCTGCAATAATGCTTATCTCATCGGTTATATTATCTTTTGCGGCGCTAAAAATTGGCAATCCGTTAAGCGTTATTTTTCCCATGGCGCTGTTTGCGGTATTTGCAGGCGGTTTTATTTCAGCTCTAAAATCAGCCAACGACTATAAGGAGCAGCCGATTCGGGCAGGTATTTATACTTGTCTGGGGAATCTTATTATTATCGTGATTGTCGCTCTGATTTCAAGCACGTTTTCGGGTGGTTTCCGGGAAGCGTTCTTCCCGCCGGCGGTGCTAATCGTGTCGTCTGCTTTAGGAATACTCGCAGGAACAAGAATCAAACCGAGCACAAAAAGAAGGTTAAAAAAGCTCCGCAGGCAGGTAAGATAATATAAAAAGCTTTCTCAAACCGAGAAGGCTTTTTACAGATTGCAATCAGGAAGATAATGAAGTTGCTTTAAAACTCAATCCTTCCCCTTCTCAGGGACAGGCTATCAAGGAAGTCCTCCGCTTCGCGGTGCTTTAAAAGCGGCCCCCAGCCGCTTTCAAGGTAATGTCCGTCTGCAGAAGCAGTAAAGCCTACACCAAGCTGGTTCGCCCTTTTTAGAATTTCAGGGTTGGCGTATTCGTTCAATAGCTCCCATACAACACCTTTTTCCGCCATAAGGCGCATAAGCGGCTCCATTATCTCAATGGTCCGTTTTATCGTAACCCTGTCTACATCCACAAGATATGTACGAAGCGGTTTTAAGCCATCCGCCATATGCGCTAAGGATTTTACTTTGGGGAAGCGTTTAATGGCGTTGATATATCCGTTTACCAAACCAATGATAATATTTTCCTCGCCTGCTTGTATGGTTTTTTGCCGCCATTCCTCCACAATGCGTTTTCCATCGTCGTTGTTATAAGCGGGACAAAAGTTTAGATTGGGATATAAAAGCAGGGTCATCGGCAGGCAGTCAAGGTCTATCATATAGTGAACAGAGAGTTGAACCATATCGATTTTCTGCTGTTCCTCAATCGGTATGTTTATATCTCCTGCCTCGTTACACAGTTCGGTTTCGACACCCGAATGGATAATCATCCTTTTCGGTTCATAAGATGCGTATTCATCAAGATATTGCCTCCACTGTTCAGGAACGGTTTTATGCCAGCATATCCAGTCCTCTTGACCATTCGGCATTGAGGAGGAATAATGCTTGACTACAGTACCCTCGGTAATTCCCAGCTCAATACACTTTTCTTCAATGTTCGGAAATGTCATCTCATTGTCTGCACATCGATCGATATAATAATGGATATGATAATCTCTCATTTCAAATCTCCTGTTTTTAAGTATTTTCTTTGCCTGGGGCAGACTTTAAACCCACCCACCCCCGCTTTTTCCATCGCTCCGAACAGCCGCTGCTTTATTCCCTTGTCGGTTTTGGAGAGGGAGTTGAGCAACTCCTTTGTCCTAAAACGGTCGGTGCTGCCGTCTGCAGGGCAGCTTTTGGGTGAGGTAGTAATCCCGCAGACACGAATAAAATGCTTTATCTCCTTTTCAGGAACATATATAAAAGGGCGTATTACAGTTAAATGCGCTCTTTCAAGATAGGTAACGGGCGAAAAGCAGTCTATTCTGCCGTTGTTGAACAGATTCATGTAGAATGTCTCGATCGTGTCTTCAAAATGATGTGCGAGCGCAACCTTGTTGCAACCGAGCTCGGCAGCAGCTCGGTTGAGAGCTCCCCTTCTAATATTAGCACAGAGAGAGCAGGGGTTTTTTTCGTTTCTTAATTCAAAGACTATTTTGTATATTTCCGTATGGAAATAGTTCGGTTTTAAACCCAAATACCCGCACAACTCATCAATGTTATCGGTATTTGAATCGGGAAAGCCCATCTCTATCGTTATGGGCAACACCTCAAAACGACTTGGAAAAAAACGCTGAAGCTCCCTCATCGCGCACAACAGAGTAAGACTGTCCTTACCCCCGGATACACCGACGGCGATTCGGTCGCCCCCGCATATCATATCATAATCCGAAATCGCACGGCGGGTATATGAGAGAATCTGTTGTATGGATTTTATTTCAATCATAATGTTGTCCTTTATCAACCGATGTTTTCGCTTAATTATATCGCTGTTTATTCCTTTAATCAATATTATTTTTGTAAATAGCGTAAATCAAAAGTTAGATAACAGAAGGAAAAGCGACAAAACAAAAGAAAAACCCCGAATAACGAAAAAAGTTATATAAATGCTATTGACAAACCGAAAAATGCTGTTATAATGAGTAAGCGCATAAAACAAGATGATTTGAAAGGAACAAAGAAAATGTCTACATTCATGGCGAAAAAAGAGACGATTGAGCGCAAGTGGTATGTTATCGACGCTAAGGATAAAGTTCTTGGCAAGGTAGCGGTTCTTGCTGCAACAATTCTTAATGGTAAGCATCGTCCCGAATATACACCTCATGTCGACTGCGGCGAGTGCGTCGTAGTTATAAACGCAGATAAAGTCGTGTTGACAGGCAAGAAGCTTGATCAGAAGTATTATCGCCGCCACAGCGGTTATATCGGCGGATTAAAAGAAGTAAAATACCGCTCGCTCATGTCAACAAAGCCCGAGATGGCAATAGAGCTTGCGGTTAAGGGAATGCTCCCGAAAAACAAGATAGGCGACGCAAGCATCACTCGCTTACATGTATATAAGGGCAGTGAGCATAAACAACAGGCACAGAAGCCCATTCCCATAGAAGTTAAATAAGGAGGACGCAAAGAATGACATATCAATCGGCTATACCCTATTTTTACGGCACCGGCAGAAGAAAGAGCAGCATTGCCCGCGTCCGTCTTATACCCGGTTCGGGAGCAATAACGATCAACAAAAGAGATATCGAAGATTACTTTGGTCTTGATACATTGAAGTATGTTGTACGTCAGCCCTTCGGAGTTACCAACACTACCGGCAAATTCGATGTGATTTGCAATGTAGTCGGCGGCGGTGTTTCCGGACAGGCGGGTGCTATCAGACACGGAATTGCAAGAGCACTTCTTCAAGCGAGCGAGGAGTACCGTATTCCGCTTAAAAGGGCAGGATTCCTTACCCGTGACCCTCGTATGAAGGAAAGAAAGAAGTACGGTTTGAAAGCAGCAAGAAGAGCATCGCAGTTCAGCAAGCGTTAATTATCCGCGGCTTATACTTGACCGGCATGGTTTTTCTGTGCCGGTTTCTTCAAATAAAAATCCAAAATTAATAATTATACATATAATATTATAAAAAAAGAGGAGATTATAATGAAAAAAATTAAAGCACTTATTATCATACTTGTGGTTTTAATGTTGGTTCCCTTTGCACTTTCGGGATGCAAAACCGGAACAAGTGACACATCCGATACGATTTCTAAAGAGATATCCTCCAAGTCGGACGCAACGAATGAATCAGGGGATCAGAGCGAGGAATTACCTGCTGCCCCCGAAAGCATAAAGAGCGCCGGTAAGCTGATTATGGCTACAAGCGCTGACTTTCCTCCTTATGAGTATAAGGATGACAACGGTAACTTTATAGGTATCGATGTTGAGATAATGCAGGCAATCTGCGATCTCTGGGATGTTGAGCTTGAAATAGACGATATGAAATTCGATTCAATCATAGCCTCTGTTCAGACAGGAAAAGCGGATGTAGGCGCTTCGGGAATGACAATAACCGAGAAGCGTCTGAAGAATGTAAGCTTTACGTATACTTATACGAAAGCAACACAGGTAGTAATAGTAAAGGAAGATTCCGATATACAGTCCATTGAGGACCTTGCAGGTAAAAAGGTCGGAACACAATTAGGAACAACCGGTTCTATATATGCATCTGACGACGAGAGCATTGCATCCGTAAACGATTATGTTACAGGCATGGAAGCGGTTCTTGCGCTTACACAAAACAAAGTTGACGCTGTTATTATTGATAATGAGCCTGCAAAGGTTTTCGTATCAAAGAACGAGGGACTTCGTATTATCGACGAGGCGTATACGGACGAGGATTACGCGCTGGCGATTGCAAAGGAGAACACCGAGCTGTTAAATGCCGTTAACGAAGCGCTTTCTTATCTTGATGGAAACGGCACTTTAGATGCGATTATAGAAAAATATATACCCACCGAAAAAGATGAGTCCAAGGAATCGGTTGAGTCGGCGGAGTAAAACTGCAACGGCGTGTTGTTACGGCAGCACGCCGATATCATTCTGTTTTTGTTTCTTAATGACTAAAGGCGGTAAAATACGGTATGAGTTTATTTAAAATCAAAGAAAAAAAGAAGATTGTATTGTTTTTGTCCGTCATTTTTTTGTGTTCGCTAATAGCGACAATAACCTCCTCCGCACAGATAACAGAAGAAGATACGCGCTCGGACATCGTTTACGAGCAGGGAAGCGTGGAAGTCAGCGGTGAACAAGATGAGGACACAACCTCAAAAAAATCTCGGCTGGGTCAATCATCGCTGGTGGAAAAAGCAAACAGTATCGCACAGGAAGAATCAAAAGAGGCTGCAGAGGATGATTCGAGCGAGTTTGTAAAATATTTCAAAAAAACCTATAAAAAGGCAAAGGACTCATTTTTACGGAGCTTTATTGAAAACAACGGATGGAAAAGTATGCTCAAAGGGTTGTCTGTTACGCTGGAGGTTACTTTTTTTTCCGCCGGATTTGGCATAATTCTCGGCTTTATTGTGGGTATCATACGCTCTACGCACGATAAAACCGGCAAGCTTGTAATACTTAATAAATGTGCAAAAATATATATTACCATAATCAGGGGCACTCCCGTTGTCGTTCAGCTTATGATAATTTATTTTGTCATTTTCCAGACTTATGATGTAAGCAGAGTTTTTGCCGCAATAATTGCATTCGGCATCAATTCCGGTGCTTATGTCGCGGAGATATTCAGAAGCGGAATCATGTCCGTCGACAACGGTCAGATGGAAGCGGGGCGTTCGCTTGGTTTATCATATAACCAGACAATGTGGAAAATTATAATGCCGCAGGCGATAAAGAACGTGCTTCCCGCGTTGGGGAACGAACTGATTACGCTGCTCAAGGAGACATCAGTTGCCGGATATATCGCTCTTGAGGATCTTACGAGAGTGGGAGATACGATAAAAACAGTTGAATACGAGGTTTTCTGGCCACTGTTCGGCGTAGCGGCTATCTATCTTATCGTAGTACTCGGACTTACGAAGCTGTTGAGTCTTCTTGAAAGGAGGCTTCGCGTAAGTGATAACCGTTAAGAGTCTTTGTAAAGAATTCACCCACGATTTGCAGGTATTGAAGGGGATTGACCTCAATATAGAAAAGGGCGAGAAAGTTGTTATCATCGGCCCGTCGGGAAGTGGCAAAAGCACGTTTTTGCGTTGTCTGAATCTGCTTGAGATACCGACAAGCGGAGAGATTTGGTTTGAGGGAATAAACATTACCGATAAAAAAACCGATATTGATTTTCTGCGTCGCAAAATGGGTATGGTTTTCCAGCATTTCAACCTGTTCCCTCATAAATCGATTATAGAGAATATAATGCTTGCTCCCGTTATGCTCGGGATACAAACAAGAGAGGAAGCATACTATAAAGCCCATCAGTTACTGAAAAGAGTTGGACTTTCAGATAAAGCGGATGCTTATCCCGCACAGCTTTCGGGCGGGCAGAAGCAGCGTATCGCAATAATTCGAGCGCTTGCGATGGAGCCTGATGTTATGCTGTTCGATGAGCCTACAAGTGCTCTCGACCCCGAAATGGTCGGTGAGGTATTGGAGGTAATGAAAGAGCTTGCGGAAGCGGGTATGACTATGGTAGTCGTAACGCACGAGATGGGCTTTGCAAAAGAGGTTGCGACAAGAGTCCTGTTTATGGACGACGGCTGTGTTTTGGAGGACGCTCCTCCCGAGGAGTTCTTTGCGAATCCGAAAAATCCGAGACTTGTGGAGTTTTTGTCAAAGGTCTTGTAAAAAAGGTCTGCGTTAAGGGAGATAAATATGCAGAAAATAAAGGAAATAATTGCAAAAAAAATAACAGAAATAATAAGCAATACAGGGTATAAAACCGATGAGGATGAGATACTGTCTTTTATTGATATTCCGGTGGATTCCAAGATGGGCGATCTCGCCCTCCCCTGTTTCAAGCTCGCAAGGATAATGCGTTCTGCTCCTCCCAAAATAGCGTTGGAGCTGAAAGAAAGCATCGGTGAGCTTCCATTTATCAAAAGAGTGGAAGCAGTCGGCGGTTATCTTAACTTCTTTGTGGATGCATTTTATTATAAAGAGTTGCTTGACCGGATTCTTTTCGATGCGGATTACGGACGCAGCGAGGTGGGCAGGGGAAAGGTCGTTTGCCTCGATTTTTCGTCATGCAATATCGCAAAACGCTTTCATGTGGGGCATATCGGTTCTACTACGATAGGAAACGCTCTGCGTAATATATACGCTTTTTGCGGTTATAAATGCGTTGCTATCAATCATCTCGGTGATTGGGGTACAAATTTCGGAAAAATGATAGCTGCATACAAGCTTTATTCGCGCAAAGAGAAGGTTGACGAGCGCGGAATCAACGAGCTTGTGGATATTTATGTACGCTTTAACGATGAGGAAAAGAAAAACAACGCCCTTTCTGATATGGCGAGAAACGCATTTACAAAGCTGGAGAACGGTGACGAGGAATATTTAGAGATATGGCAGTATTTTAAGGATATATCGATAAAGGAATACAACAAAACCTATGAGCTGCTCGGTATCAGCTTTGATTCATATAACGGAGAAGCTTTCTTTTCGGATAAGATACCTGGTGTTATAGAAGAACTCAGGCAGAAGAACCTGCTTGAAAAGGATAACGGAGCTTTTATTGTCAGGCTTGAGGATTACAACTTGACAAACACGGTCGTTTTAAAGTCGGACGGTTCCTCACTCTATGTGGCAAGGGACATCGCTGCCGCTATATGGCGAAAAAAGGAATATGACTTCGATAAGTGCATCTATGTAACCAGCGCAGGTCAGAGTCTTCATTTTGCTCAATGCTTTAAAATAGTTGAGTTGATGGGCTATGAGTGGTCAAAAAATCTGGTGCATGTTCCCTACGGCACAATGAGCATCAACGGCGAAAAGTTGGCGTCCCGTACAGGAAATGTAATTCATCTTGACGATCTGCTCGCAGAGTCGATATCCAAATGCGAAAAAATTATCGAGGAGAAGAACGCAGAGCTTAAAGATAAAAAGAGCGTCGCCCGTGCTGTCGGCGTGGGAGCCATAATCTTTAACGCGCTTGCGAACAGCCGCATTAAGGATACTAATTTTGTATGGGAGGAAGCTCTGTCCTTTGAGGGAAATACAGGTCCATATGTTCAGTACACCTATGCACGCAGCTCAAGTGTCCTTAGAAAAGCGGGTATGGATAGTGTTGATGACGTTAAAACCGCATACCCCGATCTGTCTTCTGAGGAAATAACGCTTGTAAAAAAGCTGTCCGAATTCCCAGCAGCGGTAAACCGTGCACTTGAAGAGAACGAGCCAAGCGTTATTGCGCGGTATACGCTTGCTTTGTGTTCTGATTTTAACCAGTTTTATCATAATTGTCCGATTTTAAGGTCGGAGGGTGCAGCGAGAGCGTTCAGGCTTAAGCTGACAAAATGCGTGCGTAAAGTACTCGGAGTCTCGCTCGATCTATTAGGTATGAAACGGACCGAGGAGATATAAACGGCTAAATTAAATATTTTAGCCTGATTATGAAAGGAAATTATTATGTCGGGACATTCCAAGTGGAAAAATATCATGCATAAAAAGGAAAAAACCGATGCGCAGAGAGCAAAGGTTTTTACCAAGATTGGCAAGGAAATCGCTATAACGGTAAAAGAGAGCGGCACAGATCCAGCCAGCAACACGAAGCTTAGGGACCTCATAGCAAAAGCAAAATCGCTTAATGTGCCGAACGACAATATTGATAGAATCATAAAAAAAGCGAGCGGATCCGACAGCGTTTCATACGAAGTCGTTGTGTATGAGGGTTACGGAGTCGGCGGTATCGCTGTAATCGTCGAGACCACAACAGACAACCGTAACCGCACTGCGGCGGATGTGCGCCATTATTTTGATAAATTCGGAGGCAACCTCGGAACTACGGGATGTGTATCGTTTATGTTCAGCGACAGGGGTGTTATCGTTATTAATGCGGAAGGCATTGATGAGGATAAGTTAATGGAGGACGTTCTCGAATGCGGTGCGGACGATTTCAGCCGCGAAGAAGAGATATTCGAGGTATTTACCGATATCAGGGATTTGAGCGCGGTTAGTTCCGCACTTGCGGATAGGGGCTACGAAATCTTATCGTCCGAGCCTGATAAAATACCATCTACTTATGTCAAACTCACGGACGAGGAGCAGAAGGTAAAAATGCAAAAGCTTCTCGATACACTCGACGAAAACGACGATGTAACAGGCGTTTGGCATAACTGGGATAACGATGGGGAAGACGAGTAGAACAACTTTTATATTTATTGGAGCGAACCTCAGCGTTCGCTCTTCTTTATATGATTTAAAATAATTTTCTATATTAAGCTGATTATGTTAATTTTTTATCAAACTGTTGAAATAAGAAAACAGATGTATTATAATCATTTCTAAAATAAGTGCAAAAGGACATCATATGTTAAAGAAAAATAAATACGGGTTTTTGGATTACATAAGGATACCGTTTAGTGCTGCTCCTGTATATTGCTCGTTGATTGTGGCGAAAAATCTGATAACAGCTCTGATACCGTCAGCGCGAATATTCATACTTGCGAATTTTATAGACACTGCAAATTCGATTTTCAACGGAACTTCACAGGTGCCGGATATTTATCCGGCTTTGATAATTTATGCTCTGACTATCGCTTACAATTATTTTTCAGATACCATCGGGGGATTTTTTAACACAAAAATGGGAATGAAGCTTGCCCTTACTTTTAAGGAGCAGGTTATTGCAAAAAGAGCATCGCTTGAATTTTCTCATATAGAGAACGATAAAACGTGGGAATTGATTACCCGCGCAGCTGATAACCCGGATGGTAAAATAACCAACGGGTTATATAATCTTATGAACCTTATTAATCTGCTTATTGAGGCAGGTTCGGTCATCACCGTCCTCGCATCGTTCGTATGGTGGGCGGCAATACCATCTATTATTTCCGCCATACCGATGTATATAGTATCGGTAAGACGCGGAAAAAGGGATTATGACGAGAACAAAGAATCCTGGAAACACAACAGACGCTCATGGATTTTCGGTGCATTGCTCGTATCTCGTGACAATATCGAGGAGCGTTCGATGTTCTCTTACAGCAGCCTTCTTGATAAGAAATGGCATGAGCTTTTTGAAAAGGCAAGAAAAATACGGAAAAGGCTCAATATACTCTATTTTGTCAAAATGAGGGTTTGTTCGATATCAACACTTTTTGCCACAATCGTTGTATCGGGACTGCTTCTTATACCTCTTTCAAACAAAGTGATCACTATCGGTGTCTATACATCACTTATCGTAGCCATTAACAATCTTGAGAATATAGCAAGCTGGCGTTTATCTAACGTTATTTATCAATTTTCGCAGATTAAAGAATATATGAAGGACCTTACGGAATTTTCGATGCTGAGTGAAACCGACGGAGCTTTGGATAAGCCTGATATTAATGTATGTAGCGGTGTTATCGAAAAAATCGAATTCAAGAATGTCTCTTTTAAATATCCCGAAACGGATAACATTATACTCGACAATCTTTCCATGACTTTATACGGAGATAAGCACTACTCTTTTGTGGGCAGAAACGGTGCAGGAAAAACCACTATCGCAAAGCTCCTTACGGGTTTGTATACGAATTACGAGGGTGAAATATCGGTAAACGGCAAATCGCTTAGGGATTATACACAGGCGGAAATAAAGGGGCTGTTTTCGGTTGTATATCAGGATTTTGCAAAATATGAGATTTCACTCAGAGAATGTGTCGCACTCGGAAATGTGAACGGTTGCTGTGAAGAAGAGATAAAAAAAGCAATTAAAACAGCGGGGCTTGAGGAGGAAACGGAGCGTTTTAAGGACGGTCTGGACACTCCTCTCGGCAAAACCAGAACTGACGGTACTGATGTTTCCGGCGGTCAATGGCAGAGGATTGCTATAGCGCGGACATTGGTTTCACACTGCCCCGTACGAATTCTCGATGAACCTACTGCTGCGCTTGATCCTATTTCAGAGCGCAGCGTTTACGAGCTTTTCGGAAGAGTAAGCAGAGGCAGAATGACGATTTTTATAACGCACAGGCTCGGGTCGGCAAGGCTTGCCGATGAAATTTTGGTGCTGGAGAACGGAAACATTACAGAGCAGGGCAACCATGATGCGCTGATAAAAAAAGGCGGACTTTATGCCGAGATGTTCGAGTCGCAGAAGAGCTGGTATGAGGAAAAAGTCAATGTATAATAATAAAAAGAAAAAGGAAAAAGACGATAGATTTTCCGACAAGAAAGTATACGGTATAACCCGTATGTTTCTAAGGCTGATAAAAAAGACGTTCAAGTATGCTCCGATAGGGCTTACCATGCTTTTTATAGTCAGCTTTTTGCAGGGTTTCGGAGGCGGTTTTACAGCAAAGGTACAGCAGTATTTTTATGACAGAGTGGAGATGCTGTATAATAATGAAATCGTAATCGGGGACGCCTTGAGCGCTCTTGTTCTGTTCGGTCTTTTCGGTCTTGCCATACAGCTTACAAACAGTTTTGTCAACCTGTATTTTTCGGTTTTTATGGATAGGGTAAGCGGTATAAATCAGCGGGAAATAAATATGAAACTCTCGCGTCTGTCGCCGATTCTGTTCGAGGACACCGGTATGCTCGATGATATGGAAAAAGCGTCACAGGGAATGTATGCCTCCGTTTATTTTGCACTGATTATCGTACTTATTATCGCACTGTATATACCCTGTATTATTGTGATGGGATGGTATCTTTTTTCACTAAAACCACTGCTTGCGATATCGATTGTTGTTGTTTTTATCCCTGTTATGCTCTCACAGATATTAAAAACAAAGGTTTACACAAAGGTTGAGGATAAATCCGCACCCAAACGCAGGGAGATGGGATACTATGAGAGTTGCTGCAGTTCCAGGAATTTGTTTAAAGAGACAAGGATTTTAGGTGCTTTCGGTTATTTCCACAAGCTTTACAAAGACTGCCTGAGGAGCGTTCAGCAAATATCCTGGAAGGCAAATATCAAAACAGGACATATGGATCTCGGGATGAATTTAGTCTCGCTGACAGGTTACTTATTTATACTGTATATTACCTTCACCGCCACGATGAACGGCGAGATAAGCATCGGTGCTTTCGTTGCGGTGATAAACTCAATAGGTTCTCTCTTCGGACTGATGAACGAGCTTATATGCTCACATTTCAACAATATCAGCAAGGATCTCGGAAAAGTCAGAAATTATATCAGACTTTTGGAATTCGAAGAGCATGGAGGTACACAAACCGATATAGGAGATAACTTCGACATAGTACTCGATAATGTATCCTTTCGCTATCCGGCAGGGAAGAGCAAGGAAGAGAATGATGCGGAACCCGAAAATCCTACCTATGCGGTTAAGAATGTATCTTTAACCATTAAAAACGGTGAGACAATTGCAATTGTGGGTGAAAATGGCTCGGGAAAAAGTACGCTCGTCCGGCTACTTACAGGGATGTACAAGCCGGTTGAGGGAGATGTATATCTCGGTTCTCACAACACAAAGAACCTTTCGCTGAAAAGCGCATTTGCGAAAACAAGTGGAGTTTTTCAGAAATATCAGCGTTATCAGATGACTTTATCCGATAATATTTCGATAAGCATGATAGATAAAAAGCCGGATAAGGAAATCCTGGACGAGGTAAGCATTATGGCAAGCGTTGATGTTGATGACAGATCTTTCCCTCAGGGGTATGATACGATGCTGTCAAGGGAGTTCGATGGAGTAGACCTTTCGGGCGGACAATGGCAGTGTGTTGCAATCGCAAGAGGTTTTTACCGCGACCACCGACTGATTGTTCTGGATGAACCGACAGCGGCAATCGATCCGCTTGAGGAGAGGAACATCTACGACCGATTCGCAAAAATATCAAGGGATAAGACAGCCGTCATTGTAACTCACCGCTTGGGTTCGGTAAAGCTTGCCGACCGTATAGTGATGATGGAAAAGGGTGCAATTGTCGGCTGTGGCAGTCATAATGAGCTCTATGCGGAATGTACCCAATACGCAAAACTCTGGGACAGTCAAGCGGAATCCTATAAGTAAGAAACAACCGGGAATTACCCTTTTGGTAATATCCCGGTAGGGTAATGTCCCAAATTTTGTGTAAAGTCCGAATTGGACATTGTTAAAAAAATGTATTGTGCCGTCGGGTGCGCATATATGCATAGGATAGGGAAAGCGCTTGAATATTTCGGCAAACAAATTTCCATTCTTTTTAAGTGGCTCGTAGGAGCTCCCGTTTGTTGAATTTACCGTTTCGGTGTTTAATTCACCCTCTTGTGGGGGTTTTCTTCTTCCATCCTCCGGTTTTAAGGCGCTGCTTGGGATAATCCATGTATTGCCCTTCTTTAACGCTCCCTCGATTCTGTTTTGCACGCAGTATTGCGTTATGATTCTGATTCCGAGACCCCATTTTTCGCCGGCTTCTTTTATTGTCATGTAATTCATGAGCTGCTACCTCTTAAAAAGTCTCAGTTAATAACACTATACTGCGGAAAGCCGCATTATGCAACCATACATACAACAGCAGTAACAACATATCCGCAGCCTATAAAAAATAATATGTTTTTAATGATTTTCACCATCACCAAATAAAAATCAGAAGGCTCAGGCTCCTCAGAGAACCTGAATGCAATAATCCTCAGTTTTTCAATTGACCAAATAAACTTAGGGAAAAGAGCGTATATTATACATAATATAAAAGAAATAACTCCGATGAAAAGGTCTGGACCATTATTATTTACAATAGAATAAATGATAAATATCGTTCCGAAAGCGCTGATCGCCGACATGATTTTATCCCATACACTGACATAAAAGTCGTCACTCCGAACAAGGGCTCTGTCAATATAATCTGAATACTCGTTTGATGACTGGATTTCTTCATTGGTAACCGGATCTCCAAGAACGCTGTTGCATTCGATACAGGTAAAATTTTTATTGCTCATAACGGCTCCGCAGTTCGAGCACTTTTTCATCAAAATTCTCCTATCTGCTATTCGGTTTTGTCGTTGTCATCGTCCGCAGGTTTTTCACCTTCACTGTTCTTATCATTAAACTCTTTGAGCAGTCTTTTCCTTCTGGCATCAAGTATAAAATACAAAGGTAAACCCAATATAGGAACCACAATAACAACAAGTAACACGCCCTGGAAAATTTTCTCTATCCTGCTTAATTCAACATCGCTGTTTTCAGGTTCTGAGTTATTTATAGCAGCGCTTTCCTCTGAGTCGGAGAGCTCGTACATTTCCGGGAGAGGATGATTTATGTAATACTTCAGCTTTTCGTCATCCTTTGTGTTTTCGATTATTTTTCCGAGCAGGGCTATATCGTAGTCAATCGCAGAAAAAAGCTCCTTATCCTTTACATTTTTCTCCAGTACAGAAGCAAATGAGGTGCGTAGACCGTCAAGTTCCGATTTGCATTCCGAAAGCGGGGCGTCCGTCGCGAGCTTTGTTAAAACAGTATCTATGTCGTCGCACAACGCACCAAGTTCCGATGAGCCCTCGGCTTTTGATGGAACTATTACATTCTCTATTCTATTCTTGATATATTTTAGCTGTGCTTCCGTTGCTTTTTTACCGCAATACGTAGGGGAAATAGCGCGTCTTGCAAAAATTGTCGCAGGTATCGAGCCATAATCGCCTGATACAAATTGGTCATAGGCAAAGAAAGCTACCCCGTTCGCTCTGTTTTCCCTGATAATGGAAATCTGGTCGAACAGGGTATCAGCGCCGTAATCGCCGACGCCGATATAGGTGAACACGTCCTCTGCCACTTTTGATACTGTCGCTTTTGTCCAGGTGCTTACCCTGTCAACAGGTCCGTAAGCCATAGGATAAACGATATCAATATAGGATTCACCTATCCATTTTTCTGTATCCTGTTTCATCCTCGAGAGTGATTCGCTGTAAGAGGGAGCTACATCACAGGCGAGATATATATCAGGCCGCTTCTGCTCAACAAGCGATTTGATTTCAAGCACAAAATCAGTTACGAACTTCGCTCTGAAATCAACCCACTCTTTCCATAATTGGCCGCCTGAGGACATAGTCTTAGGATCGGTTCCGAACTGCTCCTTAAAAAGACTGCAGGTATATTCGTCGTAGCCATAGTCAACACCGCCAACCAGATCTGGATAACGTATATAATCAAGCTGTAAGCCGTCGATGGAGTAGTTTTCGAGTATACGGGTATAAACGGATAAGAGGTATTCACGGACCTCGGGTAACGCCGGATTTAAAAAGTAACCCTTGCCATAGTTGTTTTCGATATAGTTTATTCCCGTGTTGGATATATTGAGCCATTCGGGCTTTTTTACATTCAGGCCGAGCTGGGGATGAGTGCTGCTACCGTGTGCCACGCGGTAAACCGGCAACCAGCTATGAACTTCTATCCCATATTTGTGGCATTCGGTAACAAAAGCAGCTAAAACGTCAAAGCCGTTGAAATCGGGGTTCTGCACCAGAAGGCTCTCCTCCGGCATGGGGGTGATTAAGGTATTGTTATAAAGTGTTTCTATACAGATTATGTTGAAGCCATAATCATAAATCGCTTTTACGGTCTTTTTTACAGCATCCTCTGTTTTTTGGATAGGTCTTATCCATATCGCTCTGCCCTCGACGGCCGGACTCTCAACCAAAAGGTTTTTTATATTTGCCGATATTTCGTCAAAGCGGTTTTGAGATACGGTATAGGAGAGCATATTGTCATCATCAATTGCGGTTTTTATGTTTTCATATTCGTTTTCAAGCTCTGTTATGGCGTTTTGAATAGCGGTATAATCAAGGTTTTTATAGAGCGATTTAGCCTCGTTATATTCCGATTTCTTGTTTTCAAGAATAAGGCGGGGAGATTCGACAGCATTTTTTTTGCTATATGAAATAGTGACTATCTTTGAATCTTTATCAATTTCAACGGACATTCCTATTTTGGCTATCTCTGTAAGAGCGGCCTTTTTTGTACCGATTGCGCTGAGTACAATACCACCCTCCGGGATCTTGTTGTTGTTTCCGCCAAGAGATACTATGAATCCGTCTGAATTTACAACGACCTCGTAACCCCATTCATTCGAACCTGTCGAAGTCTTGCCGTTACTTCCGTCGTAAATTATTAGAGTGTTTTCGTAACGTATCGTATTAAACGAGTTGTATTCAATCGTGGATGAACTGAAGGGTGTGTAACCCTCCGGAATAACTATAATTGTTTTATCCTGCTCGTCGAGCGATACAAGGTATCCGACTTTTATATTTTTCTCGATATAAGTCTTCTTTGTGCTTGATCCGGAGATAACGAAACCTCCGTTCGGTATATTGTTATTGTTGCCGCCGACAGCGGTGACTACGCCGTCTTTGTTTACAATAGCTTCGATTCCCTTGTCGTCAGTACCGGTCGAGCCGGATTCGTATTCATCCGTATAAACGATAAGATAATTCAGTCTCCTTTCGGTATTGACGCCATTAAGCTCCGTCGGCTGTATAGCCTCGGCAGAAACCGGAATATAAGGACACAGAGATAACAACATAGTCATTGCGGTAATAAGGGTAAGTATGAATTTAAGGGTTTTCATCCCATCGCTCCTGTTTCATAGTATATTAGGCTTATTATACTTTTTATTTATTAATAAGTCAATAAAATGAATGAATGTTATATTAATAGGCTTTAACATAAGGCAATATTGACTAACTTTTTTTGTTATGATATACTTTTTGACGTCGTTAAAACAAATTACAACCGAGGGGAAGAATAAAAATGATAAAAATACTTTTTCAGGGCGATAGTGTGACCGACGCAGGACGCGACAGAACAGATTTTCATGGTCTCGGAAACGGGTATCCAAAATTCGCAGCAGAGCTTATCGGCAATGATTTTCCGGATCGTGAAATAGAGTTTATAAACCGCGGAATCAGCGGCGATAAGGCGGAAAGTCTAAAGGCACGCTGGCAGTCCGATTGCATAGAGCTTATGCCGGATGTCGTTTCGATCCTTATAGGAGTTAACGACACATGGCATTTTGCGGACAAGGGCTCGTGGATGCCCCATGAATATTTCGAGAGCTGTTACCGGGACATTCTCGAGCAGGTAAAAACAAAGACAAAAGCCAGGATTGTCATGCTTGAGCAGTTTTTACTTTACACACCGGATAAGGCGTTTTTCAGAACGGATCTCAACCCCAAGATAGATATTACAAGAGCGCTTGCACGTGAATTTGCTGATGTTTACATACCTCTCGACGGAATTTTCGCAGCTGCTTCCGTGGGCATAGAGCCGACTTTCTGGGCAAACGACGGTGTTCACCCGACAGAGGAAGGGTCAAAGCTTATCGCATTTCATTATGCACAAGCAATAAAGAAAATTCTCTAAGAAAGGAGATTTCGGATGAATATATTCGAGGCTGTTGCGGGACTGATCGAATACGCAAAAAAAACCGAATTAATCGAAAAGGAAGACGAGGTTTACATAATTAATCAGATTTTATCTCTTCTCGGGCTTGACAGCTATGAAAAACCCCGGGCAAATAACGCGAGCAGCCTTGACGATATACTCGACTGCATGTGTGATTATGCATATGAAAAAAACATAATATCTGACAACGGAGTCAACTCACGTGATCTTTTTGACACCGCATTAATGGGTGTCCTTACACCGCGTCCCTCGGAGGTTGTCGCACAGTTTTACAGCCTTTGGTTAAACGAGCCAAAGAAAGCTACGGATTACTTTTATAAGCTTGCAAAGGACAGCAATTACATAAGGACATCCAGAGTGGAAAAGGATAAAAAGTGGGTTGTGCCCACAGAATACGGCGATATCGACATTACAATCAACCTTTCAAAGCCGGAAAAAGATCCGAGAGAGATATCCGCTGCAAAAAAAGCGTTGCAAAGCGGTTATCCAAGATGCCTGTTATGCATGGAAAACGAAGGTTATTCAGGACGCGTCAATCATCCGGCAAGACAGAACCTCCGCATTATACCCATAAAAATAAACGGAGAACACTGGGGGTTGCAGTATTCGCCGTATGTGTATTATAACGAGCATTGTATAGCGTTGAATTCCAATCATATACCGATGAAAATCGACCGAAGCACATTTGTAAAGCATACCGACTTCATAACCCTCTTTCCGCATTATTTTATAGGCTCGAACGCAGACCTTCCCATAGTCGGCGGTTCCATCCTTTCACACGACCATTTCCAGGGCGGAAGATATGCTTTTGCCATGGAAAAAGCGCCTATTGAGATGGATTTGAAATTCAAAGGTTATGAAGATATAAGGGGCGGAATTGTTAAATGGCCGATGTCCGCAATACGTCTTTCCTGCGATAATAAGGAAAGGCTTGTCGAATTATGCGACAGGATTCTGCTGTGTTGGCGGGGTTATACTGATGAAGAAGCATTTATTATTGCGCAAGACGAAAACGGACCACATAATACAATAACGCCTATAGCCCGCAGGAGAGGGAAATTATATGAAGTCGACCTTGTTTTGCGCAACAACATCACGACAGACGAGCATCCCTTGGGCGTTTATCATCCGCATTCTGACAAACATCACATAAAAAAAGAAAATATCGGGCTTATTGAGGTTATGGGGCTTGCCGTACTGCCTTCGAGACTGCTCGAGGAATGCGAAGTATTGTGTGGACATATTCTAAACGGGACGGATATAAGGAGAGATGACAGGGTTAAATCACACGCCGACTGGGTTGAGCGATTTTTGCATAAATATGATATAATAAATGCCGAAAACATCGGAGGGATTCTGTGCCAGGAGATAGGCATGGTTTTTCTTGGCGTGCTTGAGGATGCCGGAGTTTATAAATGCACTCCAGATGGTAGAGCGGCGTTTTTGAGATTTATTGATTATGTGAATAAGGTATAATACTTAAAATAAACAAAAAAGAATGAGAAGCGGCACTATACCCTTTGGGAAAAAACAGCCGACTTCTCTTTTTTATACTCCGAAAAGCATCCGCTCTCAATTGCCGCTCGTATTTCCTCCATAAGATTGTTGTAGAAATAAAGGTTATGCATAACCGAAAGACGCATTCCGAGTATCTCACCCGATTTAAGAAGATGCCGAATATAGCCTCTGGAATAGTTTGAGCAAACCTCACAGGAGCATTCCTCGTCAATAGGACGGCTGTCGTACTTGAACTTCTCGTTCATAATATTGAGTTGACCCGCACTTGTAAAAACATTTCCGTGCCTTGCGTTGCGAGAGGGCATAACGCAGTCAAAGAAATCAACACCTCTGTCCACACATTCCAATATATTTATAGGAGTGCCCACTCCCATAAGGTAACGCGGCTTATCTTTTGGCATAAAAGGTTCGATTACATCGATAATATGGTACATTACCTGGTTTGATTCGCCAACCGCAAGACCTCCAATCGCATATCCGTCGAGATCGAGTTCTGTTATTCTCTGCATATGCTCTATCCTCAGGTCTTCATATATGCCGCCCTGACCGATTCCGAACAGCATCTGCTTGTTGTTTATGGTCTCGGGCAATGAATTGAGCCTTTTCATCTCGTCCATACAGCGTATCAGCCAGCGCAGGGTGCGGTCACATGAGTTTTTAATATAACTTCTATCCGCTACCGAGGAGGGACACTCGTCGAAAGCCATTGCGATTGTGGAGGCGAGCTTCGACTGTATCTGCATACTAACCTCCGGACTCATAAAAATACGCGCTCCGTCGAAATGGGAGGCAAAGGTAACGCCCTCTTCGCTTATGTTGCGCAGATTGGCGAGTGAAAAAACCTGATAACCGCCGCTGTCTGTAAGAACAGGCCTGTCCCAGTTGAAAAATTTGTGTATTCCGCCCAATTTGTATATTACATCCTCGCCCGGACGAACATGCAGGTGATAGGTGTTTGAAAGCTCAACCTGACATTTGAGATTCTTAAGATCGAGCGTCGAAACACCTCCCTTTATTGCCGCCGAGGTGCCGACATTCATAAAAACCGGCGTTTGTATTTTTCCGTGAACGGTTTCGAGCTCTCCGCGTCTTGCCCTTCCGTCGCACGTTATAAGTATAAAACTCATTTATCATACCATAACTTTCAAATAATTATCTGTCAAAAAATTTTTCGAGCTGATGCTTTGATATCTCCTTAATTACCGGCCTGCCGTGAGGACAAACACGAATATCCCCTCTGGTCATAATCTTGTTTACGAGCCATTCGTTGTGTGCCGGATCGTTTTTTTGACCGGCTTTCATTGCTGCTTTACAGGCGACTGTGAACAAAGCTCTGTCAACGCGCTCCGTAAAGGGCAGTGTATTGTTTTCAGTAAGCTTTTCGGCAAATGATTCAAAAATCCCCGCTATTTCACCCATATCGGCTAATACGGTGGGAACCGCGCGTATAATAAGCGTGTTATATCCGAAGGGTTCTGCGATAAAACCGTATTCCTCTAAATAAGCGAGGTTGGATGACAAAATTTCCGCTTGTTCATGCGGCAGGGTAATGGTTATGCCGTTCATAAGCTGTTGTGAGATGATCTCTTTTTTGTTGGCAAGTTCCTCATACAAAACCCTTTCATGCGCGGCATGCTTATCTATGATAAGGATTTTATCGTCAAGTTCGACGAAAATATATGCGTTATATGCCTCACCGATAATATTGTACTGCTTCTCGTCCGTAAACCTAAGCTGTTCTGACGGGATATCTTTGCTTTGTCCGATCCGGTTGGCACTTTCCAAAAGTTTTTCTTTCTCATCCGATATAATCGGGCTGTTCAGTGTCATTATACTGTTTGTGGAAAGGTCGATAAGAGGCATATCCTCTTCTCCCAAATCAGGCTTGAAAACACCATAGTTCTGTGCATTACCGTCTGATTTTTCTTTTTCCGGGATGCATGTTGAGGTTAATTCCGCCGGTTCTGTCTGCTCCGGAGGCATCGATGTAAATGAATCGCCTGGTGCAGCTTTTTGTGGCTGAAAAATTATATCCTCACGCTCTGTAAGCATATTCTTTACGCCGTAATATACGGCTTCGAATATTTTGCGTTCATCAGCAAATTTTATCTCAAGTTTTGCAGGGTGAACGTTCACATCGATGTTTTTTGCGTTCAGATTTATGTTTATTATTCCTGCGGGATATTTTCCATGAGGAATATAAGCTTTATAAGCTTCCTCCAGTGCTGCCATTACAGTCTTTGAACGTACAAACCGTCCGTTTACAAAAAAGTTCTGTAAAGCTCGGCTACCCCTGGCATTGGCAGGTGCAGATACATAGCCACTTACCCGTACTCCCTCTAATTCAAAGTCGATCTCCTTCAGACCGTTTGCGAAATCTCTTCCGTAAACCGAATATATCGAAGAAATAAGACTACCGTCGCCACCTGTGTAGAATTTCTTTTCACCCTCACTTGTAAAGGAGATGGAAACCTCCGGGTGTGACAGGGCGATCCGCTCAGCTACCGCAGCAGCTGCAGCCGCTTCCGAAGAGTCGCGTTTTAAAAATTTATAACGCGCAGGTACGTTATAAAACAAATTTTTTACGATTACTGTGGTTCCGCTCGGACAGCCGGTATCTGTCATAACGATTCCGTTTTCATCGCCGGTCAGACGTGTGCCGAGTTCATCTTCCCTGCGCTTGGATATTATTTCTATCCGTGAAACAGAACTTATTGCGGCAAGAGCTTCGCCTCTGAACCCCAGCGTTCCGATACCGTCAAGATCCCTGCCGGTTTTAATCTTGCTCGTAGCATGGCGGAGCAGAGCCTTCGGTATATCGTCCCTCGCAAATCCCACGCCATTGTCGGAGACGCGCATAAAAGCTATACCGCCGCCCCTGATCTCGATATTGACTGAGGTTGCACCGGCATCTATTGAATTTTCTATAAGCTCCTTTAGCGCAGAAGCGGGACGGTCTACAACCTCTCCGGCGGCGATCATGTTCGCCGTCTGCGTGTCAAGAATATTGATGATTCCCAAATCCGCAACCCTGCCTTTCAGTAATTAAGTAATATCCTTTTTTAGCTCGTAGAGCAGTGCGAGCGCCTCATATGGAGTAAGCGTGTTCAAGTCTGTATTTTTAAGCTTATCCTTAATGCTATCGGCGGCAATATCCTCAAAAGTGATGTTATCCTCTTGATTCTCTGCAATTATAGTCTTTTTTTTCTTTGCTGACCCGACAAGCGTGGAAAGAATCCGCTTTGCTCTTGTGACTACCACTGATGGAACACCGGCGAGCAGTGCAACTTCTATCCCATAACTGTCATCCGCTGCTCCCCTCACTATTTTCCGCAGAAAAATGATGTCATTATCACGTTTTTTTGCTGCTATATTGTAGTTAACAACCCCCGGAAGCTCTTTTTCCAGCTCGGTCAGCTCGTGATAATGCGTTGCGAAAAGTGTTTTTGCACCTATTTTTTTGCAGGTATATTCAACGACTGCCTTGGCAATGCTCATTCCGTCATAAGTAGAGGTTCCTCTGCCTATCTCATCATAGATGATAAGGCTTTTTTTAGTGGCGTTTTTCAATATTTCAGCGACCTCATTCATTTCCAGCATAAAGGTGGAGTTGCCGGAAGCAAGGTCATCCGAAGCGCCGACACGAGTGAAAATACGGTCGACAATACCGATTCTCGCCTCTGTTGCGGGGACAAAAGAGCCTATCTGTGCAAGCAGGACTATGAGTGCTACCTGCCGCATGTAGGTCGATTTACCCGCCATATTTGGTCCGGTTATCAGCATAAGACGGTTGGAGCCGCAGTCAAGTGTGCAGTCGTTCGGAACAAAATAGCTGTTCTGCAAAAACTTCTCAACTACCGGATGCCTGCTCTCTTTCAGTATTATTTTATCTGAATAATCTACCTCGGGGCAACAGTAGTCATATTCCCTTGCGACACTCGCAAGCGATGCAAGGACATCGAGCTCGGCAATGGCGAAGGCTGTGCGCTGAATTCGCGCGGTGGATTTTAATATATGTTCACGCAGAGATGTGAACAGTTCATATTCCAATGCGCAAACCCTGTCCTTTGCACCGATTACCCGGTTTTCAATATCCTTGAGCTCTTCCGTTACATATCTCTCGCAGTTCGATAATGTCTGGCGACGTATGTAATCGGGAGGAACCTGTCCGATGAACGACTTTGAGACCTCAATATAATACCCGAATACCTTATTGTAACCGATTTTCAGGGTACGGATGCCGGTTTTTTCCTTTTCGGTTGATTCAATCTTTCCAAGCCATGTCTTTCCGTCGGTCATCATGGAACGCAGCTCGTCCACAGAGGCGTTACAGCCGCTTTTTATAATCCCGCCCTCGCGCAGGGAGAACGGCGGGTCGTCAGCAATAGTGTTTCCGATACTGTCGCCAATATCATCAAGGGTATCGAGCCTTTCGGAAATATCACATAATAGCACGCTTTTAAAAATGTTCAGCTTTTCCTTTATGCCAGGAAGCAGCTTTATTGTAGCTTCCATCGCTTTTAAGTCCCTCGCGTTCGCGCTTCCGTAAACAAGGCGTGCGCAAAGACGTTCTATATCTATAACATCCCGCAGGATTCTTGAGGTTTCCTCCCGCGTGATACTGTCATCATACAACTCCTTGACTGCATTCTGCCTTAGCTTTATAGCACCCTGATTTAAAAGCGGCTTGTCTATCCATTTCCTAAGCAGGCGCGCTCCCGGAGAGGTTTTCGTCTTGTCCAAGACCCAGATAAGAGTTCCCTTTTTGTCCCCGCTTCGAATGCTCGCAGTCAGTTCAAGACTGCGGCGGGAGGAGCTGTCAATGCTGAGAAAAGCGTCTGCGGAGTAAAAGGAAAGCTCATGCATATAGCTTATGTCGGTTTTTTGGGTTCTTTTGATATATGCGAGCAGTGCTCCTACCGCAAGCACGGCAAATGAGGAACTACTCACTCCGTATTTATTCTGCCAGTCATTGCCGTATTGCTCCGATATGAGGTTGCCGGCGTTTTCGGGCAGAAAATCCTCATTTTCGACTGTAGTTATAAGCGAACCGTACCGTTCCGAAAAACGTTTTTTTATTTCATCTGCAGTATCGGACGATGTGATAACCTCGCTGGGTACGAAAGCGGCGGCTTCCGAAAAGAGCTGCTCGCTGCTGTAACTCCCGACAATCTCGGTTGCGCTGATTTCGCCTGTGGAAATGTCCGCAAAAGCAATCCCATATCCGTCCCGATCCGAAAAAAGGGCGCAGATATAGTTGTTTTCGTTCTCATTCAAAAAGCTGCCCTCGGTCACCGTTCCGGGAGAGATTACTCTTATAACATCACGCTTTACAATACCCTTCGCCAAAGCAGGGTCCTCAAGCTGTTCTCCGATAGCGACACGGTAGCCCTTCGAAACGAGTTTTGTAATGTAGCCCTCGACAGCGTGAAAAGGCACTCCGCACATCGGCGCACGCTCTTCACCGCCACAATCCTTGCCGGTAAGAACAAGCTCCAACTCTCGGGAGGCGGTTTTTGCGTCCTCATAGAACATCTCATAAAAGTCCCCGACTCTGAACATTAAAATACAATCGGGATACTCTTCTTTTACTTTAAAGTACTGCTGCATCAAGGGGGAAAGTGCCAAATAACATCACCTCCGAGGATGTTCTCTTATACTTAATGACAACCGCTACAGGAAGAGCATCCTCCCTGGCAGCTGTCATCACTACAGCCCGATCCCGGAGCGATAATATTCTGCAGGCCGCTGTTAATATCGTTAAAAATTATACTAAGCTTGTCCTCTGCAGCTGTCATACGCTTCATGGTTTCATTATCTGTTATCTCTTCATAAAGGACGGAAATCCTATTTTTGAGACTATCTATCAAAAGAGTGTCCTTTTCGGATTTTTGACTTTCCTGATCGAGCAGGGTGGTCTGTACATTATATTCGCTTACCTTTGTTGCAACAATCCGATCGTTCTCGTAAGCCTCCTTTGCTGCCTTGTATTCGATAATATCGGCATCGACTTCAAGTTCTGCCAAAAACTCCTCGAATTTTTCGTTCAATTTCCTGTTCATAAAATTACCTTTCTTTTTGCTAATAGTTGTTTTATATATTACTCATTTAATTCTGCCCGTAAGTGAATACTGCTGTGCCGATACGATAACAACATCGACGAAAGTACCCTTTTCCTGCGGTCTGTCAAGAGTTATGATTTTGTTTTGACTGCTGCGTCCCGTACAGGAGCCGTTGTTTACACCGTCGGAAAGTACTTTGATAGTTTGTCCCACCATGTTTTGGTTGTTCTTCAGGGCATTTTCGTTTTGCAGTTCATTAAGCGCATTAAACCGGAGGATCTGCTCCTCTCTGGGAACCTGTCGGTCCATTGACGCTGCCGGAGTTCCTTTGCGCGGTGAAAATATAAAAGTATAAATCATATCAAATCCAACTTTTTTAATAACATCAAGGGTTTCGGAAAAATCCTTATCAGTCTCGGTGGGAAAACCGCATATAACATCCGTGGTAAGTGAAATACCCTTGACTTTTTCTTTAATTTCGAGCGCTTTTTCCAGATATTGTTCCTTTGTGTATCCGCGGTTCATAAGACCTAAAATTCTGTCGCTGCCCGCCTGAAACGGAAGATGAAAATGCCTTGCTATTTTCTCGTTCGAAGCGATAACATCTACAAGCTCATGTGAAGCATCCTTCGGATGGCTTGTCATAAAACGCACCCAGAAATCCCCGTCGATATCTGCAATATCACTTAAGAGATAAGGAAAAGCTTTTTCGCCTTTGTAGGAGTTTACATTTTGCCCCAAAAGAGTAATATCCCTGCATCCTTGCGCGGCAAGTACTTTTACCTCGCTAATAATATTGTCATAAGAACGGCTGCGTTCCCTTCCGCGCACATACGGAACCACGCAATAGCTGCAAAAATTGTCGCAGCCGTACATAATGGAAACCCATGCTCTGTAATCGCTCTTTCTTTTTACCGGCATGTCCTCACTGATAACGCCGAAATCGTTATGGGGCTTTTCGGATACAAAAGAGACACGCTTTCCGGAATTCAAGGCGGTGAAAATAATCTCGGGCAGACGGTGGTGCATATCGGTCCCGAAAACGAAATCCACATATGGATAGCTTTTTTGTATCTGCTCGCGGCGGTGCTTTTCCTGGATCATACAGCCGCAGATTCCTATAAGCATATCTTTTTTGTTTTCTTTTAGCTTTTTTAGCTCACCCGCTCCGGAAAAAGCACGTAATTCTGCATGTTCTCTTATTGCGCAGGTGTTTATAATTACAAGATCCGCATTTTTTGTGTCTTTAGTGATTTCGTATCCGCACAGGACCAGTGCTCCCTCTATCCGTTCGCTGTCCGCCTCATTCTGCTGACAGCCGTAAGTGCGGACGGAAGCTTTTTTTCCTGTGCAGAATTCCCGCAGTGAGGCAGCAATTTTCTTTTGCTTGTCGATCTCGCTTTTCGGTATGATTATATTATCCATTAAATACTGTTCCCGTATGTGAAATATTTTTTGCCAGCCAATCATCGTAAATATCGGAATCCGGGCAAAAACTGCCTATACAGACCTGTCCTTCCCTTGCCGATGAGTGAACATATTCACCGTCACCAAGATAAACAGCCATATGTCCCGGGAAATATATAAGGTCGCCTGCCTTCGCATCGTTAAAACGTATCCTGCGTACATTTGGCGATTTGGAAATATCCGCATCCCTGTAAATGAGGATTCCACTCAGGTAATACGCCATAAAAGCAAGCCCTGAGCAGTCTATCCCGGCATGAGTTTTTCCGCCCCAGCGATATTGAGTGCCGAGATAAGATAATGCGTTTGCCACTATACTCCCTCTGAGCTCCGTCTCACTCTTGTTGCTTTTGAATGGCAGGGGTTTTATATGCTTTTTATGTATGTAATATATTCGCTTGTTGGGCAGTATGACAAAACCGTATCTCTCGTATTTTTCCGAAAAACCCACATCGAGCAGCGCCCCCTGCGGAAGCGTCATAACGGGACGGAAGAAGTTCCTGCTGTCCGGCAGCAGATCCGAAAAGGAGACCGACACCATACTGTTCGGTTCGTGTAGCTGTTCGCATATAAAGGGCTTTTCGATATATCCCTCGTAACCGTAAAACATATTCACTTTATAAAATCCGTCTGTGCTTTCCAAAACCTCGCAGGTCATACCGAACAAAGCTTCATCCGTATGCTCACTGTTTATATCGGGAGATTTATAAAGCGGTGCAGTCGGCACGCAAATCATCATCAAAACCATATCACCCTTTCAAAACAGATAATTTTCCCAATTTATTATAAACGGAATTTGCATATAATACCACAAGAGGTAATTAATTTATGAAAAAAATCCTATCGCTATTATTTATTGCAGTAATGCTATTCACCGGTAATATATCGGCTCATGCCGTAGCAAATGAGTACAACTGGTATTTCAAATCAGCGGAGAATCATAATCAGCCGATCGTGTTCGACAATATCAAATTTCCCGATAAGTACGGAGCGATCTATATGGGTTCTCCCGACGAAAAAGTGATTTACTTGACATTCGATGCGGGATATATTAGCGACAATGTGATAAAAATACTTGACATTTTAAAGGAGCAACAGGTAAAATCAGCGTTCTTTATTCTGCCCGTCGTCGTTGAAAAAAACACAGATATAGCCAAAAGAATGTATCAAGAAGGGCATATTGTTGCTAACCACAGTTATTCGCACAAAAATATGGCTCGAATTACAGACCGTGATACCTTTTTAAACGAACTGACGAGGCTCGAAGACTTATATTTTCAGCACACCGGTTATAAAATGTCAAAATATTTTCGTCCTCCGGAGGGAATATTTTCCGAACAAAACCTTGCTTTTTGCCATGAAGCAGGATATATTCCCACTTTTTGGTCTTTTGCGTATGCCGACTGGGACAATAACAACCAGAAATCAGCCGTATGGGCAAGGAAAAAGGTCCTCGACTGCGTTCATAACGGAATGGTGATGCTACTGCATCCGAACTCTGAGACGAATGCCACTATATTAGGCGATGTCATTTCCGAGCTGAAAAACGATGGCTACCGGTTCGGAACGCTTGATGAGCTCGTTTTATACAGAGATTCCAAAAAAAGCGGTTAATCGAGCATCTTTCCGATATCAAGATTATCGTCGGGCGGAGCGGTAAGTTCCGCCTGATTTTTGCGCTTTTTTCTTCTGGCTATAATATAATAAGCGATAACACCTGCAAATGACACTACTGTGACATAAAATGATACTTTTTGAACTGTTGTACCCTCATACCATGCCGTGATAGTACCCTCTGTTGCGCCTTTAATATCAACACGGATAACATTATTCTTGCCGTAGGTCAGCTCAAGGTCTGTCTTACCCTCAGGAGTTTCCAAAACCGCCTTATAACCCTTGTACATTATAAGAGGAAGATCAAAGTAAATGTTGTCATTCTCGCCGGCTTTTTCGACTCCGTTAAATCTGACCGTCAAAACCCCGTCATCGCGTGAAATGTCGGAGTGCGAAATATTCGCATTGGAGGTAATTATATCCCCGCGGTTTCTGAAATAATTTACCGTTTGACCTTTAACGCTGATGTTTCTTCTTGTTCCGGAGGGAAGGTATTCCCCGAGACCGATGTTGAACTTATATGGATAGGTGATCTCTTTTTCTTCATGAGCTTTGTCGTACACGGATTTATAACTGCCATACAACGTATTGCTAACCGAGAAGAACGAAATTACGACTACTGCCGATATGAAGATTAAAAAGGTATCCGTTCCGTCAAATTTTTTCGCCATCGCACCGCCGAATAGTGCGGTGAAGAAGGTGACAAACACAAAAATCCTCCATGGAAACTGAAGCGTCCCGAGCTCGTCTTGAAGTGATTCCCAAGGGAAAAACCGGGTGGTCATAAACAATGCGAGCAACGCTAAAAAGAGAAATACGACAGTTTCCCTCGAGCCGGTCTTCTTCCGGTATATTATACGCCATACAATCATAACCGGCAGGGAAAGACCTATTCCCTGTGGGATGAAGTATTTATTTTCGCCTACGGTTACTTTCGTGTTGAATGTGGAAAAGAGGCTGTAAATCGTCTGCATCGACCTATTTTCAAGAGTTCCATAAGCGTTCGCGCTGGTTCCGTCGGTCGCTATAAACTTTGAGGATTGCAGCTGCTCTATCATCGGAAAGATAAATGATGCGGATAGCAGCAAAAAGACTCCGACGGAAGCGAGTATATAAATAAGCCTTTTTGGTTGTTTCACAAGCGGAACAATAAAGAACAGCGCAAAGAAAGCCATAAAAACAACCGAAATAACTGCCGTAAGCATATGTGTTACAAGAGTTCCGCATAAACCCAAGGGCAGCAACAACCATTTTTTACAGTCGTCCACAATAATGCTGTAAAGTCCTGCAAAAGCCAATGGTAAGAATATAAAGCTCTGCATTTCGCCGTTCGCATGTCTTATTATTGCGTCGGTTGCAAAGTAAGTCGAGACGCTGTAGAGAATCGCGGCAAAAGCAGCGGCTTTTTTGTTTTTGAATATAATCTGTGCCGAAAAGTACATCGAAAGTGCTGTAAGAACAGCACAGATCATTATAAAGGTTTTATATGCAGTAACAACTTTCATACCCAATACTACGAGTAACGCGGGAATCTGTAGCAGCCAGTCGCCGTAAAAAAGGGGAGCCGCATAACCGTAATCAGCGTAAACAGTAGTATAGATTCTTGCCGGGAAATGACCCTGTCTCAATTCCTCCGCAAGGCCGTCAACCCTTGTTAAGTGGAAGTATATATCATGTCCGAGGGGGAGCTGAACAAATAGCAAGGGAAGTACATAAATAGAAAAAACCGATATCAGAACAAGATATAAGTACCTGTTTTTAAACAGATGCGCTTTTATGTTGTTCCAATAAGCCGCAGTCGAAACCATCTCCTGTCTTTATCCTTTCAATTATAATAATCCTGTTTTTCGCGAAATACATTATCCTATTAATTATATACTGTAAGGGTTAATAAATCAACAATATTATCGTGATTATTTAAGAACAAATCTGTTTGAGATGTTTTTTCCCAAACCCTTACAATTTTTAAGGCAAATAAGAAAAATAATTATATACTGCTATTGGGTGAACAGAATGGTAATACATATAGTAAAGCAAGGGGACACGATATTCAATGTGGCACAGCAATATTCGGTAAACCCCGATATCCTCGCAGTAAATAACGGGGTTTCCGGCAATGCAAATCTCGCATTGGGGCAGGCGCTTGTTGTTGTATTTCCGCTGGTGACGCATATAGTAAGAGAGGGGGAAACGTTATTCTCAATAGCTCGGGATTATGGTGTCAGCGTTAATTCATTATATAGGAATAACCTGATACTCGAAAGCAAACCTGTTGTATTTACAGGTATGGAACTGATTATTGAGAGCGAAAAAAATCTGATAGGGGGGTATATGACCGGCGGGTATGCTTATCCGTTTATAAGCACCGATCTGCTTGATTCTACGCTCCCGTTTATGAGTGCATTAATGCCGTTTACCTATGGGTTCAAATCCGACGGCAGTCTTGTTCCGATCGATGACACGGTTATGATAAGCAGGGCGGAAGTGTACGGAACCAAGCCGGTCATGCACCTTTCCACGCTTACAGAAGAGGATGTTTTTTCGGTAGAGCTTGCGACTCAGTTTCTTAACAACAGACCCGTATGGGGAACTCTTATAAATAATGTTTTAGCGGTGTTACGTCAAAAGGGTTATTACGGACTTGACGTTGATTTTGAATTCCTGGGTCTTGAAAATGCTGCAAAATACGCAGAATTCATCACCTTTGCAAGAGAAACCCTCAATCCGCAGGGTTATCCGGTTATGGTGGCTTTAGCACCCAAAACCAGCGTAACGCAGCCGGGTGCGTTATATCAGGGGCATGATTACAATGCTTTGGGACAGGCGGCAAACACAGTGCTGATAATGACATACGAATGGGGTTATACATTTCCGCCTACACCTATATGACCATGACGATAAAAATTATTTTATGCTTCCTGGTAAAATTGGATAAACGATAAGTTCAAAGTTATCGTTATAAGCATTTCCTCTTCGGTTTGGTTCGGTTTTTAAATACTCGGCACGTGCAATTATAGATTTCAAGAGGGAGTTTTTCTCATCTATCGTTTTAACGCTCTCGTATTTTTCAAGCACTTTCTCAATATGCGGTATTGATTTATTTTTTATTTCCAGCACACTCGATTTTTTGCGTATATCATCCTCTGATTCGTTTATCATTTTTATTAATGCAGCTTTGCGATCTGCGAGCTCTTTGTTTCGCTGTATAAACAACTCGGTGGTGTACACACCACTTTCGACAAGGTCATATGTTTGCGATATCTGTTTGTCGAGTTTAGCAATTTCATCACGGCATGATTTTACGGCTCCTTTTTTTATATCAATCGTATTTATAAGTTCGTCGTTCACGGTGTTCTTTTTTACTTTCAGCTTGTAGTCGGCAAGCCATGCTTTTAGAGATATAATCAGTTTATTTTCGACCGAGGACAGCGGAGCGGATATATTATCACAATATCTGTTATAACATTTTATAGTATCATATTTTACATGAGCATTAGGTCCGAGTCTCCCCATCATTCCGCCGCATTTCTTGCAATATACTATTCCAGACAATGGATTCTTAAGTGACAAGTCTTTCTTTAGACCTTTATGTGTATTATCAATGCGCTGCTTTTGAGCTCTATCAAACTCTGCTTTTGTTATAATAGCAGGGTGCAGACCTTTAACATAGATATAGTTTTCATTTCTAAATTGCTTTAATTTAATTTCTCCGTCAATATTAACCTTCTTTTCAACATTATAAGCCCATCGGATCATGCCAATATAGACAGGGTTTTTTAAGATGTCACTGATTGATGCCTTTGACCAGTTATCTATGTGCCGAGGCTTAATTCCGAGCTCGTCGAGCTTCCGGGCGATAATGGTCATACCATTACCGGCATTATACAAATTAAACATATATTTTACGGCTTTTGCTTCGGATTCTTTCGGAGCTAACGTCCAGCCCTTTCCATTTTTTATTTTAACTCTATCATAACCATACGGCGGAGTGGAGAGAATCGCTTTTCCTTCTTTTGCGGATACTAATCTGCCACGTTGTATTCGTCTGTTGATTGTTTTATATTCCCGGCGAGACATGAACAAACCAAACTCAAAATATTCTTCGTCATATTCGTTATCTGGATCGTATACCTTGACGGGAGTAATAATTTTAGTACCTGCCATTTTAAAGGCGCGAGCAACTACGCCCTGATCAATTGTGTCACCACGTGCAAGACGTTCAACTTCCATAACCAGCACGCCAGACCACATTCCTTGCTCCACCTCAGAGAGCAGTTGCTGCACCACAGGGCGTGCATTGATTGTTTCTCCGGATACTATTTCTTTATATATTTGTGTAATAGGCAAACTCATGCGTTTTGCTAAATCCAGTAAAGCCTTTTCATGTCGAGCAAGTGTCTCCATTTCGCCATGCGCCTCTGCTTCGAGATCAGCACGAGACTTACGCAGATATAAACAATATTGTTGCATTGTATTATTCTCCGATTTATAAATTTTAAGCCTCGCCCCTAATAAGGAGCGGGGCTCTTTTTTATTGTTATATAAGTGCTTTTGATTTTTGATGGTATTTTATTGAGAGCAGCTTTTCGCCTGCAGCCGTAAGCAGGATACCAATATCACGATATATCCCACGCTTGACATCCGGATCATCGAGCAGCTCCGCAGCTTCATCCAGGCATTCAATCCAATAATAAAGCTGCTGCTTTGAATATTCTTCTCCGCTTTTCGCTGCCCACTCAAGACGATTAATAACAGCAAATTGTAAACATCCTCCGAGCTGCATCTGGCGGCAAGTCTCTATTTGTTCATCAAGATAAAATGCCATTATATAAACCTCTATTTGTGATTTTTAAAATGATTTTATGTAGATTGTTCTGTAGATACTTTTACAACATCAGAAGATCGAACAATAAAAACAAATTTATTTGTTCCGTCGCCGAATGTACTTTCATCAAAATTGAATTCAAATTCTTGCCAATCAGCAGGTACTTCCCAAGCCAAATGTCCTTTTAGTTTCTTACCGGCAGCGATATCATCAGTAAGTGTTGAATTGCCATCAATGTCATTAAATAGTAAAGCTTGATCAACTGCGTAGTCGTCAACATAACCCTTAGCATAAAGACGGTTGAAGTAATCATCTTGAGCAGATATGTTCTCTACTACAAAAGATAAGACAAGGAAAACTTTTCCGCTTTTAGGTTCTTCAGTCATGTATTCACCGGTAATTTTGTCATATTCTTTTGCAGATAATAAAGATAATTTCCATTTACTATTCTGCAAGGAGTCACCAACTGTACCACTATCTGCTGCAAGTGATTCATCGGCAGATTTTTCTTCTGTGCTTTGATTCTTAACAACTGGATCTGAATTGTTTAAGGAAGACAAATCGCATCCAGTAAGTGTAGTGAGAAACAATACGGATAAAATAAAAGTGCATAAAATACGCGTGAGTGAAACTTTCATGATAATCTCCTTTATATTTATATTTACGAATAATACAAAATTAAATTTGAGCTTCAATTCATTTATTGATAATACTCGTTTAATTTATCCTCTAAAAAATCATTTTCGTAAAATTTTAAGGCTTTACGAACAAAGCCCTCGGTTACTTTAAAATATTCAGCGATTTCCCATACCTCTTCATTACCTTGCTTCATAAAAGCTTTTAGTTTTTTAAAAGGTAAGAGTTTTTTAATTGCCCATTTGTCTGCTTTGTACTCATGTTTACTTTTCAAATCGCAGGGGGAGTGAGTATTATAAAAGCTGTCTGTCATACAATGTCCGATGTCATGTATTAGTTTTACGCGTTCATCAGTTGATGATGTAATTTTATTCGGATCTATACCGATACAATAATCATCCTTTGCAAATCTAATCGAAAGACAACTACATTTAAGAGTAGTATACCTGATATCTATATTATTCTTTTCTGCAAACTCATGTATCTTTTCCATTTTTTCTTGTCTCTTTAACGTAACGAGCGAAGCGTTTCACTTCTTCGTACATCTCATCTGTTACTCCTTGTTCACCTTCAAACAAAGCGAACATAATGTCCTCGTCAGTAGGTACAGTTCTTGTACTTTCCGACGGTTTTTCTTTTATATCGGTATTTCCGAGAAGGTAATCAACTGAGACATTAAAATAATCAGCTATCTTTTTTAATGTCTCACCACGTGGCGTTCTACCATTTTTCCATTCCGTTACACCACCAGATGATAAATTGAGTTTTTTTGCAACCGCGTTAGGGGTTGTTCCGGATTCTTCACATAATTTTGAAAATACATCAAAAAACAAAAGTATACCTCCAAGATATGCAAACTCAACAAGTTGAGACGCTAAAATTTGTGCAACCGTACAAATCTCAACAAGTTGATGCTTTTGTATTGACAATCTCAACAAGTTGAGCTATACTTGTCACATAACAAATACATAACAAATAGTAATAGGTTTATTGTTATTTAGTGAAAACATAATTTTAATAATTATATTACAAGTTACATTACTTGTCAAGGGGGGTGAGCGCACAAATGTTCGTTTTTAATAATGATTCTGCTCGACGGGTTTATACACCTTGGGGTAAAGAAGTAATTAAAAGGTTAATAGATCGAGATATGCGACAATCTGACCTTTTAACAAAGCTTCAAACCGAAGGATTCAACATCAACAAGCACCATTTATCTAACCTGATGTATGGAGTTGGTACATCAGCAAGGACAGGCGAAATAAAAGAAATCAATCGCATTCTTGAAATTGAGTAAACACTTATCAACACAACATATTATACCTCAAAAGGATGGTGTAAAAAAATGGGAACTAACCCTACAAAAGCCGCAAACAACATATACTGCAGGTACAGAAAACAAGCAGCAAAGTATAACGACAAATTAAACAGCCGTGAAGGAGCTGCAGAGCTGCTCGGCATATCTCCATCATCACTTGCAGATTATGAGCTGAACATAACGAAATTCGTTCCGGTAGACAAGGTGCTGCTCATGGCTGACCTCTACAATGCACCAGAGTTGAAAATGAATTACTGCGCTAACGAGTGTCCTCTTGGTGCTGGACATGACGAAATGCCGGACATGCCCGCAGAAAGAATTTATATACGAGTTAAGAATGCCATTGACGAAATCGACCAATCGATGAATACACTGTCAGATATTATGGACGATGGTATTATTACCGATGATGAAAAATCTACTCTGAAAGATGTAAAAAGCCAATTTATAAAATCACGACAGCGAATAGATGAAGCGATAACGGTGCTTGAAAAAGCTGAACGCAGCGGCAGGTTCTGACATAAAATATTAGGTAAGGAGTTGATTTTATGGCTGTTGCAGCTGATTACATGGATGGTAACACACACATTATAATTCGAGATGATTATTGTGTAAAAACCAAGGAAGAAGTTGATAAAGTGCTCGACAGAATATCTGAAATCTATGTTCGCATATTCACAAACCAAGCAATAGCTGATTCGGCAAATCAACAATGCGGGAATATAACGAAAAAGAAAGGAATTTAGAAATGGCAAATTTTGAATACAGACTAATCAGAGTAAACGGAATAATGTACGATCCGCCACTGGACGAGGGCATTTAGCATGAGGTAGAAATACTTAATAGGTACGGTATAAAAACCTATGAATCGTGCGAAAGCGGAAGAGGTCATGCTTTCCCCGAACCGATTGTAAGATTTCATAGGCATAAAGAAGAAGGCTTTAGAGCGCTTGCAGTAGCGTTGCAAAACGGATTAAAACCTTCATCTTTTAGACAGTTCTGGAGCATAATTGACGGTGAACCGATCGGGTTCAAATGGGAAATGACATTCTATCGCTAAAATAGAATTTTACTTCCCTTCCTTGTCTAGTCTTTCACATTCCTTGCAAAGCGGCTTTCCACCGTCACCACGCCTTAGATTTTCTTTTTCAATGTTGTTTCCAACATTACATTCTGTGTTGTGGTGATGAACATTCTGTTTTACGGAATGCCACGGATGTGTTTTAGACATTTTATCACCTCCTTATAAAGCATATTATCACAAAATATGTATAAATACAACAAAAAATTTAAATAATCTTGCAGAAAGGTTAGGACAAGCTATGAAAAAACTTTTTAGCCTTATTGTTTTTCTCGGTTCTGTTCTATTACTCGGTACAGCCGGAGCGAGCGATGCCGGAACGATAGACGGTAGCCAGATATGGTTACAAGTATCAATATCTGCCGTACTCATCGGCGGAGGGTACATAGGCATGGAAGTAATAAAGAAAAACGCCTCCGGTACTCGTAATACCGAAAGCGCGCAAACAAAAATACATACATATGGATTATACCACTAAAAGAAAGGATTTGTCAATATGAACGCAAAAAATAATCAGGACACATGCAGCGCTTGCATGTACTTCTCCGGCGATGATAAAAGCAAATACCACTGTGAGGGATTAGACGCATACAAAAAGACATACGGCGCACCGAATCCTACCGCCCAGGCATGTAGCAATTTTTGTCCGGAAAGTACAATCAATATAAGCGATTTTGAACCGGAAGAGCAAGATGATACAGACATAGCAAAAAAACTCGTTTATATCGATATCGATAAAATATATCCTCATCAGCACAACCCACGCAAAGAACTTGGAGATCTAACCGAACTGGCAGACAGTATCAAAACAAACGGTATTTTGCAAAATCTTACAGTCATACCGGGACACACCCTCACTGATGCGGAATATACAGAGTTGTGCAAAAAGTATAAATCCTCTCCAACGGAAGAACTCCGCTGCCAAATGAATACACGTATTAGTAAGGACGGTTACACCGTTGTCATCGGTCACCGCCGACATGCAGCTGCGAAGCTCGCCGGATTGGATAATGTGCCGTGTACCATAGCTGAGATGGACGATAAACAACAAATTGCAACCATGCTTCTGGAGAATATGCAGCGTAACGATTTAACGTTGCTGGAACAGGCTCAGGGTATGCAGATGATGTTTGACTTCGGCAGCACAGCAAGCGAGATTTCAGAGCAGACAGGATTCTCAAAAAGCACAATCAACCGCAGAATTAAGTTACTCGAACTAGATCAAGACAAGCTATCAAAATCAATCGGTCGAGGTGCTACACTACAGGATTTTATTGAGCTCGATAAAATCAAAGATATAAAAAGCAAAAACAAGGTGCTTGAATCGGTCGGTACGTCAAACTTTAACTATGAGTTAAAAAAAGTAATCGATCAGGAAAAATTGGAGGAAGGTAAAACAATTTTAATTCCGGTTTTGGATTCCTTTGCAAAGCGTGTTGATAATTCAAACAGTCTTCATTGGCTTAAAGCTATATTTTTTTCAGAGGCGAAGACATTTCAAAAACCGGATGATGCAGGTAAAAAGAAGTATTGCTATACCCTATCAGGATCAGGCTCATACGCTTATCTGTACACAGACAGAGAAAAAAGCAGCGCTGCTCCGGTTGTCGATGAAGCGGCAGAAAAAAGAAAAGAACTTGCTTCTAAGCTTGAAGAAATTGTGAAACGCATGTTTGAGTTGAGATATGATTTTATTAAATCGTATTCGGTAGCAGAAGTAAAAAAACATATTTCTGTAATTATCGAATTTACAACGAGGTTTATGCTCGACGATAACAGCTATACGAGCGATAAACTATTATGTAAGCTGCTGGGTGCTGACGAGGACGAAGATGATGCTTTAGATTACGATAAAATCGTAAAGGAATCAAGCCCTGAGGTAGTATTGTTTCTCATTGTATACGCGTACTCGGATAACGCAAACGCAAAATGCCATGATTGGTACTGCAAATACGAGGAAAATGAGGAGCTGAGCATGCTATATAATATGCTGCAAAAACTCGGATATCAGATGTCGGACGAGGAAACAGCCATATTAAATGGTACGCATGAGTTATATGTAAAAGTAGAAAGGATATAAACATGCCACTTATTAAAAAAGAAACTATTAACAACGTCAAGAATATACATGCCGTCGATGAGCTGAATATGATTTGCACGCTGCTTAGCATTGGACTTGAATATGTCGACGGTGAAGAGCAGCCCGAACTTAAAACTCTCATACGCTGTGCATTGGATAAAGCTGATCGGCTGTCCATGCAAACAGTATAAATATGTAAAGGTTAAAAAATAAGAAAGGATGTCACACAATGCAACTTATAAAAATGGTTTTATCAAACTTCCAAGGCATCAAGAGCTTCACTTTTGAGCCAAATGGAAACGCTGTTAATGTGTATGGCACAAACGCTGCCGGCAAGACAACGCTTTATAACGCATACACCTGGCTTCTCTTCGATAAAGCATCAACCGGAGAGAAAGGCTTCTCCCCAAAAACCAAGGATAGCCAAGGCAATGACATACATTATCTCGACCACAGCGTGGAAGGTATTTTCAAGCGAGAGGATGGCAGCATAGTTACATTCAAAAAAGTTCTTCACGAAAACTGGCAAAAAGTGCGAGGATCAATCGAAGAGACCTTCTCCGGACACAAAACCGAGTATTACAAGGACAACATACCAATGTTGAAATGTGATTACGACAGTCACCTTGCAGTTTTATTTACACCAATGCAAGCACAGATACTCACACAGCCATTATACTTCCCTGAAACAATGAGCTGGCAGGAACGCCGACAGCTTCTCCTTGAGGTGTGCGGCACTGTTAAAGACGAGGATGTTATTGAACTCAATCTGGACAAGCTCGGAGACCTCCCAAGCACATTGTTAATGCCGGGTACAACAGACCGATTTTATACTGTAGATGAATACAGGAAGATAACAGCAGTTCAGTGCAAGGAAATAAACGATAAGATTACTGCAATTCCAAACCGAATAGACGAAGCAAAAAGAGCAATGCCGGATATTACGGGCATTAACCCGGACGTTGTACAAGCCTCAATAAAAGCCATCCTTGACGAAAAAGCAGCACTCGAGACTGAGAAAGCGACAGCGAACAACAGTACCGCAAAACAGGCTATAACAAAAGAAATAGCCGACTTACAGATAAGCAATATACAGAATAAAGCCAATTACCTAAGAAGCGGTGATAGTAGCCAGGGAGCTGAGCGTGCAAGAATAGCAACGATGGAAGCAGCTTTGCCGGAACATACCAAAAAAAGGTTTGATTGCACATTAAGGATCAGCGTACTCCAGAGCAAGCTCGAAACCGCAAAAAAACTGCGTGAGAACTACGATGCTGAATACAAGGAACTATACCACACCGAATGGCAACCGAAAGCGGAATTCACCGACACAGTATGCCCAACCTGCGGACAAGCCATTCCAGCAGATACGATCGAAGCAGCCCGGAGGAAACACGCTGATGCAGAGGAAAACGAAAGAGCTGCATTTAATCTCAACAAAAGCAGCCGACTTGAATCTATCAAAAACACGGTTACTGAGAAATGCTCAAAAGCGATCATAGCCGACCTTGAGAAAGAAATCGCTGAAGAACAGGATATGCTTGAGCAAATCGATGGCTGCATAACCAGTCTTATGCAAACTATAAAAGAAGCGAACGATAATCTTCCGAAAGCTACGGAGTGGGAGCAGACCGAAGAGTTCGCCACCTACACCGCACAGCTTGCCGAATTGCAAACAAAACTTAACAACGAGGATGACAGCACTGCCGAGCAAAGAAAAGCGATACAGAGCGAAATAGACAACGCACAAGCCCGCCTTGATGAGCAAAACGATAGATTGTATAAGCTCCAAACAGCCAAAACACAACAAGCCAGAATCGAGGAACTCGATAAAGAGCAGAAGCAGCTTGCCAAACAGCACGGAAGGCTTCAAAAGGGTTTATACCTCTGCGAAGAATTCGTGAGATTAAAGGTTTCGATGCTCGATAACCTGATTAACAGTAGATTTGAAACCGTAAAGTTCAAATTGTTCGAGGATCAGATAAACGGTGGCTTAAAAGAGTGCTGTGAGGTAATGGTGCCGGGTGAAAGCGGGCTCGTGGAATTTCGTTCGGCGAACAATGCCGCAAGGATTTGTGCCGGATTAGAAATTATCAATACACTATCAAATTATTGGGGAATCAGTTTACCTGTGTTTGTTGATAACGCCGAGAGTGTGGTAAACCTGCAGCCAATCGCTTCACAGGTCATAAGACTGGTGGTCAGCGAGCAGGACAGGGAGCTAAGGACAGAGGTGGCATGATGAAATCTGTATAAGACAAAGCAAACGCCGAATTTGAAAAGCGGCAAATATGTATGTTTGATAATATCGAGCAGTAAGAAAGGAGATTGCATTTTGAAATGTGCTTATTGTGGAAAGGAACGACCTCTTGAAGAATTAAAAGAAGGTAAAATTATCTGTAGAGAAAGAGATACATTTTCGGGAAAACAAAAAATAGTTACTAAAAATAAATTATTCTGCAAAGATGCTCCTTGTCAAGGTTACTATCAAATGGGGGAAGAAGGATAATAGAAAAACGATATAACGCCGTAAGGCTTATATACCAACGGAGTATAGGATGTGGGTTAGTCAACTCCGGTCAAAAACGATGGAACCCTCCGCCCGGCAGAGTGCATCTGCCCCATCCCCACCGAATGAGTGACCTCACCAAAAATCAGGTATCACATACGGAATGAAACCACATATTTGGGAGTGTGTCATCCGGTCGAAGAGCGGATAGCGTGAAGAAAGGCAACGGCGAAACGGTGGCTACGGGATACCTACTCCCCAACAGGTGCGGAACGGAAAGACGAACCCATATGCGATAACAAAAGAGCGTTCAGTCTGACAGCCCGGAAAGACGGGCTTTACATTAAAAACCTTTTTGTGAATGACAAATCGGAAGAAAAGACGGTTGACTGCTCGGACAGACGGGCAACAAAAATAAAAAGAAAAGGAGATTAAAAATGGCAGAAACAAAAACAGCAAAAACAACACAAGAAGAAAACATCTCAGCGGACCAGGAAAAAAAGAAAGAGTACAGTACGGCACTAACAAAAGTATATGATGCCTTCTTGCCAATGATTGAGCGGCAGCTCTCCGGCAATGGCATTTCAATGTCAGCATATTCGAAACAATGCGTACTTAACGCTTTAAGTGGCATTAATACGCTATTGTCAAAGGATGGTACAACCTTCGGGGACGCCTCATTGGACAAGTCGTCTCTTACAGACATCTTAATGTATGTAGCAGGGTTTCAACTCAATGCCTCCGCTAGTCCAAAAGAGATCTATTTTATTCTTCGTAAGACAAAACAAGGTGACGAGTGGAAAAAACAAATCGAACTTGGTGTCGAGGGAGATGGAAACGATGCTATCCTTGCAAGGTTCGGCAGAGATATAAAGAAAATCTGCCAGATATGGAAGGTCAAAGAAAACGACGAATTCACATATCCCTGTTTTAACGGACTTGATATGCAACCTCCCACATGGAAACCGACAGGAAGCGGCAAGCTCTCGAAGATTGTCTATCCGGTAGTAAAGAACGACAATATAATCGAGTTCTATATTTCCGAGCGTGCCGATGTTATTGTAAACCTGCTTGCACACATAACAAACAATATGATGTACGAAACCTTCGGTATTTATGACGGTTCATGGAAGAACGGACAACCTGTCCATAAACCGACCGAAGCCGAGAAAGCAGAGGTTAAGAAAAAGAAGCGGGATATCCTCGGCAGAGTCGCCGAAATGGGTTTAGACGCAGCCTTAGAC
>ENA-UOOR01000686-UOOR01000686.1-fermentation-metagenome-genome-assembly--contig:-NODE-686-length-45834-cov-118.303938_pt1 | contig 45834 bp, 38 predicted proteins | sample MGYA00245780_ERZ724029 | MGnify/ENA primary metagenome ERZ724029 (study PRJEB28704, sample SAMN03018315) | fermentation metagenome | biome: anthropogenic terrestrial biome; feature: soil...
ATCAATTCATCTCGCTACCTATAGAGGAAGGGGACTTCTTGATTAGATTGTTAAATTGGGTTGGGTTTTATTTATTTGAAAATGAATATTTAGTTGTTGGTCCATTTCAGGGTAAACCAGCTTGTGTTGAAATTCAAGTAGGAAATGGTGTTTGTGGAAAAGCCTTTCAATTAAACCAAGTTTTAAACGTGAAAAATGTGCATTTATTTGAAGGTCATATAGCCTGTGATAGTGATTCAAATAGTGAATTGGTCATCCCACTGGTTAAAAATGACATTAAAATTGGTGTGCTAGATATCGATTCACCCCTCTATAACCGTTTCGATAGTGATTTACAAAATTTTTTTGAATCATTCGCTCACCTATTATTAACTTATTACAAAGATTCTTGACAAAATAGTTTCACATGGTATAATATAGCAGTCGGTAAAAAGCAGGCATTACATTTATTTATTCCTAATCTCTACCCGTAGGGGAGCTAGTAACCTTATCTGCTTAAGGTGAAAACTGCAGAATGATTACTTAAATGGATTATTGCATTTTTGCCACCAAACTATAAGGAGGTAAAAATTATGAGTCGTTACACTGGACCATCATGGAAGATTTCTAGACGTTTAGGCTATTCAATTAGCGAAACTGGTAGAGAACTCAAAAAACGTCCATTTCCACCTGGACAACACGGACAAAGACGTAGTAAATTAAGTGACTACGGACAACAGCTTCAAGAAAAACAAAAAGTTAGATACACTTATGGCGTATCTGAAAAACAATTTCTTAAAACATTCAATGAAGCTAAAAATATGTCAGGTGTTCATGGGGAAAACTTTATTAAATTGTTAGAATCTAGACTAGATAACGTTGTTTATCGTTTAGGTTTCGCTCTTACTAGAGCTCAAGCAAGACAATTAGTAAATCATGGACATATTCTTGTTGATGGCAAGAAGGTAGACATTCCTTCTTACAGATTAGTCCCAGGTCAAACCGTTTCATTAAAGGAAGCATCAGCAAACTTAAAAGTTGTTGAACAAGCTCTTGAAGCTATCGTTTTAAGAAAAGAATTCCTTTCCTATGATGAAACTAAAAAAGCTGGAACATTTGTAAGATACCCTGAAAGATCTGAAGTTCTTCCAGAAATCAAGGAAAACCTAATTGTTGAATACTACAACAGATAATCAAAATAAAAAGCGCGTTTGCGCTTTTTTTTCTTGTTAAAGTGTTTATTAATATATAATTCATATTTTAACGATGAATATTATTAATAATTCACATATTTAAATAATATTATTTAGATAAAAAAAAGAGGTTTTGACCTCTTTTTAAAGTTATTTTTTAACTGCTGCTTTTACAAGTGTTAAGAAATCAGCAGGATCTAAAGAAGCCCCACCAACTAAAGCACCGTCAATGTTTGGTTGTGCTAACAATTCATCAATATTTGATGGTTTAACTGAACCACCATATAAGATTCTAACTTTTTCAGCAACTGAACTACCATATAATGATTCAATGACGCTTCTGATTGCTAAAATTGTTTCTTCTGCTTGTTCTTTAGAAGCAGTTTTTCCGGTTCCAATCGCCCAGATAGGTTCATAGGCAATTATGACCTTACCCATTTGTTCTGCTGAGATTCCAACAAAAGCGTTTTCTACTTGGCCTTTAATCCAGTTATTCGTGGTTCCTGCTTCTCTAATATCAAGTGTTTCGCCTACACATACAATAGGTGTCAGTTCATGTTCTAAGGCTGCATGAACTTTTTTATTAACAAACGCATCCGTTTCATTAAACATTTGACGACGTTCACTGTGTCCTAGAATTACATAGCTTACACCAGTGGTTTCTAATACACGCGGTGAGGTTTCACCTGTAAATGCACCGAATTCTTCGTAGTGCATATTTTGTGCGCCTATTTTAAGATTTTCACCTTGTCGTTTAACTAAGCATCTTAATAGCACATCATTAGCACAGATTACAGTTTCAACTAAGTCAGTAGATGGGACTTCCTGGGTGACAGAATAAATAAATTGTAAAGCCTCATCACGAACTTTATACATTTTCCAATTTCCTGCAATGACAGGTTTTCTAAGTTTATTCATATTATCTTCTTTTCTTTATTGTTTAATAATTGAAGCAATATCATTGATTGCTTCTTCAGCATGTGATCCGGTGGCAACAATTCTAACATTCTTGCCTTTGGGAATTGCTAAACTCATCAATCCTAAAATACTCTTTAAATCTACCACTTTGTCTTCATAGTGTAATTCAATATCAACTGCGTATTTGCTAGCTGCTTGAACAATTTTAACCGCCAATGAAGCGTGTAAACCTACAGTACTCTTTAATGTAATATCTTTAGTCATCTTTCTTTCCTCCTAAAACATCGGTGGGGTTGATATCCACAATACCTTTGTTTTCTTTTCACTTATATTTATTAAGAAGTGTTCTTTGTTTGCTAAATAGTAAAATGATTCGCCTGTTTTTACAAGATATCTTTTCTTGTTTAAAACTAAAACAACTTCACCTTCTAGACAGTATCCAAACTCTTCACCAGCATGTGGTTTATCAATTTCTGAACTTCCGCCAGGTTTGATTTCAATTATAATGGGCTCCATTTCATATTTTAATGCATTTGGAACAATCCAACTAATAATATGCTTTAAATCAACGTTTTCTTGTTCGAAAAAATCTGACTCATTATGGACAATTTGATCATCGTTTTGACTTGAGAAAAAATCTTGTGCATTTGTTCCCAATACTTCCAATAATGAGAAGAATGTTTCTAATGATGGACTAGATATATTTCTTTCTATTTGAGAAATATAACCTTTAGTAAGCTCAAGGCGATTAGCTAACTCTTGTTGAGTTAAACCATTCTCTAATCGTAATTCTTTAATCTTACTACCGATATCCATTATTTGTCGCTAATACATTCAACTCCAGGTAGCACTTTACCTTCTAGATATTCTAGTGATGCACCCCCACCAGTTGAGATGTGTGTCAATTGAGTTTCAAATCCAAATTGAATTGCAGCTGCAGCAGAATCTCCACCACCAACAATTGTGATAGCATCTTTTAAGTTAGCTAATGTTTGCGCAACACCAATCGTGCCTTTTTGATAGTTTTCCATTTCAAAAACACCCATTGGTCCATTCCAAACAACTGTTTTCGCATCTTTTAAAATTGAACTGAATAATTCAATCGTTTTTGGTCCAATATCTAAGCTCATTTCGCCTTCTTTAATAGATGTAATTGGCCCAACATGAGAAGGTTTAATATCTTTAAATTCAGGTGTAAATAAGAAGTCAACCGGTAAAACTAATTTGTCTTTACCTTTTTCAAGTAATTTTTTTGCCAATGGAATTTTATCTTCTTCAAGTAATGATGTCCCTACATTATATCCTTGTGCCGCTAAGAATGTATAAGCCATACCACCACCGATTAATACTTTATCGGCAATGTTTAACAAGTTTGAGATAACTTCTATTTTATCTGATACTTTAGCACCACCCAATACAGCCATAAAAGGACGTTTTGGATTGTCTACCGCACCGCCAATAAACTTAATTTCTTTTTCTAGCAGGAAGCCAGCAGCTGTTTGCTTGATATTGCTAGCGATACCTACATTAGACGCATGTGCTCTATGTGCTGTACCAAACGCATCATTCACAAATACATCACCTAGACTTGCCCAATATTTACCAAGTTCAGGATCGTTTTTAGATTCTTTCTTACCATCAATATCTTCAAATCTTGTGTTTTCAAACATTAATAGTTCGCCGTCTTTTAAGGCAGCGATTGCTTGTTCTAATTCTTTTCCTCTCGTATGAGGAATGAATTTAACTGGTTTACCTAGTAAAGCCTGTAATCTTTCTTGAACAGGTTTTAATGAATTTTTCGCTTTGTCATCTTCGGTTTTAACTCTTCCTAAGTGAGAAAACAAAATGGCTCTCCCACCTTGATTAATTACGTACTCGATTGTTGGAATCGCAGCGGTAATTCTATTATCGTCAGTAATAACGCCTTCATCATTCATTGGAACGTTAAAATCAACTCTAATCAATACTTTTTTTCCTTTTAATCTAATGTCTTTGACAGTTAATTTTGACATACTTATCCTCCTTAAATTACATTGTCTTATACCGTTTAATATTATAACACTTAATCTTATTTAATTCTATATAAGGAGCAATGAAAATGTTAACATTAACTAAACATTATCCATACAACTAGAAGATGTTATATAGGTGTTAACTCGTTTTGCATTGTTAAACCCCTTAATTAGAAGATGATAACTAAGATTTAATTCCAATGTATCTAAATCATTAAAGGTAATGATTGAATTTTGTTTATTTTTCTCTATTTTATAGATTTTATAGTAGTTTATCCATACCGTTTCATATAGTTTAGGCGATTTAGTGGGAATTAATAAAGTATACTTATCAATATAAATAGGTATTTTAACGTTAATATGACAGTTTTTTTTTGTTAAAGCTACTCTTGAATCATAATCAAATAGAGCTTTTTTACACATCAATTTTACGATACTTAAGCAACTTTTATTGATAACTTTTTTCGTGTTTTTACTAACAATTATGCATTGATTGTTTTTATGATACATATATTTCATTTTTTTTATAAAAGAAAAAGGACCAGATGGTCCTTTAAATTATTTTTTAGGCTCTTCAGCTTTTGGTTTTGGTGCAGCTTTTGGCTTTGGTTCAGCCTTTGGCTTTGGTGCAGCTTTTGGTTCAGCTTTTTCAGGTTCAAGTTTGAATTGTTCTTGATCAACAACAAATTCATCTTCAACTTTTTCTTTTTTAGTTGGTTTTGCAACACCTTCAGCTGGTAAATTTTGGTCATAAACCAATCTTAATTCACTTTCTGGATCAAAGAAATGTGATTTGTTCATATCTAAAGCCAATTTGAAATGGTCACCAATTCTGATGTCTGCTCTTGCATCAACACTTGCAACAACACTAAATCCATTAATGTTTGTATAAATATTTGTTTCAGCACCTAGTAATTCAGCCACATCAACTTCAACTGTAACAACAGATTCAGGATAAGTTTCAAACACGACTGGATCATCATGAATATCTTCTGGTCTAATTCCCATAACAATCTGTTTACCGAAGAAACGGTTTTGTTTAATAATTGCTAGTTTTCCTTCAGGAACTTTAATCTTATAATCTCCACTCGTAAAGTAACCATCATTATTTACAATACCTTCGATAAAGTTCATTGGAGGTGTTCCAATAAAGCCACCGACGAAAATATTATCTGGATAGTCATAGATTTCTTTTGGTGCACCAACTTGTTGGATATAACCATCTTTCATAACAACAATTCTTGATGCCATGGTCATCGCTTCAATTTGGTCGTGTGTGACATAAATAGTGGTTGTATCTAATCTATTATGTAATTTAATTAATTCTCCACGCATTTGAACACGAAGTTTAGCGTCAAGGTTTGATAAAGGTTCGTCCATTAAGAATACTTTTGCATTTCTAACAATCGCTCTACCTAAGGCAACTCTTTGTCTTTGCCCACCTGATAAAGCTTTTGGTTTTCTGTCTAAGTATGGAAGTAATCCTAAAATACCTGCAGCTTCTTTCACTTTTACATCGATTTCATTTTTAGGCATTTTTCTAATTTTTAAACCGAATGCCATATTATCATATACCGTCATATGAGGGTATAATGCGTATGATTGGAATACCATTGCGATATTTCTATCTTTTGGTGCAACATCATTAACGACTAAGTCGTCAATCATAAGTTCGCCTGATGAGATTTCTTCTAGTCCAGCAATCATACGTAAGGTTGTAGATTTACCACAGCCTGAAGGTCCAACTAAAACAACAAATTCTCTATCTTTAATATCTAGATTAAAGTCAAAAACCGCTTGGACACCGTTTGGATAAATCTTATTAATATTATTTAATTTTAAAGTTGCCATTATTTCTCTCCTTTTTATTATAGATTTGTCAACGCTTACATTATAACGTTAATCACTAAAAAATAAAATGTGCAAATTGCACATTATTTTATCTAATAATATTATAAATTTCTTAGAAAAACATAAACAAATGCGGCATCTTCAAACTTTCTAACATCAAATCCAGTAATCTTATAGAACTTATCAAGTCTGTTTTCTAATGTGTTTCGGTGAAGGTTAGCTTCTTTAGCGGCCTTTGACTTATTTTGATTATAGGTTAAATATAATTTAATCGATTGTAAGAATTCTTTATCGTTATATAAAGATTTAAATAGTTCTTTTTTCATATCTTCAGTCACATGCTTGTTTACTTCATCATAAAAAATCGTTTTATCGTTGATATAAGTTTTAGTGAAAATTGGTTTATCAATTGTTTCTTGAAGATGGGTCAATAACTGATTTTTTGTGTTAAAGTGGTTTGATTCATATAATCTTAAATCAGAATAAAAGTCACTGTTGGTGTTATTAATGATGACATTCCAATCATTATCACTTCTAACCACATCAATAGCTAACAAAATATCATTATGAATTGAAACATCAGGTTGCACCATTAAATCATTTAATAGTTCAATTAATGTTTCTTTTTCAAAAGGATTAAGTTTTGTAATACCTTTAATTAATATATAATAACCGTACATAAACTTCACCTACTTAATTATACCGTATTTTATTCAAGATAACCATATTTTGATGTGATATAATAGGTTAGGAGTGATACTATGAAATATCCGAAATTTCTTAAAGAAGGAAATACCATTGGCATATTTGCCCCAAGTTTTGGGGCCAACATCGAACCTTACAAATCAAGATTGGAATCTGCTTTAAGTAAATTTAAAATACTGGGTTACAAAACAGAGATTAAAGGAAACATTTTTGGTTACTTTAATGGGGCATCATCGGCTAAAGAATCAAGAGCTCAAGCTTTTATGGATTTATATAAGGATCCTAATGTCGATTTTATATGGAGTGTTGGTGGTGGCGAATGGATGATGGAAATAATTCCTCTTATAAACTTTGAAGAATTAAAACATTATCCGCCTAAATTTTTTATGGGTTATTCTGATAACACGAATCTAACGTTCTTAATGAATACTTTATTAGATACGGTTAGCATTTATGGTCAAAATGTGACTGAGTTTGGGATGAACATCTGGGACAAATCATTAAATGATGCCATTAATATTATTAGTGGAAAAACATTAAGACAGGATAGTTTCCCATTACACGAACCGAATGAAGTCATTCAAACAGACCCACTTCAAAGTTACACACTTACTGAAAAAACAATTTGGAAAAATCTTAAGGGTGAAAAAGAAATAAAACTTGAAGGAAGACTTTTGGGTGGTTGTTTAGATGTATTAATGATTTATCCTAAAACTATATTTGATAAGGTGGAAGAATTTATTCAAACTTATCAAAAAGAGGGTATTATCTGGTTTTTAGAGGCTTGTGACTTTAATGTGTTTGCCTTAAAGAGAGCTTTATGGCAGCTAAAAGAAATAGGTTGGTTTAACAATGTTAAGGGCATAATTTTTGGTAGACCGATGTCCGCTAAACCTATTTTAGATCTAGACCAATATCAAGCAACTCTAGATATTTTAGGTGATTTAAACATTCCTATTATTATGGATGCCGATATTGGACATGTCCAACCAACCATGACTATTTTGAGCGGGGCATTTGCTGAGATTATCTCAAAAGATGGAAAAGGTTCTATTACATACAAATTAAAATAAATAAGGTTCCCTTCTTGGGAACCCTTATTTTTTTATCCTATAGAACCTTCCATCTCTAATTTAATTAGCTGATTTAACTCAATTGCATATTCCATTGGAAGTTCTTTTGAAAATGGTTCAATGAAACCCATCACAATCATTTCAGTCGCTTCCTCTTCAGTTAATCCTCTACTCATTAGGTAGAATAATTGGTCTTCTGATATTTTTGAGACGGTTGCTTCATGTTCTAAAAAGACATCACTATTCTTTACAACATTAACTGGAATGGTATCACTAAATGAATATTCATCTAAAATAATCGTATCACATTCAACGTGGGCTTTAGCGCCTTTAGCGTTTTTCCCAAAATCAACTTTACCGCGATAATTTACTTTACCGCCACCTCTTGAAATAGATTTAGAAATGATGGTTGAAGTGGTATTGGGCGCGATATGAATCATCTTGGCACCAGTATCTTGGTGTTGTCCTTTTGAAGCGAAGGCAATTGAAATGGTTGTCCCTTTTGCCCCTTCTTCAGCCAAGATACAGGAAGGATATTTCATGTTTAGATTAGAACCTATGTTCCCATCAATCCATTCCATATGGCCATTTTTTTCTACCCATGCTCTTTTGGTAACTAAGTTAATAACGTTATTAGCCCAGTTTTGAATGGTTGTATAGCGACAATGCCCATTTTCATGAACAACAATTTCAACAATTGCCGCATGTAGAGAATCTTTTGTAAAGATTGGCGCGGTACAACCTTCAACATAATTAACACTAGCACCTTCATCAACAATAATTAAAGTTCTTTCAAATTGACCCATTTGTTCACTGTTTATTCTAAAATAAGACTGCAGTGGTTTTTTCACTTTAACACCCTTTGGTACATAAATGAAAGACCCACCACTCCATACAGCACTATTCAGCGCGGCATATTTATTATCTGTATAGGAAACAATCGTCCCAAAATATTTTTTAACCAATTCTGGGTATTCTCTTAAAGCCGTATCCGTATCACAGAAAATAACGCCTTCTTTTTCTAATTCTTCTTGAGTTGAATGGTAAACAACTTCACTTTCGAATTGGGTTGATACACCACCAAAAAATTTTCTTTCCGCTTCAGGAATTCCTAAACGATCAAACGTATTTTTTATATCTACCGGAACTTCATCCCAGGAGGTCTCCGTTCTTTCTGAAGCTCTAATAAAGTATGTTATCTCATCAAAATCAATTCCACTTAAATCTGGTCCCCAAGTTGGGTTTGGTCTATTAACAAATTCTTCATAAGCTTTTAATCTAAAATCTAACATCCATTCTGGTTCATTCTTATATTTAGAAATGGCTCTTATCACATTTTCATTTAACCCTTTATCCAGTTTAATGACAGGTGTGTTTTCCGTTTGGAAACCATATTGATATTCACCAATAATCGAATCTATTTTCTTTTTATTATCATCCATTTGAACTCTCACCTTCTTTTATCAATCCTTGTTCAAGTGCTTTCCAAGCTAAACTAGCACACTTGATTCTTGCGGGAAATTGGCTAACACCGCCATATGCTAAGGCGTCTCCAATTAACAATGTATCATCATAAGGCTTTGCCATCAATAAGTTATAAAACGCATCGATAACTTTAAGAGCCTCATTCACTTCTTTATTTATTAATGTTTCAGACATCACTGAAGCACTGGAACAACAGATTGAACAACCAGTTCCTTCGTGTCTGATATCTGTAATTTGATGTCCGGTAACTTTTACTTGTATCGTCATATCATCGCCACAAGACGGGTTATGTAAATGTACCATAAAATAAGATGGATCTTCTATTAATCCTTTATGAAGCGGACTTTTATAATGTTCCATGATGACCGCTCTATATAAATGATCTAAATTCATTATATCACCTTAAAACTTTCTAAAAAAATCTCTTGCTTCAATGACTGATTCAATAAATTTGTCACAATCACTAAAGTCATTATAAATATAAAATGAGGCACGCAGGGTTGATTCAGCACCAAGCCACTTTAATATCAGTTGCGCACAGTGATGTCCTGCTCTGACGCAAACATTATTCTTATCAAAAATACTTGCAGCATCATGAGGATGGATCGTATCAATATTAAAGGCAATAATGCCAGTATCGCTATCTTGATTATATATTTTTACACCCTCAATATTTTTAAGTTTATTGGTGGTGTAATGATACAAAGCATCGACATGGGCGGTAACGTTATCTAAGCCAATTTCCGTTAATAAATCAATCGCAGCAGCCAGCCCAATTGCCCCAGCAATATTAGGTGTTCCCGCTTCAAACTTATAAGGACTTTCTTTAAAAGTCATTGAATCTTTCGTAACCTGGTTAATCATTTCTCCACCAAATACAACCGGTCTAAATGATTTTGCTAAAGAGGATTTCATATATAAGACACCGATTCCTGTTGGACCAAGCATCTTGTGACCCGAGAATGCTAAATAATCACAATCTAGATCTCTAACATCAAGCTTGATATGAGGTGCAGCTTGAGCCGCATCCACAACCACATGGGCGCCTACTTCGTGTGCTAATCTAGTTATTTCTTTAACTGGTACAGTATTACCCATCACATTGGAAACAGCTGTGATAACGACGACTTTGGTGTTTTTATTCAGGATTCGCTTAAAAGCCTCAATCGTTATTTTCCCGTTATTATCTAATTCAATAAAATTTAATTTTGCTTGTGTTTTTTGTGAGACGTTTAGCCACGGTAGGAAAGATGAATGGTGTTCCAATTCTGAAATAATAATTTCATCGTGTTGTCCTAGAATATCTAAATAGTGATTAGCAACCATATTTAAACTATTGGTCGTGCCTTTGGTGAAAATAATTTCTTCCTGGCTCGCATTCATAAAATGGGCTAATTTAATCCGTGCACTTTCATAAAGATCGGTTGCTTCATGCGCTATCTTATAAACCCCTCGATGGATATTAACACCTAATTTTTGATAATAATGATTTAAGGCGTCAATCATTGGAGTAGGTTTTAAACTAGATGCAGCGGTATCTAGATAAACAATATTAGGATTTTCTTCATAGATTGGAAATAACTTTCTAATCTTCTCTACATCAAGTATCATAAACGTTCATTCACCAATTCGACAAATCTTTCTTTTAATGGTTGGTCTGTAATTGCGTCAATGAGTGGTGTTAATAAACCATTAATCATTAATTTTTCGGCATCTTTACGTGTAAGACCTCTACTCATTAAATAATAAATGCTGTGTTCTTCTAATTTACCAACCGTTGCCCCATGTCCCGCTTTTACATCATGTTCATCAATCAATAAGATTGGGTTCACTTCAATAATGGCTGCATCAGAAGCGATAATGCCTTTTAAGTTTTGATAAGCATCTGCTTTAATCATGCCTTGAAGAATCTTTTCAACGCCATTCAAAATAACTTTCCCGTTTCCATTGGCAATTGCGATATTATGCATTAATCCAGTGGTGTATTTAGCAGCATGAATCAGTTCAATATCAATATTTTGAATATTTCCATAGGAACTTACCGCAACTGCTCTAATCCCAACATAGGCGCCTTCACCAGTTAATTTAGCTTGCATTTTCGCCTCTAATTTATTACTAACAAATCCGCCCATCAATTCAACTTGAGAATCTCTTTTTGCTTCAAAGTAATGGTGAATCGTCCCTTTTTCACTCTTTAAATCACTAATCAGTAAATAAGAAACTTTTGAATTATCCATCGCAGTTAGTTTTAAATTGTAGTTATTCGGTTCTAAATCTTCGCTGGCTACTTCTAAGATAAACTTAACTTCGCTTGATTTTCCAATGATAATTTCTAAGTTTTCGTTATTGTCATCTTTAAGCGTAATTTTAATGGGATCTTTAATAACCAACTTGTCTCTAACGATTAATTTGGGTGCATCATACGTGATCCCTTCTATCATGTCACCACTAATGATATGGTCTTTTAAAATAATCTCAGGCATCTTTATTCACCTTCGAATTCGATGCCAAGTTCTTCTTTGACCCATTCGTAACCATTCTTATCAATTTTTTCAATTAGATCTTGTTTCCCCGTTAATACGATTTTCCCGTTAATCATGATATGAACATAAGTTGGTTTAATATAATCTAAGATTCTTTGGTAATGAGTAATTAATATGCAACCAAATTCATCGCTAATCATATCATTGACATTTTCACCAACAATCTTTAAAGCATCAATATCTAAACCAGAATCAATTTCATCTAAAATCGCAATTTTTGGTTTTAACATTTTTAGTTGTAAGATTTCATTACGTTTCTTTTCTCCACCAGAGAAACCTTCATTTAAATATCTGTGCGCCATATCTTCATTCATTTTTAATTCTTTGATCGTTGAATCGTATTTTTTAATGAATTCATAGATAGGCATATTTTGGCCTTCATTGTTTGCTCTTATAGCAGCTCTCATAAAGTCACTGTTTGTCACTCCTGAAACTTCTGCTGGATATTGCATCCCAAGAAATAAACCTGCTCTAGCACGTTCATCGACACTCATTTCTAGGATGTCTTGGTTATCTAAAAAAACACTTCCTTCGGTTATTGTATAGGTTGGTGATCCCATAATCGCTGAAGCTAACGTAGATTTACCTGTCCCGTTTGGTCCCATAATCGCGTGAACTTCACCGCTGTTAACTTCTAAATTCACCCCATTAAGAATATTTTTATCGTCAATTGACACATGTAAGTTTTTTATTGTTAATTTCGACATTTTTAGTCCTCCTCATTATCATATGTATTATATAATATTTTTGGTCTGTTATCTAATGAAATCATTTATTATTAAACTTGATTTGCTTATTTTATGTAAAGCTAGAAAATGGTAATCGTTTACAGTCATTTATAAAAGCACTTTCATATTTTTATTCTTGATATATCGTATATAATAAAGGTGTCAAAGCACTTTCAACTTTTTTGATTAAAAACTTTGACAAATAACTCGTATTTTTCTCCCAAAAAAATACAAAGCGTTACACCACGATTAGAATTTGATTTGATATGCCATCTTCAGATCAAATTTCTATAAACGGTGACTCCCTTCAAATAATCTCCCTTTTGGAGTTTATATATGTAAAACATCTAAAAGATGTTTTTTTTATTTTTATATGGCTTTGTTAAGTAATTTATGATAATATATATTAACTTAAAATAAGAGAGGAACTTTTTTATGCTCACACAAGAACACAACAACAAATTTAAATACATTACTACCTTTGTTGCTGTTATTTTAGTTTTAGATGTTATTACTATTATTTCAAACATTTATGTGTCTACTTCATTAGACCAATTTGGTCTTCCAGACATCTTAATTATCATTAAAGCATTATACTTCGCGATCTTATTAATCATCTTAGTATTATGGAATACTCAAAAGGTTAATATCCCTAAACATGTACTAAAGATCTTAATTGGGATTGGATTCACTTATGTTATGGTTTACTTCTTAAGTTTATATCTTTACAAGTACTTTCTCTTGTATGACACTTCCTACATTATTAGATACCGTATCTTAGACGGTAATCCAGCGTTAGCTTTAGACTATTCCGTAACCAATTATAAAACCCTATCTTATGTCGTATCTATTTTTGGGGGAGCGAATTCCGAACTCATCTTACTACTTCAAATCTGTGCACTTCAATTTGCCTTAAACCAAGTGAGTCATGTCCAACTGCCTACTGAAACAGAATATGAGTATGATGATTTTTTATTTCCAAAATCACTACTAATTTCCACTTCATTACTGACATTCTTTAGTTTTATTTCCATCAATGTATTTACCTTCACTTATAACTTATATTCTTTAATTGAAGTGGGGATTGCCTTATCCGCATTCATCCTAACCATTCCGGTATTAATCTTAGCGGGACAACTTCAAAATAGAAAATCTACCCATGTCACCAAAGCCTTATTCTTAGGAAACCATATCTTCATTTTAGTCAGTGGAATTATCCTTAGTTTATTGTTTGCTGGACTGTTTGGTCTGAATATTTACTTCATAGTCATGAACATTGGTACATACCGTGTTGGTACTGCCTTGGTATCCTTAATATTAGCTTTATTCATTCTATTTAAATCCAAACAAATTATATCGTTAGAAAATAAATAAAACCTTCACAGCCGTGAAGGTTTTATTTTATATAATATCTTTAATTGAGTTAATATGATACTCATAATATAGACTTGGTCTATAGGTATCTGAATATAACATGATAGCTTGTTCCGAATCAAAGTGTAAGCCTACATTTACAATCGATATAACGCCATTTTGAGAGCGAATGAAGGCTATTTCCTTAATCTTGGTTTTAGTCTCTTCACTCATCTCTTTAACCTCTTTAATTTGGGTTACAAAGAGTTTATCAATTTTAACTTTGGCTTTGTGTTGTTCTGATTGAAGTTTATCGATTTGATCATTGACTTCATCTAGAAAGAATTCTGATCCTTTTAGAACTACCACAACCACTTCAAGCATAAAACGTTTCCGTGTTTTTCTAATGGTATCTCTTGATACTCTATAATATAGCTTACAACGGTTATTACTAAAAGATAATTTAAAATCTTTTTTAACGACCCTTTTTTCAACTGATTCTAAAGACCCGTGATACGTTTTAATGGGTTCTCCAGGTGCTTCATGAATCTTAATGATATACGCATGATTGGTAATTTGTTCTAATCTATTTCTAAAGTACCCGGTTATAAATATGAGCACAATTAGAATTACGAAAAAGAATATATATTTATAATTATCATCCATGTCAGTAAATAGGATTAATATCCCACCACCAACAGAAATTAAAATAATCAAAATAAAACCAATTAACCACCGTAGAAATTGTCTGTTTACTTGTTTTTGCGTCATAGTTTTATACCATGTTCATATAAGTAATCGTAGACAATACTATACCAATTATAAGTAAGATTGCTGAGGCTACGAATAATTCTTTGAAAAATGTTGTTTCTTTATCCGTTGTTTTCGCAAATACATAATCACTATACGTAGGATACATAGTTTTTCCATCTCTTGTAAACAAAAGACGGAAAACATATCTAATCCCCATAAATACACGTTGTGCTTGCATCATCGCCGCGATGGCTGGTAGGAACATTACTATCCCTACAACAAATAGGATATCCCCAGCGGAACTAATCGATATACTAGGTCCAAATACTGGAAGATGTAGTAAATAACTGGTGGCGAATAATGTAGCTAGTATTAGTAAAAATCGCCAGAACTTCATTATTTTAATCCTTTTTGGTAACGCTCAAACTCTTCTGTATTACATAATACAAAGTGACCAGGTTCAACTTCTCTTAAGGTTGGTTTTTCAACAGAATAATCATGTTCCTTTTGAGGGTTATAACGAACTGTTTTACCTCTCTTACTTTCGAATAGTGGGTCTGGTAATGGAATAGAGTTCATTAGAGATAATGTATATGGGTGAAGTGGGTTATTAAAGATTTTATCTTTATCTCCCATTTCAACGATATGACCAAAATACATGACTGCAAGTCTATCAGTGAAGTATTTTACAACCGATAAATCATGAGCAATAAATAAGATGGTAATCCCTTTTGTATGTCTAAGGTCATTTAATAAGTTAATAATTTGGGCACGAATGGATACGTCCAAGTTTGAAATTGGTTCATCGGCAATAATAAAAGATGGTTTAACAATCAGTGCTCTTGCGATACCGATTCTTTGACGTTGTCCGCCACTAAATTCATGTGGGTATCTACTTGCATGTTCTGGAAGTAGGTTCACAAGTTTTAGGGCCTCTTTAACACGCTCATCAATGAGTTTTTCATTCTTAACGCCATTAATTCTTAACCCTTCAGCAACAATTTCTTTAACAGTCATTCTTGGGTTAAGGGATGCAATTGGATCTTGGAAGATCATTTGCATACTACGCATTAATAATTTGTTTCTATAAATTAAGTCGTGTTTTAAAGTTTTAACGTCTTGTTTGAATCTAAGACCATTTAATTTAAGTTCCTTTAATTCTTTTTTAAGCTTCTTATCAAGTTCTTTAAGTTCAGCGTTTAATTCTGAAAGTTTAACTTTGTCTTCAGTCGCTTCAATTTTTTTAGTTAATTCGGCAATCTCATTTTTATAAGCTTCGGCGTTTTCATCATGCTCTTTATTTAAAGCATCATACGTAGCTACTAATTCTTGATATTCTTTAAATGATTCAATATCATCTTTAGCTCTTAACCCTTCTTCATCAACGATTTTTTCGAATTTTCTATCTCTTTTAGCCAGTTTAAGTTGTTCTTTAGCTTCTTCAATTTGTTCCTGTAGTTTTGCTTCTTCTTCAGGTGAAATACCTGAGGCTTTTCTATCGGCTAATTCTTGAAGAAGGGCTTGGTGCGTTGCTTTTCTGGCATTAACATCACTAATGATACGAGTGCCGTGAAAATACACTTCTCCGCCTGTGGCTTCATATAATTTAATTAAGGCTCTTCCTGTTGTTGTTTTACCGCAACCAGATTCACCCACTAATGAAAACACTTCACCTTCGAAAATGTTAAATGAAATATCATCAACTGCTTTGTTCACTGATTTTTGTTTTCCGGACCCTAGTTTAAAATATTGTTTTAGGCCTTCAACTCGTAAGATTTCTTTTTTATTATTCATTAGAAACACCTACCTTCTCATCTTTGTTGTTTCCGTGATCACGTTGGTAGCGTTCAATTCTTTCACTTATAATTGAAGGCATTTCAATTTTTGGAGCATCCTCATGTAATAACCAAGTAGCTGCATAGTGTGTATCGGAAACTTTGAAAAAAGGTGGATGTTCTTCAAAATCAATCTTTAATGCGAACTCATTTCTCTCTGCGAATGCGTCCCCTCTTGGTGGGTATAACATATCTGGTGGTGTACCTGGAATAGAACTAAGTTTATCTTTTGTTTCTAAATCAGGAACACTGGATAATAGGGCCCATGTATATGGGTGTTTTGGATTATAGAATATTTCATTTGCTGTGCCGTATTCTACAATTTTACCAGCATACATTACCGCAACTCTATCAGCCATATTTGCTACAACGCCTAAGTCATGGGTAATGAAGATTACAGATAGATTACGTTCTTTCTTAATTTGTTTAATTAAGTCTAAGATTTGACCTTGAATCGTAACGTCTAACGCTGTGGTTGGTTCGTCACAGATTAAGATTTCTGGGTTTGCTGTTAAAGCAATCGCAATAACAACTCTTTGTCTCATACCGCCTGAAAATTGGAATGGATATTGATAAAATCTCTTCTCTGGTTCAGGAATATTAACTTCACGCATAATCTCAATGGCTTTTTCATAAGCTTCTTTCTTTGTAACTTTGAATAAGCGCTTAGATTGTTCAACCACTTCGGCTTTTTGCTTTTTAGCTTCTTCAACTTTTTCTTTAGCATTCTTATATTCAAGAGACTCTTTATTCACTAATTTTAATGCATCCGTAGCCTCTTTAACGGCTTTCTTTGCTTGATTAATTTTCAGACGTGCTTCTTCGTGTAAAACTTTCTTTTCATCATCGATTTGTGCTTTAGCATCTTTTTTAGAAGCTTTGTATGTAGCTTTTAATTCAGGTAGCTTGGTTTCTTCGATAGCGATACGACGTTTTGCTTCTTGCTTAATTTCAGCAATTTTAGCTTTCTTCGCATCTTTAGATAGTTCTTCATTTAAGTTCACTTCAAGAATTCTTGAATTTTGCTCAACTTTAATTAATTTAATTCTTTTTACCACGTTTAAATAATCATGATATTCATTATGATATAAATCGTGGAATCTATTTTTTAATCTATTACCATTGACTAACATCGCTTCAGTAATTTGCTTACCAACACGCATAATTGGATTCAAACTGGAAAGTGGATCTTGGAAGATCATGCCAATTTTACTACCACGTATTAAGTGGAAGTTAGCTTCTGAAAGCTTTGTTAAGTCTTGATTTCTATATAAAATTTCACCTTCATCAATAATACCGTTACCTGATAAAATACCCATAATGGCTCTATTGGTAACACTCTTACCTGATCCGGATTCACCTACGATTGCAAGTGTTTCACCATTATACAAATCGAATGAAACATCACGAACCGCTTTAACAAATCCGTTAGGTGTTTTGAACGAAATCGATAAGTTTTTAACTTCTAAAACTTTATCTGATGTTTTAATAGTTTTCTTTTGTGCATTTTTGTTCATAATTAATTACCCCTTAATTGTGGATTCAATGCATCACGTAACGCATTTCCAAACATATTGAAAGTAATCATTAGGATAGATACAACAAGTGTTGGATAAATTATTAGCCACAAGTTACCTGCGATTAATTGTTGTTGCCCGTCATATAGGATAACCCCAACTGATGTTCCTGTTAGTTCGATAGGTCCAATCTTGAATTTTTGACCGTTACCAATCCCTAGTCCTAAGAATGAAAGGTTCAATTCTAAGAAAATAATTGAAGGGATACTTAAGATTACACGTGTAACAATAGTTCCAATGGCGTTAGGTAAAATATGTTTGAAGATAATTCTTCTATCTGAAGCACCAAGTGTTCTTGCTGCTAAGACATATTCTCTACCGCGGTATCGATAGAACTGAATTCTTGTAATACTAGCGACCCCAATCCATCCGTCATAAACCATGAATACTAAGAGTGCCCAGAATCCTGGCCCCATTAATACAGAGATAATCCCGACCATTGTAATTTGTGGGAAACTTCCCCAAACATCTTTAAATCTTTCCATTAATAAGTCTACTTGTCCGCCGTAATAAGCACTAATAGCGCCCCAAATAATACCTAAAATAATATTAATTACTGAAGCCATTAAACCTAATAATAATGAAGTTCTTAAACCTAACCAAATTAATGAGAATAGGTCTCTACCAAATGTGTCTGTACCAAAAATAAAGTAGGGCGTACTTTCAAAACCAATAACTCTATTTCCATCCATCATGACATGGTAGCTATTATAAACTGTAGGACCAATTTTAATAGATGATATATCGACTACTGATACGATTGGATAACCTTCATCAAAAGTCCATTTCTTCGGATTTTCTGGATTAAGGGTGATTGATTCAGCCATACCTGGATTTTCAGATAAAATCTTGTCATATTCACTTTGTCCAATAACGACTAGTTTATCCGCAAATAATGCCGCATAAACATCATATTTAAATGATGACAAAGTCATAATAGCGTCTTGTCTTACATAACGACCATTTTCATCTGCCCCATTAATACCTAGTAAAGTAAATTGTGATAAATCATAACCAGAATATACTTTATTTTCTACACTACTATTAAATGCAATGCTGTTAAATGAAACATATTCAGATCCTTTGACGCTTCTGTCAGAGATTTCATGTTTGAATACAAAGAATACAGAGTCTCCAGCAGTCAATTCTAAATTTTCAAGTGGTGATAAAGTATGTTCACCAGTGGTAGTGACTTCACCAATATAAGTCAAATCATTCCATGATGTATATTTACTACCCAAATTAAATTCGCCTGCATAAACTTTCAAGATACCAGGTGTTTCATACTTATCTACATCTAGAACAATCGTCATCCCATCAACCAAAGTAACTTTAGTTGGTGTTACAATCGAATAAGCAAAACGACCTGAGTTAATATATAAGTCATTTGTACCACCCACAAATTGTGGACTTCTGTCTGCCCCATAAACTTCATAGTTTTTTAACGTAGACATATCGATATATTCTTTTTGATAAGTTTTTGTAGGATAACCTAAACCTGTTTCAGGGTCAATCGTTGTAACATCAATTGGTTGACCTTTAATAAATTTACTACCATCAAGAATACCAAGTTTTTCTAATAATGGGACTCTTGGAGGTAATGTTGTTATATTTGCGTTTGTTTTTTCATATAAATGTGATGGTGTGAAGATTGGTACAAATATTGCAAGCAAAATGAAAAATGCTAGAATTGCTGTTGCAATCACGTTATACTTGTTCTTTGTAAATCTAGACATCGTATCTTGCCAATACGTTAGTTGTTTGGTTTTGAGTGGTTTGTCTAATAATATTTCTTCATCATGAACAAGTTTAAAATAGTCTTTTGAATATTTCTTTTCGTTTTTATCCATTATTTCTTCGCCCCCATTCTAATTCTTGGATCGACAATACCATAAGATAAGTCAACAATTAAAACGGTAAATAAGCCAATAATACCATAGAAGGCATTAGAAACCATTAATACGTTATAGTCATAGTTACCAGTGGTTAAAGCTTGTAATGAAACTTTACCAACCCCTGGAATCGCGTAAACACTTTCCATAACATAGGAACCACTCAACAATGTTGCAAATGATCCAATAATAACTGGAATCATAGGCACTAGTGAGTTTCTAATTGCATGTCTTAAAACTGATTGACGGTGAGATAAACCTTTTGTCTTAGCCAACATAACGAAATCAGAAGTTAATACTTCAGATAGCTCAGCTCTTAACAATCTTGTAAATCCGGCAATAGAAGGTAAACTCATTGCTAATATCGGAATGATATATCCTTTAGCCAGATCTGCTGTAGTTTCTATTCCAACGAGAGGGAAAAGCGTAGGCAGCCAATTGAGTTGATAACCAAAAACGACTACTAATATAAGCACTAATACTAAACTTGGAACTGATAAAAACACCATGACAACGACTTGCATCAAGTTATCTACCCAAGTATCTTTCTTAAGCGCAGCTAATATTCCAAAGGCAAACCCAAAAGGGATATAGAAAAATAGCGTTGATAAGTTTAATGTCATCGTGAGTGGAATTTTTTCGGAGATCAAGGAGAATGCAGGTGCATTCGCTCTAATCTTTGTAGATGTTCCCCAATTCCATTCTGTCACTACGTTCTTAAGCCAATTAAAATACTGAGTCGCTATTGGGACTCGATAAAAAACCTTGAAGACTTCACTGCTACCAATAGGTACAACGATGAACACTGACTTGTTTAAGTTCTTTTCTGTTCTTCTAATTGTATCTAATTGTGCCATGTCTTCAGGATCACTTGTATACAAATAAAGTGAAGTATAATATCCGTCTTCAACTTGTTTTTCTAACCAGGTATCCATTTCCTCATTTTTTTGAGGTGGGTATTCTGGCGCTAGTTTTAAAAGAACATAAGTTATCGTTAAAGTTGTAACCAAAATAACGAAGATCCATAATATTCTTTGTACAATATATTTTGTCACTTGAATTTCACCATTCCTTACTGCTAATTTGCTCTTTTAACTCACGCGTATGTCTGTACGCGCATGCGCGTGCGTTAAAAAAGATAGTAAGGGTGCCCACACTGTGAGTGGATTAGGCACCCCACTATTACATCATTTTATTGTTATTTTATTAAATATTAGGTATTATAACCAAACTACTGGAATATAGAAGTCCCCAACTTTTAATAGTACATAAGCATCACTGGATTGAGCACCTTTATATGTGTAAGTAATTGCATAAACTTGCATTTGTTCTAATGACACTTCTAAATCTTCAGCAATTTCTGCTAAGGTTGCATAACCTTCGCCTGATAGGTATTCATTAGCTGCGACTTCAGCGTCAGTTGTTAATAATACAGCTTCATCTAATGATGCTGCACCAGCACCTATTACTTCAGGTTTAATTGCATCTTCAGCAGATGTAAATAGACCATATGAATTGTATAATTCGAACTTAGTGCCTGTCTTAGAAATTACATAAACACTTACGTTTCCATCTTTAGTTGTTACAATCTTAGATACTAATGAGTCGAATCCTTCTGCTGTAGCGATATCGGCTAATAATTCACCAATTACAGCTTCACCAACGTTATCAACGTCATCTTCAATAGTTTCAACTTCTTTACCGCCCATATCTACATAAGCTTGGATTAGAGAATCAGCAGTTGCCCAGTCTTTTTGTTCAACACCGTCTTTAATATAAGTCTTCTTTTGTAATGCAGCAACGATTGCGTTGAAGCTCCATAATTCTTTAACTTGAACACCGGCTAAGTTAACATACTCAACTTCGATGTTAGCTGAAGATGTATCAATACCCCAGTTTAAAGTAAATCCACCACGGTTGTCATCACTGAATACGTCTAGGAATCCTGGCGCGTCTAATAATGATCCTTGGATACCACCAACACCTAAGTCAATCTTAGCTGGCATTAAGTATGTATAGTAGTTTTGTGGGAATTCAACGTTTTGATCAACAATATCAACTTTAACAAAGTTTACATCATCAACTAATCTAGTTTCATATTGTTCAATTACGTTTGCCATTAATGCTTCAAATGAAGTATTACCACTTGATGCATAAACTAAACTTAATTCGATTACTGTATAATTTGAAGCAGTACCTTTTTGATAATGACCATCTGCAATACCTTTTTCAACAGCTGCGCGGAATAAGTCTTTCGCTGCATCAGGAACGAATGCATTTGTTCCACCACCAAAGTCTTCAACGATTTGTTGACCTTCAGCAAATCCTCTTACAGATGTGCCTGATTCAGCATCTAGGAAGTATAGTGATGTGAAATATGTAAATGCTGGTAAGTAGTTTTTACCAATGTCAACAGCCGCAGTTTGTCTGTCTAAACCATAGTACATCGCTTGTCTCATTTCAACATAACCTAAAATTGGTTCTGGTACATAAGAGTCATCTAATTTAATATTTGGATGAGCTGCCATGAATGCATCACGTGCTTCAGGTGTTCCGAATGAGTTAATATTTAATCTTGTAGTTGTAGCGTTTGGAGCAACTTTTACTCTTGGGTCATCAGCGTATTCATCAACTTTAGTTGCTGGTACGGATGCTGATTCTAGTCTGCCTGCTTCAAATTCTGCAAAGATTAATTGTTGATCTTTAATATATCTGAATTGTTGTCCAGTGAAATGATACATTTCTGAATCTGGGTGTAAAGTATTTTTCTTGAATGTTAATAATTGGTCTGGTGTATAAACGTCAAAGTAGTAAATACCACTTGATGCTACTGAAGTAGGACCTTGACCATAATTATCTTCACCTAGGTGTTCATATAATTCTTTGTTTAGAGGGGTTAAAATACCACCTGCGAAACCATATTTAACATCAAATGTGCCTTGTAAGTCAACGTACTCGATTTGGATTGTATTTCCATTAACAATCTTTAATCCTACATTTTCCCATGCGCCTGTTCCAGCGATGAATTCAGCTGCGCCTTTAACACCTTTGTCGATGAAGTCTCCTCCACCTGATTTAGCTCTTAACCAGCCTTTTTCCATAGCTAGTTTCCAAGTCCATAGATAGTCAGTTGCGTCTAATTTTTCAAAACCTTCTGGAAGTGCAGATGTATCTGTATTTGGATGGAATTTCCATTCTAAGTCATCTCTTAATTGGATTTGCCATACTTTAGAGTAAGTTTTACCGTTAATTGTTTGAGGATTTAACGCTACTGGTTCAGCAGCTGCTAAACTTGGAAGGATTTCATATCCAGCCTTAGTTTCATCAAAGTAGAAATCAAATAGTCCACCTGAGAATAAATCGATGAAGTCACTTGAGTTAGAATCATCTGAAATCCAAGGGTTTAATGTAGTTGGGTTCGAATTGAATGAACTTCTCCAAGTGTATTCACCTGCGTTACCAAATGTTGAACCATACATTAATACGTTTGAGTCATCTTTACTGAATTGTGAGAATGCAGTACCGAATCCTAAAACACCATTGTAAGTTGGACTAAATAATTGAGTTCTGTCAGAATACATTACGCGCGTAGCACCTGAATATAAAGGAATACCTGCATAAACGTTTTCTAATAAATAACGTTCCGCAGCCGCGAATAATTTACCTTTTTCAGAACCTGGTAATTTAGAATAGTCAACCCCACTTAAGTATTGAGCTGCTTGAGCAACTTCTGAGGCTTTAACTGTTACTGTTCTTGTAACCTCTGTTTTAACACCTTTACTATCGGTTACTGAATATTTTACTTGATAAGTTCCTGGAACAGATGTGTCAACGTTGTTTGATACAACTACAACATCAAGTTCTCCATCTTCCTTATCTTGTCCTTTTACGCCTGCTAGTGGGTCAAAGACGCTACCAAAATCAATTGTTATAGCATTTGCGCCACTTATTGTTGGAGCTTTGTTCTTAGTTCCACAAGCTGCAAGTACTACTACTGCTGCTAGAAAAACTAAAACTCCGATAAATCTTTTTGAAATTTTCATAATCTCTCTCTCCTTTTTGATTATTTCTATCATTATACCAAAATAAACAAGAAAACAAAACATTTTTTTAATTATCATACCTTATGGCATAATGTAAACGCTTTTTGTGTTCCAGTTATCGTGGGTTATAACCGCTAATTGTGGTTGGTTGTTCTTAATTAGTGTATAAATCTCCAACAACTTCTCCGTATTTAATAAAAACTGTGTCTCAAGTAGGTAATCTGGTGCCACCCCATATTCATTATCATGGAAAATGTATGGATCTTCTTCTGTGCCACTACCTGTACGCCACGCGTTCATATTATTACTGCTCATGGTGAATGCTGTACCGTTTGGCAATAATACAGGGGTAATAGAACTTGCTCCACCACCTGATTTTTGACCAATGACTGGTCCTAAACTATTTTCTTTGAATATTGTAACCAATTCATTGGCTGCACTAAAAGTTAGTGGGGAGGCTATCAATGACCAATTTAAATGTTCATAAACAGGAACACCATCAATTCTCACATAAGTACTTGATGCACTGTTTGTACCTTTATCCATATCACTAATTCTAAATGCCCCTGATGTAACAAAACCAACTACTCTATATAAAGCACCAACGTTACCACCGGTATTCCAAGTTAAGTCTAAAGCAACATTCTCAATCAAAGGCTTTTCAGCAAGTAATTGATCAAATACTATTTCTAAGTATACAGCACTATCTGATTCAATTAATCCTGTAATATCCGCAGTTAATGGCCAACTAGATTCATAATCTTTCGGTAAAGCCTTGGTTGTAACCCCAATATATAATAAATTAGAATCACTGTCAAATTGAAGTCTAACAAAATAAGTTACTTCACCAATGGTTTTCGATAGATAACCATATTGTTTCTCTACATTGGTTGATTCAGCTATTACATGGGTATACCCTAGAGCTTTTAACTGATCAATATATATTGAGATATAATTTGTGCTAATAGGTGACTCAGCCGTACCCTTAATTAGTATTTCTAATGTACGGTCTTTTTCTCCACTGTTGTTATAGTAGAAAAACTTATTTCCTGTTGTAATAGTATCTAATATTACTGATGCATCTTCAACTTTTAATATTTTACTAACAAGTGTTGCATCATAAGTATTTGATTCCTCAATATCCGCTGTGACAAAACTATCAAAAGTAATAACCGCATGCTTATCATCTAAGAACCAATAATTAGGTCTAGAAGTAGAATTGGCAGCCCACTGATTAGAAGTGATACCTATTCTTCCCCATTTAGCCTCAATCATATCGTCCACATCGACAAACCCATCATAATACCACTGGGTAAATCTAGTTCCATATACCGATAAGCTAGACGCATCTGGTCCAGCCCAAGATGTCTTATTATAATAGGAAGGATAACCATAACTGGTGTGTGGTTCATCAATCCCTTTTAATAATAATTCTGATATCGCTTCATCCAATGCTTGTGGGTCATTGGTTAATAACTTTTTAATTCTTGAATCTAATAAATCATAATAGGTTTCTACTTTGGCTAAATCCTTAAGCCCATAAAAGTAGTCTAAGTTAAATGCCAACATGTTATAGGTATGAACCACTAAGTCACCAGGAATCTTTTTATTATTCATTGTACTGGATTTAATGGTTCTATATTCTAATGTACCGGCATCAGGTAGTGAATAAATGCCTAATAATTTATCGCTATTGTAATAAACATTATAATAACTTGATCCCGCAAACAACTGATTCACTAAATAAAGGGGTAAGACAATCCCATCATCATATAAAGCCATGTCTAATTGATACGTGTTTAGATCGTACACTAAATCATTACCTTCTTGATAATAAGTATCTGGGTGATTATATTCATATCCAATATGTCTACCATAGTTGGTTTCAGTTGAATATACATAAGCCCAATAAAATCCAGGATCATTTGTGGTAATAAGATTTGTATTGGCATCAATGGTACAAATCAAATCATAAATCTTATCTTCTGATTCTGAATAATATTGATAGAAGATTTCAATAGTACCTTCGCCTCTCGTAATAGTGAATTCCACCGCTGGATCAATAAAACCTTTAATCAAGTTGAAGAAATCTTCTACTTTAATATAAGGAACAGAGCCACCATCTTCAAAATATAGATTAACCGCGCCATCAGCAACCTCATATTCAGTTGTGAGATTGGTAAATGGTACTTCTCTTTGACTTTGAATAACAACCTCTTCTTGAGGGTTTATCTGAACTGTAAACGTATGCGTAATTGTGACATCATCATACTTAAACGTTCCTATTACCTCACCTGTAATTGGGGTATCACCATATCTTAATGGTAAAACAATCCCCACACTAGATATATTAGAAGAATTTGACTTCCAAGTAATAAAACTTCTATTAACGCCACCCCTAATCGGAAAGTTCAATTGATAAGGATTCAAAACTAGATTTTCTTCCGCGAACACAATATCTTCTTCGATTAATTCTTGAGGTGTTTTCTCTTGGGTACCTTCAACAACCCATAAAGTATTTAAAGTAATATCAGATTCAATCGGTGTTTGAAATTCAAACTCAACAGTATCATCTGTTAAATACCAATACTCAAACTCAAATCCATCTTTGGTAGGATTAGACGGTTTCGTCGCAGTTTTTCCTTTTTCAACTTGCTGACTTGTAACCTCACTTCCACCATCAGTATTAAAACTAACAGTATACTTTACTACTTCTTGTTTATTACATGCGATTAGAGTAACCCCTATTACGATTGCAACTAACAAAAAGCTTAGCCTTTTTATAAAATATCTCGCTCTCATGTTATACCTCATTCATCTATAGTTGTTTTTATTTTATACTTTTTTTTCAAATTGTCAATTAAATAATTGTTAGTTAGCCCAAAATTCGGTTTAAAGACTAATTAAAACTCGAAATAATACTTTACTATAAAATATGAAAAAAGCGACCAAAAACCGGTCGCTTTACTGTTTGATTATACTTCGTAATTCGAATAATCCATTGCACGCATTCTTTGATAGTTATTCCATCTATTCTTGGCGTCTTTTAAGTTCGCCTGTAATAATTCTTCAGCGCGATCAGGATTAATTTGTGATAGTTGCGCGTATCTAGTTTCACTTAATAAGTAATCTTGATACTTATCCCATACTGGTGGTTTAGAATCGATTTGTAACGGATTTTTACCTTCTACAAGTAATCTTGGATCATATCTAAATGTTGGCCAGTAACCACATTCAGTCGCTAACTTAGATTGTGATTGTGAGTAAGTTAGACCGCCCTTAATACCATGTTCAATACAAGGTGAATAAGCGATAACCAAACTTGGTCCGTTATAGGATTCTGCTTCTTTAAGTGCTTTAATGACTTGAGCAGGCGATGCACCGTGTGAAATTTGGGCAACATAAACGTGTCCATAACTCATTGCCATCGCGGCTAAGTCTTTCTTCTTGGTTGGTTTACCACTTGCTGCAAACTTCGCAATTGCACCTTGAGGCGCAGATTTAGAAGATTGTCCGCCTGTATTAGAATAAACTTCTGTATCAAGAACTAAGATATTAACGTCTTCGTTATTGGCGATAACATGGTCAATCCCACCGTATCCGATGTCATATGCCCAACCGTCTCCACCCATAATCCATTGTGATAACTTCACAAAGTAATCTTTTAGGCTTAGTAACTCTTTGGCAAATGGTTTATCAATCTTAGCAAGCTCTTCAACTAACTTAGGTGAGGCTTCTAAGCTGAAGTCACCATCATTACGTTTTTCAATCCACTCTTGTGCTAATTCTTTTAATGGTTCATCCATTTCATCTAAATGGTTTGCCAGTAAGGTTTGAATTCTATCTCTCGCGGTTTCATAACCAATACGCATCCCAAAACCAAATTCAGCATTGTCTTCAAATAGAGAGTTTGCCCAAGCTGGTCCTCTACCATTTGCTAATGTTGTATAAGGGGTTGATGGGTATGATCCACCATAAATGGATGTACAACCAGTTGCGTTTGCCAGTAACATTCTTTCGCCAAATAATTGGGTGATTGCTTTAATATAAGGTGTTTCACCACAACCGGCACACGCCCCACTAAATTCAAATAATGGTTTGTTGAAGTTTAAGTTTTTAACATTATTTGTCCCAATGTTTTTATAAGTTACTTCATTAAAGAAATAATCGGCAATTTGTTGAGAACCTTTTTCAAGTTCACCACCAATTGGCGTCATTCTTAAAGCCTTGCCTGGTGCTGGACAGACATCAACACAGACACCACATTCCGTACAATCTAGTGTTGAAACTTGGATGGTATATTTATATTGGGTTAAGTCTTTTCCTTTAGCATCTAATAACTTAGTGCCTTCTGGGGCATTCGCAGCTTCAGATTCATCGGCTAAGAAAGCTCTAATAACGGCATGTGGACAAGCGAACACACATTGGTTACATTGAATACACTTATCAAATTCCCATTCCGGAACAAAGTTTGCGATTCCCCGTTTTTCATAAGCTGTCGTGCCTTGAACCATTGAACCATCTTCTAAACCAAGGAAAGCAGATACTGGAAGAGAGTCGCCTTCTAGTCTATTAATAACATCCGCAATATTCTTTACGAATGCTGGTCTTGTGTTATCAACTTTATCTAAGGCATCCGTTAAATTAGCCCATTCCGGTTTAACTGGCACTTGAACTAGGTGATTTCCACCCGCATCAATGGCGTCATAGTTAAGTTTAACGACGGCATCCCCTTTTCTACCATAACTCTTTAAGGCGTAGTCTTTCATTAAGCTTTGGGCTTTTTCAAACGGCATTAATTGTTCATTAAGCTTGAAGAAAGCACTTTGCATAATGGTATTGATTCTTCTACCTAATCCAATTTCATAGGCTAAGTCAACTGCGTTAATGATATAGAATTTAATATTCTTTTCCGCTAATTGACGTTTTACTTTATTAGGTAAGAAAGCTTCAATTTCTTCAAGTGGGGTTTGGGTATTAAGTAAGAAACGTCCCCCTTTTCTAATCCCTTTTAACATATCAAATTTGACTAAGTAACCATCATTTGAACATGAAATAAAGTGTGGGTTATTAACTAAATAAGTTGATTTAATCGGGTTTGGTGAGAAACGAACATGCATTCTGGTTGTCCCACCCGCTTTTTTAGAGTCATAAGAGGCATAAGCTTGAGAGTAAAGTTTTGTGTTATCGCCAACAATCTTAACGACATTCTTAGAAGCACCCACTGTTCCATCACTACCTAAACCATAGAAAATAATTTCACTGGTAGAATCGGCAGTCACGTCGATTTCTTCACTAATATCAATAGAAGTGTGGGTAATGTCATCATTAATCCCGACTGTAAAGTGGTCTTTTTGTTCCCCTTTTAAGTTCTTATAAATCGCATTAACCATCGTTGGTGTCGTATCTTTAGAAGATAGCCCGTAGATACCACCAATGATTAATGGTTGTTTTTCTTCCCCATAATAGATCGATTTAACATCTAAATATAAAGGTTCACCTGTACTACCTGGTTCAATGGTTCTGTCTAAAACTGAAATTCTTTCAACCGTCTTAGGCATTTCATCTAAAAAATATTGTTTCGAAAATGGTCTATATAAGTGAACACTTAAGATCCCCACTTTTTGACCTTTCTTATTTAAGTAGTCAATCGTTTCTTTTGCGGTTTCAACAATTGAACCCATCGCCACAATAACATCAGTTGCTTCAGGATCACCATAATAAACAAATGGGGCATAACGTCTGCCTGTTTCTTTAGAAATTTCTCCTAAATAGTAGTTAACGATATCTGGCACTTTATCATAATGAGATGCTTGAAGTGTTCTTGTTTGGAAGTAAATGTCATCGTTTTGTGCGGTCCCTCTTGTTTTAGGGTGCGCCGGATTCATGGCGTTATCTCTAAACTTTTGAACCGCTTCTTTATCCAGTAAACGATTGAATACTTCATAATCAAGTACTTCAATCGTATTGACTTCATGAGAAGTTCTAAACCCATCAAAGAAATGTAAAAATGGAACACTAGATTTGATTGCCGCTAAATGGGCAACCCCAGCGATATCCATAATTTCTTGAACAGAGTTACTTGCGAGTATCGCAAACCCTGTTTGTCTTGCTGCCATTACGTCTTGGTGGTCACCAAAAATAGATAGTGCTTGAGAAGCGATACTTCTTGCTGCTACGTGAATAACCCCAGGTAATAATTGACCAGCGATTTTATACATATTAGGGAGTTTTAATAGTAATCCCTGTGATGCAGTAAATGTGGTGGTGAGTAAACCAGCTTGTAATGAACCGTGAACCGCACCTGCTGCGCCAGCTTCTGATTGCATTTCAACAACTTTAACAGGCATTCCAAACAAGTTCTTCTTGCCTTGTGATGCCCATAAATCAACGTGTTGTGGAATTGGTGAAGATGGTGTAATAGGATAGATACCTGCTACTTCTGTAAACGCATATGATGCATAGGCACATGCTTCAGTACCGTCCATGGAGTGAATTTTCTTTTCTGCCATATTCTATAATCCTCCTTATATTTTTTCTTATTCTTTAAAAGAACATCCGCACTTGTCATTATAAAGGAAAAAGTCCCATAAATCAATATCGATTGGGACTTTTACCTTAATTCACCATATGGTTTATAAATTTTCTATTTTACCGTATTTAAATATTTCACTACAGCATCAGCATTTGTTTTAGCATCGGCTTTTTTCCATACTTTTTCAATCTTACCTGTTTCATCAATGATGAAAGTTGATCTAATCATGCCATCAAAGATTTTTCCATATAAACTCTTTTTTCCATAAGCCCCAAAGTATTTTGAAACCTTATGATCAGGATCGCTCAACAAGGTAAACGGTAAGTTGTATTTTTCACTAAACTTAATATGACTATTAGAATCATCTGGGCTAATACCATATAAAACAACATTCAACTTATTTATTTCGTGATAATTATCTCGAAATGAACAGGCTTGTGTTGTACAACCCGGTGTACTATCTTTGGGATAAAAATACACGACGACCTTCTTCCCTAAATGTTCCGATAAAGTGTGTATGTTTCCTTCTGAATCCAATAAACTAAAATCATTCACTTTCGTGCCTACATCTAACATAATAGCCTCCTTATTTAACCGTCTTTCTCGCTTCTAACTTTAAAGTATCATAGGATTCACTACCTGTATAATAGGCAGCGCCAAATCTAAATTGAACTTTTATATTGGTTTCATTCAGGTTATCTTTGAACTGTTTGACCATTTCCGTTAACATGATTTCATGGATGTTCGCTAATAAAATAATATACCCCTCGTCCCAACCAACCGGATCAATCTTAAATGACTTATCTAAAAATTTTCCAAACGCTTTTAGAACATCATCCGGATAATTACCAATTAAGACAAGATAAAGTAAACAAACCGCTTTTAATTTTCCTTCTTCTTTTTGTTTGATGAGTTTATTATATTCTTTAACAAGATGGTCTTTTGTCAAAACATAATACTTATTATCTAACTTTTGATGATATCGATAATCGATAATATACAAGCCGATAATGGATAATAAAATAAACCCCGTGAAAGAACCGGAAATAATCGCTGCATTACTTTGATTTAACAAGATTAAAACAATCGTTAAACCTAAAAATAATATAAATGAAATATAAAAACTTCTTTTCTTCATAACATCACCACACTTATTATACCTTATTTTAAACCATTTATAATAAAGATTCACGCCTTATTTCTTATAGATTAATAATCTTAAACTGTTTAAAATGACTAAAATAGTTGAACCTTCATGGGCTAATACACCAAGAGGAATCTCTACCAAACCAAATAGATTTAAGGTTAATAAGAAAACAATAACACTAATGGAGAAGATAACATTTTCCATAGTGATCGTTCTCATTTTTTTAGATAAGTTGATCATTTTCTTAAGATTAACTAACTTATTATTCATGAAAACCATATCCGCGGTTTCTAGTGATACCGCTGCACCACTTCCCATTGAAACACTGACATCACTAATGGTTAATGCTGGGGCATCATTAATGCCATCACCAATCATTAAGACATGATGACCTTCCGCTTGAAGTTCCTTAACAATCTCACCTTTTTGATTAGGAAAGCATTCACTAATTACCTTCTTAATCCCTAACTCTTTGGCGATACTTTCAGCGATATATTTATTATCACCCGTCACCATGACAGTTAAAATATTGGCTTTATTTAAGGCTTCAATTGTTTCTTTAGAACCTTTTCTAATCGTATCTCGCAGTTCTATAATGCCAACCATCTTGCCATTTTTGGCAACATTAACGATTGTATTTCCAGATTCTCTACTCGCTTTAATATCAATTTGACATTGTTCACACTTCGTCATGTCAAAACGACCGACCATCCAACTATCTTGGCCAATTGTTGCCTCAAGACCGAAGCCGGGTTTTTCATGCGTGTCTACTTCAACCTGTTCAACATGCTTAAAATGATTCACAATTGCATGAGCAAGCGGATGCGTGGAATGGCTTTCAATCGAAACAACCGCTCTTATAAACTCTTCTTCATCGATGTTGTAAGTACGATATCCAACCACGCTTGGCGTCCCTTCAGTTATAGTCCCAGTCTTATCAAATAAAACCGTATCTATCTCATTAAGTTTTTCTAAAGAAGGCCCCCCTTTAACTAAGATCCCTTTTCTGGCTGCATTTGACATACTAGAAAGGAGTGCGGGTGTAATACTGGCGACTAGCGCACAAGGTGAACCAACGACTAAAACAATAATGCCTCTTTCAATCGATACTTCCCAATCCCACCAACCGGCTAACGCAGGCACAACCATCAAAAAAGCCGCAAGTATTATAACGATATATACATACCATTTTTCAATCTTTTGAATCATGGTTTCGGTTGGTGTTTTAGAGTTTGTAGCTGCCTTAACAAAATCAACTATTTTTTGCACAACCGTATCTTTTGGATCTTTAATAACTTTAACTTCAATGGTTGAAGTCTGATTAATCGTCCCGGCAAAAACATCATCACCTACAAATCTATCGGCTGGAATAAATTCACCGGTAATCATTGATTCATCAATCGAGGTGTTTCCTTTTGTTACCTTACCATCAACCGGAATTTGTTCCCCCACTTTAACCATCACCACATCACCAATCTTTAAATCCTTAACTAAAACGGTTTGTTGACCGTTTTTAGTCATTAACACCGCTTCAGATGGTGCTAGAGTCAATAACTCCGTTAATGTTTTTTCACTCTTTAAGGTGGTATATTCTTCTAATATCCCTGATAAGGCAAATATAAAGATTAAAATAGCCCCTTCAGCATAATCACTTAATACAAACGCGCCGATTGCTGCTAGAATCATGAGTATTTCTACGTTTAATGATTTGTTGATAATTGTTTTTGTAATCCCTTCTTTAGCCTTGGCATAACCACCAATCAAAAAGGCCAAACCAAAAACCAACATGATTAACCCCTTATAAGTAATCGGATTAAGGAAACTTTGTAAGAGGTAGCCCACTATAATTAAGACCAGTGATATCGTTGTAAAAATAACATCTTTGATTATTTTATTCATAAATACTCCCTTCTTCACTATAAATTATATTATAAATAACATCATATTTATACTAAATAATACGCTGTTTATAAAAATAATGATTTACAACCGTATTTTGTTTACTACTTTATTTTTTTTATAAACTACATCCTATTAAACTTCTTTTCTTTTTCGAAAATAATTCTGTTATTCTCTTATTATGATAGAATAACAGTAACATAGTATAGATAGGAGAATTCCCTTGATAACAATAAAACAAGTTTTAACCCATAAAGATCAAAGAAAATTCACTCTTTTTCCGAATAAATTATTTAAGAATGAAGATAACTTTGTGCCTGCGCTTTCTAGCGATGAAATGAAAGTATTCAATAAGAAAAAGAACCCTGCGCATGAATATTGTGAGTCAATCTGCTTCTTAGCTTATCAAAATAACCAGGTAGTAGGGCGCATAGCTGGAATCATTAATCACGCTTGGAATAAATCTCAAAATACAAAAACAGCCAGATTCTCAAGAATCGATATGATTGATAACATCGAAGTGACTAAAGCCTTAATTAACGCGGTTGAAACTTGGGCCATCAAACAAGGGATGGACACATTAATGGGCCCGATTGGATTTACCGATTTAGACAGAATGGGCATGTTAGTCGATGGTTATGAGTATTTAAATATGTTTATTACGATTTGGAACCCACCCTATTACCACGAACACCTTGAACAATTAGGCTTTGTAAAAGATGTCGACTGGGTGGAAAAAAGAATTATGATGACTCAAATCCCCGATAAAATCAAACGCGTCGCCGAAATCACAAGAACCCGTTATGGTTATAAACTAATTAAAGTAAAAAAAAGAAAAGAAGTTTATAAATACATTTATCCCGCTTTTAAAATGTACAACATCGCCTTTAATAAACTCTATGGTTTTTATCCACTTAGCCAGAAAGTCATGGATTACTATATTAAACAAATGATTTTAATCGTTAAGCTCGATTATTTATGGTTTGTCTTAGATAAAGAAGATAGTGTCGTGGGGTTTGGTTTAATGATGCCTTCGCTTGCCCTTCCAAACAAAAAAAGTAATGGTAAACTGTTTCCATTAGGCCTATTTAGAATTCTAAGAGCCTTAAAGAAACACGAGGTGGTAGACTTATACTTTATCGCAGTTGATCCAAACCATCATTCCAAAGGGATACCCGCTTTAATGTTAGAAGACGGCATCAAAGAAGCCATAAAACATAACATTAAATATGCAGAAACTGGTCCAGAACTTGAATTAAACCATCAAATTCAATCCACTTGGAAGGATTTTGATTATATTGAACATAAACGTAGACGCTGTTACACGAGAAAAATAAAAGGCATTTAATTGCCTTTTATTTTTGCTCTAAACCCTTATGATTTGTCTTTTTAAATAAACCAATGGTTAAGACGATTAAGTTAATTAGACGATCTTCTTTAAATCACTCACCACTTCAATAGTGGAATTGGTAATATCATAATCCATCAACAAAACTCGGACCTTATCTTTAATCGATTCTATTTCACTTAAATTATCTGTGGAAACAAATAAGGTTCCCACAAATATACTTCTATTTCCATCAATAGAATGGGTATGGATGTTAGTGACCTTATTGACTTTCTCTAGTTTTAAGATCTTTTCTTCTAAAGACTTAAGGTCTAATTGTTCCGGTACTTTATTCATAAATATCTTTAGTGAATCAATAAATGGAGGTATTGCCTTATAAAGGATGAAGGCAGCGATTAAGATTGCGAGAACAGGATCTAAAATATACCAGTTCGTGTATCTTAAAATAATGGAAACGATGAGGACCGCAAACCAACCTAAGACATCTTCTAACATATGTAAAGACAACATTTTCTCATTTTTAGAAGAGCCTTGATGCATTAACCATGCCGCAAAAACATTGATTATGATCGCAATTATTGCCAGGATTAACATCCCCTCATAATCAACCTCAACAGGATTAATTAGTCTAGGGACACTTCTGATAATCATCAAGAAAGAACCCATTATTAAAACAATACCCGTAAACAAAGCCCCTAAAATAGAAAATCTTCCATAACCATCTTTGTAATGGCTATCAGGCTCTTTTCTAGAAAGTTTTTGTAATACCCAGGCAACCCCAATTGAAATTGAATCGCCTAAATCATGAACCGCATCACTCATGATCGCAACACTATTAAATAGTGTTCCAAAAATAAACTCTCCAACAGAAAAGAATAAATTTAAGAAAAAGGCAATCCCTATATTTTTTGTTGAAACATCTGCCCCATGATGGTGATGATCGTGATCATGGTCCTGTTTTTCATTGAGGACTTCTTTAATATCCGTTTCGTTAATTAAAGTTCCTCCATTTGATTGAACTAATAATTTAACCATCTCATAATCAGTTAGATTATCAATCGTTAAAACATTAGATTCCAAATCATAATTTAGCCCTTCAATATTCGATTTATTATCGAGGATTTCTGCTAATTTGGAAGAACACTCTTCACAATGAAGTCCGACTACTTTATATCTATTACTCATTTTTATCCCTCTAACTAATAATTATACATCGTTTTAGTTAAAAGTTCTATTTTGATATATCTATTAGGACCTAAGCTAAAAAAACTATCAAAGAAAACCCTTTGATAGAAGTTTTTATTCTAAATCATTTTAACTATTTGATTTTAAAATTGTTTTTTGAAGTTCACATTCGCTAAATGTTGTTTCAATAATGGTAAATTTTGGCTTATCATCCGCATTGCGAGATGCTTTATGTCCTTCTTTGTGTTCTTTACTGGTTAACCATTTGTGAAATGAGGGTTTATCAACCCAATAGGAGACAACCTTTACGGTGTCATACACTTTATCCTTTGAATCTAATAATAAATCCATATGGTCAAACCCTTCAAAACCATGAATTGGTGATGGTTTAGAAAATTTTTCAATAACCATGTTTGAGAATTGTTTCTCAACCTTTATATTTCTAATCACAACAAACATAAAATCATCCTTCTTTCTACAATGTATCATTTTCATACGATCGTATCGTTAGTCCGATAGTCAAACATTTATATAATTACACTACACTTTAATTTTGGGATTATAACACTGATCACCGACACAATAGGAAGCCTCTTTTTTAACTTTGTCTTTTACTTTTTCTTCTCTGTAAACTTGTTCTAACATTTGTAAAAAGTATGCTTCATTTTGAGCGCCATTCACTAGATATTCTCTGTTTATAACGTATCCAGGTACCGCTTGAATCCCAAACGAACTAGCCAAATCTAAATCATGATTAACTTTGTTTTTGATTGCTTTAATTTCAATTAAGTTTTCAATCTCTTCCGAATTGAAACCATATTTTGATACTAAATCAGTTAATACCTCTAGTTTTGAAATATCAAGTCCGTTTGTAAAGTGTGCAGCATATATATCATTGATTAACGCACTTTGAATTTCAAAGTCTTCACACAACTTCACCATCATGTGAGCCAGTCTTGAATTAGCAGGAATCATTTGATCAAGGTTATAAATTAAGCCTGTTTGTTCAGCCATTTTCTTAGGGAGCTCGAAAAGTTTTTTAGCTTCTTCTACAGTTGTACTTTTTTCTAAGGCTAAATACTCATATATATTTAAATTGTCTTGGTTATCAAATAACGGATTTAACAAATAACTTCGGTATATTACCTTAACTTGATCTTTATGTTTAAATTTATTAAGGGCTTTTTCAAATCTTGTTTTTCCGATATAACAAAAGGGACAACTAAAATCAAACCATATCTCTATTTGCATAATTACCTCCATATATTTATTATATCGATTTTGTTTATTTTAATAAAAGGATATGCATGTTTAATCGTTATTTATGAGATCTTTAGGCTTAAAAAAAATGAGTTTTTAATCCAACTCATTTTTATTAAGACTATTTTTTTACCAAATGCTAACCATTTTTTCTTTAGGTAGGAACATCGCGTCAGTTTCCTCAATTTGATAGAATTTTTGGAATTCTGGAAGATTACTCAACTGTAAATTGGCTCTTAAAATAGAAGGCCCATGAACATCAACCGTTAATAATAATTGATTATATTCCTTAGATGATTTTTGGCGCCAGACTCTGGCCCAGTTTTTAAAGAATTCATCGTAATTATGGGAGTTATCTTTTTTGGATGCTTCTAGGGCACATCTTAATCCACCACTATCAGCGATATTTTCAGACACTGTTAATTGTCCATTACATTGTCCATAACCTGTTTCAACCCCATCAAAAAGTTTAATCATGTCTTGAGCTTTCGTATTAAACGCTTCTAAATCTTTCTCAGTCCACCAATTAAATAATGACCCGTTTTCATCAAACTTAGCCCCATTATTATCAAAGGCATGTGAAATTTCATGTGCCATTACCGCGCCAATACCACCATAGTTTTCACTTGGTGTTTGTTCTAGGCTGTAATAAGGTCTTTGAAGAATGGCGGCAGGGAAAACAATTTGGTTATTAAGCGGATTATAATACGCATTTACCATACTTGCGGGCATCTCCCATATGTTCTTATTAGGGGCTTTATTAAACTTCATAAAGTTTTCTTCATTTACGATTCTATTCATGCTTAATCTTTCTAAAATTAAGTTTGAGCCTTTATCATAACTACCGACTTTAAATCTATCATAGTGGGGTGGTAGTTCATCAGGATAGCCAACATGAACCGATAAATTATTTAGCTTTTTTAAAGCTCTTTGTTTCGTGGCTTCATTTAACCAATCATTATGACTAATTCTTTCTTCATAAACACCAATCATCTCATGAACCATCTTTTTAACATCTTCTTTGGCAACCGGTCCAAAATAAGTTTCTCCGTAATATAAGCCAACCACTTGGCTATATTTATTATAAGCTTGATAAAAGGCTGATTTTTCTTGACTTTGAGCTTCTTGAATCCCCGCTAACGCTCTAGAAAATGCGCCACCGGCAATTCTGATTTCATCTGATAAATCAGAGGCAAATCCAATTGCGTTGGTGACAATCATCCAGGATTTAATAAGTTTGAAATTAGTTTCATTAATAATACTATCAAACGCATTTAAAAAATCTAAATTCATGACAATCAACTGATCAACTTCTTGTTTTACTAATCCTTCTGCTTGGTCCATTAGGTTAAAGTTTTTAATTTGCTTTCTAACATCCTCATTTTTAACGGGATTATACATTTTAACGTAATCAGCCGCCTCAACACTTGATTTTGTGACAGGAACTAATAATGCATCAAAGGCCAATGCTTCTGTTAATAGTTTTGAGGTTTCTTCGTCACTGAAACCATATAATTTTAATAAGGCTGAAGTGGTTTGACTAAATAAACCAATCAATTGGGCTTTGGTTGTTTCATCTTTATAGTAAGATGTATCTGGTAAATATAAACTCGATGCACCAAAATATAAAACTTGAATGTTACTATTCATAAAATCTTGAGATACCCCAACTGAAAATGGCGTTTCAATACTTTCTAACGTTAAGTCCTTAAATGCTTGTTCAAAGTCTTTAAGGTTTTTTAACCCCTTAATTTTATTTAAAACCACGTTAAAAGGTTTTACACCCAGTTCATTTCTTTTATCAAAATCCTTTGTCATCTGATAAAGTTTGATAAACTTCTTTAAGTTTTCATTTAATCCAGTTGGATCAAGTTCCCACTTTTTAGCTAAATCCATTAAAGTCTTTTCAATCCCTAAATGAAGTTCAATAAATGCTGAAATTGTTGGTTGATCAGAAGGAATAACCGCCTGTTCTAGCCAGCTATTGTTTACTGATTGATAATAATTTTGTTTAATTAATTCTTTTTTCATTCTCTCACCTCTTAAAGTATTGTAACACTTTTAATTATTAATTAAAAATAATCTCTAATAAATTATCGTTAAATTTAGCTCACACTAACGCAAAGTATAAATAAATTAAATGGTAATATGCTATTCTATTGATAGAGGTGTTAGTATGTTTGAAAAAGAGATTATGTTTGATCCAATGAACCTTACTTATACGAAACAAAATCTAAAGCCAGTTTATCAAGCGAATAAAAATGCCTTAATTGTGATAATCGGACAAGCACCCGGTGAAAAAGCTCAACAAAGCGGTATTCCTTTCAATGATATTAGCGGGGACAGGCTAAGAAGTTGGATGGGGATTGATAAAGAAACCTTTTATTCTGAGAAAATAGCGATTTTGCCAATGGATTTTTATTTTCCGGGAAAAGGTAAAACTGGGGATTTACCACCTAGAAAAGGATTTGCGGAAAAATGGCATAAAAAGATATTGCACCAAATGCCAGATGTAAAATTAATTATTCTTATTGGTGCTTACGCCATCAAATATTACTTAGGCGTCCAACCCGTTACTGAAGCAGTTAAACATTATTCGGTTTATTTACCGAATTACTTTGTCTTAATTCACCCTTCCCCTTTAAACCAAAGATGGATTAGTAAAAATCCTTGGTTTTTAGAACTACTACCTGTTTTAAAATTAACCATCAATAATATATTAAGTGAGTGATTAAATGCTAATTATTAGTCCTTTTACAGACCCCTATAAAAATCTAGCCTTAGAAGAGTATATTTTAAAGAACCTGGTTCTTAATGAAACCATTCTTTTTCTATGGCAAAATGATTCTTCGGTTATTATTGGCAGAAACCAAAACATTTATGAAGAAGCGAATCTTCTTTATACCAAAGAACACGCTATTCCTGTTATCAGAAGAAAAAGTGGTGGTGGAACAGTTTATCACGACTTAGGAAACATTAACTATTCCGTTATCGCTGATAAAACCGGTTATGTAAAAGCTTATGAGAAACTTACCAAGCCGGTTGTCGATTTTCTCATTAGTTTAGGTCTTGAGGCCCATTTTTTTGGTAAGAGTGATATTTATATTGGTAATACCAAAATATCTGGTAATGCACAATACCTGTTTGGTAATCGAATCCTTCATCATGGTACTTTATTATTTAACTCAAACTTAGAGACATTAAACCTCGTCTTAAAAAATAAACAAGCAATTTCAAGTACTTCAGTAAAGTCCAATCGGGCTTTAGTGGGTAATATTAGTGACTACATCAATCTTAGTTTGACTGATTTTAAAAATAAAATGATTAACTATTTTAATCAGTCTATTTATAACCTAACAGAACTAGATATTGCCAAGGCGACTCTACTAATGAATACTTACCAATCTTACGAATGGAATTACGGTGAATCCCCAACATTCAAAATTCATAAAGAGTCTAATCATTATTTGGTTAACCTAACCATTGAAAAAGGGATTATTGTCGCTGGCTTAATAACCTACAATAATCGTCCTTTAGATCAACCATACCTAAATAAACCTTTTCATCCTGATACATTTAATGATTATCTTGAACTGAAAAATATCTTGTTTGAATAACAAAAAAGTTGAGCGAAATGGCTCAACTTTTTATTTTAGATATGAATTGGTTTATCAATCGCACCCAGTGCGGCTTCAAAGGATAATTCACTTAAGGTTGGATGTGGGTGAATTGCCTCAGCTATTTCATAGGCGGTTGCTTCTGCTTGCATCGCGACCGCATATTCACTAATCAGTTCAGTGGCATTATAGGCAAATATATGTGCCCCTAATATTTCTAAATATTTTTTATCCACGATTAGTTTTATAAACCCTTCTGATTCACCATCAGCCAGTGCTTTACCCACCGCTTGAATCGGTACTTTAGAAACCTTATAGTCAAGCCCTCTTGATTTAGCTTCTTTTTCAGTTAATCCAATTGAAGCAATTTCTGGTGTACCATAAATATTGGCAGGAACGCGGTCATAGTTCATCTTAGCGGTTGGTTTACCTAAGATATGGTTTACCGCAATAATCCCTTCATGAGAAGCAACATGGGCAAACATTTGTTTACCATTGACATCCCCAATCGCGTAAATCCCTTTGACAGATGTTTCTAAGTATTCATTGGTGATAATGTTCGCTCTATCCATCTTTAAATTTAGATGTTCTAACCCTTTTGAATTGGCTCTTACGCCAACACTCATTAAGATCGCATCCGCATCCAGCGTCAATTCTTTGCCTTGATGTTTATAAATAACTTGATGGTCGCTGACTTTAATCACTTCAGCTTCTGTCGCTATTTTAATCCCATCTTTAGTAAGAGTCTTCGTATAGGCATTAATTAAATCTTCATCCATCATCGGTAGAATCGAGTCAAGTTTTTCAATAATCGTAACTTCACTGCCAAATGTTTTAAATACGGTAGCGAATTCAACCCCAATCACGCCACCCCCAACAATCACCAATTTCTTGGGAACTGCTTTAATATGAAGTAATTCTTTTGATGTGTACAAGAAGCCCTTTTCATAAGCTTCTTTTACCCCATCAATAGGTGGCATAATGGCACTAGAACCTGTGGCAATAATGACATTTTTAGTGTCATAAATTTTCGTGTCAACTTTAACTTGACTGGAGGATAGTATTTCACCAAATCCGTTGATGACATCGACCTTATTCTTCTTTAATAAAAACGATACTCCACTCGTTAATTGTTTAACGACTTTATCTTTACGGTCGACTATTTTTGGCCAATCAAACGTGATATTTTCTGTAGTGATGCCAAAAAAGTTCGCGCGATTAACGGTCTTAAAAATACTGGCAGACTTTAAAAATGTCTTGGTTGGGATACACCCATCATTTAAACAAATTCCGCCAATATTTTCTTTTTCAATTAAGGCTACTTTGGCGCCTAATTGTGCCGCTTTAATGGCGGCAACATAGCCCCCTGGGCCGGCACCAACAATAATAATATCGTACATAATTCCTCCTTACTCCAACATTAGAGTAGTTGGGTTTTCTAAGAGTTGTTTGATTCTTAGTAAGAATCTTCCCCCTTCAGCACCATCGATAATGCGGTGGTCAACCGCTAATGAGAGTGGTAAGACAGAAGCTATTTCTATTTTACCATTTTTAACCACTGGTTTTAAAGATATTTTTCCGATCCCGAGGATGGCTAGTTCGGGATAATAGATGACTGGGGTTCCATGTGAAATACCCACAGAGCCAAAATTAGTGATCGTAAATGTCCCGTTTTGTTGTTCCTCAAGGGTAATCTTTCTGGCGTTGGTTCTTGTGGCTAGATCATCAATAGTACGTGCTAATTCTAACATCGTTAACTGATCAGCATTTTTAACATTGGGAACAATTAAACCATCTTTAGTATCAACGGCTATCCCTAAATTAATATACTTTTTAATATAAACTTCATCCGTATCATGATTAAAACTGGCATTAAAAATTGGAAATTCCTTTAAAGCGATGATCACCGCTTTAGAAATAAACGTTAAATAGGTTAATTTAACCCCACGATCAGCGGCATAAGCTTTTGCCTTAGTTCTAAAATCAACTAAATCATCAACAATAATTTCATCCATTAATACGGTGTGTGGAACAAGCGTTTTAGAAGTCGTCATTGCGTTAGAAATAGCTTTTCTTAATCGAGAAATTTTTATAACTTCAAATTCACCATTTGGTTTTTTGACCTCTGGGGCAATAAAACTTGAGGCTTGCGCGACCGGTTTTCTAGTGAGATTTTCTAAATCAGACTTTAAGATTCTCCCTTGTTCACCGGTGCCTGAAACTTGACTTAAATCAATAGATCTATCACTGGCCATTTTTCTCGCAACCGGTGAGGCTAAAACACGGGTACTGGTTGGTTTAACCTCAGCTTGATAAGATCCGATGATTTCATCCGATACCATTATCTCACCGACAACCCCTGCGCCGCTTTCTTTTGGTTTCTCTTCTTTAGTCTCTTTGGTTGATTCAGTCTTTTCTGGTGCTTCATTTTCCCCTGAGGCGTTATCAATTAAGGCAACCGTATCACCGACATGAATGATTCCACCTTCTTTGGGACCCAGTTCCTTAATCGTACCGGCTTCAGGGGAAGTTAATTCCGCATTTACTTTGTCGGTTTCAACCACCACTAATAAGTCCCCTTCAGCGACCTTGTCGCCCACTTTAACATGCCATTTTAGGATGGTTCCTTCATGAATACCTTCACCGATATCCGGGAATTTAAATGTAAACATAGTAGCCTCCTTTATGGTTTAACAACCGCTAAGCGTTGTAATTGTTGTTTAATATTTTCAACATTAGGGTAATGATACTGTTCGCCTCTTGCGAGTGGAACGGTAATATCAAAGCCAGTTATTCTAACTGGGGCAGCTTCTAAATAATAAAAAGCTTTTTCATTGACTAAAGTGATTAATTCAGCCGCAGGCCCGTAAGACTTAACGGCTTCATGAACCACCATAAAACGACCCGTCTTTTTGACTGAATTAATAATCGTTTCTTCATCGATGGGTGAAATGGTTCTTAAGTCAATTATTTCTACAGATATGCCTTCTAAGTCTTTCACTGCTTTTTCAACTTCTCTTACCAGTGCCCCCCAGGCGACTACCGTAATGTCAGTTCCTTCTTTAACCACATTGGCCTTACCAATTGGAACTTCATAGTAGCCTTCTGGAACGTCTTGTTTACCGGCTCTATAAATCCGTTTTGGTTCCATGAAGATAACTGGATCTGGATCTTTAATGGCGGCTAATAATAATCCTTTCGCATCATAGGGTGTAGAAGGAATAACCACTTTCAATCCCGGAATATGACCTAAAATAGTTTCTAAAGATTCAGAATGGTGTTCTAAAGCTCTAATACCACCACCTACTGGAACTCTCACGACCATTGGGACTGTAAATTGTCCTCTACTTCTATTTCTAAAGCGTGCGGCGTGTGTCACTAATTGATTATACCCAGGAAAAATAAATCCATCAAATTGGATTTCTGCGACTGGTTTTAATCCATTAATCGCCATTCCAATGGCGGTACCGATGATAGCATCTTCAGCAATTGGGGTATCAAAAACACGTTCTTTACCATATTTCTTTTGAAGACCGGCAGTTACTCTGAAGACACCACCTTCATAACCCGCGTCTTCGCCAAACACAACCACATTCTCATCATTTTCTAATGCCATATCTAAGGCTTGATTAATCGCTTCTAATAATGTAATTGGCATCTTATTCACTCCCCTTTAAAAATGCTTTATGGGTTTCATATTGTTCTTTTAGTTGCGGTGTCATCTCTTGATAGGTATGTTCAAAGATTTCAATTAAATCAACATTAGCCCCATAAGATTCAACTTTTCTAAACGTCTCATTGATTTCTTTATTCACAGCCTCAATTAAGGCTGTATCTTCTTCTTCACTCCAAAACCCTTTGTTGATAAGGTAAGCTTTAAAACGTAAGATTGGATCTTTATGATCCCAAGACTGTTCTTCTTCTTTAGTTCGGTAAATTGAAGGATCATCAGAGGTTGTATGTGGTCCCATACGGTAAGTATAAGCTTCCACTAAACTTGGACCTTCCCCTTTTCTAGCTCTATCGATGGCTTCTTTTACGGCCACATAAACAGCTAAGAAGTCATTGCCATCAACTTGAACAAACGGTGCTCCAAAAGCGACGGCTTTTTGAGCAAACGTTTCGGCGCCAGTTTGAACCGTTGTTGGGGTTGAAATGGCATATTGATTATTTTGAATTACCCCAACCAAAGGAGCTTTAAAGACAGAAGCATAATTTAATCCAGCATAAAACTCACCATGTGATGTCCCACCATCACCAATGGTGAACACCGTGACTTCATCTGTTTTTCTATACTTAGAAGCCATTGCTAAACCAGCCCCAATATTACTTTGTGAGCCAATAATAACGTTAATCGGTAAAATCTTAACCCCTTCAGGTCTAATAGAACCTCTTTCATTCCCATACCAATATAAATAAACGGTTTCTAAAGGTATTCCCCGATATAAAAATAAGTTTGTGTCACGATACATTGGTGAGAACCAATCTCTATCTTCCATTGCGGCAGCAATGCCTATTTGAGTTGCTTCTTGTCCCATTGAAGGGGCATAAGATAACATTCTACCTTGACGTTGGAACTGAATCGCTTTAATATCTGCATTACGTCCCATTACGGCTGTTTTATACATCTTTAGCAATACTTCTTTTGATAGTTTTGGTTCATATTTTTCATTGACAACTTTTCCTGTATGGTCAATTATTTGAAATTGTTTTATTTTACTTCCATCATATTTCGTTAAAACCATGTTTATCACTCCTCATGTTTAATTATATTATTGGTTCTAATTTATAAAAATCGTTATGCTTATTCATATAAATAAAAACAACCTTATTTATAATTGTCTGAAAAAAAGGGACTGTAACGAAATAAAAAGTTATAGTTCAACAAAAAGAAAGGGACTGT
>ENA-UOOR01000688-UOOR01000688.1-fermentation-metagenome-genome-assembly--contig:-NODE-688-length-45772-cov-5.447864_pt1 | contig 45772 bp, 48 predicted proteins | sample MGYA00245780_ERZ724029 | MGnify/ENA primary metagenome ERZ724029 (study PRJEB28704, sample SAMN03018315) | fermentation metagenome | biome: anthropogenic terrestrial biome; feature: soil; material...
TGCGAATTGGGTGGTGGAGAAAACAGAGGATGGCTATATCGCCACAGCGACTTCATGTAAACTTTGTGCGCTGTCAAAGAAGATGGGCGGAGCAAACCCCTGTAATGGCTGGTGCCTTGATCCTATGATTGCTATGTTGTCCGACGTGAGCAAAATCGATAGCAAACACATAACTGTTGAAAGCACTTTAATGAACGATGACTGCTGCAAAGTTTCTATTAATGTCAGGACAGAACTATAACGAAAATAAGAAAATGCATAAGTACGATAAAACAGAACTGAATATTAATAGGAAAGGTTAATGACATTTTTGATCCTCTAAAAAAGCATGTTCGAGGCAGTTTGATTGTCAACATACGTTCGTTTACAGGGTACGAAAGACACGTCTCTCCCTACACAGGGAGAGCGGAACAGGCGTCACAATGAAGGAAATATCAAAAAAATAGAGCGTTTCATTCTACTTTCCTATGGAGCCCGCCATTTCGGCGGGCTTTGTCGTTTTAACCAATATAAAAGCAAAAACGGAGCAATTTTTAGAGAATTTATTTTCGGCACTTTAAATTGACAACAGCCCCATTGTATGACTATAATAAATTGCTTTATTTGTTTAGTCTTTCTAAACAAAATGTTTATATATACAAACTGCGGAGGGATATTTTAAAAATGAATATCGGGAACAAAATCAAGATGCTCAGAATTAAAAACGGCCTGACGCAGGAGGAACTTGCGAACAGGAGCGAGCTGTCAAAGGGGTTTATATCACAGATAGAGCGGGATCTCACATCCCCTTCCATTGCCACGCTTGTGGATTTGCTCCAATGTCTCGGAACAAACCTCAAGGATTTTTTCAACGAAATTGTCAATGAAAAAATCGTATTTGGAAAAGAGGATATTTTTGTCAAAGAGGACAGGGATTTAAATTATGAAATAAGCTGGATTGTGCCGGATTCCCAGAAGAATCGCATGGAACCCATCGTTATGGCTCTTGAGTCCGGCGGAAGTTCCGAGCCGGATGATCCCCACGAGGGCGAAGAATTCGGATATGTTCTCTCAGGCAGTATTTATATTCACCTTGGCAGCAAAAAATATAAAGCAAAAAAAGATGAAAGTTTTTATTTCAAACCAACAGTTGTCCATTATATATCCAATGGCGGCAAGTCCAGGGCAAGGCTGCTCTGGGTGTCAACCCCGCCAAACTTCTAAAAGTATATGTGACAGGGAGTATGCATGATGGCTAAACACATTATTGAATTGGTGGATTTAACCAAGGATTATGACGGAACAGAGGCACTCAAAGGAATTAATCTCTATATCCGCCAAAATGAGTTTATTACGCTTCTGGGGCCCAGCGGCTGCGGAAAGACGACTACCTTGAGGCTTATTGGAGGCTTTGAAACTCCGACTTCGGGAAGTATCATGTTTGATGGTATCAATATTAATAATGTACCGCCGTATAAAAGGAAAGTGAATACGGTTTTTCAAAAATATGCTCTTTTTCCGCATATGAATGTGTTCGACAATATCGCTTTTGGTTTAAAAATCAAGAAAAAGGATAAAGGCGAAATACGCGTCCGGGTCAAGAAGATGCTGGCCATGGTCAATTTGGAAGGCTTTGAAAAGAGATCGGTGGATTCTTTAAGCGGTGGACAGCAGCAAAGGATCGCCATAGCCCGGGCGCTGGTCAATGAACCGGAAGTCCTGCTTTTGGATGAACCGCTGGGAGCTCTTGACTTAAAGCTTCGCAAAGAAATGCAGCTTGAGCTTAAAAACATGCAGCAGAGCCTCGGCATCACTTTTGTATATGTCACCCATGACCAGGAAGAAGCGCTGACGATGTCGGATACTATTGTTGTTATGAGACAGGGGACTATTCAGCAGATCGGAACGCCCCAGGACATTTATAATGAGCCTCGCAACGCCTTTGTAGCCGATTTTATCGGGGAGAGCAACATCATCGACGGAACGATGCTCCGGGATTATAAAGTAGTCTTTGCGGGCCATAAATTTGATTGCGTTGATAAGGGCTTTGGTGAAAATGAACCGGTTGATGTTGTGGTGCGGCCAGAGGATATACGGCTGGTGAAGGAATATGACGACCGCCTTCAGGGAACGGTAAAATCAGTGCTCTTCAAGGGGGTCCACTATGAAATGCAGGTGGCTGATGAAAACGGCTTTAACTGGATCGTTCAAAGTACAACCATGGAGCCGGTAGATTCCAAGGTGGGGCTTATCATCCAGCCTTCCGATATTCAGATTATGAAAAAGGTGAGTGGACTATGAAAAGAGGACGGGTCACTACTTTCCCATATATTGTGTGGATGTTGATTTTTATACTGGTTCCGCTGGTGCTGGTGCTGTATTATGCTGTCACCGTCACAACTCCGGCAGGTACTGTATTCAGCCTGCAGAATTTTGAGAAATTTATGCAGCCGATTTATATTAAAGTGCTGGTCAGGTCCATTCAACTTGCACTGGTCAGCACGATTATCTGCCTTCTGCTGGGGTACCCCGTAGCGATGATACTGTCGGGCAGGGATCTGAGCAAAAAAAATATATTGGTGCTGCTTTTTGTTATACCTATGTGGATGAATTTTCTTTTGCGCACCTATGCCTGGATGACCCTTCTTGAAAAAAAAGGTCTGATCAATACTGTTCTGGGGTTTATAGGACTGCCGCAGATCAACATCCTGTATACCGATTCGGCAGTCATATTAGGTATGGTATATAATTTTCTGCCCTTTATGGTGCTGCCCATTTTCTCGGTCATGAGCAAAATTGATAAAAGTATTATAGAAGCAGCAGAAGATCTTGGATCCAACAGCTTTACAGTGTTTCGAAAAATCACTTTGCCATTGAGCCTGCCCGGGGTTGTATCCGGAATTACCATGGTATTCATGCCGGCTCTGACGACCTTTATTATTTCAAAGCTCCTTGGGGGCAGCCAATATACGCTGATCGGAAATCTGATAGAGGATCAGTTCATGCGCGTTTATGACTGGAATTTCGGTTCAGCGCTTTCCATTATTATGATGCTGCTCATTGTGATCAGCATGGCTGTCATGTCCCGCTATGACAGAGAAGATGCAGGGGGTGGACTGTTTTGACAAAAGTGATAAAAAAACTTTACCTGGCATTGGTATTCATGTTTTTATATGCGCCTGTAGTTATCTTGATCGTTTTCTCCTTTAACAGTTCCAAGTCAAGAGCCAATTGGGCTGGATTTACACTAAAATGGTATTTGGATCTTTTCAAGGACAAACAGATCATGTCCTCCCTTTATTATACGATAGCCGTTGCTCTTCTGGCCTCTTTGATCGCTACGATCATGGGAACCGCAGCAGCTTTGGGCATCCATAATATGAGCAGGTTTAAAAAATCCATCATTATGAATATTACTTATCTGCCTGTCTTAAATCCGGATATTGTAACCGGTATATCCTTAATGATCCTGTTTATTTTCTTTAAGATCAAGTTGGGTTTTGTGACGCTGCTGCTTGCACATATCACTTTTAATGTGCCCTATGTCATTCTTTCGGTGCTGCCCAAGCTCAAGCAGCTGAATAAGCATCTGGAGGAGGCTGCGCTGGATTTGGGCGCCACACCCTTTTATGCCCTCCGAAAGGTGATCCTTCCCGAAATTATGCCCGGCGTTGTCACCGGCTTTCTGCTGGCTTTTACCCTTTCGCTGGATGACTTTATCATCAGCTTTTTTACCACAGGCTCCGGTGTATCCACATTGTCCATAACGGTCTATTCTATGGCGCGGCTAGGTATCAATCCAAAAATTAATGCGCTGTCTACGCTAATGTTTATTACGGTGCTGGGACTGCTTTTAATCATTAACAAGAGAACCTCGGGAAACAGCATCGCGAAAAATACGAAAGAACAAAAAGAAATGCCGAACTTTTATAATCCATCATCAATTGAGGGGGAACCATTACCATGAAAAATGCAAAATTAGCAGCAATCCTGTCCATACTTTTGACTACAGCCATTTTTGTCACATCCTGCGGAAAAACGTCTCAGAATGGAAAAGACGGGAAAGAACAGGTCACCATCAATGTTTTTAACTGGGGTGATTATATCGGCGAGACAACCATTGCCGATTTTGAAAAGGCCTATCCGGGAATTAAAGTGAATTACGAGGATTTCTCCACCAACGAGGATATGTATGTAAAAATTAAGACCGGAGCCTCCGATTATGATGTGGCCATCCCTTCCGATTATATGATCAAACGGATGATTGATGAGGATCTGCTCTGCAAGATAAATATGGAAAATATTCCGAATTACAAATATATTGACGACCGGTTTAAAGCATTGTCCTATGACCCTGACAATGAATATTCCGTTCCCTATATGTGGGGTACAGTGGGCATATTGTATAATAAAACCATGGTTTCAGAGCCGGTGGACAGCTGGAAGATCCTATGGGATGAAAAATACAGCAAAGAGATACTGATGCAGGACAGCGAAAGAGACAGTATCGGTGTAACGCTGAAAATGCTGGGCTATTCCATGAATACCAAAAACATACCGGAGCTGGAGGAGGCCAAGGCCAAGCTCATTGAGCAAAAACCCCTGGTGCTGGCTTATGTGGTAGACCAGGTGAAAGACATGATGATCGGTGAAAGCGCCGCTCTTGCCGTGGTCTGGTCCGGCGATGCGTATTACTGTATGTCCCAAAATGAAAACCTGGCATATGCCATTCCCAAGGAAGGCACGAATTACTGGTTTGATGGCATGGTCATTCCCAAAACCAGCAAACACCAAAAAGAAGCAGAGCTGTTCATCAACTTTATGTGTGAAACAAATACCGCATTCAATAATGCGGAATATATCGGATATGCTACGCCACACACCGAGGTTATAAAGATGCTTGATCCGGACCTGACCGCTGACCGCGCGGCCTACCCAACGGAGGAAGATTTGGAAAACTGTGAAATTTTTGAGTACCCCGGGGATGAGATCAATAGGGAATATGGAAGGATATGGACAGAAGTCAAGGCCCAATAACGGTCTAGCGCCATGAGTGATGTTTCGTGCGCCCTCGAGAAAATCCGTCCGGGATTTTACTCGCTAGCTCCGCAATCCTGCTTCGCTTACGCACTAAAACATCACTCTGCCGCTTTTCGAAGTCATTATGATTTAGCGATTTCGAAATCTCTGTTTTCGGTAACGGGTGGGGTTTTTCTAGCGGGATTACTTTTTATAAGTCAAGCCCAGGTTGTCAATCAGATTACGATAATCTTCAGATGCGTTCTTGAAAGTCTTTGTGAAGGTCTCAATATCCTCATACATGACAGGCTGCCCCATATCGTTCATAATCTTTATAAATTCTTCATCCTCACAAATTTGCTTAAACAGTTTTTCATAATATTTTTTGATATTGTCGGGCATATTCTTCGGAACAGACACACCCTTGATGGAACCCCATGCACTGAAGTCTACGCCCTGCTCCTTCAGAGTGGGAACATCTGGCATGGAACTGTCCCTTTCATCGGTTGCAACGCCGATCAGCTTGATTCTTTCCGCTTTGTATTGGGGCAGGAAATCCGAAGGATGGGCGCCGCCGATCATGGTCTGTCCGCCTACCAAAGTAGTGATTGATCCGGCTGTACCATCATGAGGGATAATAACGATGTTGGCGCCGGTCGAATAGGCAAGGCCCTGCAACACCAAATCCACTGTACCATTGGCGGTGGAGCTGGCGGCGGTAATGGGTTTACCGGTCTCATCGGACCATTTGATCATATCGGCCAGCGAGTTAAACTCAGAATTTTCGGGCACGCCAACCATAACGGTATGAATGGAAATCAGGCATAGGGGATCCAGTGCTTCAAACGGGTCATATTCAAGCTCCTGCAGGAAAGGCATGGACATGTCGCAGCCTGAGCCGTATGCCAGGCCGAGGGTGTATCCGTCCGGAGGGGAATTGGCCACGTAAACGGAACCGGTCACGCCTCCGCCGCCGGGCTTGTTAACAATCTGTACAGGCTGTTCACAATATTTGGACCAAACCTTTTCAATGGCGCGCCCCAGAAGATCGGAAGAACCGCCGGCAGTGTAGGGAACAATGATGTTAATGGCTCTTTCAGGAGTCCATTCTTTAGGGGGCTCGCTGCCCGTTGCGGGCGCCGCAGGCACAGAGCCGGAGGGGGAAGGCGCGGAACTTGAGACCGCAGGCGCCGGCTTATTGCCGCAGCCCGATAACAGGAGACTTGACAACAGAATGGTTACCAACAGTAAGGGAATGACTTTTTTCATGATTTTCCTCCTTATCATAGACTATTTTTTAAGATAAAATCCGCAATTTCTGCGCACTTTTACAAAAAACTGACAGGGCCTTTCTTTCTGCTTTTTCTAAACTTACTTATAAACTGCCAGATAATTACTATAAAGAATGTTGCCATAAAGGAGCCTGAAATTGGCCGGGTAAAAAATATTGAGAACGAACCCTGCGAGAGCATTAAAGATTGCCGCAGCGAGTTTTCCATGAGGGGTGACAGGATAAAAGCCATCAGCAGCGGACCTGGCTCGAAATCAAGTTTTCGCACAATATATCCGAAAATTCCGAATCCAATAAAGGCAAAGACATTGAACATATTATTTTCCAGACTGTAGCAGCCCACCGCAGTAATCATAACGATTAGCGGAGCCAAAATGCCGAATGGTATCTTCAGCAGCTTTACCCAGACGCCCACCAGCGGAAGATTGAGTATGACAAGGATCACATTCCCAATGTACATAGAGGCAATGACTCCCCAGAATACATCGGGATGATCATTCAGAAGAAAAGGGCCCGGGGTGATGCCCTGTACCAAAAGTGCAGCATAGATCATGGCAATAGAAGCGTTGCAGGGAATTCCAAGGGTGAGCAGCGGAATGAAGGAGGAACTGGATGCGCCATTGTTGGCCGATTCAGGGCCTGCAACTGCTGCAATGGCACCCTTTCCGAATTCTTCGGGATGTTTGGCAAACTTTCTTTCCACCGAATAGGAAACCAGCGAAGAAACAACCGCGCCGCCGCCGGGAATGACACCCACAAAAAAGCCAATGATGGAGCCGCGAATAATGGCCCACTTGGATTCCATCCAATCCTTAGCGGTGGGCCAAAGCCGTCCGATTTTTGTCGTAACAAATTCACTGCTTACTTCTTTCTCCAGTGTCAGCAAAATCTCACTCAATCCAAACATGCCCATGGCGATGGTGACAAAATCAAAGCCGCCCATCAATTCCAGCGTACCAAAGGTGAACCGTTCACGGCCGGTGAGCGGATCAATGCCTATATTCGCAAGAAAAATACCCAAAAAGAGCATAATGCAGCCCTTCAGCGGAGATCCGCTTGTTAAAAATACAGCGAGTAAAAGGCCCAGAACCATCAGCGCAAAATATTCGGGGGCGCCGAATTTCAGCGCAAGCTCAGCGACCGGGGGTCCGATAAAGCTCATGCCGATAACACCCACTGTGCCGGCAATAAATGAACCTATTGCGGCAATGGAAAGCGCCGCTCCGGCTCTTCCTTTTTTGGCCATTTCATGGCCGTCTATGGCCGTTACGACAGAGGCCGCCTCACCCGGAAGGTTCAGCAGAATGGAGGTCGTGGAGCCGCCATACATGGAACCGTAGAAAATTCCGGCCAAAAAAATCAGTGAGGTTGCCGGAGAATTCATGGCATAAACTACCGGCAGCAGCAGTGAAATGGTCGCTGCCGGCCCCAGTCCGGGTAAAACGCCGACCACGGTTCCAAGCAGGCACCCCAGAAATCCAAATAGCAAATTGATTCCGGAAAGCGCTACTGCAAACCCTCCCAGTAAACTCTGAATGGTTTCCATATGCTTATCCCCCCCCTTACCAAGGTAATAATCCGTTTGGCAGCGGCACAGACAGCAGCTTTTCAAACAGAAAATACATTGCTCCGGTACCCAAAACAGTGAACAGAATAATTGTCAGCGGTTTGCTGTGCGCAATTACGATCTGCCAGAGCAAAATGAACAAAGCGGTAGAAATGGCATAGCCCAAGGGTTCCATAACAAGGGCATAGACAAAGGTAATGACAAGCGCCAGCAGCAGATTGATCCACTCGCCTTTTCCCCAAAAAGGAGTGCTGTCCCCTTTTTTCCTCCAGCTCAGAAACAGCCAGATTGCAGATGAAATAAAGATGCCCGTACCGCAGACAAAGGTGAAAAATCCAGCCCCGGGCTTAGTAATGGTGCCGACTTCCAGCTTGGTAAAAGAATAGATGCTGATATAAAGCCCCAGCAGGGTGAATATGATACCTACAATCCGATGCACTTTGGTCATCATGATGCATCCTCCTGAAACAACCCCATTTCAGTCAATATCTTTTTGAGCTGTTCACGCTCTTCTGTTTTAAGGGGTCCAACGGGAGCAAAGCACGGACCTGCTTCAATTCCCAGCAATTCCAGTCCTTCTTTTATGACAGCGGGGAAGGTGCCCAGCCCAAACGCAATACGGAGCGGGGCCAGACGGTATTGTGCTTCCAGCGAGCCTTTGATATCTCCCTGAACATATTTGTCGTAAATACTGCTGCACAGGCGCGGCGCTACGTTGGCACAAGCCGCTACCGCACCGGTTGCGCCATAGCACAGGCCGGCATGAATCAGCGTGTCACGCCCCATCAGTACGCTAAAGTCTTTGCCGCGGGTCAGTCTTATGTATTCGCCGGAATTGGTCATATCGCCGGTAGAATCCTTAACGCCCACGATATTCGGAATATCAGCAAGACGGGCAACCGTTTCAGGTGTAATATCAACATTGGTTTTGGGGCGGTTGTTGTAAAGCAGAACCGGCAGGGATGTGCTTTTGGCTATTGCAGCAAAATGCTCGTATACTTGATCCTGGTTAGGGGAGATGAACATGGGGGTCAAAACGCTCAAGGCGTCCACACCTACGTCTTCGGCAATTTGTGCGAGTGCGATTGAACCGCGTGTAGTAATATGGTTTGCACCTGCATAAACAGGGAGACGCCCGGCAACCTCATCTTTTGTGATCTCCAGTGCTTGGCGGTATTCTTCGTTGGATAGGCCGTAGAACTCTCCCGTTGTTGCAACAGCAAATATTCCATGCACACCGCCTTTTATAAGATAGTTGATCAGTTTGCGGAGAACTTTTTCGTTCAGCTTGCCTTCCTTTGTAAAAGGAGTGATCATTGCAGGTAATATACCTTTTGCCTGAAATTTCATCCTGTTTCTCCTCCTTTTCATTGTTCTATTGTCTATTTGTGAAACAATAAGGTTCCCGGACCCCATCAGCAAGTCTTTTGATTGTGCTTAAGGGCAAGGCTCTTATTCAACCATGTTGACTGCCCATTGGGGTTTTTCGCCGGACAGTGCGGAGTGAATTCCCATTGCCGCATGGAGCCCCATACGATTCATGGATTCCTGTGTCAGTGCTGCATTGTGGGGTGAAACAATGATATTTTTTAAAGTGAAGAGCGGGTTATCATAGGGGCAGGGTTCCTGGCAAAAAACGTCCAGCGCAGCACCTTTGATTGCACCTTCCGCCAGTACCTTATAGAGATCTTCTTCTGCGAGTACCTCTCCCCGGGCGCAATTGACAAGGCAGGCACTCCTTTTCATGAGACTGAGCAATGAAAGATTGACCAGTCCTTTGGTCTGCTCATTGGAGGGCAGGTGGAGGGATATGTAGTCGGAGGTTTTAAAAACTTCCTCGATAGAATCAACGGGCGCAACATATTCGGGATACTTGTCAGGGGGAATAAACGGGTCATATCCGATGACCTTCATTTTTACGCCAAATGCAGCTTTTTCCCCCAGAAGAGAGCCGATGCGCCCGACTCCTACAATGCCCAGTACTTTGCCAGCAAGATCCGATCCTTTGACTTTGTTTCTGATTTCCCAATTGCCCGCCCGGGTCTGCCCATCCATGTAAACAATATTATGGGCCAGTGCGAAAATCAGTCCCATGGCATGTTCTGCAACCGAATTGGCGTTGGATTCAGGGGCGAAGGTCACCCAGATTCCTTTTTTGGTGCAGTGCGCCACATCGATATTATCCACACCCACGCCATGACGCCCGATTGCCTTAAGCCGGGGCGCCGCGTCAATTACTTCGGCAGGATAGGGCGCTGTTCTGACCAGCAGTGCATCGGCATCGGCCACCTCAGCTTTAAGGGTGCCAAGATCTGTTTTCCCGGATCCGACAACCACTTCATAGCCTTTCTCGCGCAGATAATCTTTTCCGGCGCCTGTAATATCCTGTGGAATTACTACTTTATAAGCCATATTTTTTATCCCTCCTCATCCTTTCAAGTGAGCCAGACCTTCCCGGGCATTATTCATCATCATGGTGACATCGTTGGACCAAAGATTCAGCGCCATTCCTTTTTCCATCCATGCCCTGACTGCAGCAGGGGCGCCCGTCATATGGATGCCCGAGAACTTTCCGCGCTGTTTGGCAGCTGCGATAACCGTCTCAATGGCATTGACCACGGTGGGATGGTTGAACTGGCCCATCAGCCCGTAGCTCTGTGAAAGGTCGTTGGGACCGATGAAAGCAGCGTCGACGCCATCCAGATCAAGAATTTTTCCAATGTTGTCAACGCCTGTCGGAGACTCGATCTGGCACATAATCACAGTTTCATTATTGGCTTTTTCCATGTATTCGGTTGCCGACGGTATTTTTTCGTATCCGGTATGCCCGCGCAGCAGCGAAACACCGCGGCTGCCCATTGGATAATATTTCGAATAGGTAAGAAGTGCCTTTGCCTGCTCGGCCGTTTCGCAATTTGGAAGCATTAGTCCATCTGCGCCCATTTCCATATATTTTAGTACAACTTCGCGCTTGGCTTCGGGAACACGAACAAAACCGGCTATATCCATTGCTCGTCCCATACCTAAAAGGGCCGCTACTTTAGAGTAATCAAAGCCGCCATGCTCGCAATCGATCATAAACAAGTCAAAGCCGCAGACCTTGAGGATTTTTACAATGTCAGGGTTATCAAATGTGGTGATCATCGTCCCAATAATGGATTCACCGTTTCTTAAACGCTGTTTAATGTTACTCATATGCATTCTCCTCATTATCTATTTTGAAGCGTTGCACCTCCCTAAATCATATTGGGGACAACCGCCCAGTATGATCGCAATTAATGGTTTAATTCGCCGTCCCGGACAAATGTTTTAGTTTATTAAAAATTCGGGAAGATAAATAAAGAAATAGAAAGATAGCAGACACTCATGGTATCTGCTATCTTGGTTTTACGGCATTAATCCTGCTCCGCTTACGCACTGAAAACATCACTTTGCCGCTCTTCGAAGTCATTATAATTTAGCGCTTCTTGAAATCTCTGATTTCGTCAATGGGTGGGGCTCTTATCTCAGCTCGGGCACCACTGTGGCTGGAATTCTTCCGGATAGTGCCTCAACCAGGCTTTCCGCAGCTTTCATGGACATATTGAGACGGGTCCCGGCAGTGGCGGAACCGATATGGGGCAGGGACACTACATTGGGCAGTCTAAGAAGGGGATTGTCCGGATCAACCGGTTCGGTTTCAAAAACGTCCAGGCCTGCGCCGGCTATTTTTTTATTCTCCAGAGCTTTTATAAGCGCGGCTTCATTCACAGTCTGGCCTCTGGAAACATTAATGAAAATAGCGGTGTCCTTCATCAACTCAAATTCCTTAAAGTCAATAAGATGGTATGTTTCCTGGGTGAGGGGAAGCACCAGCACAATAAAGTCGGAGTTTTTAAGCAGATTAGGGATAGATTCATATTTTACACCCAATTTTTCTTCCGCTTCGGTTTTTCTTTTTCGATTATAATAAAGAACGTCCATATCAAAGCCAGACCGGGCCCGTTTGGCAATGACCTCACCGATCCTTCCCATGCCTATGATACCAAGAGTCGAGTGATGGACATCCACGCCGAAAAAGGGCGTATCGTCCCCGGGCATCCATTTTCCTTCTTTAACGAGTTTATCCAGCTCGCAGATCCTCCGGGCAGCAGAGAGTATTAAACCAAATGTCGGGTCGGCTACCGTGCCATCCAGAACAAAGGGGGTGTTGGTGCCGATAATATTTCTTCTTTTTTCTCCCATTTTTCATAATCACAAAATTGAGCAATATAGTCTTCAGCTTCTTTTGGAATAGGTACCGCGATATATACTCTTGGTTTCTTCATGGTTTACCTCCCGGTTTAATGCTAACAAAATTCTAAATTAGATATACCATTCATCTGTACATGAGTAACAGAGTAAATTCAGACTTAAAGGGATTCCTCCTCTTTCTGAGATGATTGACAATAAGGCTCTTTGGCGATAGGATAAAAATGTAAGCTATATGTGTATTCTATTTTTATTATTCTTTATTAAAACCAATAATTATATTTGTATAAAGATAGTTTCCAATGATAGAGGTAATGCAATGAAATATTTATTAGGTATTGATCTGGGTACTAGCGGTACAAAAACGGTTTTGTTTAATCAGGAGGGCTCGCCGGTAGCTGCCGCCTTGGAGGAATATCCTCTCATGCAGCCCCGGAACGGTTGGGCCGAGCAGGATCCGGATAATTGGTGGCATGCTGCCAGAAAAACAATTTTGGAAGTGATCGGAAAGAGCGGCATCAATCCGGCTGATATTGCCGGTATAGGTATTTCCGGTCAGATGCACGGGCTTGTCATGCTGGATAGCAAGGGGAAGGTTTTGCGTCCGGCCATTCTATGGTGCGACGGGCGTACCTCGGAGGAATGCAAAGAAATAACCGGGATCATCGGCAAGCAGCGCCTGATTGAGATCAGCGCGAACCCGGCCCTGACCGGCTTTACTGCTGGAAAAATATTATGGGTCCGCAAACATGAGCCCGAGCTATGGGCCCGGTGTGCTCAGGTGATGCTTCCTAAGGATTATATACGGTATAAGCTTACCGGTGTTTATGCCACTGAAGTGTCCGACGCATCGGGCACAAACCTGATGGATGTGGCCAATCGCTGCTGGAGCGGCGAAATCCTTCAGAAGCTTGAAATAGATAAGGATTTGCTGCCTAAAATGTATGAGAGCAGTGATGTGGCGGGGATTGTCACAGATGAAGCGGCAGAGGCTTCCGGCCTTGCGGCAGGCACCATTGTGGTAGGCGGCGCAGGAGATAATGCAGCCGCAGCAGTAGGGACAGGGGTGGTCAGCGCAGGCAGAGCATTTACTACCATCGGCACCTCGGGCGTGGTGTTTGCCCATTCCGATTCTGTCACTATTGATGCCCATGGCCGTGTTCATACATTCTGCTCCGCTGTGCCGGGGGCGTGGACCGTAATGAGCTGTACACTTGCTGCCGGCCTTAGCTTGAAATGGTTCCGCGACAATTTTTGCGGGGAAGAGATCCAGCAGGCCAAAATGGATCATATAGCCCCGTACGTCTTTCTGGACGGAGCGGCGGAAAAGGTGCCCATAGGCTCCAATCGCCTGATTTATCTTCCCTATTTGATGGGGGAGCGCAGTCCGATTCTGGACGAACACAGCCGCGGTGTCTTTTTTGGTTTGTCTGCCATGCATACAAAATATGATATGCTGCGCGCCGTCATGGAAGGGGTGGCCTATTCCCAGCGCAGCTGTCTCGACGTTTTACATGAAATGAATGTGTATCCCGAAGACATGATCGTAACCGGCGGGGGCGGCAGCAGTGCACTCTGGCGCCAGATACTGGCCGATGTATTTAACTGCCCTGTAAAAACCGTATCCAACAAGGAGAGTCCCGCCCTGGGCGCCGCTATTCTTGCCGGTGTCGGCGCCGGACTTTACCCGTCCATACAGAAAGCCTGCGAGGCGATTATCAGAACAAATCCTCCCCAGCAGCCCAACCGGGAACACGGTAAAAAATATAATGGTTTCTATGAAATTTATAAAGCACTTTATCCCCAATTAAAACAAAGCTTTTCCAAGCTTGCAGCCCTATAGAGCAAGGCTCTGGCTGCGATTATTACGAGAATATGTTAAAATAAATTAGCATTTTTAAATAACAGCGGGGAGAGAACAGCAATGTTTTTTATCGGTATATTTGGCATTGATGAAAAGCAGAAACAAATTACGGTCATCAATAACGTCATTTGCCCCGCATGCGGGGCGTTGGCGAGGTTTGAAATTCTAAAGACCTACTCTTATTTTCATATATTTTTTATACCTACCTTTCGGTGGAACACTAAATATTATGTGAAACCGGCTTGCTGCGGCCATATGTATCTGCTGGACCCTGGGATCGGCCGGGAGATTGAAAGGGGCGGCAATCCCCAGATCAGGCCGGAGCATCTCTCTCCGGTCAACGCCTATTCCCCTTACAAAACCTGTCCTGCATGCCGGAGCAGGGTCGAGTCGGAATACAAATTTTGCCCTTACTGCGGCAGTAAATTTTAAGCTTTATGGGGCAAAAAGTGATTCCTGCGCTGGAATCCTTTGATAAAGGGACATCCCCATGGCTTCCTGCAAAGCAAATACCATCCGCGGTTTATTATGGTATATAATCTAATATAGGACAATCGGTATCAAATTTTAGGAGGAATTAATTATGGTCAGCATTTCTATGAACCCACCAAATGGCTGCATTACAGATGACGCTTTATTGGATGCATTAAAGAAATCAATTGAAGGACGCTCTCTTTCAAAAATCCTGCTTTTGCCTCCGGATGTGACTCGTTTGCACTCCTACGCCGGAAGGATCACCGCCATGTATTATCGCCTGCTGAAGGATACATGCCAGGTGGATATTATGCCGGCAGTGGGCACTCATGAGGCAATGACCAGGGAAGAAAGCCTCACGTTTTTTGGACCCGATGTTCCCTATGAGTCGATTATTGCTCATAATTGGAGAAAAGATGTTGTGAAGGTAGGAGAAGTGCCTGCCGACTATGTCAAAGAAATTTCAGAAGGACTGATTGACTATTCCATTGATGTTGAGATCAACAAGCGCCTGCTGGATAAGTCCTATGATCTTGTGATATCCATAGGCCAGGTCGTTCCTCACGAAGTAGTGGGGATGGCCAATTACACAAAAAATATTTTGGTGGGCTGCGGCGGCAGCAGGATCATTAACCGTTCCCATTTCTTAGGCGCCGTCTATGGCATGGAAAGAATGATGGGCCGTTCCGACACTCCTGTCAGAAAGGTTTTTGACTATGCAGAGGAAAGATTCCTTAAGGATATTCCATTGATGTATGTACTGACCGTTACAACTGTAACCGGCGGCCAGGTGAATTTAAACGGCTTGTTTATTGGCCGCAGCCGCCATCTTTTTGAAGAGGCCGTGGCCTTGAGCCAGGAGAAAAATTTAATATTTATGGATAAGCCCCTTAAAAAAGTTGTTGTTTATTTAGATGAACGGGAATTTAAGACCACCTGGGTCGGCAATAAGTCGGTTTACCGTACTCGAATGGCCATTGCGGACGATGGTGAACTAATTGTTCTGGCTCCCGGCGTGCGAAAATTCGGCGAGGATGGAGCCATTGACAAATTGATCCGGAAATACGGCTATGTCGGCAAGCTGAAAATACTGGAATATTACAAGGCCAACGATGATTTAAAGGAAAATCTTTCGGCGGCGGCCCACCTGATCCATGGCTCCTCCGACGGGCGGTTTACTGTGACCTATGCCGTCGAAAAGCTGACCAAAGAGGAGATTGAAAGGGCAGGCTTTTCCTATATTCCTTATAAAGAAGCGATTGCAAAATATAATCCGGAAAAGTTAAAGGACGGCTTCAACACTTTGGAAAACGGTGAGGAGATTTTCTTTATCAGTAATCCGGCTATAGGGCTCTGGGCGCGAAAAGACCTGTTTTAAAGGGAGGGCTATAGCCTCATGAAAACATTTATAAGTGACAGCTTTTTACTCCACAGCAGTATGGCAGAGAAGCTTTACCATAAATATGCTGATAAAATGCCCGTATTTGATTATCACTGCCATCTGAATCCAAAAGATATTCTGGCTGACAGAAGATTTCAAAATTTGACGGAGATCTGGCTGGAAGAGGATCACTATAAATGGAGGCTTATGCGATTCTGTGGCGTGGAAGAGGAATACATCACCGGCAAGGCCGACCCCTATGAGAAATTTCTGAAATGGGCCCGGACAGTGCCTAAAATTATGGGAAACCCCCTTTACCACTGGATTCACCTGGAATTAAAACGGTATTTTGATATTGATGAGCTTTTGAATCCAAAGACTGCTCCGGAAATCTGGAAGGCGTGCAATGAAAAGCTTTCAAAAGAGGAGTATTCGGTGCGCAGCCTGATTGTCCGGTGCAATATCCGGGTCCTTTGCACCACCGATGATCCTGCGGATGACCTGGCAAGCCATTTGGAGCTTGCCGGGGATAAATCCTTTCCTGTAAAAATACTCCCTTCCTTCCGCCCCGAAAAGGCTGTGAATATTGAGAGTAAAGGATTTGCAGAATACATGGCACGCCTGTCAAAGGCTTCGGGGATACGGATTTCCTCCTTCGGGGATGTGGTGAAAGCCCTGGAAGACCGTGCGGAGTACTTTCGAGGGGCAGGCTGCCTGACTTCCGACATTTCCCTTCATTCGCCTGATTTTACAAAGGGTACCATGGAGGATGCGGAAAGAGGACTGAAAAAGTCATTGGCCGGAGAGGAGCCCACCGAGGCGGAGATCAACGCCTATAAGCGGCACCTGCTGATCGCTCTCGGCAGAATATACAACCGTCTAGACTTTTGCAGTCAACTCCATATGGGGGTACTCCGCAACAACAATTCACGAATGTATCCGGCAACAGGACCCGATGCGGGTTTTGACGCCATGGGCGACGGGGTTTCGGCAAGGTCCCTGATTTCGCTTTTAGACACCCTGGACAAAACCTGTGAATTGCCGAAAACGATTATATACGGCCTGGATGAAAATGACCACGCAAAAATTCTTTCCATTATAGGCTGCTATCAGGGCGGAGGGCTCTGCGGCAAACTCCAGCTGGGTTCGGCCTGGTGGTTTAACGATCATATAGAGGGGATCCGCCGCCAGTTGAGCACCCTGGCCAGCATGGGCGCGCTTGGCAGCTTTATCGGTATGTTAACGGATTCCCGCAGCTTCCTTTCCTGCACCAGGCATGAATATTTCCGAAGGATCCTGTGCGACTTGATAGGAAGATGGGCTGAAAACGGCGAGGTGCCCTATGATGAGGAGCTTCTGGGCGGTATGGTGCAGGATATTTGCTTTTATAACGCGGTCCGATATTTCGGCTTGAAATTGTAAAAAGAAACTAGGAAGGCAATTCCTTATCTACATAGATACCGCTTCTGACCTCCCGCTTAAACTCCCTGAGGGAGATGCCAACCGTTCTTTTAAAGATTCTGGAAAAGTTAGAAAAGTCATTAAATCCACACATAAAGCATGTGTCGGAAGCATTGTGGCCTTCTGAAAGCAGCTTTTTTGCTTTGGATATTCTCTTGTAGATAATGTACTGGTGAAGATTGCTGCCGGTGCTTTTCTTAAAAAGCCTGCTTAAATAGGAGGGGTTTAAAAAGAATTGTTTTTCCAAATGCCCCAGTGAAAGATCATTTTCAAGATTCTGATTGATATAGTCCAGAATGCCGGCAATTTTAGGGGGCATATTCACACGGTCGTCGTGCCTGCTGTTTTGAATAAACGCCCTGTTGATAAATACCAGGAGCTCGATAAAAGCAGTTAATTTAAGGACCCTGGCAAATTCGGAAGAATCCTTCTGATAGTGTTCTATTTTTTGATAAATATTCAGTAGATCGCGGATCTGTTCAGTGCTTAGCTCGATCTTATTCTGTTCGCCTATAGGCCGCTTTAAAAAGCAATGTAAAAGGTCGGAGCAGGGCGCGCTGAAGGCTTGGGGAATGGTTGGATCGAAATGCACGACAATCCTTTCATAGGTCTTGCTGCCAACGAAGGAGGGCTTATGTATTTCATGGCTGTTCATGACAAATAAATCGCCGTATTTCAGCGGATAGACCTTCTTCTCTATAAAATAGTTCACATTTCCCGAAATAAAAAAATAGACTTCGAACCTATTATGAAGATGAAAATCAGCCGCTTCATTATGGTCGGTTTTCGAATGAAGGTAATTAATTGAATAATCTGAGTTTGAGTAATATGTGTCGAACATAAGGCCCGCCTCCAATTAGTCAAAATAAGCCATATTATAATCAAAAAAAGCAAACTCTGCGTTTTATTTATTTATTATAATTAAAAAAGGTATATTTTACAATGGAATAAATTCGATTATTATGGTCATGGATCATGGAAGACACTGGCAGAAAGTCTGGGAATATGATATAATATTTATATCTATGTTATTTTGTCTCTAAAGTACTTATGTACTAAAAATAGCATTAGGAGGGCTTATATGAAAATGGAATTACGTAAGGATTGTGCTTATGCTCTGGTTTGCCCCAGCAGCATGGGTGTCAGACTCACTCCCGCCAACGGGCAGCCGGTCCACACCAGCAATACATTTACAATGTATTCAACCAGTGCTGAGACCAATGTTTTAAACATTTCTGCATCCCTGGGTCTACCGGTTAAAGTGTTGACCACCTTTGTAAAAGGCAGCCCTATAGCGGCATTTATCAAAAGCAGCCTTAGAAGCCGTAACATCGACTATGAAGGAAAAGAAGTCGATCAGGGAGGCCCATGGGGCTATCGCCACCAGATCAATATTGCCGATTGCGGTTATGGTTCCAGAGGACCCAGAGTCCATAACGACCGCGCCGGAGAGGTAGGAAGAACCCTGAATGTGAAGGACTTCGACCTTGACAGGCTTTTTGGCAAGGAAGGCGTGCAAATTCTGCATATATCAGGATTAATTGCAGCCATGTCCCCCGAAACGGCTACTTTCTGCCTGGAACTGGCAAGAGCAGCCAAGAAATACGAGACAAAAATCGCATTTGATTTAAATTATCGTGCATCCTTCTGGAAAGGCCGTGAGGCTGAGCTCCACGCTGTTTTCTCTGAGATTGCAGGTATTGCCGACATCCTCATAGGAAACGAAGAGGACTACCAGCTGGCCCTTGGTATAGAGGGGCCTGAAGCGGGCGGCAAGGACCTTGCTTCAAAAATTGAGAGCTTTAAAGAAATGATCAGACGTGTAAAAAAAGCATATCCGAATACTTCGGTATTTGCCAATACATTAAGACAAGTTATACACACCAATGCTCACATGTGGGGAGCACTTATGCTGGAGGGCGATACCTGGCATGTGGTGGAACCGCGTGAGATTTATGTCCTGGACCGCATCGGCGGCGGCGACAGCTTTGTGGGCGGCCTGCTCTACGGTATTTTAAGAGGCTGGGAACCGGAGAAATGGGTTCAGTTCGGATGGGCCAGCGGAGCATTAACAACGACCCTTCTTACCGACTATGCCGAGCCTGCTGATGAAGATCAGGTCTGGAGCATCTGGCAGGGGAATGCCCGTGTAAAGCGTTAAATTTTTGAGCTTTTCATCTGGAGCTGTCTCAAAACTTATTTTGGGATAGCTCCTTTCATGATGATGTGCTATAAAAGGCGGGTAGAATGTGTGATCTCAATAACCAGCAAGGAATTTGAACAATTAACGGCCTATATCAAGGACAATTACGGTATACATTTAAAGAATGAAAAACGCGCACTGGTAGTGGGCAGGCTGCATAACGTACTTCTGCAAAACAAATTTAATAATTTTTCTGAGTATTATCAATATATTATTTCTGATAAAACTGGAAATGCTGCGGCTACACTGATCAATAAAATTACGACAAACCACACTTATTTTATGAGAGAGGCCGACCATTTTATTTATTTCAGGGATAAAGTATTGCCCTATCTGAAAAATTCGGTAAAGGAAAAGGACCTGAGAATCTGGAGCGCGGGATGCTCAACCGGAGAAGAGCCATATACCCTGGCAATGCTTATTGATGAATTCTTTGGCAGGGACAAAGCCCAGTGGAATACAAAGATTCTGGCTACGGATATATCGGGCCGGGTCCTGGAAAAAGCGTCTAAGGCCATCTACTGCAATGATTCCATTAAAAACCTTTCCCCTTATTGGAGACTGAATTATTTTAAAAAGCTTGACAGCGAAAATTTAACTCTTGTTGACAGGATAAGGGATGAAGTTATTTACAGAAGGTTTAATCTGATGGATACGGTTTTCCCATTTAAGAGGAAATTCCAGGCTATTTTTTGCAGGAACGTGATGATCTATTTTGATAGTCAGACCAAAAGTAAGTTGACCGAAAAATTTTATAATTGTTTGGAATACGGCGGTTATCTCTTTATTGGACATTCGGAGTCCGTCAATCGTGAAGAATCAAGCTTCAGATATGTGATGCCGGCTGTCTACAGAAAGGATCTAAAAGGGTGACGGCAATTGCAGCTTAGAAAGAAAATAAGGGTTCTGGTGGTGGATGACAGCGTTGTATTTAGGGAAATACTTTCCAGAGGAATTGGCTCAGACCCTGATATTGAGGTTGTGGCTACCGCAGCCGATCCTTATGATGCCACAGATAAAATACTCAAATATAGACCGGATGTTATGACCTGTGATGTGGAAATGCCTCGTATGAATGGCATTGAGTTTATCCGGCAGCTCATGCCTCAATATCCTTTACCGGTCATTGTCATCAGCACTGTGAGCGGTGCGGTGTTTGACGCTATGGATGCGGGGGCCGTTGATTTTGTAGGGAAGCCCGACATAGACTCGGCAGGCAAAGTCAGGGGTTTTATCAATGATATCATTATAAAAATCAAGATTGCCCCATACGCGAGAATTCTAAAAGAACCACAGGAACTGCAGCCGTATTCCAGGATCCATGCAGCACCCGTTTGCAAAAACGATTCCGGGGAAATTATTGCCATCGGGGCCTCCACCGGCGGTACAGAGGCCATATTCCACATTCTCAAGTCTTTACCCCCAAATATCCCTGGCATTGTTGTTGTGCAGCATATACCTCCGGGTTTTTCCGCAATGTTTGCAGAAAGGCTGAATACTTCAACTGCCTTAGAGGTGAAAGAAGCCCGGACAGGCGACTATGCGGAGCGGGGGAGAGTGCTCATAGCCCCTGGCGGGAGCCATATGACCATTAAAAGAATTGGTGGTAAATACAGCGTTCGGTGTTTTGAAAGCGATAAAGTAAACGGACACTGCCCGTCGGTTGATGTGCTGTTTCATTCGGTGGCGAAAGAAGCAGGTCCAAAGGCTATCGGCGTAATCCTGACCGGGATGGGGTATGATGGGGCCAAAGGACTTCTCGCCATGAAGAAAAACGGTGCCAAAACTATAGGACAGGATGAAAAATCCTGTGTTGTCTATGGCATGCCGAGAGTGGCCTTCAATATTGGTGCTGTTGATGCACAGGTGCCTCTAAATAATATGGCAAAACATATTTATTCTCTGCTTGGCTAAAAAATTATGCTTTTGTTTTAAAAACCTGATCTATTAAATATCGTCCGAAAAATATTAAAGTTTATTGTAAAAAAATAATAAATTATGTTAAAATATATTTAATAAGAAAAAACTGATTTTTCGACAGATCGTCCGCTTCGGTGACATGTCTTTCCCCAAAATATAAATTTGGACTCCAATATAAAGTCCAGAATCCGGAGGCTCTATGTTTAAGAAAATAAGTATCCGGGCTAAATTCTTACTTCTGATCGCGGTTCTTGCCATACCCGTTATAGTCCTGCAGATTGTATATTTGGTTGCCAATTATCATGTGCGGATAAATAGCGAACTGAATGAGCTTGAATGCTTTGCCAGAATTATTTCAGAAGATTTCAAAGGCTATGTTAAGGATATTTGGAAAATTGAGGAAACCTTTGCTGACTATATAGGAACTGATTTAAATGGTTCCGGCACTGCCATCCAACCTGCCCTTCAATATGCAAAGCAGCAGAAGGAAGGCATTATGTCCATTTTGTATCTGGATGCAAAAGGAAAAGTGCTGTTCTCGGCGGGGGAAGATTATTTTTATGAACCTCTAATATTGAACTCCTATATAGAAGAGCTTAATAATGGCAAAGAAAGAGTGATTGGAAATTTGACGGGCAATTTGATGCCCTACGATAAATATGTAATACCCGTCCTATATGGCATCAGGAATCAGGGGGAGCTCTCAGGTATGGTGGCCGCTTTTGTGGATGCTGAAAAGCTGGCCTACAACATGCCCAACATCAATCTTTACAGAAGTTTTTTGCTGTTGGACCGCGATGGTATGATTGTCTGCTCCAGTAAATTTAAAGACCATATTAAAAACCAGAGCAGTCTCACCGATAATACCGGCGTTGCGAAAGCCCTTAGCGGGTCGGTGGAAAAAACGGTAAAAGAAAAAAGTGTTTTTGATGATTCAACCAATATTAGTGTCGATTACCCTATTTCTGAATTTGGCTGGGCTATTAAGATATCCTCTCCTCTTGGCAGGGTTCAATCCTTCCATACTTTTCTTGCGATACAGAGCTTTTCTTTGCTGATTGCTACATTTATTTTAGCGATTCTCGTGCACGTACTTTGGGTTAAAAAATTTCTCAAATCTACTTTTGCCGTTAAACTTGCAGCTACGAGAATTATGGAGGGAGATTATTCGGCCAGAACCGATATCAGGAGCGAGGACGATATCGGACTGATTGCTACCGCCTTTGATAAAATGGCGGAAAGCGTTGAACGATGGACTGCCGCCAAGACGCTGCTTTTTACGAATATTTCCCATGAGCTCAAAACACCTGTCAATGTAATTTATGCCTCCGTCCAGCTTATCGAAAGCTACAGGCATTCCCGGGATTTAACCCTGGAAACTTATCAGAATAAGGTCTCCAGACAGATGAAAATCATTCGTCAAAACTGTTACAGGATCATGCGCCTGACCAGCAACCTGATTGATATCGGCCGCCACGACAGCGGTTTTTTAAAGCCTAAAATGGAGAATTATGACATCGTGAAACTGGTTCGGGATATCAGTCTGTCTGTGGAAAGATATGTGGAAGCAAAAGAAATTGAGCTGATATTCCATTCTGAGCTGGAATCCCAAATAATGGCCTGCGACCCTGATATGATAGAACGCATTCTGCTGAATCTCATTTCCAATGCGGTTAAATTTACAGATAGAAATGGGATGATAACGGTCAGCATAGAAGACGACCAGGATAAAATCATTCTTTCAGTTCAGGATACCGGCATAGGTATTCCTCAGGATAAGCTGCAAAGTATTTTTGAGCGGTTCAAGCAGGTAGATGATCCTTATCACCTTAACCGGGATGGAAGCGGAATAGGCCTTTCTCTTGTCAATGCTTTTGTGGATGCGCACGGCGGAACCATTACGGTGGTTAGTGAAGAATCCAAGGGAACAACATTCCAAATCAGCTTTCCGATTCGTGTTCTTGGGAATTCTCCGGCCAATAAGCAGGAAGGCCCCATAAGCAAGATGCCTCTGGTGAGCCCGCCCAATTCTGTCAACCGTATCAATATCGAATTTTCAGATATTTATTCCTTATACGATGAGGAAATGATGCAGGAAGACGCTTGGAAAGGGGAAGCCTCCTGAAAGACCAAGCCCGGCTAAAACTTTTTAAGCATGAAAAAAGCCCCTGACAGCTATTTTGATTACCTGCCAAGGGCTTTTGCTTTTTTATTGAATATTATTATTTATTGAAGTATCTCTTGAGGAGTCCCTGGAATGCGCAGCCATGGCGTGCTTCATTTTGAGACTTGAACTTAAAACGCTGTAAAGTCAACCATTTGAGAACAGTAGGTGAGCGTTTCCCTTCAATTTCCCTTGAGAAATACACTTTTTAAAGGGTTGAGATTTCAAGTTTTATTAGTCCCCTTGAGATTGTCCTTGAGAAAAGCCTTGAAACAAATATTTAAATCAACTTTCCACAGGAAGAGAAATTGAAATCCTAACCTTGAAATAATCAGGTAAAGTGGAAACAAAGTAGTCCAGGAACTCTTCAGAGGGGATCTTGGGAAGGGCCTATTTGAATATTAGCCTTACTTTTTTAGCCAGCTCAGGTACACTTCCCTTTGAGTATATAAATACTCTATAAATGTCACTTGAAATAGTCGAGAGGGAGTATATACTACCCATAATTAATAACTCTAAATTATTTATATGAGTACTTTCAGGGTATGCTGCAACATATAAGGCTAAAAGTGAAATAATAATAAGCACATAATTATTAGAGTATTTTTGCAGTTCTTGAATGTCTTTATAAACATCTTCTTTATTACGTAAATTAAATATCAGCTCAATTACAGAGTTAATAATAAAGGTTAATATGATAATCTCAAAAAGAATTAAAATAATCCAAAATAATCTATTTTCAGGAATTAGCAAGAAATCTAACTGTGAACTTATTGGTATAAACGTAAACAATACAACAAACGGCTGATTGAAAATTCCGAACCAGACATGACCTTTCTTTTGCCCATTCCAAATGGGAATTACACCCTTAATAGCTATTTCAATAATTCCAATTAAACAAACAAAAAGGGCAACTATAAGATTTCCTAAGAATTCAAACCATTTTGTTACTAGTTTCATGACATTTACCTTCTTAATAATTTTTTTATATAATTTTATATTATTTTGTAAAACATAGCAATTACCTATTAACTCTTGGGAAAAGAAAAATCCCCTCAATCTCTTATGGCTCTAGGGTTAGAAGGACTACCCAAGGGAAGGGGAGTTTTGCCCCCTAACTGACCAGTTCTTCCCTTCAATTTCCCTTGAGATTTTTAAAAAGCCATATTTGAGTATGGTTGAAACTACAACCAATCCTCAAAATAAATACATGGACAAAAATACAAAAACCCCTTGACAATAGGATGTTTCCTAATGTCAAGGGGCTTATTATGTTTTAATTTGGCTTATTTGAAGTATCTGTTTAAAAGACCCTCAAAAGCCTTCCCGTGTCTTGCTTCATCCTTGCACATCTCATGTACGGTATCATGAATGGCGTCGTAGTTAAGCTGTTTAGCTTTGGTTGCAATATCCTTCTTGCCTTGGCAAGCACCGTGTTCGGCTTCTACTCTGGCTTTTAAGTTGGCTTCAGTGCTGGGCATTACGACTTCGCCAAGGAGCTCGGCAAATTTTGCTGAATGTTCTGCTTCTTCAAAAGCAATTCTCTTATATGCTTCGGCAATTTCCGGGTAACCTTCTCTATCGGCCTGGCGGCTCATAGCCAGATACATACCGACCTCTGTACATTCACCGGTAAAATTGGCCCTGAGACCTTCCACTATTTCCGGATCCAAGCCCTGGGCAACACCTATTTTGTGCTCATCTGCCCATGCCATTTCAGTGGTTTCAGCGGCTTCCTTGAATTTTTCCCTCGGAGCTTTACACTGAGGACATTTTTCCGGTGCCTCATCACCATAGTGAACATACCCACATACTGAACAAACAAATTTCTTTAACATAAGAACGCCTCCTAAATATTATATCATTATTTATTTGAATGCCTTTGGCATTTTTGACATTGATCGCATAAGCCTTTCGCGTAATATTCGATGGTTCGGACTTCAAATTTTTTAAGCCCCTCGATTTGAGATACATCAGTTTTTACAGGCAGATCCCAGATCTTCCCGCAGTGATCGCATCTGAAATGGCCATGTAAACTGATATCCGCATCATAATGGGCTTCCACATCATCTATCCCGAGTTTTTGAACCAATCCCTTTTGTAAAAAAAGATTAAAGGTATTGTAAACCGTGGTCCGGGATAATGTCGGGATTTCCTTTGAAAGCTCTTCATAAACCATGTCAACAGTGGGATGATTTTTCCGGGCCAGCATATATTCAAGAATCTTCAACCTGAGATAGGATGGTTTTATATCGCGCTGCTGAAGAGTTTCTATTATATTCATCGGCCTGCACCTCACTTTTGTAATTGTTACAACTTTGTAATGATTACAATAACAATATACACAATAATTTGCTAAAAGTCAATACCCTTTTTTAAAAAACTTTGATCTCCGCCCACGCGCTTTAATATCGCTCATGGGCACCAGTAGAGTAAAAAATTATAGAACTATTTCAAGGCCGGGAAAATTTCTTATTCTCATATAGCATAAAAAAAAGCCCTCTCAAATGAGAGGACCGGAATATTTAAAAGTTATTTATTTTTAATGAGTTGCTCATAGCATTCGCCGCAGATATTCTTTCCTTTGTATACCCTAATATCGCTTGCGTTGTCGCAGAAGATGCAGGCCGGCTCGTACTTTTTAAGGACAATGGCCTTTTCGTCAGAATAGAATTCCAATCCGTCCCCTATTTCAATATCAAGAATACGTCTTAACTCTATTGGTATAACAATTCTTCCCAATTGATCCAGGCTTCTGATCATTCCCGTAGATTTCATAAGATTCAACCCCCAATAAAAAGTATCTTTAGATATAGAGCTTCTATTTTTTTACATAATAGAATATAGATGTTCAATCATGCTGATATTTTATCATAACAGAATGAATGGTACAATAGTCAATAGTTCCTATGAAATTTCTAAAAAAAGGGGAGTTGTCTTTGGTATGTAAAATTTGCCCAAGACAGTGCGGCGTTGATCGAAATAAAGGAGTGGGATTTTGCGGGCAGGGTGAGAAGCCTGCCGCGGCCAGAGCAGCTCTTCATTATTATGAAGAGCCTGTCATAAGCGGCTGCAAGGGCTCGGGAACAATCTTTTTTTCAGGCTGCAGCTTAAAATGCTGTTATTGTCAAAACTACCCTATCAGCCACGGCAATGCCGGCAAAACTATAACTGTTGAAAGGCTTTCGGAAATTTACCTGGAGCTTCAGGATCAGGGCGCCCACAATATTAATCTGGTGAATCCGACCATATTTACCCAACCGATTATAGAGAGCATCAGGGATGTAAAGCACCGGATGAAAATTCCCTTTATCTGGAACAGCAGCGGCTATGAACTTGCCGAAAGTCTCAGAATGCTGGAAGGATTAATTGAAGTATTCCTTCCGGATCTGAAATATGTCAGTCCAAAGCTGTCCGCTCTCTATTCGGGAGCGGCTGATTATTTTCAGTATGCCAGTCAGGCCGTTTTGGAAATGTACCGGCAGGCAGGAGGGGTGCGTTTAAATCAGGATGGAATGATAGAGAAAGGGTTGATCATCCGGCATCTTGTTCTGCCAAATTCAACCCATGACTCGATCAAAGTCCTTCAATGGATCAAGGATAATATTCCGGAAGACGCGTACATCAGTTTGATGAGCCAGTATACACCAATACCCCAAACCAGCGGGATGAAGTTTTTAAACAGGAGACTTTCCAGGCGTGAATACCATCTTGTTGTTCAAAAACTTCAGGAACTGGATTTCAAAAACGGGTTTATCCAGAGCCTGGAATCAGCCTGCCCGGAGTATACGCCTGAATTTGACCTTTCGGGCCTGTAAAAGGATTACAGCAGAATAATCCCATGGCTGGCGCAGTCCTCCTGCATTTCGTAAGGCCAGATGGAGGACTGGACTTCGCCGACATGCGCCTTTCCTAAAAAGAACATGCAGATTCGGGATTGGCCGATACCTCCGCCAATCGTATAAGGAAGTTTCTTTTCCAGAATGTCTTTATGGAAGGGCAGTGCCTTTCTATTTCCACATTCCGCTTTTTCAAGCTGTGCAAGCAAGGCTTTCTCATCTACACGGACACCCATTGAGGATACCTCAAAGGCGGTATCCAAAACCGGATAATAGAATATAATATCGCAGTTGAGGCTCCAATCATCATAGTCGGGGGCGCGGCCGTCGTGGGGCTGCCCGGAACGGAGCTTATCGCCAATCTGCATGAGACAGACTGCCTTGTGGATTTTGGAAAATGCCGTCTCACGCTGCTTGGGAGTGAAGTCCGGATACATATCCTCCAGCTCCTGGGTGGTGATAAAGGTAATTTCATCAGGCAGGTACCGGGGCAGGGAAGGAAAGAGGCCTGTAATATAATCCTGGGCCCTTTTAAATACATAATAAATTTTATTTACTACACCTTTAAGGGTATCCAGATTGCGCTGCTCCTTGGAGATCACCATTTCCCAATCCCATTGATCCACATAGATGGAGTGCAGATTATCGGGCTCTTCGTCCCGGCGGATTGCGTTCATATCGGTGTAGAGGCCTTCACCCAAACCAAACCCATAACGGCCGAGGGCCATTCTCTTCCATTTGGCCAGGGACTGCACAACTTCGACAGTCGCGCCGTTAAAATGCTTTGCATCGAAGGAAACAGGGCGCTCGATGCCATTTAAATTGTCATTTAGTCCGGACTCGGGGCGTACAAAGAGGGGAGCGGAAACACGGGTTAAACTCAAGGCTTCGGCCAGGGCGTTCTCGAAAAAGTCTTTTATTTTCTTTATCGCAACTACCGTTTCTCTTAAGCTTAAGACAGATTTGTAATCAGCCGGAGTTTGATAAGGATTTGCAGCCATACATATACTCACTTTCATAACTTAAAATTAATTATATGGTTTATAGTAACATAAAAGACTTCAACGTAAAAGTATAGCCTGAATTTTACGCGCCGCTATTTTTTAAAACCAACCTGAAAATGAACAAATAATTTTATAGTCTTGCATATCAGAAATATTATTTGCCGCCATGGAAGTGGCTCACGAATCAAAGACTTCGAAAGCGCTAAATTATAATGAGATCGAAAAGCGGCAGAGTGATGTTTCAGTGCGTAAGCGGAGCAGGATTGCGGAGCTGCCGAATAAAATCCCGGACGGATTTTCTTGGGGGCGTACGAAACATCACTCATGGCGCTAAAGATTTCGAACGGGTACCCGAGAGCATTGAAACACTTCGTGTTATAATAAATAAATGTGGAAAGATATCCCCGGGAACTAATTTGTATTTCATAGGGAACAAGAAATATCAGGGGTGGAGCCGGTTTGAAAAGCAGGTCGCTGACCATCATAGCAATATTACTGGGTTCTATGGCCATACTTGCCCTTTTCGCGGGAGGACGCGCTGGAAACGGGGGCCTGGAGGGGGCCGAATCCCCCGCACCCCCGGCCAGTCTGGCGGCTTCGCCTGCATCTCCGCGGAAAGAACAGGGCGATCTTTTCAGCTATTACAATATGGTTGAAAAAGGAGAAAAATTTGCCCTTTCAATGCATGTTTTAGAGATCGATCCCGCCAACCCCAACCTGTTTGTCAGGCCGGCAACCTCCCATCAGACTCTTTTTGGCTTTGCCTATTTGAGTGATATGGATAAAAGGTGGAATGCCCTGGCCTCGGTCAACGGGGGCTTTTCACAGCAGGATGGACATCCGGGGGGCCTTTACAGTGCGGAGGGGAAATTAATGACGACTGCCACCGAAGCGTATCCCGCTCTTTTTATGGACAGCGGAAGGTTTTTTATTTCAGATGTAAAATCCCCGGTCTGGCTGGAAGGCTGTTATGAGGAAGGCGGGGAAGCGGGCGGCAAAGGGGCGGATGTCCCTGATATAAGGCTTGAAAAGGTCTACTATAACCAATACCCCAAAGGGGAGGGGCTGTATGTGTTTACGCCTGATTACGGCTCACAGAACAGGATCGAAACCTCCAGCCTAACTGCGGTTGTTTCGAATGGCGAAGTACGGGGACTTATTTCAAATAAAGGCTCATATGAAATTCCCAAAGACGGGTTTTTGGTGAGTGCCATTGGAGAATATTCAAAAAAGAGGCTCAAGCAGGCTGTTAAACCCGGAATGCATTTAGAAATTAAATATGAGATCATTGCAGAATCCGGAAAATTTTCAGACTGTGATTGGGCCTATGAATGCGGAAGCTGGATATTGAAGGACGGTCAAATAGTCGTTCCGTCCTCTGATACCTGGGTGGGCACATTGGAGATCAGGACACCCAGAACGGCTGTGGGAGTAAAGGAGGACGGAACGCTGGTTTTCATCGTGGTTGACGGGAGGCAGAAGGGCTTAAGCGACGGACTTACCGGGAAGGAGCTGGCTTTGCAGCTTCTCGGATTGGGTATAAAGGATGCGGCTTTTTTAGATGGAGGCGCGTCATCGGAAATGATCATTGAGGGGAAAATTGTCAACAGTCCCTCGGCCGGCCGGGAGCGAATGCTGGCAACCTGCTTTGTAGTAACAGAGCGATAAGTGTTGAATAGTCTTCGGCAAATGAATTATAATTAGTTATAAGTGTAAAAAGGTAAGAGTAACTCCAACTAAAATGGAGCAAGGAGAGAATTGATATGGCAAAGCGTGGATTCCCCATGGGTATGGGAGGAATGGGCAACATGAACAACCTCATGAAACAGGCCCAGAAAATGCAGCAGGATATGTTAAAAGCTCAGGAGGAGCTTGCTGAAAAAACTGTAGAAGCGACTGTCGGCGGCGGAGCCGTTACGGTAGTGGCTACAGGCCATAAAGAAATCAAGGAAATACGAATTTCTAAAGAAGCGGTAGATCCCGATGATGTGGAAACACTCCAGGACATGGTGCTGGCAGCCGTTAATGAGGCACTTAGGCAGGCTGATGAGCTAACGAAGAATACCATGGGCGGACTGGCCGGAGGCCTGGGGAACATGCCGGGATTGTTCTGATGGATTATTATGCATTACCAGTTCAAAGACTGATTGAAGAATTTGAAAAGCTGCCGGGAATCGGTCGAAAGACCGCCCAGCGGCTTGCTTTTCATGTGCTGAATCTGCCGGAGGAAAAAGTGGTGGGCTTTGCCAAAGCCCTGGTCGAAGCCAAGCGCAAGACCATTGCCTGCTCTGTTTGCGGAAACCTTACCGATACAGATCCATGCCGTATCTGCGGATCCGAAAAACGGGATCACAGCGTTATCTGCGTGGTTCAAAGCCCCCGGGATGTCGTTGCCATGGAAAGAGTGAGAGAGTATAAGGGATTATACCATGTGCTAAACGGCCTCATTTCCCCCCTGGACGGAACAGGGCCGGATGATATCAATATAAAATCCCTCATCAACCGTGTGGCCCAGGGCAAGATTACGGAGGTCATCCTGGCCACCAACCCCAATGTGGAAGGTGAGGCCACAGCCGTCTATATCTCTAAGATTTTAAAACCGATGGGGGTAAAAACCACCCGGATTGCTCAAGGTATTGCAGTAGGCGGCGATCTGGAATATGCCGACGAGGTGACTCTTTATAAGTCCCTGGAGGGCCGGAGAGAAATCTAAGATTATTTGGACAAGTCTGAAACGCTTTGTCCGGTCTGAAAATCAACAAAAAAGCTTTAAGAAACATGGTCTGAGATATTTCTCCCAACAGGCCATGTTTTTTTATTGTGAATACAACAAGGCTCCCGCGTACCCATTTGAAATCTTCAATCCTGCTCCGCTTACACACTTTAATATCACTCACGGCACGAGAAACATCACTCTGTCGCTTTTGACATATATAATAGTTGACAGAAGCGTAAACTGGAAATATAATATAAATGAACATATGAATAATTGTTCATATAATATTGATTCAAACAACTGCAAAGTGTGGTGAAATAATGAGACAGAAACCAGAACCAATCGAAAGATGTTTATGCGATGTAATACATGAAGATGTTGTCAACCAAGTGAAGGATAAAATGCCTGAAGAGGAAACTCTCTATGACCTGGCCGAACTTTTTAAAGTATTTGGCGATTCTACAAGAATCAAGATTTTATGGGCTCTGGATGAGGCAGAAATGTGCGTTTGTGATATAGCTGCATTGCTTAATATGACACAATCAGCAATTTCCCATCAATTGAGGGTCTTAAAGCAGGCTCAATTAGTAAAAAACAGAAAAGAAGGCAAAGTTGTATATTATTCTTTGGATGATGATCATGTAAAGCAGATCTTTGACCAGGGCTTAACGCATATTAATGAAGACTGATCCGCAGTATCGTTTGCATCCGGAATAGGGCTGGGGCCGAAGCAAAAGAAAATTTTTTTACCTTGAAATATGAATAGTTGCTCAAATATTCATTTATATGAGATTTTAAGAAGTTTATTATAAAAAATTCAGGAGGGTCATTATGAAAAAAAAATTTATACTTGAGGGTTTGGATTGTGCGAATTGTGCAGCAAAAATGGAGCGGGCTATTAGCGGGCTTGAGGGAGTAAAAGAGGCCACGGTCAATTTTATGACACGAAAGCTTGTGATTGAGGGCGAAGATGAGAAAATGTCCGCCATCATAAAAGAAGCCGAAAGAATCGTTCGGGATATTGAACCGGATACGGCTATGAAAAAGGCATAAAAGGAGCTATAAATGAAGAAACGTCTTTGGCGGATTATAATTGGTGCAGTGCTGTTTACCGTTGCAACCATTATGAACCTGAATATTAAATGGCTGGATATTATTCTATATGGAATTACGTACATCATTGTAGGCGGAGATGTAGTAATAAGGGCTTTTAAAAATATTTTAAGAGGTAAAGTTTTTGACGAAAACTTTCTGATGACGATTGCTACAATTGGGGCCATGCTCATTGCCGAGTATCCGGAAGGCGTCGCTGTTATGCTGTTCTATCAGGTAGGAGAGCTGTTTCAGAGCTATGCCGTTGACAAGTCAAGGAAGTCCATCGCAAGTCTTATGGATATTCGTCCGGATTACGCCAATGTAAAAAGAGGCGATGAAATTGTTAAAGTCGATCCGGATGAGGTACAAATCGGGGATATTATTGTCATTAAAGCAGGCGAAAAGGTGCCCCTTGACGGCAAAGTCATCGAGGGAAGTTCCATGGTGGATACCTCAGCCCTCACCGGCGAGTCGGTGCCCCGTGAAGTCGAAGCAGGAAGCGATATCCTAAGCGGGTGCATCAATATCAATGGACTCCTTGCGGCAGAGGTTACAAAGGAATATGAAGAATCGACCGCCAGTAAAATTCTTGATTTAGTTGAAAATGCAAGCAGTAAAAAGTCGCATTCCGAGCAATTTATTACGAAATTTGCAAAGTACTATACCCCGGTTGTTGTCATCATAGCAGTTTTCTTAGGCGTTGTTCCCCCGCTGGTTTTAAAGGATGCAAGCTTTAATGACTGGATATACAGAGCCTTGTCCTTCCTTGTGGTTTCTTGCCCCTGTGCCCTGGTTATTTCCATTCCTTTAAGCTTCTTTGGAGGTATAGGGGGCGCTTCCAAAAAGGGCGTTTTAGTCAAAGGAAGCAACCATTTAGAAGCCTTGGCGAAAACCGAGATTATTGTCTTTGATAAAACCGGAACCTTGACAAAAGGCGTATTTAACGTTCAGGAAATACACCCGGAGGGGGTCTCCAGGGAAGAGCTGCTAGAACTGGCTGCATATGCAGAAAGCTACTCCAACCATCCCATCTCCCGTTCTTTAAAGCAAGCTTATGGCAAGGAGATTGACAACGGGCATATTTCCGATGTGGAGGAGATTTCCGGCCATGGAGTCATTGCAACCGTTGACGGAAAGAAGGTCATGGCAGGAAATGCGAAGCTCATGAAAAAGATGGGCATCCCCTATTGCGAGGGGGAGCTTGCAGGTACGGTCGTACACATTGCCGTGGACCTGGTATATGCCGGTTATATTGTGATAGCCGATGAAATTAAGGCAGACTCGGCCCAGGCGATCAAAGAGCTGAAAAGAGCAAGTATTAAGCAGACGGTCATGCTGACAGGCGACGTTGAAAAAGTTGCGGCAAAGGTCGCTGGGGAACTTGACATAGACGAGGTATATGCTGGGCTGCTGCCAGGCGATAAGGTGGAAAAACTGGAGGAACTGCTCGCACAGACATCCGAAAAGGGCAAACTGGCGTTTGTGGGCGACGGGATTAATGACGCCCCCGTATTGGCCCGTGCAGACATCGGCATTGCTATGGGCGGCCTGGGCTCCGATGCTGCCATTGAAGCGGCCGATATTGTCATCATGACCGATGAGCCCGCCAAAATTGCCACAGCCATAAGGATCTCCCAAAAGACGCTGGGAATTGCCCGCCAAAACATTGTATTGGCCATTGGTATTAAGATTATTGTACTTATATTAAGTGCTTTGGGTATAACTACCATGTGGGCGGCTATTTTTGGTGATGTAGGCGTAACTATTATAGCTGTATTAAATTCCTTCAGAGCACTGAATGTTAAAAATCTGTGACGTTAAAAAACCAAAAATTGACGGTAGTGCCTTAGAGTGATATTAAAGTGTGTAAGCGGAGCAGGATTGCGGAGCTACCGAGTAAAATCCCGGACGGATTTTCTCGAGGGCACACTTTAATTCACTCTAAGGCACCATGATTGATGTTTCAGTGTGTAAGCGGAGTAGGATTGCGGAGCTACCGAGTAAAATCCCGGACGGATTTTCTCGAGGGCACACTTTAATTCACTCTAAGGCACCATGATAGATGTTTTAGTGTGTAAGCGGGGTAGAGTCGCGGAGCGGCGCGAATCGAAGTGCTCGTGATGATTACTATTAATAAATCTGGAAGGACGTGGTATAATCTTTACTGACCGGTGTATCCAATAATTTTATGTAAAGAGGAGCTGTTACTATGAAGGTACGTAAGGCTATTATACCTGCAGCCGGCTTGGGAACACGTTTTTTGCCGGCAACAAAGGCACAGCCCAAGGAAATGCTTCCCATTGTTGATAAGCCCACTATCCAATATATTATTGAAGAGGCAATCGCATCAGGCATTGAAGATATTCTCATCATTACAGGCCGCGGAAAGCGTGCCATTGAAGACCATTTTGACAGATCCCTGGAGTTGGAGGAAGAACTCAGAAAAAGAGGCCAGGAGGAGCTTTTAAACCAGGTCCGGCAGATTGCCGAGCTGGCCAATATCCATTATATCCGGCAGAAGGAGGCCAAGGGGCTTGGCCATGCTATCCACTGCGCCAAGGCTTTTATCGGTCAGGAACCCTTTGCGGTGCTTCTGGGCGATGATGTTGTTGATGCCAAAACCCCATGCCTGAAACAAATGATAGATGTCTATGAAGAATACCGGACAACCATTCTGGGCGTACAGCATGTGGCGCCCGAGGCGGTCTCCAAATATGGGATCATTGAAGGCAGACAGGTTGATGAGAGGGTATTTAAAGTAAAAACCCTGGTAGAAAAACCCGATCAGGAAAACGCGCCGTCGGATATCGCTATTTTGGGAAGATACATTATTACGCCTGCCATTTTCCACTTCCTTGAAAAGGCGAAGCCCGGGAAAAACGGCGAAATCCAGCTGACCGATTCACTGTGTGAGCTTGCTAAGGCAGAGCCCATGTACGCATACGATTTTATCGGAAGAAGGTATGATGTGGGCAATAAATTAGGGTTCCTGGAGGCAACAGTAGAATATGCCCTTAAGCGGGAAGACTTAAAGGCTGAGTTTGAGGCTTATTTGAGAAGTGTTTTAAAATGACGCTTTTATGCCAGGGTGGCAAAGTACCCCACAGCGTTTTCGCTCAGGAGATTTTTGCCATATTCGTTCAGATACCCTTCGAAAAAGTCGACATTGGGCATTCTGTCGGCATATTCGTTTAAAGTACTGTCAAATTTCTTCTGGTTCTTTACATTTCCGTCTATGGATGAAAGCACCAGATAATAGCAGCCCTCCAGGGCATACACTTTGCTTCCGCCCGCAAACAGCGGCTTAATAATGACACAAAGACTGCAAAGATCATCAAAGCTGTCTATGGCGTAAATCAACATAGTGGAGCAGATATTTGCAGTTTTCTTTTTAACGGTAAGATCCTTTCGCTTGTACCGGTTTTTGATAAACTTCTGGAAGGATTCAAACTCATTGTCTTCATCCACCCGTGTGATGGTTATAACAAAACCATGCTCAGCATCGGATACGGCCTCTATGCAAAGCTGGGATTCCTGTGCTTCAAAGCCGAGTTCAATTTCAGCTTCCTCCATAAGATCCCAGAAAAGTTCCTGTGTTTCGGGTGAATTATAGCTAAAGGTATCCAAATCGATATCCCGTTCTTCCAGATCGTCATAGGATACAAAAACCCGTATTTTGTTTTCCCCAACTCGTTCTATTCTCATGACCTGTTTCCTTTTCTAAGCCCAGCGAGGGAAAGTAAAAAAATTGGTTATTAACCAGCCCTTTCTGGACATCCTTCATATATCTTGATATATATTATACTTATAGTATCGTCAAAAGAGAAGTAACAAATTATCTCTGTAGTTTTAAGTTATGTACTTTCCTTATTCCATAGTGCCCTTTTGACGTGTATAATTTATGTTAAGATTTTCTGTTTATAAGAGGTGAACCATGTTAAAACTTATATTAGCCTCGGCTTCACCGCGCAGAATAGAGCTTCTGAATCAGATTGGCCTTGAATTTGATATTATGCCCGCAAATATTTGTGAAGATTCAGAAGGCTTTTTAGAGGCCGGGAAATATGCTATGGAAATGTCCCGAAAAAAGGCTGTTTCCGTCGCTGAGAGAATCCGGCATGAGGCATCGAGAGAAACTGTTGTGCTGGGCGCAGATACGGTTGTGGGGATTGATGATCAGCTTTTGGGAAAACCTTCAGACCCCGATGATGCAAAGCGGATGCTGAAACTCCTGGAAAACCGGTGGCATGAGGTTACAACCGGTATTACGCTGGTTCGGGCCGGAGATATGGAAGCTATTACCGAAAGCGAAGTGACACGGGTTAAAGTGTCGCCTTTTCCGGAAGGATTCTTAGAGCGGTATTTAGCCTCCAAAGAGCCCTTCGGCAAGGCTGGAAGCTACGCCATCCAGGGCCTGGGCAGCCTTATGGTGGAAAGAATTGAAGGATGTTATTTTAATGTTATGGGCCTTCCGCTTTTCAGACTTTCCCGGATGCTGGACAGGCTGGGTCATAAGGTCTTAAGCTGGAATTAGGGATTGGTTTTTATAAGACAGGCATAATAGTAAACGGCAACAAATGATTAATAAGAAGGAGAATTTTAAATGGCACTTTTTTCAAGAGAAATAGGAATTGATTTAGGTACGGCCAACACCTTGGTTTATCTGAAGGATAAGGGCGTTATCCTTCGGGAGCCATCAGTGGTTGCTGTCAATAACCATACGGGACAAGTACTGGCAGTAGGACTTGACGCCAAGCAGATGATAGGCAGAACACCCGGTAATATAACCGCTATCCGTCCGCTGAAGGATGGTGTTATTGCAGATTTTGAAACCACGCAGAGCATGCTGAAATATTTTATTCGTAAGGCTGTGGGAAGCAGTCCGCTTTCCAAGCCCCGCGTAGTCATTTGTGTTCCTTCCGGGGTTACCGAGGTCGAGAAAAGGGCGGTTGTGGATTCTGCCATGTCGGCCGGGGCCAAGGAAGCGTTCCTTATAGAGGAGCCCATGGCATCCGCCATTGGCGGCGGTCTTCCGGTGGAAGAGCCGTCAGGCAGCATGGTTGTGGATATTGGCGGCGGCACCAGCGAAGTAGCCGTTATCTCTCTTGGCGGAATTGTTGTAAGCCGTTCCCTTCGGGTTGCGGGGGATGAATTTGATGACGCCATCGTCCACTATATCAAGAAGGAATATAATCTCATGATTGGTGAAAGATCGGCTGAGTCCATCAAGCTCAAGATTGGTTCCGCCTACCCTCTGGAGGAAGAGGAAACATTTACTGTCAGCGGCCGGGACTTGGTAACAGGTCTTCCCAAGGAACTTTCCATCTCCAGTATGGAAATCCGCGAGGCTTTAAGAGAACCCATCAATTCTGTTGTGGACTCCATCAAGTTTACGCTGGAAAAAACACCCCCTGAATTGGCGGCCGATATTATGGAGCGGGGGATCATGCTGGCAGGGGGCGGAGCTTTGTTAAAGGGCCTGGACAAGCTTATCAGCGAGGAGACCGGAATCCCTGTATTTATTGCCGAGCAGCCCCTGGACTGTGTCGTATTGGGCACAGGAAAGGTTTTGGAAGAGATCGATACCTTGAGCAATGTGCTTTTATCCTCCAGAAGAAGATAAAATGGGAAGCTCTGTTTCCTGCAATCTTATTATTTTTTAATAATTGCACTAAAAGGAGGCTCGTTTTTTGCGGAGGCTTTTTACCAACAAGATTTTTATCCTTACGCTGATTGTTGTACTCATGTTATCTCTCGCGGCTGTATCCTACAGTGAGAAAAACGGAGTTAATATGATCAGCAATATCGTAAGTGTTCCTGCGGCTCCCCTGCAGCGCGCTTTTACTTTCATGACCGAAAAGGTCAATGATTTTTTCGGTTATTTCGAGGACGTGAAGGCAACGAAGGCCGAAAATGAAGAGCTGCACAAAAAAATAAGCGATCTTGAAAGGCAGATTCTGGATATTGAAAAGCTTACCAAGGAAAACGAGGAACTGCGGAATGCTCTCAATTTCAAGAACCAATACGAGGAATATGAGTTTATAGGCTCAAGCATCATTGCAAAGGATCCGAGCAACTGGTTCGATGTTTTTACCATTAACCGCGGGAGCAAGGATGGCATACTGACGGATTGTCCGGTTATTACCTCATATGGCCTGGTTGGGAGGGTGTCCAAGACAGATCTGGTATCTTCCAGAGTGGTTTCCATCATCGATATGGACAGTACGGTCAGTGCCCGGCTTTCCAAATCGAGGGATATTATTGTGGTAAGGGGCGATTTGGAGCTTCGGAGCATGGGCCAATGCAGAGCCGATTACATACCGCCTGATGCGGATGTTATGCCTGGGGATACCGTAGAGACCTCAGGAATTGGCGGTATTTACCCCCAGGGCGTTATTATCGGCAAGGTGGTCAAGGTTATTAAGAATGAAGGGCAATATGATTCTTATGCCATTATTGAGCCGGTTGTAGACTTTAAACGACTTGAGGAAGTCATTGTGATGAAGAAAAAGTAAGGTTACATAGGGGAAATTATGAAATACCGAATTTTTACAGCCATTGTGATGGTATGGGCGGCAGCTTTTTTTCAAAGTTCATTTTTAGGATATATTGAGGTATTCTCAATCAGACCAAATCTCATGATCGTACTGATGGTCATCATAGCCCTTACAAGGAATATTTTTGAAAGTACGGCCATGGCCATTAGTCTGGGCCTTTGCATGGACATTTTGATGGGTAAGACGCTGGGGTGGTATGGGCTTTTGTTTTTTCTGGTCTCCATTCCCATCGCCCTGATCAATGAAAAAATATACAGGGAAAAGTTTCTGGTGCTGTTTACTTTTACCTTTGGCGCTACGGTAATGATAGAATTTTTCTTTTATATTATTATATTTATGTTTAAAGGTTACGACCATCTGCCCTATGTTTTTTCAAGGATTGTCCTTCCAGAAGCTCTCTATAACAGCATCCTCGTTTTACCTCTATTTAAACCTGTCTCAAGGGTATATAGTGTTCTTGACATAGTTGATAGGAGGAGGAACAGAATATCACAATGATTACAAAAAAAGTCAGGCCGGAAGGATGGGACCGCTATCTTATATTAGCTATTTTCATTATTGTGGCAACAACTGCCATTATCTATAATCTTGCCGATATACAGATCGCCAACGGTCAAAAGTATAAGGAGGAATCTGTTTACCGTCTTTCTGCCCAGGGCTCCATTTATCCGAAACGGGGCGATATTTATGACCGCAACGGGGTTCCCATTGCGGGAAGCCGTATGGGGTACTGCGCCCAGTATGTGGATGTCAGCATGCCCGTAGACCAAAAGAACAGCATGCTTTTAGAGGTTATAAAAATACTGGAGGCAGATCATAAGACCATTAAAAGCAGGCTGAACAATTATATCGATATTAACCCCATCCGTTTTAAAACCGATAAAATAGATGCCCTTATCTCAAGCATCGTGAAAAGCAAAGAAGATATAAAAAGCATTGCCACTGCGGAGCAGGCTTTTCAATATATGCAGGAAAAAACTTTTGCCATTGACTCCTCCTATTCCACCGAGGAGGCTTTTAAGATCATGCAGCTCCGGTATGAGATACTGCTCAGCCGGCCTCAGATCAATAATCCGCTGATTCTCGCCGATGATATTTCTGTCTCGACCATGTCCGAGCTGGAAGAGAGAAGCAGTGAACTCCGCGGAGTGACGACTTTTATCAAGCCATACAGAGAATATTACGAAAACGCAGCTCTTGTTTCCCATGTGCTGGGGTATGTGGGAGGAATCTCCAAGGATGAACTCGGACAGTTCAACACAGAGATAGAAAAAGACAAGAACGGCGTTCCTTACACCGCCAATGATATTGTCGGCAAGATGGGCATTGAAAGCGCCGCCGAATCTCTTTTAAGAGGAGTCAGCGGTCAGACGTTCCGGGAAGTGGACGAAAACGGGAAAACCACCACATCCTACCTGGAGCGGGCTCCTGATCCGGGCAAGGATACCTATCTTACGATTGATATTGCGCTGCAGAAGGTGGCTGTTGAATCCCTAAAATCCAATATTGAAAGAATCAGGAGAATGGGAGGAAAGAAAAACTTCGGCGACGCAAACGCAGGCGCTGTTGTAGTCATGGATGTCAATTCCGGTGATATTCTGGCCATGGCCAGTTACCCTGATTTTGACCCCAAAGTCTTTATTGAAAATGATACGGAAGCCATAAATGAGTTATGGAGTGATCCAAATTCACCTATTGTTAACAGAGCTACGTCGGGCAGATACGCACCGGGTTCTACCTATAAGCCATTGGTATCCATAGCCGCTCTGGAAAGTGGCGTTATTACTCCGGAAACAAAAATAAAATGTCCCTATAAGGAGGAAATAGGGGATATGATGTTTACCAATCTGGAGGGCAACCAGGATTATATTAACCTGGAAAGGGCATTGGAAACCTCCAGCAATATGTTCTTTTACAAGGTCGGCGTACAGACCGGTATCGACAAGATTGTAGAGTGGGCAAAAATATTCGGATTCGGCAAGAAGACCGGCATCGAGATCGGGGAGGCAATCGGTTCCCTGGCGTCGAGAGAGTTCAAGATGCAGAATTTTGGTGAAGAATGGTACCCTGCCAATACGGCCATGGCATCCATCGGACAGCTGTACAATGCGTTTACGCCTATTCAAATTGTAAATTATATCAGCACCATCGCTAACGGCGGCAAAAAAATGGCACCCCACCTTATTAAAATGGCGGTGAATGACTCCGGGGAGATTGTATACGAACCCTCTAAGGAGTATGAACAAATTCCGGCCAGCCAGAAGAATATTGCGGCGGTTCAAAAGGGCATGTTAGCTGTTACACATAAATCGGATGGTACGGCAGCCAACGCTTTTAAGGATTTCCCCTTCAAAGTGGCCGGCAAGACCGGTACCTCTGAAACAGGCAAGGAAGCCACTTCTTCGTCAAATGGACTGTTTGTATGCTATGCACCCTATGACAAGCCGGAAATTGCTGTGGTAGTCGTGGTTGAGCATGGTGTATGGGGTTCTTGGACGGCACCTATAGCCAGAGATATTATGATGGAGTATTTCAGGCTCAATACAGAGAGAGAAAATGCCAAAACTGATTCCAGTCAGGAAACCATTGATATTATCTGGTAAGCGGAGGAAATAATAAAGTGGAACAGGAAACAAAAGTTGTATTTAAAGGAAACTCGGAGGGCTTGGTCATTGTAATTCCGGAGGAATATGAATTTGAGCAGGCGCGTAAAGAGATTGACAACAAGGTCAGCAATGCGGCGAGATTCTTTATGGGGGCAAAAATTAAGGTGACATACCGGGGTATGAACTTAACTCCCGTTCAGGAGGAAGCTTTAAAGGATATTATGGATGAAAAAAGCGGCGCGGTCATCGAAAGCTTTTCAAAGGATGAAGAGCCGAAGCCAAATCAGTTTGCCGCCCGGGTGGTCCAGCCGAAACCCGTTCCCGGCCGCAGACTTCTCTTTGCAGGAGTGGATGAGGGCAATTGCAAATTTGTCCGGAGTACGGTAAGAAGCGGTATGCGCATAGAATATGACGGAAATGTTGTGGTTATCGGGGACGTAAATCCCGGCGGCGAGATTGTTGCAACCGGAAATGTCGTGGTGCTTGGAACCTTAAGGGGTATGGTCCATGCCGGCGCCGACGGAAACCGGGAGGCGTTTATTTATGCGTTAAGCTTACGGCCGACCCAGATCCGTATTGCCGAGGTCATTGCCCGAATGCCTGAAGACGAACCTGAAAGCGGAACTCTGCGGCCGGAGCTCGCCACGGTAAAGGACAATTCCATTGTGGTGGAGCAGCGCTGAAGATTGCCGCAGTCTAAATGACGGAGTGCGTTAGGACCATAGTTACGTTGACTTTTAGGATAAAAAAAGTTATATTAGCATTAAGATACAGTATTCGGAGGATAATTACACATGGGTGAGGTTATTGTTATCACATCCGGCAAGGGCGGTGTCGGCAAAACTACTACAACTGCCAATCTGGGAACGGGGCTTGCCGTTCAGGGCAAAAAAGTGGTCCTTATTGACACCGATATTGGACTTCGCAATCTTGACGTTGTTATGGGCCTTGAGAATAGAATCGTCTATGATCTGGTTGACGTTATAGAGGGCACTTGCAGGCTGAAGCAGGCATTGATTAAAGATAAGCGCTATGAAGGGCTCCATTTGCTGCCGGCACCTCAGACTCGAGATAAGAATGCCGTGACACCCGAACAGATGCTGAAACTGTGTGATGAGCTGAAAGAAGAATTTGATTATATTTTAATAGATTGTCCCGCGGGCATTGAGCAGGGATTTAAAAATGCTATTGCCGGAGCGGACAAGGCTTTTGTCATCACCACTCCGGAGGTTTCCGCCGTGCGCGATGCAGACCGGATTATAGGGCTTTTGGAAGCCCATGAAATCAGAAAACCCCGATTGATCGTCAATCGTGTTCGTGCCGATATGGTGAAGCGCGGCGATATGATGTCTATCGAAGACATTATTGATATTTTAGCCATAGATCTGATTGGCGTTGTACCCGATGATGAAAATATCATCATTTCCACCAATAGGGGCGAACCGGCTGTAATAGACGGTAAATCCATGGCCGGACAAGCCTACCGCAATATTACAAACAGGCTCATGGGTCAGGACGTACCTATTATGGATCTTAACGTCTCGGAAGGACTCCTCTCAAAAATGAAGAAGCTTCTTGGTTTCAAGACGGCTTAAGGAGGAAATGGCATGCTTGATACAATACTTAGTTTTTTTAAGAAAAAGGAAAGTTCCAAGGATGTAGCCAAGGAACGTTTGAAGCTGGTTTTAATCCATGACCGTTCCAATGTATCGCCCCAGTTTCTTGAAATGGTGAAGGGTGAGATTATCAAGGTCATTCAGAATTATATGGAGATTGATGAGGAGTCATTGGATATACAATTAACAAAAACCAACAGCGAAGACGGAGAACGTATGGTCCCCGCTCTTGTCGCCAATATTCCCATTAAGGGCATGAAGAACGCTGGGAGATGACTTTGCTGGGTTTACCGGAGGGATCTATGAATATTGCTTTAATTGCTCACGATAAGAAGAAAGAACTCATGGAGGCTTTTTGCATTGCATATAAATTTGTGCTCTCCAAGCACAAGCTTTTTGCAACGGGTCATACCGGGGCCATTATTTCAGAGACCACGGATCTGGATGTATTTACACTGGATTTCGGTATTCTGGGAGAGCAGCAGATCATTGCCCGCATTGCCTATAATGAGATGGATCTGGTGATTTATTTTGCCGATCCGGATACCATTGAAGACAGCAATATAAATGAGCTGATGATATTATGCGATAGAAATAATATTCCTCTTGCTCTGAACCTCGCGACTGCGGAGATTTTAATTAACGGTCTTCAACGGGGTGATTTTGCCTGGCGCGAGCTGGTATCAAAGCCTTAAAATTGTTCCATACAAACCATCAAATGATGAACCTGCCTTAACGGGCAGGTTTTTTATTGTGGATACAGCAAGGTTCCCAGGTCCCATTCGAAATTTTGATTCATAATTTAGCGCCATGAGCGATGTTTTGTGCGCCCTCAAGAAAATCCGTCCGGGATTTTATTTGGGTAAGCTCCGCAATCCTGCTCCGCTTACACACTAAAACATCACTCTGTCGCTATGGGGTTCTGATCTCTATCGGATCAAAATTCTTATTCATATCCCTCCTTGCTTCCGTCATATGATTCATAAGGAAACTAAAGAGCGGGGATGGGAATATGGAGGTTCTTGAAAATAACCTGGACAAATATAAAAGCTATATTCAGAAGCGCCGGGTAGGAGAGGACCAGCAGGCTGATTATGGTGTAAGCGGGACAAGTGCTTTTAAAACCGACAAGCCGGAGGAAGGCTTTTCCGAAAGCTATAGCAGCTCCTATGATTTTTTTTCGGATTTCGGCCGAAGCAAGATAAACGTCGATCAGCAAGAAAGCGTCAGTGATAATACTTCTGATTTTTTGGACGATCAGGAATTATACCGCAGGGAAAGCCCCTTTACTTCGCCGCGGCGGACTGATCCCGGCCTCTATCAAAGACTCTATGGTCAAAAACGCAGGAATGCTTCTTCACTGTACAGCCGGTACAGCGGCGGCTATTCCACACCGGGGCATGGTACTGAAATAGAGAATAACCGTACGGCGGTTCTGGCTATCAAAATTATAAAGCAGACCCTTGCATGCTTTGCGTTGTTGGGAATCATTGTCCTGCTGCAGAATCGAAGTGATACGGCCAATACCCTGGCTTTTATCCGGCGGCATGTCGTTGAGACGCATATTGAACCCAAAAGCATTTTAACGGGCCTGGAGAATATTGTACAGGAATGCTCACGATTTTTGGGGGGATCACCCTGATTGAAATCATTGGGGCCTGTCTGCTGGCAATTTTGATACATGAGGTTTTTCACGTGTTTGCCGCCCGTATTTTTGACTATGCCCTGTATTCCTTTACGCCGTCTCCCGCCGGTATCAGAGCAAGGCTCGGAGGATCTGCAAAAAGCTTCAAAAAGCAAACCTTGATTTTTATGGCCGGTCCCTTGGGAAACCTGATCCTTGCATTGCTTTTCTGGAATGGCAGCGGCTTTTTAAAAAATATTTTTGAAGCCAACCTGGCAATAGGAATTTTTAACTTGCTTCCCATGTATCCTTTGGATGGCGGACAGATTTTTATTATTGTTTTTTATAAGCTGATGGGCAGCAATAAGACCTTTAAACTAATCAAAATACTTTCAGAAATCATTAAAATAGGACTTGCCCTAACAGGCATTCTGCAAATTCTGATCTTTAAAAATCCAAGCCTCCTGGTTGCGGCAATCATGCTTCCGGGAACGAAACTTCTTGAGGAGAAGGTAATTATGGTAAGACTTGAGAACCTGCTGAATCGAAAGCAAAGAATAACAAATAAAGGAATTTATCCGGCGCGGCACATTGTTGTCGTGAATCAGTGCACATTGGGGGAGATATTGCAAAAATTGGACTATGACCGGTTTCATATTATTTATGTATTGAATGAAGAGCTGGAGATCGTGGGACAAATAAGCGAGCAGCAAATTATCAAAGCCATGCAGACCTGCCGTTCAACAGACAGGATTTGTGATGTTTTCTTTTTTGGAGTGTAAGCAAGAGCAGTCTTGGTTGCCACCCGGCCCGGACTATGCTAAAATACACAGGAAGAGGCAAGAGTATATCTTTCTTGCACATTTTTCATTCCGTTTGCTATAAATCACTATTATATAATATATATTAAAGTAGAGGGTTTCAGGCGGCCGGCCACCCTTTAAATCAGTTTTTGCTGCGGGGGATTTCATGAGAAACAGAAGTTTGTACATACTGGCCTCGGCACTTGTTTTAGCCTTGATTGCTGTAGGAGCTTTTGCTGTCTGGCGCCTGCATTTTGCGCCCAACAATGAAATGGCGGTACCTTTCGACCAGCCCGGAACCAGATTGGTCATGGGCGGTGATGTCATCGAATCGGATGATCCGCCGATTTTGCAGGAAG
>ENA-UOOR01000691-UOOR01000691.1-fermentation-metagenome-genome-assembly--contig:-NODE-691-length-45591-cov-5.070911_pt1 | contig 45591 bp, 39 predicted proteins | sample MGYA00245780_ERZ724029 | MGnify/ENA primary metagenome ERZ724029 (study PRJEB28704, sample SAMN03018315) | fermentation metagenome | biome: anthropogenic terrestrial biome; feature: soil; material...
TAAGCTCTCCAGTGCTTACGATACTTGGCTGGTAACGGCCCGGGAAAATAGGTCGTCGCCGGATTTATATATTCCTCAATAGCTCAGTCGGTAGAGCATGCGGCTGTTAACCGCAGGGTCGTTGGTTCGAGTCCAACTTGGGGAGCCAAATGAGACGAAAAGATGATTCTTTTCGTCTTTTGTATTTATAGCGCATATGGAGAGAGCCTTTGATAAAAATTTCACCCATATCGGCCGGTATAGCGGAATAGGATATATTATGTTCATGTTATATAATAGTTCCATAAAGGCTTAGGCCCCGCGAGGAGTGATTTTCCTGGAAGACAGTATTTTAAGCTTGATCCGTACAAAGTACAATACTTTGTCGCCAACACAAAAAAGTGTAGCAGATTATGTTCTGGCCAATTCGGAAAAAGTAATTTTATTATCCATCAGTGAGCTTGCTAAAGAATGCAATACCAGCGAAACAACGGTACTCCGGTTCTTAAGAAAGCTGCGTTATGATTCATATCAGGTTTTTCGGGTGAAAATTGCTCAGGAAATGACAAGCGAATCCACCGATTCCATTTATGAAGAAGTCCGAATAGACGATAACATCGGCGATATTAAAAAAAAGGTTATTCAGCTGACCGTCAGCTCCATTAACGATTTAAACAACCTGCTGGATGAAAAAGATCTGGAGGCATTTACCCATTCCATTCTGCAAAGGCAGCGAATATTTTTCATAGGGGTGGGCGCTTCCGGGATCATTGCCGCCGACGCACACCATAAATTTTTAAGACTGGGCATCAATGCAAGCTTTTACGGAGATTCGCATTTAATGTCCATTGCCTGCGCCCATGCTGCAAAAGATGATTTTATTGTGGCCGTATCCCATTCCGGAGAAAGCCGCGAGATTTTGGACGCCGTGGACCTGGGCAGGGAACGGGGGGCCAGGATCGCTGCTATTACAAGCTATCCCGGCTCGTCCCTGACCAAAAAGGCAGATATTGTTTTACTTAGCTCATCGCGGGAAACAAAATACAGGTCCGACGCCATGATCTCCAGAATCATTCAGCTGGTCATCATTGATACTCTGTATGTGGCAACTGTTTTAAAGCTGGGCGCCCCCGGCATCAAGAATGTCAATAAATCCAGGCTGGCGGTTGCCAAAAAGAAGACCTGAGCCTTAAAAAAGTGAAAACCCCCCGCTTTTAAAAGCCGGGTCATATAAAAGTATTGTATTTAAAATCTTCAGATTGACGCTGAAGATTTTTTTGCGTTTTTGCCTGGCTGTAAACCCCACATATCCTTTGAAAAGGCAGCATAGTATAGAATGATTTCGGTAAAAAAACAACTGTGGGAAGAGCGTAAGGGTTAAAAATTAACGTTCCTATTCACTTCTTTATAAGGCTTCAAAGGGCTTTTAAAGCCGGGTTTTAAACATCCATTGGACTTCAATGGAAAAGGGGGTGGAGAATATCAGAAATGGCCCATAACACGGTAAAAAGAGAAACTTTATAAACATCGAAAGGAGCAAAACCTATGAAACGCTTAAAAGGCATTCTTTTGGGTGACGCCATGATCGGCGGGGAAGGTTTTGAAAAGGCGTGGAAAAAGTATCTTGGCTGGGTTGAAGACATCGTTGTGGGAAACTGGGAGACCAATTGGGAGAAGCTTCAATATCGAAGACTGGAAGTTGAAAAAAAAGGTCCTGAGATCGAGGAAGTTGACCCAGTCATATTCCATGAGGGCAAGGATACAGCCATTTTAATCGGGCTTTTTATACCGGTATCCAGCAAAGTCATGGATGCAATGCCGGACCTTAAAATCATTGGTGTTTCCAGAGCGGGCCTGGAAAATGTCAATGTGGAAGAAGCAACAAGAAGGGGCATTTTAGTCTTTAATGTACAGGGACGCAACGCACATGCGGTTTCCGATTTTGCCATCGGGCTGATGCTGGCGGAATGCAGAAATATCGCCAGAGCCCATTTGTCCATTAAAAACGGTCAATGGCGCAAAAGCTTCTGCAATAGCGAGGTGGTTCCGGAGCTGGGGGGCAGGACCGTCGGAATTATTGGATTCGGATACATAGGCAAGCTGGTTGCAAAGAAGCTTTCAGGTTTTGATGTCAATATCCTTGTATATGACCCTTATACCTCTGATGAGGAGATAGAAAATGCCGGGGCAAAACGGGCCGGGCTGGACCAGCTGCTGAAAGAGAGTGATTTTGTATCCCTTCATGCAAGGCTGACGGATAAGAATAAGGGGATGCTCGGTCAAAAGGAGCTTTCTTTGATGAAGCCCGGCGCATACCTGATCAATACGGGCAGGGCAGGCCTGCTTGACCAGAATGCCCTGGTACAGGCTCTTAAGGATAAGAGAATCATGGGGGCAGCCCTGGACGTGTTTTCTACGGAGCCCATTGAAAAGGATAACGAGCTTTTGAGCCTGGATAATGTTACATTGACAAGCCACATTGCCGGAACCACCGCCGATGCGTTGGCCAATTCACCTTACCTGCTCATAGAAGATATCGCAAAGTTCTTAAACGGTGAAAAAGCAAGATTTATTGTCAATCCCGAGGTGCTCGAAAATCCGCCCTTCCGGGAGTGGTTTCAAGATCTGATGAAGGGGCTGTAATCATGCTGGTTAACTTAAATACTGTCATTCATGATGCATATGCTAAAAAATATGCTGTCGGATCTTTTAACGCATATAATTACGAAACAGTCAAAGGCATTATAGAAGCGGGAATTGAAACGGATAAACCTGTGATTGTGGCTTTTGGCGCCAAGTACCTGGAGAATATGTCCCTGGAAACAGTCAGTGCGCTGGTGAAAAGTATGGCCGAAAATATCCCCCTGCCCGTTTGTCTCCACCTGGATCACTGCAGTGATATGGATACGGTTTTCAGAGCCATAAAAGCCGGCTTCGGGTCCGTCATGTATGACGGGTCAGGGCTGCCCTTTGAAGAAAATGCCCAGAATACCAAAGAGATTTGCAGGGCGGCGCATGCCTGCGGCATTTCTGTGGAAGCCGAGCTGGGCAGTCTTGCCAGCGGCAGCCAATCCCACGAGGGGCAGGACAGCGATCAGGAAGCCTATACCAGCCCTATGGAAGCAAAACTCTTTGTTGACATGACAAAGGTGGATGCCCTCGCCGTTTCCATCGGCACTGTCCATGGCTTCTATAAGGGCACGCCCAATATCAGAATTGATATTTTACAGGATATTAATGAACTCGCCCGAATACCTCTGGTGCTTCACGGCGGGTCAGGCACCCCTGAAGAGACGATTGAAAAATGCATCCGCAATGGAATAGCCAAGATCAATGTCAATACCGAAATCTCATCCTATGCCGTTGATCAATCGGCAGCCCTTTTATCGGAGAAGCGGCCTCACTTTTCAGTTCTTTCCCTGAAACAGTCCGGCTATGTAAAAGATGTTGTAAAAAAGTATATATCCTGTTTTGGAGGTATGGCTGCGGGTTCTTAGCTGAGTCACTTGTTTATTACCGTATTAATCATGAAAGAGGAGGTTATATCGTGAGTTTGGGAATATTATTGATAATCTTTGCAATTTCTCTGGCTTTTGTCCTTTTATCCATTATTAAATTCAAGATGCACCCGTTCCTTTCTCTGCTCATCGGCGGCCTGATCATGGGCATTCTTGCAGGAATGCAGCTGACCGATGTGGCAAACGGGCTGGCAAGCGGTTTCGGTTCGACCATGGAAGGCATTGGAATCATTATTGTTTTAGGTATTGCCTTAGGGGAGCTGCTCCATGTGTCGGGTTGCACAGGCCAGATTGCATCGTTGATGCTAAGACTTACCGGGAAAAAGAAAACACCGCTGGCCGTCAATCTTACCGGCTATATCGTTTCTATCCCTGTGTTTTTTGATGCCGCCTTTGTGATTCTGATCAACCTGATCAAATCCCTTTCCAGAAAGGGCAAAGTTCCTTTTGTCACGCTGGTGACAGCTCTTTCAATAGGCCTTATTACCACCCATGCACTGGTCATACCGACGCCCGGCCCATTAGCCGTAGCGGGCACCATGAGCGTAAATATCGGCTGGTTTCTGCTGTACAGCATTATTGTCAGCTTGCCTGCTTCATTGATCGGAGGCGTTCTCTATGGCAAATATCTGGGTTCAAAAGATGAATATGCTTTGGACTTTGCCAACGCTTTTGATGATATTGACGAGACCGAAGAAAACAAATCGGATCATAAGCTGCCCTCCGGAGGACTTGGCATTTTTCTCATATTCCTGCCCATTATAATCATTCTCTTGGGCACCTTAGCTTCCATTATCTTTGCCAAGGATACTGCCCCTTACATATTCTTCAGTTTCCTCGGCAATAAAAATATAGCGCTCCTGATCGGCGTGATTATCGCGTTCCTGTGTCTGAGACCCTATCTGAAAAATTCTTTTACTGAGGTAATTACCGAGGCAGCGGGACAGGCGGGTATTATTCTGGCCATTACAGGCGCCGGCGGCGCTTTCGGAAAGATCATCAACAATACCGGCATCGGCAAATTGCTGGTGGAGGGCATGGCGGGCTTTACAGGCGCTATCGGCATATTGTCGATTGTTTCAGCTTTTGTCATCAGTCAGGTGCTGAGAGCCGCCCAGGGTTCTACAACAGTGGCCCTTATTACCACATCAGCCATTTTTGCGCCTTTGCTCGCCAGCCTTCCAGGCGTATCTCCCGTTCTGGTGGGGCTTGCCATCTGCGCCGGCGGTATCGGCATCTCACTGCCAAACGATTCGGGCTACTGGGTAGTCAATCGGTTCAGTAAATTTACCATTAAGCAAACCATGCAGGTATGGACCGTTGGAGGAACCATCTCCGGCGTTGTCGCGCTGATAGGCATTCTAATTCTCAGCCTTTTTACCGGCGTACTGCCCGGGTTGCTGTAATCCGCTGAAGAAGGGATTGAGATCATGTGCTTAATCGCTTTAGATATCGGTACTTCCGGCGTCAGAGCCGTACTGTATGATCTCAGCGGCGGAAAAATGACCGATATAAGTTTTGAATATCATTCTGATTTTCCGGCGCCCGGCTATGTGGAACAGGACCCGGAAACATGGAAAGAGGCGGCCATATATTGCCTGCAAGGGGTCGGAGGCTATGTAAAGGCCCATGGCATCAGGCCGGAGGCCATAGCCGTCACCTCTCAGCGGTCTTCCCTCATTCCGGCCGATAAAAAAGGCCGGCCGTTAAGATCCGCCATTATGTGGCAGGATAAACGCACCATTCCTCAATGCAGCCAACTCAGTTCGGAATATACTCTAAAGAGCTTATACTTAAAAACAGGCTTGAGAATCAACCCCTATTTTGTACTTCCCAAGATTCTGTGGCTTAGGGAAAATCAAAGGGAGATTTACAACAGCGCTTTTAAATTTCTGGGTGTCCAGGATTATGTGATACACTGTCTGACAGGAGAATATAAAACCGATTGTTCACAGGCCTGCCGCACCATGCTGATGAATATTGAAACCTTTCGGTGGGATCAGGAATTGCTGAATATAGCCGGGATATCCGAGAATATGCTCCCTGAACTTTTGCCCCCCGGCAGCATCGCGGGATTTCTGATTGGAGAAGTGGCGGAGAAGGTGCAATTGCCTTCAGGGTTACCGGTCATTATGTCGGGCGGGGATCAGCAGAATGCCGCTGTGGCTCTGGGGGTCATAAAACCGGGACTTGCCGAGGCTAATACCGGCACCGGTTCCTTTGTTATTTCTGCCGTCGGCAAGCCAGTATTTGACCAAGACTCAAGAGTTTTATGCCAGGCTTCCGCCATACCGGGGCAGTGGATTATGGAAGCGGGTATATTCAATAGCGGATCCATTTATAGGTGGTTTAAGGAACAATTCTATCCGGAGCTTAAAAATGAGAAACACCCTTACGAAATCATGGACCGGGAGGCCGGGGAAGTCCAGACCGGTTCCAATGGCGTTATCATGATCCCGCATTTTGAAGGAAGTGCCGCGCCCTATTGGAATCCTATTGCCAAGGGATTATTCTTTAATCTTTCTCTGGGCCTGAAAAGAGCGGCCCTGACCAGGTCTATCTTAGAGGGCATAGCCATCGAAATCCATGACAATATCAGCCTCATTGAAAATCTGACCGGAGCCATTGAAACAGTCAGTGTAGCGGGCGGCATGGTCCGCTCGGATCTTTTTTGCTCTATTCAGGCCAGCGTCTATAACAAAAAGGTTGCCAGATACCAAAATACGGAGGCCTCCTCCCTGGGTGCTGCCATAACAGCTGCAGCCAGACTGGGCATATACAGGGGCATTGAAGAGGCATATTATCGAATGCTGCAGGATGGTCCGTACATATTTTACCCGGTAAATGAGGATGCTATTAAATACTCAGAAATTATCAAACGCAAAAATATATTGTATGGTTCCCTGAACAGTCAGGAAATTTATAAATATTTTGTTTAAAAAGAATGAAAAAAGTTATTCCGTTATATAGCGCACCCCGGACATCGAGCGTTTATAAAATAGCTCTATTAATGTTTGGGGTGTATTTTTACACCTTTATGCCTGAAAACTTTGCGGTAAAAGCCCTGATAATAATTGACTGTTGTAATTTTCATTGATATTTGATAAATTTAAACTATATGATTTTAAACGGGCCTACGAAAGAATACATTGATCAGGAAGGGTATAGACGTGACGAGAAAAATATTGAGAAAATTGTCCCTTTTTATTATTATTTCACTGCTTGCAGCCGGATGCTCGGCGAATAATCAAATTCCAGAACAGAATGGAAACACCGCAACATCTGCACCAACCGCATCTAATGAAAATAATTCCTTGACTCCTTCACCGGACCCCTCTGCCACGCCTGATGCGACCGTAACTCCGGAGCCTGAGCCTGAAAAAAAGGAACCGGTCAAAGTGAAGGCCGTTTATGTTACAGGAACGGTGGCAGGCTCAAAAAGACTCGATGAATTTATCGAGCTTGTAAACAGCACAGAGCTGAATTCCCTGGTTATTGATATTAAGGAAGGCGGCATGGTGAATTATGATTCCCAGGTGCCCCTTGTCAAAGAATTGGGTTTAAGCAAAAAGAATTTTAATGTGGAAGAAGTATTAAAAAAATGTCATGAGAATAATATTCATGTAGTCGGCAGAATTGTCGTATTCCGGGATAACGGACTGGCCACCAAAAAAAACGCATTGGCCATTAAAAGGGTAAACGGTTCCATATGGACGGAAGGAAAGCAGGGTGCCTGGACCAACCCTTATCGCGAGGAAGTTCAGGATTATAATATTGACATCGCTAAGGAGGCTGTGGAATTAGGATTTGACGAAATCCAGTTTGATTATGTCAGATTTCCTACGGCAAAGGCTAAAGAAGTCTCCTATGGCGAAAATGTCCCCGAAAAATCAGAAGTCATCAGCGGTTTTCTGAAAAAAGCTTCTGAAGCAATAAAGAAGGTAAAGGATGTGCCTGTATCTGCTGATGTATTCGGCATCGTTGTAGAAAGCGACAGGGATGGCAATGCCATCGGCCAGAAATTTGATTTGCTGGGAGAGCATATTGATTACATATCGCCTATGATCTACCCGTCCCACTACGCCAATGATTCAAAAGGCACCATGGGCAACGGAGTGGGACAGAGCGTTAACGGCGTCCTCTTCACGGCCCCTGACCTGAAGCCTTATGATGTTATTTACCAGTCTCTTTTAAAGACCAAGCAAAGAATTAGCGAATCCGCAGCTTTTACCGCCCAGGTAAGGCCTTATCTGCAGGATTTCACAGCAAGCTATCTTCCTGACGGATATTGGCAGACCTATGGCAAAAAACAGGTCAGGGATCAAATCCAGGCAGTTTACGATGCCGGTTATGAAGAATGGATCCTTTGGAGCGGAAAAAACATATACACCAAGGATGCCTTGCTTCTCGAAAGCAAATGATCCGAAAAGCAGGGTGTCCTTTAGAAAGGCTGACATTTTATGCATAAAGTTGTCATTAACATCTCTGAAAATTATAGATTGGATCGTGTAACCCAATGTCTTGAACAAGTCTTTGAACAGCTGGGAGGCCTCGAAAGCATCGTAAAGCCCGGAATGAAGGTTGCTATAAAACCCAACCTCCTGATGGCAAAGAAGCCCGAAGAGGCGGCCACTACGCATCCTGCCGTCATTCAGGCAGTGACGGCTCTGGTGCAAAAATCCGGAGGAATTGTGAGCATTGTTGAAAGCCCAGGCGGCGCATATCACACAAACCATTTAAAAAAAGTTTATGCCATTACCGGCATGGAAGCGGTTGCCAATGAAACCGGGGCCGAGCTGAACTACGATCTGAGAGTTGAAAAAATTGAAAATCCTGAAGCGAAAATTGTGAAATCGCTGAAAATATTAAAACCATTGGCCGATGCGGATCTCATCATCAATATCGCCAAGCTGAAGACCCATGGCATTATGGTTTATACCGGGGCTGTAAAAAATATGTTTGGTTCCATTCCCGGAATCGAAAAAGCGGACTTTCATTTAAGGTTAAACGATTATGACCGTTTTGCCGATAGCCTTATTGATATATATTTAGCAGCTAAACCACAGCTGAACATTATAGACGGAATTACTGCCATGGAGGGGGACGGTCCCAGTGCTGGTATCCCCAAATATTTGGGCGCGATTTTAGCTTCGCAGGATGCCTTTGCCTGTGATTATGCTGCTCTTCAGTTGATTGGCCTGGATTACAAATCGGTTCCCGTGCTTAAAATGGCGGAAGAGCGCGGACTGTTTCAAAGCGATCAGGTTGAGTTTGTCGGGGCTGATTTGGAAACTATTAAGCCCGATGAATTTGATGTTCCGGCTCTTAAGCATATCAGGCCGCTGGAACGCTATAAGATACTGGGCTTTTTGAAGAGCAAGGTGCGGCCCAGGCCTGAAATACTGCAAACGAAATGCGTGGCCTGCGGAAAATGTATGGAGGTTTGTCCGCCCAAAGCAATTACCAGGGGTGAGGATAAAAAATTATCTATTAATTATAATAAATGTATCAGCTGTTTGTGCTGTCATGAATTTTGCCCTGAGAAAGCGGTTAAAATCAGAAAAAATATAATCAGAAAGATTTTTGAATATAGAAGGGTGGACAAATCAAAGGGGACATCCTAGCAATTTAGAAATGACCGAGCTTTTTAGTAGAATTTTTTGCAAATGAGGAGAAGACATATGAATGTAGAATACATAAATCCGTTTATTGAGGCCAGTCAGTCGGTTCTGACCACAATGACAGGAATCAAGCCGGGTTTAGGGCAGGTCTATATAAGAAAAGCACCGTTTGCCAGCGACAATGTTGCAGTTATAGTCGGATTGACAGGGACAATACGAGGCCAGGTAGTGATCTCACTTTCAAAAAAATCCGCCCTTTCCGTGGCATCGTCTATGATGGGGGGCATGGCCCTGGCCGAATTTGACGAAATATCTAAAAGCGCTATTTCAGAACTAGCCAACATGATTATGGGCAATACTGCTACCTTGCTGGCCAGCAGGGGAATCGGCATAGAAATTACACCGCCCTCCCTGTTAATGGGTGAAAATCTTACCATTACCCCCGCTAATATGAGCACTATCTGTGTCCCATTGGAACTGGGCAAAGGTGATACAATGGAGATTGACGTATCCATAGAATCCAAATAGCAATAAAATTCTATGGATTTATGCTTGACGGAGAAATACTGTGAAAATTAATATTGTATTAGTAGAACCTGAAATCCCTCAGAATACCGGAAACATTGCCCGTACCTGCGCGGCTACCGGGGCTGTACTTCATCTGGTGGGACCGTTGGGTTTTTCTATGGAAGACCGGTACTTAAAAAGGGCCGGCCTGGATTATTGGAAGCTTGTAAACGTTATATATTATGATAATTTAGAGCATTTTTTTGCAAAACATCCCGGTGCGATTTTTCGCTACAGTTCCACAAAGGCACAGAAGGCCTATCATGAGGTGGATTATCCGGAAAACTGCTTTATTCTGTTTGGCAAGGAGACAAAGGGGTTGCCGGAGCCGCTTTTACAGGAACATTACGAAGACTGCATACGTATTCCCATGCTGGATGCCATCCGGTCCCTGAATCTCTCAAATTCAGTGGCCATCGTGCTTTATGAGGCATTAAGACAGCATGGGTTTCAAGGGATGCAATGGCAGGGGCACCTTCATGATATAAGTTAAAAGTCTTTGCCTTAGATTTTACATCCTTCACCGGTTATGGACTGCCGAGCAATAGAAAGAAAGGTGAAAATATGAGCAGAACAAAAGGAAAAATTGGTATCATGACAGGGGGCGGTGATTGCCCCGGCTTGAATTCAGTGATCAGAGCGATTGTAAAAACAGCCGTTAATAAATATGAATTTGAAGTGATCGGTTTTAAAGATGGTTATTTAGGACTGGTCTCCAATCGTTTTATGAAGCTTGGACCAAATGATGTTTCAGGGCTTCTTGACAAGGGCGGAACCATTCTGGGTACGACAAACAGCTATGATCCGTTTAATGTTTTAACGGATCAGGATGGTGAAAAGATTGAAAAAGATATGAGCGACCGTATTGTCGATACCCTTAAAATGCATGATATTGACTGCCTGATTACCATTGGAGGCATTAATACCATAACGGCCGCTTATAAGCTTTCCAAGAAAGGTATTCAGATTATTTCAGTACCGAAAACCATTGAAAATGATGTGCCTGGCACCGACCAATCCTTCGGATTCCTTACGGCAGTGGATACGGCCACCCAAGCGCTTGACAAGCTGCATTCCACCGCTGAATCCCATCACCGTATTATGATTCTTGAGGTGACGGGGCGGCGTGCAGGATGGGTAGCCCTGGAATCCGGTATTGCAGGCGGAGCGGATATTATACTGATACCCGAGATACCCTATGATATAAACTCCATCGCCAGAAGTGTACTGGCAAGGAAGAACGGGGGCAAAAACTTCAGTATCATATGCGTTGCGGACGGCTGCAGACCGGTTGGAGCGGCCCATGTCAATAAGGACAGCAGCAGCGCCGATTATGACAAGCAGAGACTGAACAGCGTCGGAAGTCAGATTGCCATAGAACTTGAGAAGCTGATAAACCTGGAAGCCCGTGTGACAGTGCTGGGATATCTTCAAAGGGGCGGTGAGCCTTCGCCTTTTGACAGGCTTCTTACTACGCGGCTGGGCGTACACGCTGTCAATATGGCGGCCGAAGGGGACTTTAACAGAATGACAAGCATTGTAAATAATGAGTTGGCTTCTGTTGATCTGGCCGAGGTTGCCGGCAAGGGCAGGTTTGTTCCTATTGAGGGTGAACTGGTAAAAATTGCGCGGAGCATGGGTGTTAATTTTGGAGATTGAAACGCTTTTAGGGGGCTTATCCTTTTATGGATTCATTTAAACCCATTACTTTAGAAGAACAACCTTTGTTTACTAATATATTTAATGCTATTAAACCGGTCGCATCAGAGCTGACCTTCCCTTACCTCTTTATGTGGAGGCGGGACTATAATTTAAGTTATGAGGTTATTGCGGATCATCTTTGCTTGGTTTCTCAATCGAGGGTTTTTCCGCCCTATGCTTTTTGTCCCATTCCCTTGGACGGGAAACGCAATGATGAGAAGCTGGGACTCGCTTTAAAGAAAGTTGAAGCCTGCTTTGATAAGCGGGGCTTGCCCCTGCTCCTTGGACGTGTTGAAGAAAGGCGTTTGCCGGAACTTCGACAAGTTTTCGGCAAGCGTATGGAGGAGAAGTTTTTGGACGCCGCGTCGGACTATGTATACGAGATCCCGAAATTAGTAGGTCTTAGCGGGGGAAAGCTCAGCAGCAAAAGAAATCATATTAAGCAGTTTCTTCGCCAATATGGCGAGTATGAGTACGTCCCTGTCGATGAGAGCAATATTCACGAGTGCAGGCGGATTTTAGAAGAATGGTGCGATAGGAACGAAGAGGGAACCCATGAGGATAACTCGGAACGGTGGGCCTGCAATGAGCTTTTCAAAAATTGGAGCAGGCTTCCGGTGCGAGGGGCCCTGATTAAGGTGGCTGGCCGGTTTGAGGCTTTTACGGTAGGAGAGCTTCTGAATCCTCGAATGGCGGCTATTCGCATTGAAAAGGGCAATTCCGATATACATGGGATCTATACCCTGATCAACCGGGACTTTTGTGCCCATGAATTAAGCGGGCTGCAATATATCAACCGTGAAGAGGATATGGGGAAGGAAGGATTGCGGAAATCTAAACTTTCGTACAATCCGGCCTTCATGGTCAATAAATTTTTGGTTAAGGTTTTACATTGATTTTCACGATTGATTTCTATACAATGAAGTTGAAAAGAGTCGGGATAATATGGGTTGGGTTTTTTCCAGCCCGTTTTGCTTTTTCATATGAAGCATGAATATCAATCAGGTCCCTTTCGTTAAAATGGCGAAGGAGCCGGATTACATAGTTTTTTGTGGAGGTATGCATCCATGTCAAAACAACCCAGGGTTGCTATTGTAATGGGCAGTGATTCAGATTTTCCTGTCGTTGAAAAATGCCTGAAAACACTCCAATCATTTCATGTTGAAACAAAGGTCACCGTCTGCTCGGCCCATAGAACACCTGATAAAGCGGCTGAGCTTGCAAGGAATGCTGAGGGAGAAGGATTTGATGTGATTATTGCAGCCGCCGGGAAAGCTGCCCATCTTCCGGGTGTGCTGGCGGCGTTCACAGTTCTTCCTGTCATTGGCCTTCCTATACAATCTTCCACTTTGGACGGATTGGATTCTCTCTTATCCATCGTACAAATGCCATCGGGCATTCCAGTAGCCACTGTGGCTATAAACGGCAGTGAAAATGCAGCGCTTTTGGCTGTTCAGATCATGGGGGGCCTTTATCCGGACCTCAGAAAGCAAATGCATGAATATAAAGTACAGATGGCTAAAACCGTTGAGCAGAAAGACCGACAGCTTCAGGAAAAGTTGAAAGGAATATAAAGATGATTGAAAGCAGGAATATGACCTTTACCGATGTTCAGGATATTGATGAGGAAATTCATGAGGCCTGCGGTGTCTTCGGAATTATCAATCAGGATGATTTTGACACTGCGCGGCTGGTTTACTTCGGATTGTATGCGCCGCAGCACCGCGGGCAGGAAAGCTGCGGCATTGCCATTAATGATGACGGCAATATCACAGGACAGAAGGGTATAGGCTTGGTTCCTGAGGTATTTACAGATAAAATTTTGGATCGTCTTGAAGGAAAAGCTGCCATCGGTCACACCCGATATTCTACTACCGGCGGCAATTCCATCGAAAACTGCCAGCCGCTGATCATTAATTACAAGGATGGCCGCATCGCTCTTGCCCATAACGGAAACCTAGTCAACGCCTCAAAGATCCGCTGTGATCTTGAAAACCAGGGGGCTATCTTCCAAACCTCCACCGACTCGGAAGTCATTGCCAATTTAATTTCGCGGTACGGACTCGGGTGCAATGATCTGGTGGAGATCCTTAAAAAGACCATGGATGTGATTGAGGGTTCCTACGCGCTGGTCATTCTTACTCAAAAAAGACTCATCGGCATTCGCGATCCCTGGGGACTGCGGCCCCTCTGCATCGGAAAGCTTGGAAACTCATATATCCTCGCCTCTGAAAACTGTGCCTTTGACACTGTCGGAGCAGAATTTATCAGGGATGTGGAACCCGGAGAAATCATTATTATTGAAGAAGGATCCATAAAATCAGTCCGAACCAATTATAAAAGACCCCATAAATTTTGCATTTTTGAGCATATCTATTTTGCCAGACCCGATAGTATCATAGACGGAGCTTCCATTTATCAATCCCGTCTTGAGGCAGGCAAGCTCCTGGCCATAGAGCACCCGGCCGAAGCCGATTTGGTGGTAGGGGTTCCCGATTCGGGCATCACCGCAGCCATAGGCTTTTCACGGCAATCAGGCATCCCCTACGGCGAAGCCCTTATAAAGAACCGATATGTGGGGCGAACCTTTATTCAGCCCACCCAGAAATTACGGGAACAAAGCGTCAACATCAAATTAAACGCCCTTCGAAAAGAAATTGAGGGAAAGAGAATCGTATTGATCGATGATTCCATTGTTCGCGGCACGACTACCAAAATCATTGTCCAAATGCTTAAAGATGCCAGCGCCAAAGAAATTCACATGCGCATCAGCTCACCCCCCGTACTAAACCCGTGTTATTTCGGAATCGATATAGCGTCTAAAGAGAATTTAATCGCTGCCAACTATTCCATTGAAGAAATAAAAGAACTAATAGCCGCAGACAGTCTGGGCTTTTTAAGTGTGGCCAGTCTGTTGAAAACACCGGTGGGTGCTCCGCCCCATAGCTTTTGCACGGGGTGCTTTACCGGTGAATACCCCATGGAGATCCCACAGGAGATGAACAAATTTTCTCTGGAAAAATGCTGAAAAAGCAATATCCCTAAGAAAAGAAAAGTGAGGTTTTAATATGGCTAATTACAAAGAAGCAGGCGTGGATGTGGAAGCCGGCTACAAAGCTGTAGAATTGATGAAATCCCATGTAAAGAAAACCATGCGCCCGGAAGTCCTTACCGATATAGGCGGTTTTGGCGGGCTGTTCAGCCTGGAGGGCTTAAATTTCAAAAAACCTGTTCTGGTTTCGGGAACCGATGGCGTAGGGACCAAACTGAAAATAGCCTTTCTCATGGACAGGCATGATACGGTGGGTATCGATTGCGTGGCAATGTGCGTCAACGATATAGTCTGCAGCGGGGCCCAGCCGTTATTCTTTCTGGATTATATTGCACTGGGAAAGCTGGTTCCAGAAAAGGTCGAACAAATTGTAAAGGGTGTATCGGAAGGCTGCATTCAGTCAGGCTGTGCGCTTATCGGCGGCGAAACTGCGGAAATGCCGGGCTTTTACCCGGAGGATGAATATGATATGGCCGGTTTTGCGGTGGGCATTGCCGACAAAGATAAAATTATAAACGGCAAAGATATAAAATCGGGGGACAAGCTGGTTGGCCTTGCTTCATCAGGCATTCACAGCAATGGCTATTCCCTGGTCCGGAAAATCTTCAATGTGAATGAGCAGAATTTGAACCGGTTCAATGAAAAGCTTGGCAGGGGCATTGGTCAAGAGCTTCTGACACCCACCCGCATTTATGTGAAGACCATTTTGTCGTTGATTCGGCAATTTCCAATAAAGGGTATTGCCCATATCACCGGCGGCGGGTTTATTGAAAACCTGCCAAGAATGATGCCCGGCGGACTTAAGGCAGTCATTCGGAAGGGGAGCTGGCCGGTTTTGCCTATTTTCAGTCTGATGCAGGAAGTGGGCGGCGTAGCTGAACGGGATATGTATAATGCCTTTAATATGGGCATCGGCATGGTTCTTGCGGTGCCGCCGGAGATTGTGTCCGAGGTGGTATCGGCTGCAGAGAGCCTGGGGGAAAAAGCCTATGTCATCGGAGAGGTGGCACAGGGTCAGGAGAAGATTGAGATATGCTGAGAGTAGGGGTACTGGTATCTGGCGGCGGCACCAATCTTCAGGCCATTTTGGACAGGATTGCCGACGGGAGGCTGCAAAATTGCCGTGTTGTGACGGTTGTGGGCAGCAAATCAGATATTTATGCCCTGGAGCGGGCGAAAAAAAATTCAATTCCTGCATCGGTCATATCGCGAAAAAGCTTCGATACTTTGGAGGTTTATGACAATGCGCTGTTAGACCATATGAAAACATATCAGGTGGAGCTTGTTGTGCTTGCCGGGTTTTTAAGCCAGTTGGGCGAGAAATTTGTCAGGGCCTATAAAAATGCGATTATCAATGTACATCCCTCACTCATTCCGGCTTTTTGCGGCAAGGGCTTTTATGGGCTGATACCCCATATTAAAGCATTAGAATACGGCGTGAAGGTTACGGGCGCCACCGTTCATTTTGTAGAGCCTGAATATGATTCAGGCCCCATCATATTTCAGAAGGCTGTAAAAGTAATGGAAGGCGATACGCCGGAGACCCTTCAAAAGCGGGTCATGGAAGAGGCCGAGTGGGAGCTCCTTCCGGAAGCCATCGGGCTTTTCAGTGAAGGAAGGCTTGAGGTCAGCGGTCGCCATGTAAAGATTTTATAAAAAAGAAGAGGTATTTATGAAGATTCTGGTTGTTGGGAGCGGGGGAAGAGAGCACGCCATCCTATGGAAGCTGAAGCAAAGCCCCAGGATTACAAAGCTTTACTGTGCGCCGGGCAACGGCGGCATTTCAGAAATCGCTGAATGTGTACCCATTGATGTAAGTGACATAAAGGGCATGGTCTCATTTGCCAGGGAGAACAGGATCGATCTGGTGGTGGTGGGACCTGATGACCCCCTGGCTGCGGGAATGGTAGATGCTCTGGAAAATGCCGGCCTGCGTGCATTCGGTCCGAGAAAGAATGCGGCTGTTATAGAGGCCAGCAAAGTTTTTGCGAAAGAACTGATGAAAAAGTACAGGATACCTTCTGCGGCCTATGAAGTTTTTGCTGACAGCATACTTGCCAAAAAATATATTTCAACAGCAAAATTTCCATTGGTCGTAAAAGCAGACGGCCTGGCTCTGGGAAAAGGCGTCATTATCTGCAACACGGTTTCGGAAGCCGAGAGGGCCGTATCCTCTATGATGGATGAGAAAAAATTTGGAAACGCGGGCCAAAAAATCGTCATTGAAGAGTTTATGACTGGTCCCGAGGTTTCTGTCCTGGCTTTTACCGATGGCAAAACCATGGTGCCCATGGTGAGCTCACAGGATCACAAGAGGGCCTATGATAACGATGAGGGGCTCAATACAGGCGGAATGGGCACATTTTCTCCCAGCCGGTTTTATACCGAAGAACTTCAGAAGCAATGCCTGGAAACCATTTTTATTCCCACTATGAAAGCGATGAATCAGGAATGCAGACCTTTTAAGGGGGTCCTGTTCTTCGGCCTTATGCTGACCGGTGAAGGACCGAAGGTTTTGGAATACAATGCGCGTTTTGGTGATCCCGAAACACAGGTTGTTCTTCCCCTTTTAGAAAACGACCTGCTGGAAATTTTTGAAGCAATCATTGATGAAAAATTGGATACCCTAAAGATATCATGGAAGAAAAACGCCGCTGTTTGTGTCGTGATGGCTTCGGGCGGGTATCCGGAAAATTATGTGAAAGGCTATGAAATTAAAGGGCTTGAAACGGTGAAAGAACATTCCGATGTCATTGTTTTTCATGCCGGCTCCAAAAAGGAAGGCAATTGTTATATGACCAACGGCGGTCGTGTTTTGGGCGTTACGGCAATGGCTGAGAATCTGGAAAAGGCCCGTGAGAAAGCTTACCTGGCAGTTTCTGGCATAAAATTCAAAGATGCGCATTTTAGGCGTGATATTGGAATCAAATAGCTTTTGAGGATTGTTATCGCAGAATAGTATCTACCTCTCCAACAAATAATAAGGTTGAAATGGGGAGGTGATAAAAAAATGAAGGTCAACAGATCAATAGGCTGCTCTGTAACAGAATGCAGGTATCACGCAAAATCAGAACCCCTTTGCAGTCTTGACAGCATTCAGGTGGGAAAGAATGCATCTTCAGCTGCATCAGAAAAGGATACGGAGTGCTCCAGCTTCGATAGGGAGTGATGAGAAACCCGCCCGTTAAAGCAGTCAAAGATTGCCGGCGGGTCTTGGCGCTTTATTGTTTCAGAATAAAAAAAGGGGCCGGTGCTGTTTTTCCGGCCTCTTTTTTATATAAAGACAAAGACTGAGCTGACGGCCATAACGGCCATACCCAGTATCAGGCCTAAAATGGAGAGATTATGCTCGCCATATTCCCGGGCTGTGGGCAGGAGTTCATCTAATGATATGTAAACCATGATGCCGGCCACTGCTCCGAAAATGAGGCCAAATACCGTATCGGTAATGAATGGCCCTAAAATCAGCATAGCTAAAATGGCGCCCAGGGGTTCGGATAATCCTGAAGCCAAGGATATGAAGAAAGCTTTTCCCTTACTTTTTGTGGCGTAGTAGATAGGAATGGAAACGGAAATGCCCTCAGGAATATTATGAATAGCAATGGCCAGGGCCACAGAGAATCCCAGAGCAGGATTTTTCATTCCTGAAATAAAGGTGGCAATGCCCTCAGGAAAGTTATGAATGGTAACAGCGATTGCAGTGAAGAGGCCTGTTCTAAAAAGATGCCCCGAGGGCTTCTGGTCTTGTGCTTTTCCCCGGATTCGATGAGGCTGATTGGACTCCGGTATAAACTCATTAATGAAGGCCATCAGCACCATTCCAAAAAAAAAGGCCAATACGGTGAGGATTCTGCCGTTTTTTATTCCATGGACGCCGCACAGATTGGTTTGGGCTTCCTGATAAATTTCTATGAATGATATATATATCATAATGCCGGCTGAAAACCCCAGCATGACCGATAAAATCTTCATATTGGTCTTTTTGAAAAACAGTACTGCCAACCCGCCAATACCGGTAGAAATCCCGGCTGCCAGGGCTAAAATGACAGCATAGGCCGTCTGATTTAGATTCATTTCTTATCCCTAAAGCTGATTTTGTCCTGCCTTATGTTTATGACGGGTTTTCAACTTGCATGTCTGACCGGTATAATTTTTTCCGGATGCCTGTAGAGTGAATTAAAGTGTGCCCTCAAGAAAATCCGTCCGGGATTTTATTCGGTAGCTCCGCAATCCTGCTCTGCTGACACACTTTAATATCACTCACGGCGCTGAATGACAAATCAAAAAATTTCGAATGGGTACCCGAGAGCGTTGAAACATATCCATGTGGATATGTTATAATAAATTACGGAATCAGACATGATTAATATAAGATTTACTAGATCGGCACAGAGGTTTTTAACATATGGGGAATGAAAGACAGAATAAAATTCGTAATTTTTGTATAATCGCGCATATAGACCACGGTAAATCTACGCTGGCAGACCGCCTTCTTGAAAAAACGGGTGTTCTTACCGAGCGGGAGATGGACGCCCAGGTTCTCGATAACATGGATATTGAGCGAGAGCGGGGCATAACCATTAAGGCTCAGGCAGTGAGAATGATTTATAAAGCCGACGACGGCGAGGAATATATTCTTAACCTTATTGACACTCCCGGCCATGTGGATTTTAACTATGAGGTTTCCCGCAGCATTGCAGCCTGTGAAGGGGCAGTGCTGGTGGTGGATGCCTCCCAGGGAATTGAGGCGCAGACCCTGGCCAATGTCTATCTGGCTCTGGAGCACAATCTTGAAATTATGCCCGTTATTAATAAAATCGATCTTCCGGGGGCAAGGCCCGATGAGGTGATACAGGAAATCGAGGATGTCATCGGCATTGAGGCGCAGGATGCACCTAGGATATCGGCTAAAAACGGAATCAATATTGAGAGTGTCTTAAAGAAGATCATTGAAGTGATTCCATCCCCCAAGGGAGATGAGGAAGCGCCCTTGCGCGCCCTGGTATTTGATTCCTATTATGATGCCTATAAAGGCGTAGTGGCCTTTACCCGTGTTATGGAAGGCAGCGTTAAACTGGGCGAGAACATTCGGATGATGCACACCGGAAAAGAATTCATCATTACAGAAATAGGCTATCTGAGGCCCGGAGGGCTCATTCAGGGAGATTCTCTTCTTGCGGGTGAAGTGGGCTTTATCTGCGGCAGCATTAAAAATGTGAGGGACTGCCGGGTGGGCGATACGATCACCCTGGCAGAAAATCCGGCTAAGGAGCCGCTTCCGGGATATAAAAAAGCGGTTCCAATGGTATTTTGCGGAATTTATCCTGCCGACGGTTCAAAATACGGGGATTTGCGTGATTCACTGGAAAAGCTGCAGCTCAATGATGCTTCTCTGATGTTTGAGCCGGAGACTTCCATTGCGTTGGGATTTGGCTTCCGATGCGGATTTTTAGGCCTTCTTCATATGGAGATCATTCAAGAGAGGCTGGAACGGGAATACAATCTGGACCTTATCACCACAGCGCCCAGTGTTGTTTATAAAATAACTAAGACCAATGGTGCGGCCATGGAACTGGACAATCCCACCAATATGCCTGAAAGTACTGAAATTGATCACATGGAGGAGCCCATCGTCAAAGCGACCATCATGACCCCCACCGAGTATGTGGGAAACATCATGGAGTTATGCCAGGAGCGCCGGGGAAACTATTTGGGCATGGATTATATGGAAGCGACCCGTGTCATTTTGAATTATGAAATGCCTTTAAATGAAATCATCTATGACTTTTTTGATGCGCTGAAATCCAGAACCAAGGGCTATGCCTCCCTGGACTATGAGCTTCTGGGGTATCGGGAGTCCGACCTGGTAAAGCTCGATATCAAAATGAATAATGAAATTGTCGATGCGCTTTCCTTCATTGTCCACGCCGACAAGGCCTATGCCAGGGGAAGACGCATGGCCGAAAAACTAAAGGATACTATTCCCAGGCAGATGTTTGAGATCCCTATACAGGCCTGCATCGGCAACAAAATTATAGCCCGGGAAACGGTGAAGGCTTTCCGGAAGGATGTGCTGGCAAAATGCTATGGCGGCGACATCTCCAGAAAGAAGAAGCTGCTTGAAAAGCAGAAGGAAGGCAAGAGGAGAATGCGGCAGGTGGGCAGTGTAGAAGTGCCTCAGGAAGCATTTATGAGCGTTTTGAAACTGGATACTTGATTAAAACGAAGGCGGGCTTACAGCCCGCCTTTCTGCAGCCGCGCTGATGAGCATACATCCTGTATGGCAAAAAAATGCCGCAGGCGTTTTTTCTAAAAATGAGAGGTTAAAAAGTGGAACAAAAGACTTTAGGACTGTATATTCATATACCGTTTTGCAAAAAGAAATGCAGCTATTGTGACTTTCCCTCCTGGCCGGGTCTGGAGGATTATTGGGAGGCGTATACCGGCTCGGTGGTTGATGAGCTTGTTATGAAGGCCCCGGAATTCAGCCATGCAGCCATCAAGACCATTTTTATCGGCGGCGGAACTCCTTCCCTTCTCCCTTATCAATACATTGTCAGGATTCTGGACACGGTTTTCGCCCATTACAAGATTTTACCGGATTGCGAGAGCACTATTGAGTCCAATCCCGGCACGCTGGATGAGAACAAACTCAGCGCCTACCGGGCTTTGGGCATCAACAGGCTCAGCATAGGGCTTCAGGCCTGCCAGAACAGACTATTAAATAAGCTTGGGCGGATCCATACGTTTTCGGACTTTGAAAATGCTCTGGATCTTGCAAAAAAGCATGGCTTTTCCAATATAAATGCCGATATTATTTTTGGAATTCCTGATCAGACCTTTGAAGACTGGCAGGAAACAGTCAATAAGGTGCTTCATTTTGATCTTACCCATATATCCTGCTACAGCCTCATCATTGAAGAAGGAACAGTATTCGGCCGGCTTAAGGAAGAAGGCCTTTTGCATGAAATGGACGAAGAACTGGACCGCAGGATGTATCATTATGCCGTGGAACTGTTTTCAAGGGCAGGCTTTGCACAATACGAAATATCCAATTTTGCGAAACCTGATTACCAGTGCCGACATAATATGAATTACTGGGAGAGAGGCGAATATATCGGAATCGGGGCAGGAGCTCATTCCTTTTATTCCAACAGGCGGTACGCCAATTCATCGGATGTTCTTTCTTATATGAAAGGAATTTGCGAAGGACGACCCCGGCTTTCTGAGGATTCAAGCCTTTCTGCGGAGGAGAGTCTTTCAGAAAAAATGATTCTGGGACTTCGCCTTAATAAGGGGGTAGACCTGGCGCAGGTGTCCGGGGAATTTGGTCTTGATGTGGGTAAAAGGTATCAAAAGAATATAGAATTCCTCCTTTCACGGAAGCTTGTCGAGAGGAGCGGCGATGTGATAAGCTTAACCAAATTGGGCTTAGACCTGGCCAATACGGTATTTGTTCAGTTCATATAAAAAGCTGAACGGGAGGCATGTTAAATGGACATTAAGGATGATAAAGGTATTATTGCTGCGATACCGGAAATTACAGAGATCCGTGAAATCTATATGGAGGATTTTCTCAGTGAAGTAAGGGAAATCCTGGATGAGATTGAATCGGAACTGGTCAATCTTGAAATGGATCCGGGCAGCAAGGACAGTATCAATTCGATTTATTGCGGCTTCCATACCATCAGGGGACTAACCGGGTTGTTAAACAATGCGGCCGGCACCCAAATTACCATAGCTGCCGAAGAGCTTCTGGAGGTTGTCAGAAAATATTGCTCCATTACCTCTAAAAGCGTCATTGACATCATCCTGGATTCCATAGTCCTTATCCGGACCTATTGTACAAATTTCCCCATGTTGTTCGACAATAAAATCCCTGACAAAGTAGAGCGCCACATCATGCTTATGGAACAGCATAAAGAGGAGATTATGCTTGAGGTTGACCCCCATGGTGAAAAGGAAGCCCAGGCCGGTAAAATCCCGGTACAGGAAGGGACGATGAGCGGTTCACCTGCAGAGGATTTTTTAAAGAAGCAAAACAGCCTTTACAGTAAAATGAAATTTGGAGAGATTGTATTGAGAGAAAAGAAAGTAGATGCATCAGATATTATTAAAGCCATTCGCATGCAAAAGATCCGGAATACCGGGACCGCCGATCAGTATGTAAAAATTCCTTTGGAACGGCTGGATCAGATCATCGGAATTATTCAAAACGTCAGTTCGATTTATGACTCGGTCAAGGATGAGGCCATTCTTCGTTTCGGCAGCAATGATTCTCTGACCATTGAATGTTCAAAAGCTCATCACCTTATCAACGATGTCCAAAATATATTGAAGGAGCTCAGAATGGTCACCCTGCAGCAGGCTTTTCAAAAGCTGACCCGTTCCGTCTGTTCAATTATAGAAGAGAACCATTTAGAGGTTATGTTCTCCACCATGGGTGAAAATATCGAGGTGGACAAGGAAATTGCCGACAGAATTGCCAGCCCGCTGGGGGATCTGGTAAAGCTGCTCCTTGAAAAAATTTATAGCCGTTCTGACGGGAAAAGTTCAAAAATAGGCAATATCGAGGTAGTGGCCTATGAAGAAGCCAATGACGTACATATCGATATAACCAGCGATGCGTCGGCAAACTTTGATGAAATTCTGCTGGACGCAAGATATGCCGATGCTCTGCAGAAGCTCACAACCATGAGATGCCATTTAAATCCGGACCGTCTGAACGAGGAGGGAACCAGGATTTCTATTACTTACCATCGATAGGATATACAGGGCCCCCGAATATATAATAAGATTTTCTGAAATTACGAATAATACCCGTATGCTTCAACATACGGGTATTACGTTTTGTTTTCATCGGATAAAGGTTGGCTGGCTATTGACAAAGGCAGTAGAGAGTGATATTTTTAAATTACGTTAGCACTCAACGCGTGAGAGTGCTAACAATACAGCAGGAGGTGAGATCATGATCTGGGACAATGAGCTTAATGACAGAAAACGCGCTATTTTAAGATCCATTATAAACGATTATATTCAATCCGCTCAACCTGTCGGCTCAAGAACTATTGCCCGGAAGCATGAGCTTGGCTTGGGGTCGGCAACGATTCGAAATGAAATGGCAGACTTGGAGGAATTGGGATATATTACCCAGCCCCATACTTCGGCGGGCCGTATTCCCTCTGATAAAGGCTACCGTTTTTATGTGGAGCATTTAATGGAGATCCATAGCCTGGAGCGGGAAGAAATGGTTAAAATCAAAGAGGCTATGGAAGAGAGAATAGATGAGCTGAATCAACTGTTCAGGCGAGCCAGCATTATCATTTCAAGCATTACCGGATATACCTCGGTCGTCATGACACCCCAGCTGAAAAGGGCCGCCATTAAATCTGTCCAGCTGGTACATGTCGATGAGAAACGAACGCTGGTAGTAGTGGTGGCAGGCATAGGCGTTGTCCAGAATAAGCTTGTAAAACATGATTATGTGCTGAATGATGACACTTTGCTGCAAAAACTGTCCGCGGCACTCAATTCCATCATGACCGGAAAAACCATCGATGAAATTACGGTGCCTATGATTACCGAGCTTCAACATCAGATTAAGGCTCCTGATCAGATTGTATATCCCGTATTGCAGGCAGTGGGGGAATGCGTGCGAAAAATTGAGAGCACCGAGGTTTATACGGAGGGGATTATCAATATACTGAACCACCCTGAATTCAGCGACCTGCTCAAGGCACGGGAGATTTTGGAGCTCCTGAAGGAAGAAGATATCCTGGCTGATCTGGTTAAAGGCTCCCCGTCCAAACATCATTTTGATTTTAAGATCGGCAGTGAAAACGAAATCAATCAATTGAAGGATTTGAGCATCATTACTACAGTCTATGGTAGAGAGGGGCAGGATTTAGGTACTATTGGCGTCATCGGCCCCACCCGGATGGCCTATGGAAAGGTAGTTTCAGCCATACAATACATGAGAGATCTTCTGGATCGGGAAATTATCCGAATTTTCGGTGATAATTCGTAAAGATTATGAAAGGAGTACGTTAGATGTTGCGTGACCACGAGAAGGAAATAGACAAAAATGAACCGCCGAGCAGTGAAAATAAAGAATTGCAGCCTGATGCCGGCAATTTTCCGCAACCCGACAACGAAAATGACAACAATGCCGCAGAGGCTCCTGAAAACAATGAATTAAAAGAGCTTCTGTCCAAAAAGGAGGAGGAAACGAAGGAGCTTCTTGAACGTATACAGCGTTTGGCTGCCGAGTATGATAATTTTAGAAAAAGGACTCAGAAAGAAAAAGACAGGCTTTACGGAGATGCACTTACTGAGGTGGTTTCGAAATTTCTTCCGGTTTTGGATAATCTGGAACGTGCGCTGGACAGCTCCGCATCCGATGAAACAGGGGGCTTAAGAGAGGGAATCACTCTCGTTTCCAAACAGTTTTTAGAGATCCTTGCCAAACTGGATGTCAAGCCTATTGAAGCTGTAGGAGCGGATTTCAATCCTGAGCTCCATAATGCAGTGATGCATGTGAAAGATGAAAATTTTGATCACAATTACGTTGTTGAGGAATTCCAGAAAGGGTATATTTATAAGGATGAAATTGTGATTCGTTATTCAATGGTAAAAGTGGCAAACTAGCAGAAATTCTTTTCTTGCCCTTAAATATATAAAGGAGAGTGTTTAATATGCCAAAAGTAATAGGTATAGACCTTGGTACAACAAATTCGTGCGTAGCCGTCATGGAAGGCGGTGAGCCTGTCGTTATCCCAAATGCCGAGGGAAATAGAACAACCCCTTCAGTGGTGGCATTTTCAAAAACAGGGGAAAGATTGGTAGGCCAGGTGGCCAAGCGCCAGGCTATCACCAATCCCGAGAGAACCATTATCTCCATAAAAAGAGACATGGGAACCGATAGAAAAGTAAGGATTGATGATAAAGACTATACGCCTCAGGAAATATCAGCCATGATTCTCCAGAAGATGAAGGCTGAAGCGGAGGGCTATCTTGGCGAGTCTGTTTCTCAGGCGGTTATCACAGTTCCCGCATATTTCTCTGACGCGCAGCGCCAGGCGACAAAGGATGCCGGTAAAATAGCCGGCCTGGAGGTACTGAGAATCATCAATGAGCCCACGGCCGCGGCTTTGGCTTATGGGCTGGACAAAGAGCACGACCAGAAGATTCTTGTATTTGACCTTGGCGGAGGAACCTTCGATGTCTCGTTGCTGGAAATCGGTGATGGTGTTTTTGAAGTCTTAGCGACCCACGGCAATAATCGTCTTGGCGGCGATGACTTCGACCAGCGTGTGATTGACTGGATGGCCGAGGGCTTTAAGCGTGAGAACGGCATTGATCTCCGTGCAGACAAGATGGCCATGCAAAGGCTAAAGGAAGCTGCTGAAAAGGCAAAAATCGAGCTTTCAGGCGTAAGCCAGACAAACATCAATCTTCCTTTTATCACAGCCGATGCGACAGGACCCAAGCATCTGGATATGAACCTGACCCGCGCCAAATTTGACGAGCTGACGGCAGATCTCGTGGAAAAGACCATGGAACCGACACGCAAGGCTCTTTCCGATGCCGGCCTGAGCCCCAATGAAATCGATAAGATCCTGCTGGTAGGAGGATCCACCCGTATACCGGCTGTTCAGGAAGCCGTTAAAAAATTCCTGGGTAAGGATCCGTTCAAGGGAATCAATCCTGACGAATGTGTTTCAGTGGGCGCAGCCATTCAGGCAGGCGTGCTTTCCGGCGAGGTGAAGGATCTGCTCCTTCTTGACGTCACACCACTGTCTCTTGGTATTGAGACTTTGGGCGGCGTTATGACCAAGCTCATTGAAAGGAATACCACTATTCCGACAAAGAAGAGCCAGGTATTCTCTACTGCCGCAGACGGTCAGACCAGTGTTGATATCAAGGTATACCAGGGCGAACGTGAAATGGCTGCCAATAATAAGCTTTTGGGCAACTTCCAGCTGACGGGCATCGCTCCGGCTCCCCGTGGCGTTCCGCAGATTGAGGTTACATTTGATATCGATGCCAACGGTATCGTGCATGTCTCAGCACGGGATATGGGTACCGGTAACGAGCAGAATATCACCATTACAGCCAGCACCAACTTAAACGATGCCGACATCGACAGGGCCGTCAAAGAGGCGGAGCAGTTTGCCGCTGAGGATAAAGCCCGCAAAGAGTCTATTGAAATCAGGAATGAAGCCGATTCGATGGTCTATCAGACCGAAAAGGCTTTAAAAGAAATGGGAGATAAGCTGAGTGCAGAAGATAAATCCTCCATTGAAGCCGAAGTGAACAAGGTGAAAGAGGCCCTGAAGGGCTCTGATAACGCTGCCATCAAGAGCGCTACAGAATCCTTGACACAAGCTTTCTATGCGGTGTCCACCAAGATGTATCAGCAGGCCAACCCACAGGGCGCAGGCCCTAACGCGGGCCCCGGCTTTAATCCCGGTGCCTCCGGTGCCGGTGCCGGTCCTCAGGATAACGTCTATAATGCCGATTATAAGGTAGTGGACGAGGATGATAAAAAGTAAAATTGACATAGGTTTATTAAACCTGTAATATGGTAACAGTGAAACGGTAAATGCCAGGCGAAAAAGTTTAAGGCATCTACCGTTTTGCACTTCTGGTATGAACTAAGTTTGACAATTATATGGAGGGTTTCACTTGGCGGAAAAGAGAGACTATTATGAGGTGCTTGGCATTTCCAAAAGCGCTTCAAATGATGAGATAAAAAAAGCATACCGAAAGCTTGCTAAGCAATACCATCCCGATATGAATCCGGGAAACAAAGAGGCGGAAACCAAGTTTAAAGAGGTCAACGAGGCCTACAGCGTATTGAGCGACGAGCAAAAGCGCACCAACTATGACCGGTTTGGCCATGCCGCTTTTGATGGCTCGGCAGGCGCTGGTTTCGGCGGCTTTGACGGATTTGGCTTCGGAGGGCTGGATGACCTTTTTGAAACCTTCATGGGCGGTTTTGGCGGAAGAACAAGAACCAAAAGAAACGGCCCCCAGCGCGGAAACGATCTTCAGTATGCCTTGCAGATCAGCTTTGAAGAAGCCGCCTTTGGCGCTGAAAAAGAGATTTCTATTTCAAGGCTCCAAAATTGCTCGGTGTGCAATGGCTCCGGGGCAAAACCCGGAACTTCGGCAGAAACCTGCAAACACTGCCAGGGAACCGGCCAGGTAAGATATACCCAATCCACGGCATTCGGCCAGTTTGTCAATGTGAAGACCTGTGACGCCTGCCGGGGCGAAGGGAAGATTATTACCCAGCCCTGCGAAAGCTGCCGCGGCAAGGGACGGATATCAAAAAATAGCCGTATCAGCATAAACATTCCTGCCGGCATCGATGAGGGGCAGACCATCTCCTTGAGGGGTGAAGGCGAGCCGGGCCTGAGGGGAGGTCCTTCCGGGGACCTGTATGTGACCATACATATCAGGCCCCATTCCGTATTTAAGCGGGAAGGCTATGATGTGGTCTGCGATGTTCCCATTTCCTTTGCTCAGGCGGCTCTGGGCGCTGAAATAGATATTCCCACACTGGATGGGCTGCTAAAATACAATATACCTGAAGGTACACAGACCGGGACGGTATTTAAATTAAAAGGCAAAGGCATTAAGCATCTTCGGAGCGGTATCCGCGGAGACGAATATATCCGGGTCAATGTGGAAGTGCCCGTAAAGATGCCTCAGAAGCAGAAGGAGCTGCTGCGTCAATTTGCGGAAGCCAGCGGTGATGAAGGTCTTGAACAGAAAAAGGGCTTTTTTAAAAAAATGAAGGACATATTTAAGGAATAATGGCAAAGAAAGCAGGCGTTCTATGAAATGGATCGAAATCACTATAACCACCAATGATCAGGCTGCGGAGGCAGTTTCCGAGCTTCTGATGAGCAAAGGCGCCAATGGCACCGAGATGGTGGATCCTTTTGCCTTCAGACAGGTTCTTGAAAGCAATAAATATTTGGATTATGCAGACGACGGGCTCATTGAAAGCTATGGCAGCGACGTTATTGTCAGGGCATATTTTTCGGATGACCACGACCCGGTGGAACTGACCGGGGAAATCAACGGGGCTCTGTCGGATATAAAGGAATATATGGATATCGGTTTGGGTGAAGTGAAAGGGATCCTCCGCGACGATGAGGAATGGAAGGATAATTGGAAAAAATATTTTAAGCCCTTTCATTTCACCAGCAAAATCGTCATTAAGCCCAGCTGGGAGGATTATACGCCCGAGCCCCAGGATATTGTCATAGAGCTGGATCCGGGTATGGCTTTCGGCACCGGCACCCATGAAACCACAAGAATGTGCGCTCTTCTCGGCGAGAAGTACTTAAAGCGGGGAGACAAGGTTCTGGACTTGGGCTGCGGCACAGCCATCCTTGCTCTTTCCGCCGTGAAGCTGGGCGCATCTTCTGCTCTGGCTGTAGATATTGATGAGGCAGCCGTGAAGACTGCGCGCCAGAACGTGGGAAATAATGGTGAAAGCCATAAGATTCTGGTCCGGCAGGGAGAGCTTAAGCATGTTTCCAAAGAGCCTTATGATCTCATATTTATCAATATCATTGCGGATATAATTCTTTCCCTTTCTTCCGAAATCAAAGATTATGTGGGTCCGAATACACGCATGTTTCTGTCCGGCATTATAAAGAGCCGCCGGGATGAAGTGAGGAAGGCTTATACTGATCTGGGCCTTACATTGTGTGAAGAGCTTATACAGGACGAATGGGTGGCGATGGCGTTTCATGCATAGATTTATGGTAGCCCCTGAGCATATAAAGAACGATCTTATTACATTGACCGGTGATGACCTGAAACACCTGAGACAGGTTTTGAGGCTTCAGCCAGGGGATGCCATACGAATTTTTGACGGCGGCGGCATGGAGCACGAGGCACGGCTCCTTACTGTAGATAAAGACCTGGCAACAGCCAAAGTGCAAGTTTCCTTTCTGTCCGACACCGAACCGGAAATATATGTTACTCTATTTCAGGGCCTTCCCAAGGGTGAAAAAATGGAGCTGATCATTCAAAAGGCGGTAGAGCTGGGAATATACCGAATAGTGCCGGTAATTACCCAGAGGTCGGTGGTCCAATTGGATAAAAAATACAGGGAGAAGAAAGCAGAACGCTGGCAAAAAATTGCCAGGGAGGCCGCTAAACAGTGCCGGAGAGCCTATGTTCCGGAAGTGGCCGCGCCCGTCGATTTCGACGAGGCGATGAACCGCTGCAAACAATTCGGGCCAGGCATTTTGCTCTATGAAAACGAAGAAAAAAAATGTTTGAAAGACCTATTGAAATGTTATACTATTAATAAGGTTAAGAATATTGCACTTTTTGTAGGCCCTGAAGGCGGCTTTTCTGAACAAGAGGTAGAAAAATGTATTGCTATAGGGTATAATGTTGCAGGATTAGGAAAAAGAATTTTACGCGCAGAAACAGCTGCAATTTCGGCAATTGCTATTATAATGTATGAGATGGATGAATTGAAATAAATGAGCAGGATAATCTGTGCTTATTATATAACGGATAGCGCTGCTTTTATACGCATGCTGCTGTAGAAAATGCTATTCATTATTCAGTGTTTTTAAGAAGTGGTAGTCGAGGCTTGCCATAGGAAACTGAAATGGATTTAAAAATCTAAGGAGAACAATACATGCTTAGAAGTATGACTGGCTTCGGCCATAGCGAATATACAGAAAACGGCATTACTTTTTCTGTTGAAATTAAGTCTGTTAATCATCGCTACAGTGATATTTTTTTGAGAATGCCCAAACAGATCACCTGTTTTGAAGATCGTATCAGATCAATCATCAACAGCAAAATACAACGGGGGAAGATTGATGTCTACATATCCTATGATAACAAATCTCCTCAGGCGCAAGAGGTTTTATTGGATGAAGGTCTTGCCAAAGCTTATTGTGATGCCCTCAGGAAAATTGCGGAAAATCTCGGCCTCCGGGATGATATATCAGTCTCATTATTATCCCGTTTTCCCGATATTCTGAAAGTTGAAAAGCAGGATAATGGGGATGAAGTTGGGCAGGTTCTGGATCATGTCATTTATCAGGCAGTGGATATGCTGCTTGATATGAAGAGTAAGGAAGGCGAAAAGCTTAAAGTCTCACTTTTATCCAATCTTACAGAAATAGAGGCATTTGTGGAAAGAATTGAACAAAAAGCCCCTGTTGTGGTTCGAGAATATAAAGAAAAATTAGAGGCCAGATTAAACGAGTTGATTGACATTCAAAGGGTTGATCCGGCACGCATAGCCGCCGAGGTTGCCATCTTTGCGGACAGGTGCAGTGTGGACGAAGAGCTGGTAAGGCTCAGAAGTCATATTGCCCAAATGAGGGAGATGCTTGACGGAGGAAGTCCGGTTGGCAAAAAAGCGGATTTTCTCATACAGGAAATGAATCGTGAAGTGAATACCATTGGTTCCAAGGCCAGTGACCTGGAAATTACCCGCAATGTGGTGGAGCTTAAAAGCGAAATTGAAAAGCTGCGCGAGCAAATCCAAAATATAGAATAGTAAAGGATGGAGGAGCTCTATGAAGTTAATCAATGTCGGTTTTGGTAACATGGTTTCGTCTAATAAAATAGTTGCTATTGTCAGTCCTGAATCAGCCCCCATCAAGCGCATTATTCAGGAGGCCCGGGAGCGGGGTTCCTTGATTGATGCCACCTATGGAAGGCGGACCCGTGCCGTCATTATTATGGACAGCGGCCATGTTGTGCTTTCGGCCCTTCAGCCCGAGACTGTAGCCCACAGGCTTGATGATCTTTACGGCGAAGACCAGCAGGATAGCGGTTTTGAGCAGGAACAGGAGGAAAATTCATGAAATCCGGTCTGCTTGTTGTCGTTTCCGGCCCTGCCGGCGTAGGTAAGGGTACTGTTGTCCGCAAAATGATGGAATTAAGCGATAATGTTGTGCTTTCAATCTCAGCCACTTCCCGTTCGCCCAGACCGTCGGAAATGGAGGGGGAAAACTATTTTTTTAAGACCAAAGAACAATTTGAGGAAATGATCAAAAATGATCAGCTCATTGAATGGGTCGATTATTGCGGCAATTATTATGGAACACCCAGAGAATTTGTCTGCAGTGAAATTGAAAAGGGTCATATTGTGATTTTGGAAATTGAAGTGGAAGGGGCTTTGCATGTTAGAAAGCTCTTTCCGGAATGTGTCCTCTGCTTTATTGTTCCCCCCGATGGCAATGAACTTGAAAACCGGCTGAGGGGAAGAGGAACCGAGAATGAGGAGACCATCCAAAAAAGACTTTTGCGAGCCAGAGAAGAGTTTCAGTTCCTGGATCAATATGATTATATGATATTAAATGACAACATTGAATCAGCGGCGAATCGCTTCATTCATATTATAGAATCAGAAAAAATGCGAATTATACGAAACAAGGATTTGATTCAAGAGTTTAAAAACATTTAAGGAGTGAATAAAATATATGATTTACCCACCGATGGCCTCATTACTTAAAAAGGTAGATAGTCGCTATACTTTGGTGATTGCAGCTGCAAAACGTGCGCGCATGCTTACAGACGGCGCCCAAAAGCTGACGGATTATGATTCCAACAAAGATGTTACCATAGCCCTGAATGAGATATATGAGGGAAAAGTAACCTACCATAAGATATCTAAAGAACAATCCCCCCATGAAAATTTGGTTGAAACCTCATTGAACAGTGAGGAAGATATACTTTAAAATATTGCCTAAAAAACAGGAGGATTCAATAAATGCAGTTTGAAAAAACCATGGATAAGATAGTTGCGTTTTGCAAGAATCGCGGCTTCATTTTTCAAGGGTCAGAAATTTATGACGGCCTAGCCAATACTTGGGACTATGGCCCTCTTGGTGTTGAATTCAAGAATAATGTTAAAAAAGCATGGTGGAAAAAGTTTATTCAGGAAAACCCCTATAATGTCGGAGTGGATTGCGCCATTCTTATGAATCCGCAGGTCTGGGTGGCTTCGGGTCATGTGGGCGGGTTTTCCGACCCTCTGATTGACTGCAAGCAGTGTAAAACAAGGCACAGAGCGGATAAGCTTATTGAAGACTACAATTCGGCAAACGGTATTGAGATGGCTGTGGATGGTATGTCCAATGAAGCCATGACAGCTTATCTTAAGGGTAAAAATATTCCCTGCCCAAGCTGCAGCGGGCATAATTTCACAGAGATCAGAAAGTTTAATCTGATGTTCAAAACCTTTCAGGGCGTGACGGAAGATTCAAAAAATGAAATTTACCTGCGTCCGGAAACAGCTCAGGGCATCTTTGTCAATTTTAAGAATGTCCAGCGCTCAACCCGCAGAAAAATTCCTTTCGGGATCGGGCAAATCGGAAAGTCTTTCAGAAATGAAATTACACCCGGAAACTTTACCTTCAGAACCAGAGAGTTTGAGCAAATGGAGCTGGAGTTTTTCTGTGAGCCTGGAACCGATCTGGAATGGTTCGTCTATTGGAAGGACTTCTGCAAAAAGTGGCTATTAGACCTTGGCATCAAGGAAGAAAACATGAGGCTTCGGGACCACGAAAAAGAGGAACTGTCTTTCTACAGCAGGGCAACAACGGATATTGAATTCAAATTTCCCTTTGGCTGGGGAGAGCTGTGGGGCATAGCCGATCGTACCGATTATGACCTGAAACAGCATATGACCTATTCCAAAGAAGATTTATCCTATTTCGATCCCGTTAAAAATGAAAAATATGTGCCCTATGTCGTAGAACCGTCATTGGGAGCCGACCGTATAGCTTTGGCATTCCTTTGCGACGCCTATGACGAAGAAGAGATATCCGAAGGAGATGTCAGGACTGTACTTAGGCTGCATCCGGCACTTGCGCCTGTTAAAGCGGCTGTTTTGCCCCTTTCTAAAAAACTTACCGAACAATCGTGGAAAATATATGAGGCATTAAGCCGTCAATTTGTATGCGAGTTTGATGAAACCGGATCCATTGGGAAACGCTATAGAAGGCAGGATGAGATCGGAACTCCCTACTGTATTACCTTTGATTTTGATTCCCTTGAAGATGGGTGCGTCACTGTACGCGAAAGGGATTCCATGGAACAAGAAAGAATTTCCATTGAGGCTCTGCCTGATTATCTAAAAAATAAAATTGGGATATAATATGTTGATTCAGGAGCATTTAAAGAGCTCCTTAAATGCACAAGGAGGATAATTTATGACCAAGTACGTTTATCTTTTTAGCGAAGGAAACGCCAGCATGCGCAACCTGTTGGGCGGAAAGGGTGCTAACCTGGCCGAAATGACCGGATTAGGACTTCCTGTACCCAGAGGCTTTACAGTTACAACCGAGGCATGCACCCGTTATTACGCAGACGGCAAGAAAATCGAAAAGGATATTGAGGATCAAATTTACGAGTACCTTTTAAAGATGGAAAAAATCGTCGAAAAACAGTTTGGAAACCCTGATAACCCTCTTCTGGTGTCAGTTCGTTCAGGAGCAAGGGCTTCTATGCCAGGTATGATGGATACTATTTTAAACCTTGGTCTGAATGATATTGTTGTAGAAGGACTTGCAAAGCTTACCAACAACACACGTTTTGCTTATGACAGCTACAGAAGATTTATTCACATGTTCAGCGATGTTGTGATGGGCATTGAAAAAAATAAATTCGAACGCATCCTTGAAGAAATGAAAGAAAAGAAGGGTGTTCATCTGGATACCGGATTGGATGCCGATGACCTTAAGTTATTGGTCAAAAAGTACCATGAGCTTTATGAGAAGGAAATGGGGCAGCCCTTCCCTCAGGAGCCGAGAGTACAGCTGTTAGAGGCAATTAAAGCAGTCTTCCGTTCTTGGGATAACCCGCGTGCTAATGTATACCGCCGTTTGAATGATATTCCCAGTGAGTGGGGTACGGCTGTCAATGTCCAGGAAATGGTCTATGGCAATATGGGGGAGGATTCCGGCACCGGTGTTGCGTTTACCCGTAATCCCTCTACAGGCGAGAAAAAGCTGTATGGTGAGTTCTTGATGAACGCCCAGGGCGAGGACGTTGTGGCCGGTATCCGCACGCCGCAGTCTATTGATCACCTGAAAGAGACAAATGTCAATGCCTATAACCAGTTTGTTGAAATTGCAAAGACTCTTGAGGACCATTACTGTGATATGCAGGATATGGAGTTTACCATTGAGCGCGGCAAATTATTCATGCTTCAGACCAGAAACGGTAAGCGTACTGCTCAGGCTGCTCTTAAAATAGCGGTTGACCTTGTTCATGAAGGCATGCTAACAAAAGAAGAAGCCATTTTGAAGGTTGAACCCAAGCAATTGGACTCTCTGCTTCATCCGAATTTTGAAGCTAAGGCATTAAAAGATGCCAAGCCCATTGCAAAGGGACTTCCTGCTTCCCCGGGAGCCGCTACCGGCAAGATTTATTTCACCGCCGACGATGCTGCAAAGGCTTTTGGAAATGGAGAGAAGCAGATTATCCTGGTCCGGCTTGAAACATCGCCCGAAGATATTGAGGGTATGCATGTATCACAGGGTATTTTGACAGCCCGTGGGGGAATGACATCTCATGCTGCCGTTGTTGCCCGTGGTATGGGCAGATGCTGTGTGGCAGGTTGCGGAGATGTAAAGATCAGCGAAGAAAATAAAACCTTTACTGATAAAGCCGGCAAAGTTTACAAAGAAGGGGACTGGTTCTCTCTTGATGGATCAACAGGAAATGTCTATTCCGGCCAGCTTCCTACTACAGCTCCTGAAATGACAGGTGATTTCGGTACCTTTATGAGCTGGGCTGACGAGCTTCGCACCTTAAAGGTAAGAACCAATGCGGATACTCCGGCAGATGCTGCCCAGGCTTACCAGTTTGGCGCTGAAGGCATTGGCCTGTGCCGTACAGAGCATATGTTCTTTGATTCTGATCGTATCAAATCCATGCGTGAAATGATTGTAGCACGTACAGAGGTGCAAAGAAGAAAAGCACTTGGAAAGCTTCTGCCCATGCAGCGGGAAGATTTTGAAGGACTATTCCGTGAAATGAAAGACTTCCCTGTAACCATTCGTTATTTGGATCCCCCGCTTCATGAATTCCTGCCCCAGGACGATGAGGAAATCCAGGCACTTGCCAAGGAAATGGACATGACCTTTGAGGATTTGAAGGCTCTTGTTGTCAGCCTGCATGAGTTCAACCCCATGTTGGGGCACCGTGGCTGCCGCCTTGCTGTTTCCTATCCCGAAATTGCAGAGATGCAGACCAGAGCCGTCATTGAGGCCGCCATCAATGTCAATAAGAAAGGCATGAATGTAACGCCTGAAATCATGATTCCGCTGGTTGGGGATGTCAAAGAATTTAAATATGTAAAAGATATAGTCGTTAAGACAGCAGACGAAGTCATCAAAAAAGCAGGCGTTAAGCTGGAATATAAGGTCGGGACCATGATTGAAATTCCAAGAGCCGCAATTACCGCTGATGAAATTGCCGCTGAAGCAGATTTCTTTTCCTTTGGCACCAATGACCTTACCCAGATGGCGTTCGGCTTCTCCCGCGATGATGCCGGCAGATTCCTGGAGGATTACTATGAAAAGAAAATTTATGAGTTTGATCCCTTTGCCAAGCTTGATCAATCCGGTGTAGGAAGACTGGTTCAGATGGCAGCTGATCTGGGCAGAAAAGTACGCCCTGATATCAAGCTCGGTATTTGCGGTGAACACGGCGGAGATCCGGCATCAGTAGAATTCTGCCATAAGGCAGGTTTAAACTATGTTTCCTGCTCACCGTTCCGTGTGCCCATTGCCCGCTTGGCTGCAGCACAGGCAGCGGTCAAGGCAAAGTAAGCGCTTCGTCAGATTTGGAATACATGGCGTGAAAGCCTTGCAACGTAACGAGTTAAGCGAAAATTAATATCACATAAATAGGGTGCTGACAGATAGAGCTTTTGCTTGTCAGCACCCTGTTTTTTAATAAAAACATTATGGGACACTTTTTACATAGAAAAATGAGAAGTGGTCTATTTATAGTCCAAAATGTAGCTCGTTATATCTATGCACAGCTTCATAGGTGGCATAAATATTTTCAGGCTTCGTGTCACCGACAATATTGTGAATGGTGGCAAATACATATCCTCCATCTTTTGAGAGGATATCCAAGCGCTCGGTGACGTGAGCTTCGACCTGGTCAGGTGTCCCATAAGGCAAGATCTTTTGAGTGTCTACACCGCCGCCCCAGAATACAAGCTTGCGGCCATACTTTTCTTTAAGCATATGTGCATCCATGCCCTTGGCGGAAAGCTGCACGGGGTTAATAATGTCCATACCCATATCGACGAAATCATCCAATAATTTTACAACACAGCCGCAAGTGTGGAAAAAAGTCTTCCAGCTTGTATTTTGATGAATCCAATCGCATACGCGCTTATAATAGGGCTTATAGAGCTGTCTAAACATATCGGTAGACATGAATTCAGCATTTTGTGTCCCAAAATCGGTTCCGCTGATCCATATAATCTGGATATTGTCACCACAAGCTTGTTTATAAATTTCAAGATTTTTTAGCATAAACTCCGTCTGCATCTCAAAGACTTCTTGCACGTATTCGGGATAAAGAAGCTGCGCCATACACCAATCGTCAAATTTTCGAATGCCACGCGGATATTTTTCAAACGGTGAAGGAACCGCGCCAGCATCTCCAAAACCGGCTCCTCCGAGATTGCCTATGATGGCATATTCGGTCTCGGTATACAAACGATGGGATTCGCGTTCATAATATTTTGCAGTTTCGTCAGTCATGATCGAAAAAAAGTTCTTAAAATCTTCCCGGGGAGTCAGATTATCCTCATCAATCTTAGGAGCACGATCGATAATTTCAAAAAAATATCCTCCCGCGGGCATATAGATGGAAGGTGGCGCACTGCGATCACCTTGCGGGTACATTTGGACTCTCCCATCAGGAAGCACATCAAACTCGTTACCCGTATTGATTAGAGTAGGTGTACCGTCAGGCATTCTGAACAATTTCTTTTCTGATGTATTTGGCACGCCAAGTGAATTTTCTGGGTGATTCAATCCAATAACATCACTTTTAATAATCTGTCGTAAATCATCATCCACGACTCCAAGCATTTGGCAAATCTCAAAAATTTCCAAAGCCTTTTGGGGTAACCCAAGATATTCACGTAATCGATACATAGCTGATACACTTATTCCTGTTTGACCTGTTGCGCCAAAATCTATCGGGACTTGGTCAGGTTTCTGATGATTAATGGCAGCAATTACTCGTTCTCTAGATTTCATATCAATTCCCCAATATTATCATTATGATATAAAACGTTGATAATAGCAGCGTTTACAGATTTATTATAACGGTGCGATTCGGCAGAAAGAATGATATAATTTGCTGTTCATTTGCTATTTCTTGCGGTTTTCAAAAAGATTTAACATGTACCGCTTGACTCTGATCTGCTGATAGGTTAAATTTGACAGAGAATATGGATTATGTATAATGTTTTATAGAAGAATCAATCGTTCATTGTTGTAGGAGATCTATAGCGTATGTTAGCACAAGAGCGTGGAACTTGCTCTGGATCAGACCTGTATTTTCTGACACCATCGGAAAATGCCTCTCGTATGCTTTATTACATGACTTCTTGCGGGTATTATTTTACGAATAATGATTACCGAATCCAGCGCGAGGACTATAACAATTATCTCATATTTTATATATGCAAGGGCCGGCTTTCTGTAAGTACCGGGGATGTAACAATGGTTGCAACAGCCGGTCAGATAGGCTTTATAAATTGTCATATCCCACATGAATACCATACTATAGGGAACACAGAATTTATTTGGCTTCATCTCGACGGAACGAACACTGGGCAGTTCTACAAGCATATTATGGAGCGCCATAATGGGTTTGTTTTCGATACACCCAGAGCAGAGGAAGTCAAAAGCAGCATTTATGAGATCGTCTCCGCTTGCCGTACGGAGCAATTGCCAAATGAAGCTTGTTTATCATATAAGCTCTATTACATATTGATTTCGTTGCTTGATAATCGCAGCATAGAAAAAGATACTGTCGATAGCGATTCACCAGTATCTCTGGTAACGAGATTCATCAAAGAGCATTATAATGAAAAAATATCATTAACGGATATGGCACGGGTCGCAAATATGAGCAAGTATCACTTTTCGCGCCTATTTAAGAGGGAATGCGGTTATTCTCCCCATGAATTTATGATGTTAATTCGTATCAATTGTGCAAAGCACCTGCTTAAGACTACCGATATACCAGTTAAAGTGATTGCTGTGAAAGTTGGATATCAAGATGTGGAAACATTTACGAATGCGTTCTGCCGACGGGTAGGATTGTCGCCAAGCCGATTTCGTAAGTATCCAATATAGATGCTGCTTTCAATATAGAACGGATACCTTTCTAGAAATTTTCCAGAAATCCTTCGATTCAAAAACGGACGCAACGTCTGTTATCTCCTACTATAATTGATGAAATTATTTTTATATTTGTATATTGCGATTAAGAAAGAGCAAGTTTTCACATATAGAAAGCAAGTTTTATTATGGAATCCTCCCTTTAAAAGCTCTAGTATAAAGGTGTTGTGTGGCATAATGCATATCAGAAATATTACAATTTTTAAATGAGAACCAAGAAGATTTGTATCCATGTATGCCCCAAATGTTCTAGAACAATAGAAAAAAAAGACTCCATTGCAATTTTTGCCACATCTTTGTCATTGAAGAATGAAAACTTTTCTCATCAAAGTTATCAACAAACGGCTGAGCTAATGCAGTATACTTTAGAATCTTTTTAGCAAATCAAACATTAACACAACAAAATTAAAAAAGGGAGGATAATCATGAAAAAAAAGTTATTCGCATTACTTATGGCGGGAGTTATGGCTTTTGCGCTAATCGGTTGCGGCAACTCCGGAGCCCCGACTACTGCAGGTGAATCGAGCGCTAAACCTGCAGAGGCATCAAGTACACAAAATACTTCCGAACCCAAAAAGGCAACAGTGGCAGTTATATTCAAAGCACTGACTGCGGAATACTGGAAAACAATGAAGGAGGGCTGTGACGCCGCTGCAAAGGATTTTGGCATCAACGTTACGGTGTTGGGTCCCAATGCCGAGAGTGAAATTGCACAACAGGTGACCATGATTGAGGAACAGTTATCTGTAGGAGTTGATGCTATCGCAGTTGCGCCTTGTGAAGAGAATGCTGTCATTGGCGCATTAAGCCCATATCTGGGCAAGCTCCCCATTATTGCGGTTGATACTGATTTCAACCTGGAAGGAAAGACCGCATTTATTGGGACAGGTAACACACCGGCAGCTAAACTTGGGGGCGAATTTGCTGCAAAGGCTATCGGAAAGGGCGGAAACGCGGTTTTGATTGGCGGCCAGCAAGGTGAAGGGACATCAGCCGCTCGTCTGGAAGGGTTTACACAAGGGTTGGAAGAGAACGGCTGCACCGTGCTCGAGACACAGTACGGCAAAAACACCGCTGATGGTGCCATTGCGGTTATGGAAGACCTTCTAACGAAATATCCGGGTAAGATTAATGCAGTTCTGGCAATGAATGACGACATGATTCAAGGATGTTTACAAGCCATTAAAAATGCAGGCATAAGTGGTATTACTTTGGTTGGATTTAACGGTGATTCTGCGGTTTTGCATCTGATTGATTCGGGCGAAATTGATGCGACTGTCGCACAGCAGCCATATAGTATGGGTTATCAATGTGTAGCTCAAGCTTATAAGGCGATTCAAGGCGAAAAAATTGAAGAATATCAGGATGTTCCTGCGTTATTAATTACCAAGGAGAATGTAGTAAGTTTTCTGAAATAGTGATATCGCCTGCTCATATGCTCGTAACGGTCATGGATATTTCCACGGCCGTTACGACTGTATTATGCCTAATAATTGTTAGAAAGGATGACTATTATCAGCGAGTACATTGTAGAACTGAGAAATATAACAAAGATATTTCCAGGAGTTATAGCATTGAAAAATATGTCCCTGCAAATTAAGCCGGGGGAAGTACATGGTTTAGTAGGGGAGAACGGTGCTGGAAAATCTACATTGATTAAGGTACTGACGGGTGTACATATGCCAGACAAAGGTGAAATCTGGGTCGATGGCGTGCAGAAGAAATTTACGAAACCCAGTGATGCACGTGATGCCGGAATTGCATGTGTGTATCAGGAACTTAATATCGTAAAACTTCTGTCGATTACAGACAATATATTTATTGGAAGAGGTATTAAAAATAAGCTCGGATTGCTCAACTATGAAGCCATGCACAAGGAAGCGCAAAATGCGATGTGCGCGCTTGGACATGATATAGATCCGCGCAGAATATGCGGAAATCTAGGAATGGGACTGCAGCAAATGATTGAAATAGGAAAGGCAATTCAGCTTAATTCAAAGCTTATTATTATGGATGAGCCAACTTCTTTGCTCGGTGAAAAAGAAGTTTTTCAGCTTATGTCTACTGTACGAAAATTGAAAGAGCAAGGTGTTGCCATCTTATTTGTATCGCATAAATTGGAAGAGTTATTCGAAATATGTGACCGTGTCACGGTCATGCGTGACGGTGAGCATATCTGTACAAAAAAGGTTTCGGATATGACAAATGAATCATTAATTACTGCCATGGTTGGACGTACTCTGGATGACCGATTCCCGAAGGAGTTCGGTGTAAAGGGCGAGTGTATGATTCGGGTTGAAAACTTGAATGCCGGAATACTGCGAAATGTCTCTTTTGAAGCATATGGTGGACAAATCCTCGGTTTTGCCGGATTAGTCGGTGCAGGACGCACGGAAACAATGCGTGCCATTTTTGGTGCGGATCCAATTGAAAGCGGAGCAATCTACATAAAGGGGAAGAAAGCAAATATAAATTCGCCGGCCCAGGCAGTTGCCCAGGGCATTGCCTTTTTGACCGAAGATCGAAAGGGACAAGGTTTGATATTATCACAAGCCGTAAGCATAAATCTTATTCTTGCAAGTATAAAGAAATTTTCTAAATTCGGCATGTTGAATAATAACGCAATTCATGAAAGCAGTAACCGGAGTATTCATTCGCTGCGGATCAAAACACCGTCCAACAATGAAATCGCAGGGCAATTATCTGGCGGAAATCAACAGAAAGTAGTTATTGGAAAATGGATTAATACCGATGCAGACATCTATATTTTCGATGAGCCTACTCGGGGTATTGATGTTGGCGCTAAGATAGAGGTATATAACATAATGAATAGTCTGGTTAAAAAAGGAAAATGTGTTATCATGATATCCTCGGAACTGCCAGAAATTCTTGGAATGAGTGATCGTGTAATTGTTATGCGAGAAGGCAGGGTTATGGCTGAGATTGATCGGGGTTCAGAACATTTTAATCAGGAGTCCATTATGAAGGCCGGGTGGGGAGGAGTACTTGTATGATAAAAATGAAGCAGTTCACTATTAAGGGATTACTGTCAAAATTAGGGCCATTGATTGGCTTGCTGGTTTTATGTGTAATATTGTCATTAACGACGGAACAGTTTTTAAGCTATAGCAACTTCATGAACATTTTGAAGCAGGCGTCAATCAATTGTTTTATTTCTGCGGGTATGCTGATTGTACTTATCACAGCAGGCATTGACCTTTCAGTCGGCTCCAATTGTGTGCTTGCTGCCTGTGTGATGGGTGTAATGATGAAGAACGGAATTAAGAATTCGATCCTTATGATGGCAGCTGCGTTGGTAACGGGTCTTATCTGCGGCTATATAAATGGCGTGTTGTTGACCAAGCTCCGTCTGCCGCATCCCTTCGTATCTACATTAGGTATGAAAAATGTTACGCTCGGATTGGCTTTGATTATTACAGCATCTACACCAATCGGATTTCAAAACCAAGGGGTTGATATGGTACTTGCTTTAGGGGCAAAAACCATCAATGGTTTTCCGGTCAGCTTTATATTTGTCATCATAGCTTTCATTATTATGCATATATTCCTATCTCGCAGCGCCCTTGGACGAGAGATTTATTGCATTGGCGGTAATCCTGAAGCAGCCCGTCTATCCGGTATTAATTCAGGTCGTGTGCTGCGCATTGTGTATGCATTGTCCGGCTTATTAACTGGATTTGCCGCAATTATTCTGGTTGGCCGCGTTTCTTCTGCAAATGCTACAGCGGGTACAACCTACGATACGGATGCAATCGCAGCTTGTATTATTGGTGGTGCGTCCTTTATGGGAGGAAAAGGCACCATGTCGGGGACTATGGTAGGAGCGCTATTAATTGCAGTCATACGCAATGGGCTAAATTTGCTTGGTGCCCAGAGTGATTTACAGTATGTCGTTATTGGTTTGGTTATCATAATTGCTGTATTTATCGATGTAACTCGAGAAGCGATGGAGAAACGCGCTCAAAGGTTGGCAACCAAATAAGATTTGCATTTGATTATACATCAAGGGCCTTTGGGAAACGCTTTCTTAGAGGCCTTTTTGCTGCGTAATTTTACGATAGAAAGATCGTGGTATGAAATAAAAGAACCGTCCCTTTGTAAAGTAAGCAATAAATATGTTATTATTAATAAGTAAAATATGTAATGAATATTATATTTTGCAGTATAAATCAATAAATTGAAGGCGAGCTGCCGAAACAGCAGCTGAGAGGATAAAAGTCATGGCTGATACTGCTATTCATGGCGGACACCGCAACAGAGTCAGAATGAGGTATTTAGAAGAGGGACTTGACGGCTTTGAGGATCATGAAATTATTGAACTTCTTCTCTTTTACTGTATTCCGGTAAAAGATACCAATGAGCTGGCACACCGAATTATCAGGGAATTCGGGACCTTGCATGATTTATTGGAGGCGGATCCGTTAGATATTCAAAGACGCTGTGGCGTCAGCAGCAACACCGCCGTATTGCTTTCAATGATTGCGCCGCTTTCCCGGCGGTATTTAAAAGAAAAGTGGGGAGACCGGCCTTTGGTGAATTCCTCCAAAAAGGCCGGGGAATACGCGGTTACACTTTTTGCAGGCCGCGTTTATGAATGCTTCTTTATTCTTTGCCTGGATGCCCAAAACCGGGTAAACCATGCCGCGTTAGTGCATAAAGGCACCATCAACGAAGCGCCGGTCTATCCCCGCATTATCGTGGAAACTGCTCTCAGGCATAAGGCCAATAGCATTATTCTGGCTCATAACCATCCCGGAGGAAGCCTGAAGGCGTCAGGCGCAGATATTGATGTGACCCGGAAAATCTGTCAGGCCATGAAGCCAATTTCCATTCATGTCGCAGATCATATCATTGTAGCAGGAGACCGCTATGTCAGTTTTGCCGAGCAGGGACTCATGGATTCCCTATGTATCTGAATTTCAAATGTCCTATTTGCAATTAGGCCTATTTTCCTATTGGTCAAATTGCACAAAACAAAAAAACTATCAAAAATTGTCGCAATTTTTTGCTTATTTTAATTAATTGTCGAAATTGGCATAGTGCCATAAAATCCTTTTGATAGAAGGCTTTTGGCTTTTTTTAATGAATCTTCAACGTCTGAACATGCTGTAATCATGTCATTACAATTTTTCGATTAAAGTGGAAAATAAGAAGTAAATTGAACATTAAAACCCTTGGCAATACTAGCTTCCGTGATTTTGCACAAAATATGGAGAATTATATGATTGACACTATATGTTGTGCATGATAATATTAATAACAACGAGATGTTGATCTCATAACGAAAGCGGGGGACAATCATTCCATGATTGATAAGATACGGAAGAGAGACGGAAGCATTGAGAAATTTGCACCTGAAAAAATTTCATCTGCTATATTCAAAGCAGCAGTAGCATGCGGAGGAAAGGATTTTGACCTGGCCCAAAAACTCTGTGACAAGGTTGTGGCCATGGCTGAAGAAAAATACAAAGGACAAATACCCGAGGTCGAAGGCATTCAGGATCTGGTGGAATATGTGCTGATAGAAAACGGCCATTCAAAAACTGCAAAGGCATACATCCTTTACCGTGAAAAGCGCAAAAGCGCCAGAGAACTCAACGCTCTGGTAGGTGCCACCATCGGCATGTTTAGTGACTACCTGGGCGATAAAGATTGGAAGATACAAGAGAATGCAAATACACAAAAAAGTGTTAATGGGCTTAATAATTACATAAGAGAAATCTTTACGAAAAATTACTGGCTGCATGAAATTTATCCGGTTGAGGTCCGTGAGGCTCATCTAAGCGGAGATTGCCATATTCATGATATGGGCTTTTTTGGAGCCTATTGTGCGGGCTGGGATTTGCGGCAACTTCTCATGGAGGGATTCGGAGGTGTTCCCGGGAAAGTCGAGAGCAAGCCTGCAAAGCATTTACGGAGCTTTCTCGGCCAGGTGGTAAACTCTACCTTTACAACACAGGGAGAGCTGGCCGGAGCCCAGGCTTGGTCAAGCTTTGATACCTACTGCGCACCATTCATCAGATATGACGAGCTTACTTACAACCAGGTAAAGCAATGTATTCAGGAATTTATATTTAATATCAATGTCCCTACCAGAGTCGGTTTTCAATGCCCCTTTTCCAATCTGACCTTCGATATAAAGGTTCCTAAGACCTTAAAAGATGAACCTGTCATATGCGGAGGGGAATATACCAATGATAAATACGGAGACTTTCAAAAAGAGATGGATATCCTGAATAAGGCCTTTTGTGAGGTTATGCTGGAGGGCGATGCCAAGGGAAGAGTGTTTACCTTCCCTATCCCTACTCTGAATATCACAAGTGATTTCGACTGGGATAGTCCGGCTGTTGAAGGCTTTATGGAGATTACCTGCAAGTATGGCATTCCGTATTTTGCCAACTATGTAAACTCCGATCTTTCCCCTGAGGATGCCGTTTCCATGTGCTGCAGACTGAGACTTAATACCGGTGAACTCAGGAAAAGAGGAGGCGGATTGTTCGGCAGTAATCCCCTGACCGGATCCATAGGTGTCGTTACAATCAATTTGCCAAGAATCGGGTATTTGAGCTCCACAAAAGAAGATTTTAAGAAAAGGCTATATAAAATAGCCTGCATAGGAAAGACCTCCCTTGAAATCAAAAGAAAAATTATTGAGCAACAATCGGAAAAGGGGCTTTATCCTT